>Ga0105050_10005146_pt1 | contig 16939 bp, 18 predicted proteins | sample FRY01_FD_78088 | JGI IMG/M metagenome (GOLD analysis project Ga0105050, IMG submission 78088) | Freshwater microbial communities from Lake Fryxell liftoff mats and glacier meltwater in Antarctica - FRY-01 | ecosystem: Environmental > Aquatic > Freshwater > Ice > Glacier meltwater ... | reverse complement strand
TTGATTAACGGAAGAAAGCTTTTACCAGGCGCCCGTTAACTGTTTGCTGCGCATGGCCTTGGCCAGTAACTCGGCGGAATCAGGTCGGTTGCCCCGTTGGGCGAATTGCAAAGCTGTCAGGCCAATCTGGTTTTTCAGCAGCGGGTCTGCTCCTTCTTCAAGCAGCAGTTTGACGGACTGTGGGTTGCCGTACATGCTGGCCATCATGAGCGGCGTTGAGCCGTTGGGCGACTCGGCATCAATGTAGGCATGGTTTTCGAGTAGCAGCTTGATCACCTCAACATGGCCATTGCTGGCGGCGTAATGCAGGGGCGCCCAGTCAGTTTTGTTGACGTCAGCGCCTTTTTTGATCAGTTTACCCGCCACCTCGAGCTGGCCCTTCAGTGCGGCCAGCATCAAGGGGCTTTCGCCCACGGCGTTTAAGGCGTTCAAATTAATTTTGGGGGCGTCTATCAATGCGTTGGCAGCTTTGGGTGAGGGCTCACGGATGGCAATAATTAAACCGTGCTGGCCTTGTGGGTCGAGTGTATTGGCATCAAACCCGCGTGCCAAAAGCTGCCGGATGGTGGCCGGGTCGTCATTTTTCAGAGCCCTAAAAAAATCATCGTACGAGCCTGCATAAGAAACATTTAATCCAATTAAAACAATAAGGTAAATTGTTTTCTTAAAGTAATTTATCAGGATTTTCATAAGCTCATCAGGTGGTTTTAACGCCCGCATTGACGCCAGGAAAAAGCGTTTCAAAATTATGACTCGTCGCTTGGGCAATGGTTTCCAGCGTTTGGCCTTTGAGCTCGGCAATGAGCTTGGCCACATAAGGCACATAAGACGGATTGTTGGTTTTGCCCCGGTACGGCACAGGCGCCAGGTAGGGGCTGTCGGTTTCAATCAGCATCCGGTCCAGCGGCACAAACTGGGCGACTTCGCGCAGATCCGAGGCTGTTTTAAAAGTCAAAATACCCGAAAAAGAGATGTAAAACCCCATGTCCAGCGCAGCTTTGGCGAACGCCTGGGTTTCAGTAAAGCAGTGAAATACGCCAGTCGCATTGGCCGCTGAATTACCCCCCTCGCCCCCCTCACCTTCCTCCTTCAAAATCGCCAGCGTATCACTGGACGCGTTGCGGGTGTGGACGATAAGCGGCTTGCTGACCTGCCTGGCGGCACGAATGTGGACACGAAAGCGCTCGCGTTGCCACTCCATGTCCGATATTCTGCGTTCACCGAGTCGAAAATAGTCCAAACCAGTCTCTCCAATACCGACGACTTTCGGCAAAGCCGAACGCTGCACCAGGTCATTGACGGTGGGCTCAAGCACGTCCTCGTTGTCAGGGTGTACGCCCACGCTAGACCAAAAATTGTCATGGCTTGTGGCCAGCTCGTGGACTTCTTCAAACTCTTCCAGCGTGGTACAAATGCACAGCGCCCGGTCAACCTGGGCATCAGCCATGGCCTGGCGGATTTGTGTAAGCTCAGCCTTGAGCTGGGGAAAGCTTAAATGGCAATGGGAATCTGTAAACATGCGAAAAAGCGGTGAAAATAACCTTTTCAGGCATTAGATAGGTCTCCAACCCAACGGACACAGGCACAAGCAGCTACCAAAATAATAATCTTGTCAGATCGTCTGTGTCGGCCTGTCGGACGTCAGGTGCGCACCCAAAATCTCTTCAATCTTCAGTTTCAGCAGGCGTGATTTTTCGTCATTCGGGAAGCGCACGCCCACGCCTTGCGGGCGGTTTCCTGCAGCCCTGGCGGGCGTTACCCAAGCCACTTTGCCTGCTATCGGGTAGCGCTGGGTGTCGTCGGGCAAGGTCATCAGCACATAAACGTCAGCACCAAGCCGGTACTCACGGGCGATGGGAATGAACACACCGCCTTCCTTGAACAGCGGTATGTAAGCGGCGTACAGTGCGGCTTTTTCCTTGATGGCCAGTTGAACGACGCTAGGCCGAGCCCCCGTCGTGGCAATGGGTGATGCGGGTGATGTAGGAGGGTTGGCGCTCATGGATGTAGTTTATCGGTTTGCCTGGGATGATGGTGTAGTGGAATGACTTATTTTGAATTTAAGGCAATTTTGGCTCGACTGGTCAGGGCTTCGAGCATCAAGCCGGGGTTGTAGGGGTGTTCAACGGTGCGCGCTGTGGTTGCCAGCTCCTTGGCCCAGTTGGCCAAGGCAAACATGCCAGATTTTGGATCGGCGGCGGGTAAATTGGCAGGCAAGTCCGCAGCGCTGAAAAATCGCGGCTGGGCGCCAGCCCTGACGGCCCAAACATCATGACAAAGCTTTTGCAGCGCATCGACAGCCTGGGGCGGCAGCCAGTCGCTCAGGGCCGATACATCGCCTCTGGCCATCGCCTTGGGCAGCGCCTGCCAGCTGTGCGCCATGGCTGCTGCCTGGCCGTTCTGTACCCAAGCCAGTGCGTCAGCCGGGCGACCGCCAGCGGCAGTCAGAAGAGTTTTTAACTCCGCTTCAAGCAGCGGCTTACGCGCCTTTTTCCCATCGCCCTCACCACCCTGCACGCTGGCGAACAGCAACCAGGCCAGCGCTTCATCAAAAGCGGGCCAAACCATGGTGTGATGAAGACAGCGGCTGCGGATGGTGGGCAGCAGATGATGCGCCGCCTCGGTGGCCAAAATGAATTTGACCGCACCGGGCGGTTCTTCAAGCGTTTTGAGCAGGGTGTTGGCCGTGATGCCGTTCATGCGTTCGGCCGGGAAAACCAGAACCACCTTGGTCGTGCCGCGAGAGCGGGTGAACTGGGTAAATGACACGACTTCACGCGCGGCATCAACCTTGATTTCTTTGCTGGGCTTGCGCTTTTTGCTGTCCAGCTCATCCTGGGTTTTCTCGTCGAGCGGCCAGCCGAGCTCCAGCGACAGCAGCTCGGGCATCAGCACGGCCAGATCCGCATGGGTGTGAACGTCAACCGCATGGCAACTGCTGCACACACCGCAAGCGCCCTGCGGCGTCGGGTTTTCACACAGCCAGGCCCTTGCCAGCGCAAGTGCCAGTTCAAACTGCCCCAAACCTGACGGGCCCGCCAGCAGCCAGGCGTGGCCGCGCTGTGTCAGCAGGCTTTCCAGCTGGGTTTGCAGCCAAGGCGTCAAAGGACGTGGTGAAGTCGTTGTCATGAACAGCTTTACAACCAATTTTTTGTCTTTAAGACACTCAAGACATCTTGCCAAACGCTTTCACGGCTTTGCGCTGCATCAATTCGGGCAAATCGGCTGGGTTCGGCTTGTTGTCTGTCAGCGTAGCCTTGCGCCACCCGGCTGAAGAATTCAACAGGTTGAGCCTCAAACTTGTCGGGCACACGCGCGCCCGACAGTCGCCTGGCAGCCTCTGCCGGGTTCAGGTCAAACCAGACAGTCAAGTCGGGTTGTAGCCATTTGTCTGCCCCGGCAGACTGAACCCACTGCTCCAGGGTACGCAGCGTGGCCAAATCGAAGCCGCGCCCAGCCCCCTGATAGGCAAACGTCGCATCGGTAAAACGGTCACACAGCACCACATCACCGCGCGCCAGGGCAGGCAGGATCACGCTGGACAAGTGGTCCCGCCGGGCAGCAAATATCAACAGCGACTCGGTCAGCGGGTCCATCGCGTCGTTCAGCACCATGCTGCGTAGCTTTTCAGCCAGCGGCGTGCCGCCGGGCTCTCGGGTGAGCGTGACGGCACGACCAGCGGCCTTGAAAACCTCGGCAAGCCCGCTGATATGGGTGGATTTGCCTGCACCGTCTATGCCCTCGAAGCTGATGAACAAACCGGATGGCCGCAGCGAAGGGCCGCCCTTAGCAAGGCCAGCCCCCTCGGGGGGCAACGTAGTACGCGAAGGGGCGACTGTGGGGGTCATATATCACTGGCCCCGAATGTATTTGTTGACCGCCCGATTGTGATCGTCAAGATTAGCGCTGAACTGACTCGTCCCGTCGCCGCGCGCTACAAAATACAGCGCCTTGGTCGGGGCCGGCTGCACCGCCGCCAGCAGTGCCGCTTTGCCCGGCATGGCAATCGGTGTGGGCGGCAGGCCGTCCCGGGTATAGGTGTTGTAGGGCGTGTCTGCCAGCAAATCGCGTTTTCTCAGGTTGCCGTCAAACGCGTCGCCCAGTCCGTAAATCACGGTGGGGTCGGTTTGCAGTCGCATATTGATGCGCAGCCGATTCGTGAACACGCCTGCAATCTGGGCCCGGTCGGTGGGTTTGCCGGTTTCTTTTTCGATGATGCTGGCCAGTATCAAGGCCTCGTCACGCGACTTTAAGGGCGTATCAGGGCTGCGCAGTGCCCAAGCCGCGTCTACCCGCTTGTCCATTGCTCTGGCAGCGCGTTTCAGCACTGCCAAATCACTGGATCCTTTGGCGTAGCTGTAGGTGTCAGGAAAAAAGCGCCCTTCAGGGTGAATACCCTGTTTACCCAGCTTTTCCATGATCATTTCTGGCTCCAGCCCAATAGATTCGGGCGCAAGGAGCTCTGCTTTTTTTAGCGCTGTACGTACCTGGCTAAAACTCCATCCCTCAACCAGGGTGATGCTTTTAAGCGCCTGGTCACCGCGCACCAGCATACTCAACAGGCTGCGCGGCGTAGCGCCTGGCGTGATTTCATAACTGCCGGCCTTGATTTGGCGAGCCTGGCCGGAGACACGAAACCAAATTTTCAGCAGCATCACATTGACATCAGCGCCGCTGGCAACCACTGCCTCGGCAACTTGGGTTGCGCGCGTGCCGGGCTCTATCTCCAGGTCCAGCACCTGGCTACCCTGAGGCAAATTCAAGCGTATGGGGTTGTGCAGCCACCATGCGGCGGCACCACTAGCCAACGCAACCAGCAGCAGCGCAAACATCAACAGCCTTGTAACAACACGCACCACAACTGACAACCTTTTTTATAGCAAACATTTAAAGCAATAGCCATGATAATTCAGCAGATGACAACTTCATCATCCGCCCCCGCTACCGACCTGGTTTCAGGTGTTGCCAGACTCGGCCATCTGGGCGTGATTCGCGCTACAGGTACTGATGCGGCCACGTTTTTACAAGGCCAACTGACGCAGGATCTTGTCAGCATGGGCCTTGGCACAGCGAGGTTGGCTGCATTTTGCAACGCCAAGGGGCGCATGCAGGCGAGTTTTGTGGTTTTTAAACGCAAAAATGACGCCACTGACGATGAATTTTTAATGCTGTGCAGCGCTGACATTCTGGCGCAGACCCTGAAGCGCTTGAGTATGTTTGTGATGCGTGCAAAGGTCAAACTGCTAGACGCCAGCGTTGATTTCACGCTCTATGGCTTGGTTGGGAACGCTATTAATTTGGAAGCTTCTTGTGCACGTACTTACTGGTCAAAACATGATTTTGAAGGGCAAAGTAGCGTGTTTTTATACCCTGGAGCCGGATCTGAGCGGGTTTTACGCTGTATTCCCGCTGGTTTAATGCCGCCTCAAGGCGCAGATTTGCCGCTTGATACCTGGAACTGGCTCGAGGTACAAGCAGGCATTGCCATGATCACCCAGCCGATTTTTGAAGCCTTTGTGCCGCAAATGCTCAACTACGAGTCGGTGGGCGGCGTGAATTTTAAAAAAGGCTGCTACCCGGGCCAGGAAGTGGTGGCGCGCAGTCAGTTCCGGGGCACGCTTAAACGCCGGGCTTATGTGGCGCATGGCCTGGATCACGGTCTGGAGCAAGTACATGTTGGGCAAGAGGTTTTTCACACCAGTGATGCTGACCAGCCTTGCGGCCTGGTGGCGGCCTGCGCGGCCAACCCGTCGGGCGGGTTTGATGCAATCGTATCGATGCAAACCTCAGCGGCTTTGAGCGGTGCGCTGACTTTGGGTAGCCCAGACGGTACTGTCCTGAGCCTGTTGCCCCTGCCCTACCCTTTGCTTGAAGACATTTGAAGAATTTCCATTTCAGGTAAGCCTTGCGTTGTTGGCTTTAAAGTTTTGCCAGTAGCTGAGGCGGTATCTGCTTGCGCAAAGCCTCACGGTCTTTTTCAGCTGTTGCTGCTAGTGCGCCCCTGTAAGCCGCGACTGCCTTGATATCATCCTTTTTCTGATTAACGTAAATGGCAGCCATCTTTAAATAACCATCCTGCCGACTGGCAGGCCAGTCTTTATTGCGTAATTCCAGACCTTGAATAGCCATGTCAAAGTCACTTTTACGTATGCCCAGAATGTAAGCAGCAGACAGCAGGTCGAAGTCGACAGTGCCTTCATTCATGTATTGTTGGGCCAGCAAGGCGGCTTCTTTTTCTTTGCCGCTGCGGCTCATCAAAATGACCTTCAAAGACCGGACAGATACCGCTTTGGGCTGGATTTTTTCGCACCGTGCCAGATATTCAAGGGCTTTTTCGTTATTGCCCATTTGAGAATAGCCGCGCGCAACGTTGCTCATCATGGCCACAACATAAGGCCGTGACAGGATCACAGACTCCCAAACCCAGACGGCATTTTTCCAGTCTCCCCACTTGGCCAGTTCATCGGCAATCATCGGGGTGATTTTTCGGTAATGGGTGTTGATGGCGATACCGTCCTTGGCTAGCGTCAGCATTTCACGCTTGGTTTTATCCCATTTAGGGTTGTTGACATCACCCGACTGCGAGATGGAAAGCGCTATTTTGACGGCAGTAACGATCTTGTTTTCGGTGGCCGCTGCTTGTTGGCTGATGTAGGCCGTCAGCGCCAGGCAAACCATCATGCTGACGGCTAATATCTGCGAATAGGCGGGCCTCCATGACAAGCGGGTTGCCGCCGCCGGGCCGAGGATTGACAAGCGGGCATCCGATGCGGCCAACAAGGCCAGGCTCAAGGCAAACAAGCTTCCTGTGGCGGCCAGTCGCCACGGAAAGCCGATATTGCTGACGATCAGAAAAGCCAGCAGACTGGCCAGCGCAATGGTTCTGACCGGCGCCTCTGCGAGGCCTTCGGGCGTTCGATTTGTGAGCGTTTTCCAGGCAGCAGACGTTAAATAGCCGAGCAGAGCTATTAGAAACAACAGTCCGGTCAATCCATACTCAGCCAACAACTGGAGGATCTCGTTGTGCACGTAATAGTCGGTCTCCAGCTGTGAGCCTTCAACCTGGTACAAGGGCTGCATGGCCTCCCAAGCCCCCGCACCAACGCCCGTGACCGGGTTGGCTTTGATCATCACCAGGGTGGCTTTCCACATGATGAGTCGCACGCCGAATGAGCCATCAGACGTAGATATAGAGGCGGTGCGTGCGAACGCCGTCGTAAAAGGGGTGGTTTGACCAGTGAGCCCACGGTCAGAAATAACCTTGGGGTTACCCGACTGCGTCATACCCATGGTCAGGATTGTGGCGATCAAAACGCCGCCAGCAAGGATTTTTTTTGCGTTGTCCCATCTGCCAAAGTGCAACTGCTTACGATAAAGAATCGCAGTCAGCGGGAAAACCACCAACAACAGTAGCCACATGGCGGCCAAAGCGCCCCGCGTACCCGTCATCATCAGCGCAACGATGTTGAAGGCAAGCATGAATGCCATCAAGGTGATGCGTGATGACGTTTTTGCCTGCGCCAACAAATACGCGGTGAAAGGAAAAGTGCACACCACGAACTCAGCGAAAAAATTACGGTTGACGAAGGTAGATGCTGGGTTGGGGCCCTGCGGGAAATAAGTAAAGTCAACATAAAACTGCAAAACTGTCCAGAGCGAGCAGACGAATGCACCCCAGTGAATGCCTTCAAACAAATAGGAAGTGCGTTGCCTGGAAAAGGTATTGATGCCCAGCCACAAAATCAGGCTGAAAATAAACCAGCGGATGGCCTCGACACCGCCCAGATAGGTATGCGACCAGATCATGCTGCCTAACGCATAAAACATCAGTGACAGCGGCAACCACATGATGGCATGCCAGCGAAGGCCATCACGCCGGTTGCGTTGTTGCCAAAAAAATAGCAGTCCAGCGCCGACGGCGAAGAACGACACGACGATAGACTTGAGCGTGTCCTGCAGCATCATCTCATTGGGCACACCAATGGCGGGAGTCAAAAACATCATTAATGCAAGAATGGCGACTGACCAGTCGCCGCGTTCGACTTCTTGCGGGAGCGGGGCTATGGCAATGGTGGTACGACCACGCGCACCAGCATCTGGCGCTGCAGCTTTGGACGTTGCGAGGGTACTTGGCCCTGGGGGGGTGCCGTCCCCCTCTGTTGCGATGCTGCCGGGGTTAGCGACGGGGGCACTGGGTTTGCTGCTGGGAATGCGTTTTTTTTTGGCCATCAAAACAATGCTGGTATCTGCGTGAAACCTTAGATTGTCAATGGTTCGCAAAAAACGATGACATAGGAGGCTACAAGGTGCTGAACATTTCGATGTGGGGAATGCTTACTTCTTCAAAAGGTTCTCCCCTCACCAAAAACCCGGCACGCGTATAAAACCCCTGCGCACTGCGCTGGGCATGCAGCATGACTTCCTGGTTGCCCCGCCGTTTGGCGCAAGCCATCAAAACATGCAGCAAGTCAAGTCCTATGCTGGACCCGCGCAGAACCCGTTTGACGGCCATGCGGCCTACTTTGGCTGTTTTCGGGGTGTGTTGAAGTAATCGTGCAGTACCAATGGCTTGCCCCAAAGTGTTGTACGCCACAGCGTGCACTGCGGTGTGATCAGCTTCATCCCACTCCATCTCCAGCGGGATTTTTTGCTCATGCACGAAAACCTCGGTTCGAACCAGGGCCGCATCCGCTCCCAGCTCGGCCCAGCTTCCAGTCCTGATGTCGTAAGTCGGTTGCCCTTTTTCAAAACCTTCTAAAACCTGACGTAGCACGTCAGGCACGGACTTGGAGGTTTGGGTCTTGGGATCGGCAAACACATAAATCAGTTCGCTGGTAACCAGCAGTTCATCACCTCGGAATATCGCTCCTGAAAACACAATTGAAGAATTGCCAATACGGCCCGAGCGCAAAGCCACATCCAGCCGGTCATCAAAATGCGCTGAACTGAAGTACTCAATGCTGGCTTTTTTAACGTACAAATCGCCTTCAAGCAAGTGCATGGCCTCTTCATACGGCATGGATAGCGCGCGCCAGTAGTCGGCAATCGCCGTGTCAAAGTACATTAAATAATGCGGATTAAAGACAATTTTTTGCATGTCCACTTCGGCCCAGCGCACGCGCAACGGGTGAAAAAATCTGAAGTCTTGTCGTTTCATGGGCGGATATTTGAAAATTAGAAGTCTTTGCCGTGGCAAGATGGTACAACGCGAAAATTTCAATCGGGAATGTTCAATCAGGAATCCAACTCATGGCCTTTATTTACTATGTCACGCAAATTCAATTTGACTTCGGCGCCATCAAATTGCTTAAACAGGAATGCGCTCGCGTCGGCATCACGCGGCCACTGATCGTGACTGATGCAGGTGTCAAGGCGGCAGGTATTCTGCAAAAAGCGCTGGATCAGCTACCCGGCATGAAGGTCACAGTGTTTGACCAAACACCTTCCAATCCAACCGAAGCGGCAGTGCGGGCCGCCGCCTCGCTTTACAAGGCCAGCAACTGCGACGGCCTGATTGCCGTTGGCGGCGGCTCGGCGATTGACTGCGCCAAGGGTGTGGCAATTGCAGCCACCCACGACGGCCCACTCACGAGCTATGCAACGATTGAAGGCGGCTCGTTAAAGATCACGGATCGCGCCGCACCACTGATTGCCGTACCGACTACCAGCGGCACCGGCAGTGAGGTGGCGCGGGGCGCCATCATCATCGTCGATGATCACCGAAAGCTCGGATTTCACTCATGGCACATCGTACCCAAAGCGGCCATTTGTGACCCTGAGCTGACACTGGGCTTGCCAGCAAAACTGACGGCCGCCACAGGCATGGACGCGATTGCGCACTGCATGGAAACCTTTATGTCTGCTGCTTTCAACCCGCCTGCAGACGGTATTGCGCTAGACGGGCTGGAGCGTGGTTGGGCTTACATTGAACGTGCAACCCGGGACGGCAGCGACCGCGAGGCGAGATTCAACTTGATGAGCGCTTCCATGCAAGGTGCCATGGCCTTTCAAAAAGGCCTGGGCTGCGTGCATTCGCTCAGCCACAGCCTGGGCGGTGTCGATCCCCGGCTGCATCACGGCACACTGAACGCCATGTTTCTGCCAGCAGTGGTGCAGTTCAACGCCAGCGCAGAATCGATCCAAAAAGAAAAGCGCCTGGAGCGCATGGCCAGAGCCATGGGTTTGGCTTCCAGCGGCGACGTTGCAGAAGCGCTCCGCGACATGAATGCGCGATTGCAATTGCCAACCGGCCTGGCCGCGATGGGTGTGACAGGCGGATCGTTTGAAAAAATTATTCACGGCGCACTTAAGGATCATTGCCACGGTACCAACCCTCGCCTGGCAAGCAAGGAAGACTACACCGCGCTGCTGGAAAAATCAATGTGAGGAAACTCTCGCGAAGACCTATTTCAAACACAGTTAACGGTCTAAAACCTCTAAGATAGGTCTTCAATTTCAGGAACACCATGGCATCGATGAATTTCATAGGCGGCGAAAAAGGCGGAGTGGGTAAATCTGTGACGGCGAGAGCTTTGGCGCAATATTTCATTGACAGCGGCACACCTTTTACTGGTTTTGATACCGACAGATCACATCATTCTTTCAATCGTTTTTACGCCGACTATGCTTCACCGGTGGTGGTGGATAGCTATGAAGGCATGGACCTGATTGCGGCTGCGTTTGAAGACAATCCGCAACAGAGCGTGATTGTTGACCTGGCGGCGCAAACCTCTGCCCCGCTGGCCAAATGGATCAAGGATGCCAGCCTCCTGGAGCTGTTTGCGGAGATGGGCGTCGCCGTGAATCTGTGGCATGTGATGGACGATGGCCGCGATGCGGTGGATTTGCTGGGGCGCCTGGTCGACACCTACGGGCAAGGCCCCAACTATGTGGTGGTACAAAATCACGGGCGTGGGTCAGATTTTGTACTGCTGCGAGATTCGTATGCCTTGCAAAAAGCCCAGGCGCATGGCGCACATGTCATTGAGCTGCCGCGCCTGCATGATGCCTGCATGCGTAAAATTGACCAGAACAACACCAGCTTCTGGAAAGCCATCCATGACAAAGACAGCAGTGATGCGCTGGGTTTGCTGGAGCGCCAGCGGGTCAAAACCTGGCTAAAAAATTGCTACGCGGTTTTTGAAAAACTGCCGGTCTGATTCGTCAATCTGCGCGCAACGCGTCCTTTAATTGTTGACCCAGTTCGGGTTTGCCCTCAAACGGATCCGTCGGGTTACGGGTTTGCACAATGTCTTCCAGGCGCGTTTGCACCGACTTGATGGCTTTGGGGTGGCTGTAGATGTAAAACTGGTTGCTGGCCACTGCATCAAACACCAGTTGCGCAACATCAGCCGCGCTGACCTTGCCCGAGCTAACCGCCTTGGTGCTCATGGCCTGGCCGACCAGCTGGCTCTGCGTCGGCTTGTTGCCCCGCATTTCAGCTGGGCGATTGCGGTGACTTGCGCTGATACCGGTGGCGACAAAAAACGGGCACAGCACTGAAGCGCCAATCTGGTCGGTGACCAGTGACAAGTCCTGGTACAAGGTTTCACTCAGTGACACCACCGCATGTTTGCTGACGTTGTACACCCCCATGTTTGGCGCGTTGAGCAAACCAGCCATGCTGGCCGTGTTGACGATATGGCCTTGCCACGTTGCATCTTTTTTGGCGGCTTCCAGCATCATGGGCGTAAAAACGCGCACGCCGTGTGCCACGCCCATCACGTTCACGCCCAGCACCCATTCCCAGTCTTTGACCGAGTTCTCCCAAATCAGGCCGCCAGAGCCGACGCCAGCGTTGTTAAACAGCAGATGCGGCGCACCAAAGCGTGCCAGCACCGCTGCGCCCATAGCCTCCATCTGGCTGGCGCTGGACACGTCGAGCTTGAACGGCAGCACCTGAGCCCCTAGAGCCTGCATTTCCTGGGTGGCAGCATCCAGCGCGTCTTGCTGCACATCAACGAGCACCAGGTTCATGCCTAGCCTGGCACCAATGCGGGCGCATTCCAGGCCAAAACCCGAGCCAGCGCCTGTGAGTACGGCAGTTTTACCTTCGAAATTTGTGATCATGACCAACTCCTTATTTACTGACGTATCCCGATTTAACCAAGGCGCAGCATTTCAATGTGCTCAATGCCATCTTCCAGGTAGGGCTGGCCTGTATCGACAAAGCCATGCTGAACATAAAAATTGTTCAGATGCTTTTGTGCCCCGATGCGAATGGGCTGCGAACCCCAGTGCTGCTGCAATCGAACAATGGCCTCACGCATCAGCACATGACCCATGCCCGTGCCCCTGACATGGGCATGGGCTATGACCCGGCCTATGCTGGCCTCAGTAAACTTCACGCCGCTCGCAAAGCAGCGTGCATACGCCACCAGCTGGTCACCCTGCTGGCCGAGCAGGTGCATCGCGCGGTCATCGGCACCATCCAGGTCCTGAAACACACAAGCCTGCTCGACAACAAAGACTTCAGCGCGGAGCCGCAACACAGCGTAAAGCTCTTGTTTGGAAAGCGCATCAAACGATTTGAATTCCCACACCACGCACGTCATGCTCAAGCTACGACTTTTAGCTGGTAACCGATACGAGGGAAATGCACATGCACGGTGCCTGCGCGTTCGTCGGTGCGGCGCAATGTGTAGTGCATGCGGGTGGCGGCAAGAAGTTCGCCTTGCGTAGGTTCGAGCCCAAAATTTTCACTTCTGATGGTCACCTGACTGCCCAGCGCAATACCATGCTCGTCCTGAAAAATATCATCATGCAAAGCCGCAGGCGTGCTGCTGAAAGCCACAGCAAGGGCATCGGCCGCGCCAGCTTTTTCAAACGCTGGGTGACCGATGTCAGCCATGCGGTTCATCCATTGCAGCACGGCTGGCGTCGCGTTCAATACCCCAGCCATGGCGGGCGTGCGGGTGCGGGTGAACCACAGCGGGTGGTAGGCGGCAAAGTCGGCAATGCTGGGCAAGGCGCCGAGTAAAAATGGCGATTCGTCCAGCATGTCAGACATGCGGCGAAGATACGACTTGTACGCTGCCGTTGCATCAGCGGCGGGCATGCGCGGCATGCCGCTGCGCATGGCTTGACGGTCGTCGGCAAATGCTTTGGCGGCTTCTGGCGGCGCGCCCGCAAACACCTGCGCCATACCTGCGGGTTGAAAGTTGTACGCCATGGCGGTCCAGAACAGCGTCGTGTCAGCCCACTGCGCTAGCGTGCGACCCATGCCCTTGCTGGGTTCAGGGTACAGGCTGGGTTCGGGCTGAAGATGCTCCAGCACATCGCAAATCAGTGCAGTGTCACAGTAAATGTCAGCGCCAATTTGCAGCATGGGCGTTTTGCGGTAGCCGCCGGTTAGCGCCACCACATCCGGTTTGGGCATGATCATGGGGATCATCACCGACTTCCAGGGCAATTTTTTATAGCCCAGAATTAACCGCACTTTCTCGGCAAACGGTGAGGTGGGGTAGTGGTGAAGAATCAGATCAGCCATGATAAAACGCCTTGAAAGCTTCCCTAAATCAGCTTGACGACCTGCTTGCCAAAGTTTTTGCCTTTGAGCAGTCCTAAAAACGCCTCAGGTGCAGCTTCAATACCCTGCGCTACTGATTCACGCGGCTTGAGTTTGCCAGTCGCCACCAGTGTGCCCAATTCCTTCAGGGCTTCAGGCCAGACCTCCATGTGCTCGCTGACGATGAAGCCTTGAATCCGCAAACGGCTCATCAAAATCAGCGCCGGGTAGCTCAGTGGCATTGGCTTGCCATCGTAGCCAGCAATCATGCCGCACAGGGCGATTCGGCCAAAAGCGTTCATCAAAGGCAACACGGCATCGAGCACCATGCCGCCTACGTTCTCAAAATAGCCATCAATGCCATTCGGGCATTCAGCCTTGATGGCTTTTGCCAGTGAGCTTGCGTTGTCGTACAGTTTGTAATCGATGCAGGCGTCAAAGCCCAACTCATCAACGGCATACTTGCATTTGTCTGGCCCACCCGCAATGCCAACCACATGGCAGCCACGCGACTTGGCCAGCGCTGCAAAGGAACTGCCTACCGCCCCCGTTGCCGCGCTGACGACCACGGTTTGGCCGGCTTTGGGCTCAATGATTTTGACCAAGCCGTAGTAGGCCGTGACGCCCGGCATGCCCACAGCACCCAGGTAATGTGACAGTGGCACATGGGTGGTGTCTACCTTCCGCAATGCACCCAACTGCTCGGCATTGACCACGCTGTATTGCTGCCAGCCGCCCATGCCCACAACCAGGTCTCCAACAGCAAATTTGGCGTTTCGGCTTTCAACCACCTCGCCCACTGTGCCGCCAATCATCACCTGGCCAAGTGCTTGCGGTGCGGTGTAGCCTTTGGAATCGTTCATGCGGCCGCGCATATACGGGTCCAGGCTTAAAAAGTGATGCTTGACGAGGACTTGACCATCCGCGAGCGCGGGGGTGTCTGTAGTTATCAGCTTGAAGTTGCTGGCAGCGGCTTCGCCTGTGGGGCGGTTATCCAGAAGGATTTGCAGGTTAGTTGGCATGATGGGCTCCATTCAATACAGTTAAAATTCACTATTAATTTAGTAGCGACTTGAGCCCGCATTTATTGGGCTAGAGCACGACTTAAGATCTAAAAAGGTTAATAAACAGTCAAAGGTGACCTTAAAAATGACCTTTAATCGGTTGAAATGACGCTAATTGGCGGTCGGCTCAATGGGTTGCTGGTTTTGGACCCGGTTACCAGGCGTTTGACGTACTTGAAAGTCCCAGTCGCGTGGGCGCAGGCCTTGCCCCGCGCATCAAACAGCGTGGCCTCGGTAAACGCCAAAGTCACCGTACGATGTATTAATCGCCCTTTGGCAGTCAATCGGCTCCCATCACCAGGAGCAGGCTGCATAAAACTGGTTTTCATCTCTATCGTTACCACGCCCATGCCTTTCTGCACGCTGCGGGCCGCCGCGGCCATTGTCACGTCCATCAGCGTCATGATGGCACCGCCGTGGGTGACAGCAAAGGAGTTGAGGTGTTCGGATTTCGGCGTGTAACCGATCGCAGATTCACCATTCTCAAACTTTTCAAGCTCGAAACCCAGGTGACTGACGAATGGGATTTCAACGCCAAAACCGATGGACACTGGCTAGCCTCCGGTGACGATGCTGACACCACCGTCAACCGCCAGATACTGCCCCGTGATGTGTTTGCCCGCGTCAGATGCATACAACACACACAAGCCCTTCAAGTCTTCGTCGTCGCCCAGGCGCCTCAAGGGTGCATGGGACGCCAGTTTTTCTTCGCCCATGGCTTTGAGCGTGCCCATCGTCATCTTGCTGGGAAAAAAGCCTGGGCAAATGGCGTTGACGGTGATGCCGTAAACGCCCCACTCGCCTGCCAGCGCCCGCGTGAAGTTGATCGCAGCGCCTTTGGATGTGTTGTAGGCAATGGTTTGCATGCCGCTGGGGTTGCCACCCAGCCCGGCGATGGACGCAACATTGATGATGCGGCCATGGCCTCTAGCAATCATGGAGTGCTTGGCAATGTGCTGCGACAAAATAAAGTAGCCACGAATATTCAGGTTCATCACCTTGTCCCAGGCCTCAACCGGGTAATCTTCAGCGGGCGCTCCCCAAGCGGCACCTGCGTTGTTGAGCAAAATATCAACCTGTCCCATGCGCTTGATAGCTTCGTCAGCCAGCATGCGGATATCGGCTTCTTTCGCGCAGTCAGCGGCAATCCAGTCGGCGTCAATACCAGCAGCTTTCAGTTCCGCCGCAGCCTCTGTCAGGTCTTCAGTCTTGCGTGAGCTGAGCATGATTTTGGCACCCGCTTCCCCAAGCGCATGCGCCATTTGCAGGCCCAGGCCGCGCGAGCCGCCGGTGACGAGTGCGGTTTTTCCGCTCAAATCGAACAGTTTTTGGATACTTCTGGGGGTCATTTTTTCTCCGTATCAATTTTAAAGATGGTTTTCACGAATCAGATTTCATGGTGGAACGTATATAGATCAAAACTGCGCCCACGACCGTCATCACGCCACCAGCGGCAATCATCATCCAGCCGATGGCATCATCAGTTTGACCGACAAAAATACCGAGGATGAGCGTCAGCAAGCCGCCAAAAATCAGCGTCCAGATGATTTTGTGCAGTCGCGCCGTCCGCGGGTCGGTGGGGTGATTGGCACCGGGTTTGTAGAAGCCCATTAAAAAGCCTCCTCGGGCAGGTTGGCACACAGCAGGTTGCGGTTTTCAACCACCTCCAGCCAGGCCGTTATTTTCGGTAATTCATAAGCATAAAAATAACCTGTAGCACCCTGAATACCAGCGCGAGCAGCTATTGAATGTGTAGCGTCTTGAGTCACCGATGTGGTGGCAATATCCAGCCAGATCCAGGCCAGCACGGTGTGGCCAAAGGCCTGCATGTAGGGTACGGCGTTGGCCAGGGCATCTTGCGGCTTGCCGGTAGCCCAGGCGGCCTGGGTTGCGGCGCTGAGCTGTTGCAAGGCTTTGCCGAGGGCGTTGGCATGACCTTTGAGTTCTGCAACTTGTGCAGCTTTTTCTATCGTCATCTGCATACGCGCCGCAAGCAATGCCAGCCCCCTACCCCCCTCCATCAGCACCTTCCGGCCCAGCAAGTCCATCGCCTGTATGCCGTGCGTGCCTTCATGAATCATGTTCAGGCGGTTGTCGCGCCAGTACTGCTCAACCGGAAAGTCGCGCGTGTAACCGTAGCCGCCGAGCACCTGAATAGCCAGCGAGTTAGCCTCCAGGCACCATTCGCTGGGCCAGCTTTTGGCAATCGGCGTCAGCACTTCCAGCAGCATGCGCGCGTCGTCAGCAGCCTGGAGCTGGGCAGTGTGCTGTTCATCCACCAGTCGGGCGCAGTACAACTCAAGCGCCAGAGCGCCTTCGCAATACGACTTTTGTGCCAGCAACATGCGCCGGACGTCTGCGTGTTCAA
>Ga0105050_10005144_pt1 | contig 16943 bp, 9 predicted proteins | sample FRY01_FD_78088 | JGI IMG/M metagenome (GOLD analysis project Ga0105050, IMG submission 78088) | Freshwater microbial communities from Lake Fryxell liftoff mats and glacier meltwater in Antarctica - FRY-01 | ecosystem: Environmental > Aquatic > Freshwater > Ice > Glacier meltwater ... | reverse complement strand
CATCACGTGTGCTGGCGATCCGATTGTCAACGGAACCGTATTGGTTTCCAAAGGCAAAATCGAGGCGATAGGACCTAGTTCGTCGGTTGCAGTTCCTGAGGGATATCAGGAGATCGACCATCGTGAAATGTTTGCCATGCCGGGTTTGATTGAAGCGCACAGTCACGTGGGTGGTTCGGGCGACTTGAATGAAATGGTTTACCAAACCAATCCCGAATTGAGAAATTGGGACCAGATCATCCCACACAATCCTAGGTTGCAAGTTGCCATTGCGGGCGGCGTGACCACGATTTGTCTAATTCCTGGAAGTGGAACGAACATGGGTGGTTGGGGCGTGTTGATGAAAACAGGTCCCGGCGAACCCGAGGATGTGATCATTCGAGCACCCGGCGTTTTGAAGATTGCTCAGTCGGGAAATCCAGAACGCCAAGGCGGCGAAGTCGGTTCTGGCCGTATGGGTATGAACCATGTGATTCGACAACAGTTAATGGAAGGTCGATTGTACGTCCAGCAGTGGGACGATTTCGAAGCGGGTAAACTGACCAAAAAGCCAGAAGTTAATCTGCGATTGGAATATTTCAAGCCTCTGTTCCACCGCGAGATTCCGGTAGTCGTTCATACTCAGGCGTACCAAGTCGTTCAATCAACTTTGCGAATTCTGCATGATGAAATGAACCTGAAGGTTGTGATCGACCACGGGACATTTGACAGTTACAAAATCTCGCAAGAGATCATCAAGCGAGACATCCCCGTAATGGCGGGCCCCCGTGGATTTCGTTACGAACCTGAAGATGGACAGATCAAGGGCATTGTTGCCGAATTCGAGAAGCGCGGCATTACGTCTTTGGGCGTGAACACGGACGCGCCTGTGATTCCTCAAGAGGAGCTGTTCTTCCAAGCTGCGATGGCGGTTCGGTTCGGCTGGACTGAAGAACGAGCGATTCGTGGAATCACCATCGAACCTGCAAAGGCGTTGATGATTGCCGATCGTGTGGGGTCTTTGGAAGTGGGTAAGGACGCGGATATTGTGGTTACCACTGGATCGATTATTGATCCTCGCAATTATGTTAAGCAAGTCTTTATCGACGGCAAGAGTGTTTACGATACAGCAATAGATCGCCGTAGATTTTAGGTTGTGTTGAAGTCCCAGTAGACAGTGGGCTGTGTTGCATTGTCTGCCACGCGAATGTTTACGGACAATCCAATAGTGGACACCGTTGCAGCAGATGAATTCACGGTAAGCCAAGGCCTGGCCTGGTAGCTTTGGTTCATCGAGCGACCAGCGTAGAACGACGGTGGAGAACAGGACAAGGTTGGTTAAGCCAAGTCGCATGACATTTGGAAGCATTACATTAGCTTGTGCTACTTGTTTCGAATCGACACTGAACTGGTAAATGGTAAGTCAAGTTTGACTTGACTTACCGTGATTGGTGAAATCATTAACTAGATAGTCGGCCCGTAACTACTTGGCCGTTAGTATTTTCAAGAAGACGAAGCAACGATGAACTCTCGCTCATTGATTTCGATTCCTTGGCTGTTGGCATTTCTTCTTTTGGGAGTGATCGTCAGTGGTTTTTGGATTAGTCGCGCTGGTGCACAAGAGGGCTCTGAGGCAAAACCATCGACTGAAACTAAGGGTGACAGCGACGGTGACGCATTTTCCAATCGCCTAACCGCGATGGTCGGAGCCACCATTGAGACCGTTGGGAAGGCGGGCCAGATTAAGAACGGTACGATTCTTATTCGCGGCAGCAAGATTCAGGCGGTAGGGAGTGACATTGAAATTCCCGTAAATGCATGGGTAATTGACGTCACAGGGAAGACGATTCTACCGGGCATTGTTGATCCGTATTTCGTAGTAACTGCGGCACGTTCAACGGTTGCTCCGGAGTCACGGACTGTTACCTTCGGCGGCAGGACATTTACGATTGGCGGTGGAGCGGCACCTGAATCCACCGCCTTTTTGCGATTGGCGGATGGTTTTGATGTGCGAACGGGACCTTGGAGTATTGCGATTCGCAGTGGCATCACGACGCCTCATTTAGTGACGTCAGGTTTCGGGCAGTCGATTATTGCGAAGACGATCCCCGATCACGAGGAATTGATTTTGGACCAATTGGATGGCACGCTTTTTGTTGCGGCCAGCACTCGGACCGATAGTATGAATCTGCTTCGCAGCGGTTTAGAAGAAAAGTCTTCGTCCGGAAATGCTTCTGGCGGAGACGCACGGGCAAGATTGGCCGCGATGCGTGGCCGTAGTGGTGGCGGTCGCGGTGGCTCAGATACTACGACTTCAGGTGCAGCATCGCCTGCTTCCAGCGATGGCCAATCGGAAAAGAAGTTGTCGCTGTCCCAGCAGCTATGGAACGACGTTAAGGCAGGCAAGAAGACATTGTTTGTCAACGCCAACAGCGCCGCCGCGATCGTTCATGTTCTGAAAATTGTGGACCAGGCGAAGAAGGCTAAAGTTGTCCTAATTGCCGATGGTGCTGACCTCTTTCAAGCAAGAGAAGCTATCAAAAATTCTTCAGTGATGGTCGTGTTGCGACCGCGCTTGGAAACGGTGCCAAACAGTGCAACTCGGTTGAACATGGCAAAAGAACTGCAAAACCAAAAGACCAACTTTTCGTTTTCACTTTCACTTAACCAGGCGGACTACAGTCAGTCTCAGGATACTCCGCTGTTCCCGGTGTCCGCGTTGGTTCATACCGGATTGTCACGAACCGCAGCCTTGGAATCGTTGACGATCAATCCAGCGAAATTGCTGGGAATGGAAAAAACGATCGGGTCGATCGAGGTTGACAAGCAAGCGAATCTGGTGATTTTCGACACCGACCCATTGGAATCAGTGGGCCGTGTCCAGCAAGTTTATGTCGATGGAAGGCCAGTATATGAAAACCAGTAGTAATAGGAATTTTGCTGTGCGAATTGCGATTCTGGCTTTGACTTTTGCCTTGTCATTTTTGAACGGCACGGTGGACGCACAACAACGCGACAGATCCAGCGTTGAGCGGCAGGAAACTACCCCAAAGCCGACCACGCCACCTGAAGACAAGCCCGAGGAAAAGACGCCCGAGGAAAAGGCGCCTCAGGAAAGCGAATCGAAGGATGTTGTAGCCTTGGTCGGCGGTGATATTCTGACCGTGACACAGGGCACCATTCGGCGGGGAACCGTATTGATTGAAAACGGCAAGATTCTGAAAGTTGGGCAGAACATCGAAATCCCTCAGGGTGCCAAAGTGATTGATACCACAGGGAAAGTGATTACACCCGGTTTTATCTCGCTAAATATGACCGGGATTGGCCTGGGTGCATCGGCGGCTGATTCGGGTGCCAAGTATGACGATTCGTTAGACCCATTTGATAATAATATTCGAATTGCCTTGGGTGTGGGGATCACAACGGGTTGCACTCAAATATCTCCTGCCGGGCAAGGTGGACGGCGCCGACGTGCTGAAGATCGCTTCATTGGGTTGGAACCTGATGATGTGATGGTCGCCCAAGAGATGGATGACGCGGAATTTGACTATGGTGAAGCCACTGCGTTGTGCCCGTGTTGCGGATTGCCAATTCTGTCTTTTGAACCAATCGAACCTACGCCGCCGGCGACCATTACTGCCCGTAATCATGCCGTGGTGAAGATGAGTTTCGGTCGACTGGATGGCATGTTAGTCAAGAAAGAGGTTTTCTACGACGTCGTCCCAGGTTCACTTGCAGGCGCTTTCAATCAGCATAATTGGCGACAACAAATCAAGGCGGCCAAGAGGTATTTGAAAGATGTGGCGGACTATGAAACGGCATTGAAGGCGGCCAAAGAAGGCGAAAAACCCAAGGCCCCGCGAAAGACGGCAAGTGATTCGCTGTTAGGATTAGTCAAGGGTGAGATTTATTTGCGCACAGGGGCGAATTCTGCTGCCGAGATTCGGTCGATGGTGGCTTTGTCTCAGGAGTTAGGCTACAAACTCTGTTTGGATGGCGTGACTGAAGGCTGGTTGACTACTGAAGAATTGTCTTCGGCCAATGTGTCGGTTGTGATTACTCCGCGAAATCGCCGCGATGCCCAGCGTGGTGAAGAAGGTAAATCGGGAAGTTGGGTCGAGATGCCTCGCGTTTTTGAAGAGAAAGGAATTGCTTTCGGCGTTAGCGCCCTCAGCAGTTCGATCAGCTTGAATGGGTTGGCTGGTCGAGACCTGACCAGTTTACCGTTGGAAGCAGCATTCGCGGTTCGAGGCGGATGCAGTGAGGCTAAAGCACTTGAAGCGCTGACGATCGTGCCTGCCCGGTTGTTAGGTTTGGAAGATCGCCTAGGAAGCATCGAAGCTGGGAAGGATGCTGACCTGCTGATTTTGGACGGCAAGCCGATGGATTATCGAACCTATGTTGAGACCGCGTTTGTTAATGGTGCGATGGTTTATCAACGCAGTGTCGATGCGGTCTGGCCAGTGTTCGAAAAGAAATGACAGGCGATCATTAGATCTTCTTGGTAGAACCTAGCAAGACATTCAAAGAAAGACTACCAAGCGAGCTTCTGGGATGATTCCGGGTTGCTCGCTTTTTTGCATCAGGGCTTTGCTTGAACTTCGCGAACAGATCCAAATGGACGGCCGGTTGCCGCTGTGTCGAAGGAGTCGTTGACATCAAGTCGCTTGTTCCGGGCGGGATAGATATAGAATGACACGGTCTTACCTTCGGCCAGTTCTTACCACCTAGGACCACTACCATCAGTACGCTTGCTGCAAGTGGAAAGCCGATGGCTGTCACGATCCCAAATTTTTCAATGCTAAGGGTCCGCTGCGTGGAAAGAAACGCGACCTATAGGAAGGCGGAATCCGAGTGCCCACCGTTGCATGGTGGCCCAAGACGATCAAACCCGGAGCTACGCAGCACGTCGCGGCATTTTGGGTTTCTCCTGTTACCGCCGGCCAATTGGCTGGGGCGGTGATTCCAAACGATCATGATGGTGTATCGTTGGCACCCAAGTGGTAGGGAAGCCAGATCAAGCCAAGCATGGATTTTTGTATTGGGAATTTTACGAACAGGGCGGAAAACAGGCGGTACGGTTGGGTGACTGGAAACGGGTTCGCTGGATGGTGGGTAAGGATCCAGATGGCCCGATTAAACGGTATCAACTGGGTCAAGATTTCGGAGAAACCAAAAAAGTTGCAACGGATCATCCTGATGTCGTTAAGCGAATTGACCAGATCATGTTGAAATCTCAGCAGCCACATCCTCAAGTGAAATTCAAGAAGCCATGGACTGCACAAAATTAGAAAGGGGTGGGTGCAGTGTTCTTTGTAATTGAAGGTGAAACCGTTGAGCGAAATGATCCCAAACCAAAAAACCACGCCTGGGGACAGTCTAGGCCTTTCAGGCGTTGCAGATTGCGCCGCAAATGATCTGGCTCGATTTAGACCCAATATGGACGGTTTGGTAGGCGGTGCCCCGGTTCAAGGCACGTTTTGTGTGAACGGTGGGCCATCAAGTTGCACGGCGAATACCGCGAGTTGCACATTCGTTGCACGGCGAACCGTTTCAGGCAAATACTTTCCACCGGCGAAACAAGCTGCAGGATGTTCAATTCACCCAGAAAGTAACGGTTTCATACCGAAAATCGCTACTAGAAACAGTTTCAATAAAAAAAAAAGCGTTTCAATTGAAACGCTTTGAAAGTCACCCGAAACGGTTGAAATAGGCCAGGCAGGACTCGAACCCGCGACCAAGGGATTATGAGTCCCCTGCTCTAACCAACTGAGCTACTGGCCCTTCTTAATTTTTCACCTTATTGTTCTTGATTGCGAAGGTTGTCTTCGCAAATTATGTTGTGCGACTTGCAAGCATCAGGCAAGCGACGGTAAATCTGGCGATCCCTTGGGCTGGCGGTTTGCCAGTGGGCCAATTAGCGTCTAGCGAACGGATTGGCGTCGTTTGTGAAACCGGGTTTTTACTCAGCATCCACTGTCCCCACTGCGTCGTCTTTTGTAGTCAAAGTTTAATCAATGGAAGCCAGATTTGCCATCGGCGGCAACGGTTATTTTGGTTCGGACATTCCCCAACTACCGATTGGTTTGTGCGACGATTGAGGCAAAAATGCGGAATTTGGCTCGCAATTTTCAGGGTTTGGATTTAAGGAAGATTGGCAAGGGGCAGTTGGGCAGACGCTCGCCCAGTTACTGTTTTCTAGCAGGCAGGCTGAAGGAAGATCGAGTCGTTTGGGCTGTGGAAATTTAAATTTGGGTGATTTTCAGCGTGATGTTGTGTTCCATTGTCAGCGCCGGTTTCTAGCCCGTTGGCGTCAGGGGATGCTCGACAAACCCAATTCCTTCGGAATCGCCCGAAGCCCATTCCAGATATTTGACGCAAATCGACGTCCACAAACATGGGCTCTTGCCAGACTAATTCGCACAATCGCTATGCCTTGATGACGGGGGGTCGGGTAGAAAAATACGTATCGCTGCGTTTCCACGTTCGGCCGCCCACATTCTTTGGGTCGATCCGTTGGGGGAAAATCGATTTGTGGTGGAACAAATTCTTAAAAAGGCCGGGGCACGAGTCAGCTTTGTTCGTACGTTGGTAACGCGATCAGTTGCCAACCGACTGCGTCGATCTTCTTCCAGTTTGTCAGTTGCGGACCGGCACCGTGGAAGAGTTTGGCAGTGGCTTACTGAAGAGTTTTGATTTTCTTCCGATTGTTGGCATCTTTAATGGAAGTCATTCTTTGGATGCGCGTTCCAAAGTGAACCTATTTAGCGCAACGATAAGTAAACCCGTCAGTCCTCAAGTCTTGTTGGAAACTTGCGTTGGTTACTTGAAATCCCATTCGCAGAATATGGTATGCACGATGAAACCGTGTGCGATGTCGAATTTAGTTTTATGATTGGCGCCAATTACATGCGTTTTACGATTCGTGACGCCAATGCAGCTTCGTCGGTAAGAGATTATCGTGGCAATGATCTCATTCACACAACCTCTTTTTCGGACGGCAGTGATACAGTCGTTCGACAGAGTGGTATTTGATGCGGTCCATGTTGGAGCGGGCAATTCGCCGGGGCCAGAATACTTGAGTGACATTTCTTACAACTTATCCGCGTTGCCCGAGCCTTCTAACGGGCTGCTGCTGATGTTGGCCATGATTAGCGCCAGTCTGAAAGATCGCCGACGCAGATCATGGGTCAACACGAGACTATCACACCCAACCAAACGTCGGGCAACCGCCCCATCTGGTTGGTAAATCTAAAAGTGAATTCAGACTTTGTTCAGTCTTGCTTAGCATTTTGGACGCAGTACAAACGACTAGAAGTGCGAATCAATAGTCGATCGCCAGCAATCGCAGGTGTGGCCATTCCCATGTCATCGTCCGCCAGTTCGTTTGTGTTTAGCAGCTGAAAATCGCTGCCGCCCTGGAACACAAAAGTGACACCATCTTCGTTTAGGCAAAAGATTTTTCCATTGTAAGACCAGGGCGATGCCGTGAATGCGCGACCTTTGCGGATACGATTCTTTGGGAAGACTTCGGATCCTGATTTGGCATCAAAAGCGGAAAGAAATCCCTGGTCATGCAGCACGTAAATCTTCCCATTCAGGGCTAACGTTGACGGATTGTAGGGTGCGCCGGTGGGTTGGCACCAGGCAATGTATTGGTTGGATGTCTGATCCTTTGCCAACGAAATATCACCACTGCCACCCGGTTGGATGGCATACAAGGGCCGCTGGCGATCTCCAACGTATCCAGAACTGACCAACAACATTCCCTTGTGCTGATAGGGCGTAGCGATCGTGATGCTGGACATCCCTTGAAGCGACCACAGAGGTTGCCCCTGTAGATCATACGATCGAACTTGATCGCTACCCACTGTGACGATTTCGGTGCGCTGCGCGTTCTTCCAAATGTATGGGGTTGCCCAGTTGCTATGTTCGTCGCGTTGAATTCGCCAAACTTCTTCCCCATTGTTCTTATTCAACGCCAATAGAGAAGATTCTTCTTCATTGTCATCAACGATGTAAATTCGATCGCCGTCTAGAACAGGCGACGCTGCGGTTCCCCAGCCATATCGGGTGTGCCGAGGTTCAATCGCTTTCATCCAAACTAGGTTGCCTTCAAGGTCCAGGCAATAAACACCAACGCCACCAAATAAGATGTAAATATTCTTTCCATCGGTGACGGGTGTTTCCGAGGCAAAACTATTCTTTAAGTGGATGGCCGTCTCTGGATTTCCCTCGTGTAATGTCTTTGACCAAAGGGTACGTCCGCTTTGCAGATCCAAACAAACAGCGATCCATTGATGGTTGGTTTGCGGAGGTTTCGGGCGATCGCCTCCAAAATAAAGTCCCTTCTTGGGTTCTTCGGCATCTTCGGAATTGACCACCGTCGTTAGATAGATCCGATTACCCCACACGATCGGTGACGACCATCCTCGGCCCGGAATATCCGTCTTCCAAGCGATGTTTTGGGTTGCCGACCATACCTCGGGCAAATTGGACGGGGCTTGAACGACACCCGTTGAATCCGATCCTCGAAATTGTGGCCAGTTTTCGTCAACCTGGATCGCGTGTAGCGGTGCCTGCGAAGCAAGAAAGAACGTTGCAGTCAGAAATAGCGTTTTGATTGGGTTCACTGGAATGTTCCTGGCGTAAGCACTGAAAATCAGTCGGAAAAGCGTCTAGACCGGGTTTCACTATAACGGATTTAAATCTCGGGATGCATCTGTACGGCCAGAAACTAGCTTGGGCAAGTATTTCAAGGAACCCATGTCTTTTTCGGGTAGATTAGGCGATTGAACCGCGGGGCTGCTAAAATACCATCCAATTGGGGAAACGATTTCGGCAAAATGGGTTAGGTATCGGATATGAAACAGTATTGGAAAGTTTGTTTGGTCCCGGTTGCGATTGCGGCAGGGTCTTTATTGAATGTGAATTCGATTATCGCTCAAACCGGCAATGGCGGTAAGAACGACTCGGTTGTTGGAAATGCAAAGCAAGAATCCCAACAAGATGAAGCGGGGACTACGGAAGTCCAGGAGCAATTGGAGAAAGCGCAAGCCCTTGCCGAAAAAGGGCAAACCAAACAGGCCATTCAAATCGTCCTGCAGCAATTCGAAGAATCGAATGATGTTCGCTTCGGCGTTGGATTGTTAAAATTGGTGCAAGATAGTGCAATGAATATTGCAAAGTCTAGTCGCCGCAAATCGCATCTTTACTTTGTTCGCGGTGGTGAAGTTGCTCGGAAACTGCTCATCCATCCCGACTTGGATCCAGCGTTGCGAAACGATGTGATTTTAGTGCTGTTCCATGAAGCCCGCTCTCGATCCGTCAACCGTGATCCCGCGGGTACTGTTGCCTGCCTAAAGGAACTGTTTGAACAAGGCTTTTCAGATTTTTCATTGATTGAAAATGAGGTGGACTTCAGGCGACTGGCTAAGAACGAAGACTTCTTGGAAACGGTGAATAGTGCTCGGGACGCGTTTAGACAGCGTTTAATTGGGCAGGCCAAGCAACAAATTGATCGGTTTGAGTCGTTTGATTTTGATTTTCAGGGTAACGATGTTTTGGGCCGTCCGTTAGGTTTGGCGGGTCTGAAGGGGAAAGTGGTCATTGTTGATATTTGGGGAACGTGGTGTCCGCCGTGCCGAAAAGAGATTCCAGCATTTATTCAATTGAAGAAGAACTACGCCGAAGATTTAGAGATTGTTGGATTGGCTTACGAAAGGGGCGAGGCGTCTGAGGCTGTACAGAAAGTGATCAAGTTTGGAGTTCAAAGCAAGATCAACTACCCTTGCGCAATTGGCGATGAAGCCACCAAGACAATGATTCCTAACTTTCGAGGGTATCCGACCACCTTGTTTATTGACCGCGAGGGGAAAGTTCGCATGGTAACCGTAGGTGCCGAATCCTATGAAAGACTGGAATCGCTGGTTCTGGCTTTAAAAGAATAAGGTTGCGGCCTTAAGAATCAAGTACGCGACGCCATAATTATGTGGGTCAGATCCAAGTCGGATACGGGCCCATGTCACCAACGGTCAAGTTTTTGTGAAGGTAGAATCGTGATCCAGCAAGTTAACCGATCGCAGGCCGCGGTCTTAAGAAATTGGTCGACGATCAAGGCACCCCATTTTTTCGTGCCATTGGTGATTCTGATTGTTAGTTTGTTTATCGGACCGACCTTTGGGCAGGTCGGTCAGCAGGCGGGGTTGGATTCCGCTGAGCCAGTGGGAGTGTTTGCTCCCAAAGGTGTGTTGTGTTTGGTTGGCGGGGGATCGATCCCTTCGGATGTTCGGAAAGTTTTTGCGGAGGCAGGTCAAGCAGGTCAAGCAGGTTCGCGACTTATCATCATTCCAACAGCAAGTGCAGCTGCGGATCTGGAATCACCCGAAGCTTGGACCCAACCTTGGGCCGAGTATGGATTTGGCACCATTGAAGTTCTTCATACCAGCGATCGCGAGCAGGCGGATACCTTGCCGTTTGCCGACCGTCTGAGTCAGGCGACTGCGATTTGGATAAGTGGCGGAGACCAGTCGCGTCTGTCTACCATCTACGCTGGAACGGCGGTGGAAAAGAAGATTATTGAAATGTTGTCTGCAGGCTGCGCAGTGGGTGGAACCAGTGCCGGGGCGGCAATCGCCAGTAAGGTGATGATTGCTGGCGGCAAGGAAGAGCCCAAAATTGGACGCGGATTTGATCTCTTGCCATGGTCTGTGGTTGACCAGCATTTTTCGCAGCGAAGTCGAGGCGGAAGATTGCAGTTAGCTGTCCAAAGAAATGCCGAACGAGTGGGACTTGGCATCGACGAATCGACCGCGGTCTTTTTTCAGGGCCGCTCGATGGCGGTGGTAGGCAACGGTCAGGCTTATCTTTACTTTGCCAAGACGGCTCATGCAGATTCAAAGCAACAGGTCCTCAAAACGGGGCAAAGCGAATTGGATTGGACAACATTAGCGCGAACCGCAAAGGAACGCCAACGATCGCCATTCCCTAACGAAAAGCCCGTGACACCGACCGTTGAATCCGGGGCACTATTGATTGTTGGTGGCGGAGGAGCAACGTCCGAGATCTGGCGAACCTTTTTTGATCTCGCTGGAGGGAAGCAAGCCAATATTGTTGTACTGCCAACCGCAATGCCTTCGCCTGGTTTGCAATCCAGTGAAGCCAGTTTATTGCGTCGCATGGGCGCTAAGAACGTGAGTGTGTTAAACGCGACGGATCGTAAAACAATTTCATCCGAGGAGTTCTTGGACAAGTTGCGAAATGCGACCGGGATTTGGTTTGGCGGTGGCCGTCAGTGGCGATTTGTAGATGTATACGAGGGGACAGGCGCTGTAGAAGCGATGCACCAGTGTTTGCAGCATGGTGGCATTATCGGTGGTAGTTCGGCCGGTGCTTCGATTCAAGGTGACTTGTTGATTCGCGGCGCTGCCACGGGAAATCAAATCATGGTGCAAGATGGTTACCGTCGGGGATTTGGGTTCTTGCCAGGCGTCGGAATCGATCAACACTTCTCGCAACGCGATCGCTTTGCAGACTTGGAATCCACCATCAAGAGATTCCCGTCGATTTTGGGCATTGGTATTGATGAGGCGACAGGGATCTTGGTTCAAAAACAGACGGCGAAAGTTATCGGCAAAGGAAGCGTTTACCTTTATAACTGGGAAAAGTTCAGCGCACTTGCTCCAGATACATCGATTCAAGAACGGCCTGTTCGCGTAAAGTCGGGCGAAGCGGTAAATCTTCAGTCGCTGGAAGTTATCCGCGATTAATAGTTCGAAAACAAAACCAAGACACGCCGTTTTTCTTGATCAAACTAGCGCTGAGGTGTCGCATGGAAGTATTTGGGTGTGTGTAATAGAAAAGGGTATGCCCAGTGTTGTTAGTCACCGGGCAAACCCTTCGTTGCATTTCAGGTTTTCGTCTTAAGAGTCTTTAACCGTCGACCCCGCTAGTTTAGTTCGAAGACATAAAAGTAAGTAGGAATCGCGGCTTCAAAATCATTATCCGATGCGATAATCAGTGTATCTTTTCCGTTCTTGGATTTAGGTCCCAGGGTTAAGCCTTCGATCTTCTCGGGCATCGCTTCTCCTGACAAACCATAATCAGCGTCTAGCAGATCTAGGAATACGGTTTTGGTAACGGGTTTGACATCGGCAGGTAGCTTGCCTTTGATGGTTTCATATTTTGAAACATCGGTTGCACCATTGATGTTGATTTTTGTGATTCTCTTGTATTGGGCTTCTGTGCCGGCTTCTCCGTCGCGTTCGATCACCAGAAATTCACCATTTCCGATACTTAGAATTTCATTCAAGACATTTTTTTGGTCGTCCAGCACATAAACAAATTCCTTCGATTCACCGCTTCGGGAATTAGCCATTAGCATTCGAACCTTGTCACCAACCCCTTTGTCCGAGGCAGACATTTTGTCGCAATCTTGAATAAGCGGACTTTGCAGCACCGTTATTCGCCAAGGACCGCCATCGATCATCGCGATTCCTTCAAAGCCTTTGTTACCTTGTCGACCGCTGGCGTTATTTCTGTTCTCTTCCTGCTTGGTCAAGCCAGGCTTTGAAATTTGATAACGCTTTGGGACCGCATGTTCTTTAACCAATTTGCCATTGGCCGCGAATTCTAGAACCCGAGGGCCATATTCCTCGGATACGATCAAATTGCCAGATTCCATCAGCCGAATTCCTTCAGGATCTAAACGTGATGCTCGATTGGCGGTCGCCTCAAAAGCAGATGCATCGCCAGGGAAACCGCGACCTTCGGTGTCGGTCAAGGCAATGGTGCTAAGAATCTTGGTCGACACTTCTTTCGAGTTGACGTCCCAATCGATTTCGATCTTGTGGAATCGGCAGTCCCATTGCACTGCTCCGTCTTTAGGGCCCCGATCGCCCAACGCCAAAAATGTATTTCCTTCACCCGAGTATTCCAGCGCGGAGATGCCACCAAACTGGTTGCATGGGGTACCGTCTTCGGACTTGTCTTGGCGACCTGACTTGTCCAATAAGGTGCCTGCAACGATTCCAACACCGATCAGCGTTGGCTTGCTGGTAATGGCGATCTGGGCGTGAAGCGTGGTGGGCGGAATAAGGCTTAGCAAACTAAGTCCGGTCATCAAGTAAAGTGATTTGTTCATTATGGATCTATGTTCTCGATTCAGATATGCCAACAATGTGCTGAGTGGATAAAAAAATAGCCGCAGACTCTTGTCCTGCGGCCATTTGATTCACTGGTAGGATCCTAGTCAGATGTCACCAAGCGTGATTAATCTTCTAGCGATAAAACTTCTTTGCCCGAACGTGTGCAGGCGGCAACAAAAGCATTCGTATTCACGTCTTCGCTAACGAAACGAGTAGAGCCGTCGCCCATGACAAATGATGCTCCCCCAATGTGGAAGCTGTAAACTTCGCTAACGTTAATGGCATTGATCATCGTGGGACCATATTTTTGTAAACCGTCAGGTGTGGCACCGTTGATGCTGAATCCACAATCTGGATCGGCCCAACCCGTTCCATCCGTTGGAACATAGCGACCGTTGAATTCAACAACTTTGTCATCGTCATAAGCGGCAAAGTCGGCCATGGTCATCGGGTGACCATTTACCCAAACTTCGGGTTGACCGGCAGCCTCACCCAACATGAATGTGTTGGACAAACCGTCGGTGACGTTTGCAATTCGATTCTTAACCCACTTGCCAAGAATACCAGCAGCGGCGTTTGCTCCAGGATACGGAATTCCTAGTACGTCTGTGTAAACTTTCTTCTTAACTTCATTGATCGAACCATAGTCACCAGGTGCGGCGCCAATTACGTGAAATTCGTCACGTTGATCTTGGCTGACCGAAGAAGGACACAGGAACGCTGTTGTCTTGGTTTGGATAACAGTCAAATTGTTTGAATTTGCGTTGTCGAACCAAGGTTGCTTGAAATTGTAAAGATCAGCCAAGTTGCCTTGCTCGATGTATGGCAAAATCACGGTGGACCATGACTGAGTTGATGTCACAGCCGAGCCAGAATTCGCGGTAATGCCACTTGGGATCATCAGGTCGTCTGGTGCGGTGCGGCTAGGAGGAAACGCGCCTTTGGCACTTTCGTAGTTCATCAAGGCTAGGCCTAGCTGTCGCATGTTATTCTGGCATTGGGTGCGACGGGCTGCGGCCCGAGCCATTTGAACGGCCGGCAACAAAAGGCCCATCAAAATGCCGATGATTGCAATAACAACCAAAAGCTCAACCAAAGTAAAACCTGTTCGAGATTTTCCTGTGCGATACAAGTGCGTCATCCTTTATTAAGTTCGAGGTTGAAGCGAAGCAAATGCTTTAAGTAAAAGCATAAAAGCTTCGCGATCTAAAACGAATTTTATGAAGGGATTGTGAAGTTAATATGATCGAAATGTTAATATTTAATGAAGGCAAGGCTGGGGCTGAGTTTGGTTGGCGTGTGAAAAATCAGATCCAAATTGGGTTTTGAATGAAAATCAGCGGCTAGGCAAGAAGATTCTGGGTTTTTGGCGTGATTCATTTTCGGATTGAAATCGTTGAGTCAACGCTAGTTGTGTTAGAGCAAAAGTATTGGTTAAACGGCGGGCAAATGCGAATTAGAAGCGATTGATTTGGAACTAGTTGTACTTTGTCTATTCGACCAGTCGAGTCGTTAAACAACGAACAAGGGGTGTGAATACTTCGACTGTCAAGGACGGCGTACCATGGGTTTTTTTCAGCTCAACGATCCAAGGCCAATGCTGCGGATGAGGTGATCTCCAGAATCAACAGCAAGCTAAGCCAGTTGGAAGCGGAATTAGCGTCAATTAATTCCGCCCATGCAACTATTGAATTTAGTCCCGACGGCACGATCATTGATGCGAACGATATTTTTCTTTCGTTCATGGGGTATTCACTAACCGAAATTACGGGCCAACCGCATTCAATCTTTGTGGATCGGGTCGAGGCTAAGTCGGAAGAATGTCGTGGGTTTTGGGCAACACTCCGTCGGGGGCAAGCTCAAGTTCGCGAGTTCAAACGAATCGCAAAGGACGGCCGAGAAGTTTGGATCGCAGGATCCTATCTGCCGATCTTGAACGATGAAGTTAAAGTGGTAAAGGTTGTCATGCACGCCTCAGATATTACCGCAGAAGTTGAAAAGAAGCACAATCAATTGGCCCAGTTAGAGGCCATCAATCGTTCCCAAGCTGTGATCAGCTTTGATCTTGATGGGACGATTCTTCACGCGAACGACAATTTTCTACAGGCAATGGGTTATTCATTAACCGAGATTCGTGGGCAGCATCATCAAATTTTTGTAGACCCCAGCGAACGCGCGACGGAAGATTACCGACAATTCTGGAAGTCGTTGGGGCGAGGAGAGTACAAAGCAGGTGAATTTAGGCGTATCTCCAAGTCGCAGAAGGAAGTTTGGATTCAGGCGTCCTACAATCTAATTCTGGATACCAACGGTAGATGCCACCAAGAATATTGAGAAATCCGTGACTGAGATTCAAAGCAATATCGCTCGGGTTGTCTCTTCGACCACGAATATTACCGAAAGTGTTTCAGACGTAAATGTAAACATGACCACCATCGCTGCGGCCGTCGAGCAACAATCGGGTACCATGCGTTCGCTAAGCGAGACAGCGAACCAACTGCGAGATTGACGACAGGGAACAGTCGTATTTGGTGATTGAGTTAGCAGGATTATTTAAAACGAATCCCAAGCGGCCATCTTGCGGGGACACTCTTAAGAGGGCTTGGGGTTGGTCGTGTTGCCAAGTTCCTAGTCTATCGATTCAGAATCAATTTCGCGACGCGGCCGGCAGACATAAATGCCCCTTGAATCGAACCGGTATCTAAGAAGTCTCCGCATTGATAAAGGCCGTCTTGAATTCGGGCATCTTTTTGCACAGGTGAGAGGTGCGGCGGATTTTGTCTAGGAAGTGAGTAAGGGACCGAATAAGTTTTTAAGTGACGGCAGTCTTTTAGCTCTGCACCAAACCATTGACTTAATTGACTTTTCACGGCTTCTGTTAAGTTGTCGCCATAAAGAGCGTCGGCATTTAGCACCGAGACGGAAATCAGTGACTGGCCTTGGGGTGCATAACTGGAAGCGACGGAACTGGGAATGCACATGTTGCTAATAGGCCCCTGCCCCGAACCATTTAGTATCAACGTGCGATTCGCAAAACTGGTTTTCGCAGCAGCAAAATAAAGGCATGTCACTCCATTCCAAGACTGGTCCTCCGCTGGTTTACCCCCCCGGTTTCCTAATAAGTACTTGGTTGTAGGCGCAGGCGTTGCTAATACGATGTGGTCAGCCTCTAGTTGCTGGCCGTCGGCTAAAGTGACTATGCCAGTTTGAACATGACTGACGGGTGTGTTGAGACGAATGGAGTCGGAGGGCAAGGCACTGGCCAGTTGTCTGGGAATTTCACCCATCCCTTTTTCGGGCAATGCCACATTACCGGCGGAGAACATTTTGAAAACAAATTCAAACATGCGGCTGGACGTTTCAAGTTTGTCCTCCAAAAATACTCCACTAAGAAATGGGCGAAAGAATGATTCGATAATTGTTGGTGAAAAGCCTCGGTTGCGAATCGCCTGGAGGGTCGTCGTTTCCGGGCGATCATAGATTTCTTCTAATGAACGTCCCAACAGCTGGTTTTTTAGTTTCAAGATTCGTAGTTTGTCACCGATCGTGGCCAAGGGCGAAAATAAAGTCGACAATGCATGTTGAGGTTGGCGTAGCGGGTCGGCAAAACGGTACCATCGATTGTTCTTTTGAATCAATGCACCTGGATCAAACGGTTGCAAATTCAACGCGTTATAATCCAGCACGCTTTGGGCTTCGGGATACGCGGTCAATAGCACCTGAAATCCGTGGTCCAAAAGGAAACCATCCACCTGGTCGGTTTGGACGCGGCCGCCGATTCGATCGCTGGCTTCCAGGATTTGGCATTCAATTCCAGCT
>Ga0105050_10005139_pt1 | contig 16951 bp, 5 predicted proteins | sample FRY01_FD_78088 | JGI IMG/M metagenome (GOLD analysis project Ga0105050, IMG submission 78088) | Freshwater microbial communities from Lake Fryxell liftoff mats and glacier meltwater in Antarctica - FRY-01 | ecosystem: Environmental > Aquatic > Freshwater > Ice > Glacier meltwater ... | reverse complement strand
TGAATCAAAATTACGGTTTCATTTTTCAAAAATTGGTAGAAAAAAATTAAGAACTCTTCACGTCTTGTTCTTTCAAAAAATCACTGTAAATTTAAAAAGAAAAACTTTTGAGAAGTTTTATAACTTGATTATAAATATTTGTTTTCTTAAAAGAAATTCGATTAAAATTGATATTCTAATAATTCTATTAAAAGAAAATAATTTATTTGTTGTATTTTATTCAAAAAAGATAATGTTAGAATTTTTTAAATATATATTTTTTGTTATAAATCAATATTCAATTAAACGCCTTAAGAAAGTCGGTTTATTAAAAAAAGTATTTAAACTTTTGCACTATCTAATCTTAAAAACTAAAGAAAAATGTAGGCCATTTTTAAGTGAGGTTTCTGGTCTTTTAAAATGGAGTTTTAATTGTATAAACCCAACCATAAGGAGATGTGCAGCTAAGGTTATGTTAAAACTTATACTATTTTTTTATTTCTTTAAAGAAAAAATTTTAATTGGTCATTTCGGCTTAATCTTAGTTAATAATTTAAACGAGAAAAATCCGACTGTATTAAAATATTTTATACAATCTCTTCGTCAAATTATAGCTATTTTTCCTACAAGTTATTGTATTCCACCTATTCGAGTTATATTTTCTAATATAATTCCTTTACTAAGAAACAAAAACGTAGATGTAGTTTCAGAATTAATTTGGTTGGTTTACGAAATCATCGATAAAAAATGGATTTTTATACCTAAAAAGGATTTTATTTTATTATGTTTTAATTTACTCAAAATACAAAAAAACTTAACCTTAAAAAATAGAAAATTTTCGATGCAAATATTAATAAATATAACTAAAATATATGGAACAAATGAATTAATTATATTTTTAATAAATTCTCTAGAAAAAAGTGGTGGAATTTTTCGTTTATCTTTAATTGTTACTTTGACAACAATTGCATACGAACAAAGGTTACATTTAGTACTACCAACGCTTTATGACAAATATTTTAAGTTTAATTCAAAAAGCATATCATGTGTTTTTAAAACCTTAATATACATTTTAGAATATGTTAATAGTTATCAACTATCAAATTACTTAAATTCTTTAGGGATTATGATTGAACATGCAGTTTTTGATGGAAAAGATAGGTCGGACCCGCAATTGCTTTTATTAATTGGAAAGTTTTCTCAAAAATTTAAATTTCTTGGTTTCGAAAAAAAACTAATATTTTTACTAAAATTTGTGTTAGTTAACAGTTTAATATGCTCTAAAAATATCCTGAGATACATGCTTTTTGCGTTTGAGAAATTACTCACTTCTTTGAACCCTATTGTTTGGTGGAATTTTGTTTTTCAAGGATTAACTCATAGAAGGAAGAAAATTAGGGTCTTTTATTGGAAATTGCAAAAAATTATAAATTTAAGGAAAAATCTATCCTTTTTTTTCTTAAAATTTATAATGGGTTCGAAAAAAGGATTATCGAGAATATCTGATTGTTATTTTTAAATCTTTATTTTCTTTTAGTCCAAAACAATCGTATTGCAGTACCTTTAAACCCTAGCCCAATTCTAAGTTGAGAAGAAATATATTTGCGATAAGACTCTGTGAAGAGGTCAGGATCGTTCACAAAAATAGATATCGAAGGGGGTCTTTCAGAAATTTGTGCACAATAATAAACTTTTCCCTGTCGATTTGCCCCATTTGTTGGTGGAGGTCTCCAACTTAAAGCCTCTTGGACGATTTCATTTAGGATTGATGTGGGGATGTGCCTATTGTATTGAGTTATGGCTAAATCAACCGATTCTAATATTTTGTTGCAACCTGTTCCCTCTAGAGCAGAAACAAATAAGGTCTCAGCCCAAGATAAAGCCGGAAAAGAATTGTTAACAAGCAATTTTATCTCATTTTGATTAAAGTCTATACTTTGAGTAATTTTATCCCATTTGTTCATTATTATTACACAAGCTTTTCCTTGGTCATTAATTCTTTCTGATAATTTTTGATCCTGCTCAGTAATTCCAGCAACTGTATCTATAACAAATAAAATACACTCAGCTTTATTGATTGCTTTGAACGAGCGGTTAATCATAAAAAATTCTGTCCCATAATCGACTGATTTTTTTCTCCTAATTCCTGCTGTATCAATCAAATTATAAAGATTACAATTCATTCCTCCACTAATAAACGAGTCTACAGAATCTCGTGTGGTTCCTGGAATTTCAGATACAATTGACCTTGTTTTACCAGTCAAAATATTTAAAATTGAAGACTTACCAGCATTTGGCCTACCAATAATTGCTACATTAATCGTATCATCAATGAAAGGGACATTTACTTTAGTTAGATTTTTTACTATTTTTTGCATCAATTCACCACTATTTATTCCATGAATAGCTGATATTGGAATAGGTTCCCCTAACCCAAGAGACCAATAAACTGGGTTATTTAAAAGCAAACTTTCTGAATTATCACATTTGTTAACAACTAGTATGATTGGACATTTTTGTGATTTAAGATATTCTGCCAATTCAATGTCTTCATTGGTCAAATCAGATTTACTATCAACTACAAAGACAATCACTGATGCTTCTTGAATTGCTATTAATGATTGTTCCATGACGAGAGTTGAAAACTCGTCTTTTATCGTATTTCCTAATAAAATTCCCGCAGTATCCGTTATAAGATATTCATAATCCAACCAAGAAGCTTTTTTATAAGTTCGGTCTCTTGTTACACCAATCATATCATGAACGATAGAGCCATCATCGAACGTTCCTGCTATTCTGTTAACGAGTGTACTTTTTCCAACATTACCTTTTCCTACAATTGTTACTATCGGCATCCTTCTTGTTTGGTTGAAATTCTTTTCGAAATTTGAGGTATCGTTTGAAGAATTATTCATTTTTGTTAAATTCTTCTCTATATTACGGTAAATTTGTTTTTTTTTCCCCAGAAAATTAGAAAATTCTGGATCTTTTTGATAAATTTTATTTTTTCTATTTATTAAAAAACTATTGCATGTATATTTTTTATTGTATGAATTTTTTTTTATAGTTGCTGAATTTATTTGAAATAATAGTGTATTAAATTCAATTTTCATCATGTTTAAATTTATATAAAAATTAAAAAAATTAAAAAATTTTTATTTATTTACATGTTTTCATAATGTTTTAAGTATTTATATTTTTCCAACATTGGAACTTCAGAAAATTTAATTGGTAGTTTTATTGTCTCAACCAAATTTAAATTATATATTATACCAACTAAAAGATTTTGAGGAAAAAGGTTGAAAAAATTTCTACCTAATTGATTTTTTTTTAACACAGTCTTTAATAAATGTTTATATATTTTTCTGATAAAATAAAATATTGAATAAAACCCTGAGAAATCATTCTTTATTCTTATTGTATTTGGAAAAATAAAGCATCTTTTAAAATAAAAATTGTGTACTTTATTCCTATTGGGCATTTTAAATTTATTATAATTATCCCTAATATTATTGTCTTTAATATACAGTCTAACAATTTTGATAATTTTTATGAACTCGTTTTGTAAAGAATTGGGATAAAATTTTAAATCCATTTTAAATGTTTTTAAACGAATAAAAGAGAGAAAAAATATAACGCGGCACTTTTTCTCTGAAATAAGTTTTTTAATTAACGGAACACAATTTTTTTCACGTTTGAAGTATGTCATGGTAGCATATGATTTGTTTTCCCAAAATAATTTTGTTGATTTTCTAAAAAGAAAGATAAAAAAAAGTTGGCTAGGAAAAGAAAACGAATAAGTAGTGTTAAATAAACTTTTGAAAAATGGAAAATTCAATTTCTTTTTTTTATTTAAATAAACAGTGTGGATAATATAAATAATTAACCAATGGCCATTTATATCACAAACAAAGTTTCCCGCATTTTTAAAACAAAAATTTATAAATGATCGAATATAAACTAATTTGAAAAATCTAAAAAAAAAAGAAAAAAAAAAAAGAGAATGTTGATGAATATTTAAAAACGAAACTGCTCTTATATCCAATAATCTTGTATAATGTTTTTTTATGTTCAAAATTAAACGGAAAATATTCCAGATTATTTCTTGTGTGAATGATTTAGAAGACAACGATGGATTTTCTAAAAATAATAATAATAGACCATCAATAATCAGCAAAATTTTACTCTTAGCAGCAATTTTTATGATTGACATTGTAATTCTTAAGGATGGAATTTTTTTTACTCTTTTGATTAAGTTTAAAGGTATATTTAACATTAAACCTGACAACAGATTACTTTTTTTTAGCTTATAAAAATTAAAGTTGAAAATTATTTCGAATAAATCAGCTTTTTTTTTTTCTGTAAAGAAATAAAAGTTCGAAAAATCAAATAATTCGTCTACTAAACCAACTCTTTTTAAAGATTTTTGATTTAGTAAAATCTTGATACCATTGGTACTAATCTTCTGATTTTCTAAAAATAAAACTAGATTCTTTTCAGAATGAAAGAAATGGTTTTTTAAATTTAAACTACAAATTTTTATGAAAAATGACAAAAATTTATTGCTATATTCTGAAGACTTAATAAAGTTTTTAAAACCAAAATCTATTGAAAGCAAGATTCTAGAAATTAGAAAAGATAATCGGTAACATTTCATTTTTTTGAATTATTAAACAATTAAAATTAAATAATAATAAATTAAAATTTTATAAGTTTTAGATATAAAATAAAATAAAGTAAGTTGACAAACTCGTCAAAAAAAATAGATAAAAATTTCTAAAAGCAATTTTATTTTTAGTTATTAAAAAATTTTTCTTTCTTTGTAAATTGTAAATTTTTTTTTTGATATTATCTTGTAATGATTTTATAGAATTTATATTAGTCTCAAAGTATTTCATTTGCACATCAATTTCAGTTATTTTAGTGACTTCTTCCCTCAAAATATTTATACAAGATGCAATAGACGACTGTAACGGGAATTTTTTGTTTTTTAATTGATGTTTATCTATTTTAATCTGTTTTTCAAGAATTGTTATTTTTTTTTTTTTGTTTAATTGGAAAAAGTTTACTAAAAATTTTAAAATAATAAAAATAATGATAAAATCTATTTGCATTGTTCTTTTTTTTCTTTCAATAATAGTATCTCTTGTTTTTTTATAATATTTAATAAGACTATACCTAACATATTCAAGATATTTATTTTTAGGACTATCAAACCCAAAAATTAAATTCTTTGAGATTATATAATCTCCTATAATAACTTTTAATAGTTTTTTTTTTCTTTTTTCAAGTTCAAATGGAATCCTTGGATTTTCTTTATCATATATTTTCGTCGAAGACATTGAATTACTAACTTTATAATATTATTTAAATTAATAAAAAAAACTTTTATAAAAAGATTTTATTTAACCTAGCAAATAATATGGTTATATTTTTTGACTAGTAATTAAAATAAATTTAATCTGTGTTAGGATATATTTTCATTTTAAGATATTAAATATTCTATGGATTAAATTTATTTAAGATTATATTGTGAGAGTTTTAAAAGGTAATACAATGCATATTCTAAAAAAAAAATATTGTGAAAAAATTGGAAATTTACACAAAATATGAAGTTGATATTACATAAACTAATTTTTTAGTATTTTTCAAAAGAAATGATTTAAGATAATCTATATAATTACCCAATCAAAAGATAAGGAATTTAAAAATTAAAAAAAGTTCTGAGGCATAATCAATTTGACTTTTCAGAGTCTCTATTTTTCTAAATTTAAGGCAAATGAAGAACACTAATAAAAAAAGAGTTTGATTTCATTAAAACCATCAAACATAAAAAATATTATAATTTGGAATGTGTGTAAATAAAAATTTTTTGTACATTATAAATTAACATATTCTTATGGTTATTCAAAATGACAGTGAAAGGTTTGATCAAGGTTCATTTTTAAATGAAAAGTTATGGGTTATTTTAAAAAGTTTTTTTTATGAAAAAGGTTTAGTTCGACATCAAATTGATTCTTTTAACGATTTTATTCAAAATAAAATGCAGGAACTCGTTGATGATATGCCACCTGTTATAGTAAATATTTTAGTTGAAAAGAGTGATTCAATAAATGAGAAAATAATTGAAAATAAGATTGTTATTAGGTTTGGACAATTACATCTTTCCAAACCAACCTTTATCGAAGATGATGGTGTTGCACACACCCTCTTACCTAAAGAAGCTAGATTGAGAGGGTTAAGTTATTCTTCTCCCCTTTACTGTGATGTTTCAACAACAAAACTAAATATATATTTAACTGATGAAAAAAAACAAGAAATACCATACAGTAGATCTACAGAAAAAGTTTTGTTAGGACGGATCCCCATAATGATTAAATCTCGTTTTTGTGTACTTGATAAACTATTACCAAGAGCCCTACTAAAATTTGGAGAATGTTTAGCTGATCCGGGTGGATATTTTATAATAAATGGTTCTGAAAAGGTTATTGTGGCACAAGAACAGTTATCTTGGAATCATGTTTATGTTTTTAAAAAAAGCGAAAATATAAAAGCTATTGTTAAATTAGCATTTTATTCCAAAGATGGTTCTTTATTTTTTGCAGAATGTCGATCAGTTGCAGAATTTGGAAAATGGTCGCCTTCGCTTCTTACAATAAAAATTTGTGTTGAAAATTTTCCGAAAAAAAAAAAATCTTTAGATAAAATTTCTGGAAATGATTATCTCCGAATGTATTTCTCTGGAGGCCTATACCTAAGAGCTATGTTGCCTTACTTTAGGAAAGATATTCCTATTGCGTGGATATTCAAAGCACTTGGATTCGAAAATGAACATGAGATTTTGGAATATATCTGCTACAAAGATTATGACGAAACTTTAATAGAATCTGTCAGATATGCTCTTGAAGACGATCGTTTAGAAACCTTACATTCTTACTCAAAAAATTGTCCTACTATGGATCAGGAAACAGCTCTTGCGGCAATCGGGCAGCATGTTTCTAAGGGATCCCAAGGAGTACGAATTAAATTTGCATATGAAATCTTACAAAAAGAGTTTTTGCCTCATGTTGGTATAGGACAAGGGTTCGAATTGAGAAAAGGTTATTTTTTCGGATATATGATAAACAAATTGTTAAGCACTCAAATTGGAAAAAGAAAGACTGATGATAGAGACCATTATGGAAATAAACGATTAGATACGACCGGTCCTTTATTAAGCACACTATTTAGACAATTACTGAGTAAAGTTTTAAAGGATTTACGAGTTTCTCTTCAGAAAAAATTTATTTTAAATACCCAACAAAGTACCATTGGAGATTTATTTAAATCAAGTTTCATGACTACAGGACTACAATATGCCCTTTCAACTGGAAACTGGGGTTCTGACAAACAAGCAATAAAAACTGGAGTCAGTCAAGTTCTCAATAGACTTTCTTATTTGTCTTCTTTAAGTCATTTAAGAAGGTTGAGCTCTTCGGGTGGTAAAACCGGAAAATTAACTAAACCACGGCATCTTCATAATACACATTGGGGATTAATATGTCCAGCCGAAACGCCAGAAGGACATTCTTGTGGGTTGGTTAAGAATTTGGCATTAACATCTTTTATTACAGTGGGATCATCAACAAACCCAATATTGGATCTGTTAGAAGAAATGGAAACAAAAATTTTAGGAGACTATGATTGTGATAAAAATAGCAAAAGTTTTAAAGTTTTTGTAAATGGGTCTTGGATTGGAACTCATATTAATCCAATTGAGATAATTAAAGGCTTAAAATATTCTAGGAGAAAAGGAAATATAAGAGAGGAAGTTTCAATTTCACTCGATATTGAAAATAAGGAGGTGAGGATATTTTCTGATTCTGGAAGAATTACACGTCCACTTTTAGTTCTTAAGGATTTAAAAAATATTTCAGATGATATGAGATCAATAGATAAAGAAAATACTGAATTAATTTTAGAAAGATTCATTGGAGTTCGGCTGAAAAAAAATATTTCTTTTACTGATCTTTTAAAAGAAGGTATTTTGGAATTGATTGACGCTGAAGAGGAAGAAACATGCCTTATTGCTATGAATTTGGATCAAGTGTTTTATCAGTTTTCTAATGATACCAAGATAAAATTTTCTCATTGTGAATTACACCCATCGAGCATTCTTGGTGTTTGTGCAAGTATGATTCCTTTTCCAGATCATAATCAATCCCCAAGAAATACTTATCAATCTGCTATGGGAAAACAATCTATCGGTATTAATTGTTCTAATTTCAATTTGAGAATGGATACTATGTGCCATCTTCTTTATTACCCACAAAAGCCTTTAGTGATGACACGATCAATGAATTTTTTAAACCTAGATAAATTTCCAAATGGAATTAATGCAATAGTTGCTATTGCGTGTTATGGTGGATATAATCAAGAAGATTCTATTATAATGTCACAGGATGCTGTGGATAGAGGAATGTTTAGATCCTTTTTTTATCGAAGTTATAAAGATGAAGAAAAAAATAAATTTGGAGGTAGAAAAGAAACTTTCGAAATACCAAATAGTGAGGATTGTTCAGGATTAAGAATTGGGTGCTATGAAAAATTAGATTTTGACGGATTAATTTCTGAAGGAATAAAAGTTTCTGGGGATGATATAATAATCGGTAAAACTACACCATGTGATATCGGAAAAATAAAATCCTCTTATACACCAATAAAAAGAAGTTATAGAAATAAAAAGGATTCTAGTATCTCTGTAAAAAGTTTTGAATCAGGTATTGTAGATAAAGTTATGATAGGAAAAACTGAATATGGAACTAGAATGGTGAAGGTACGAATTAGATCCGTAAGAATACCTCAAGTTGGAGATAAATTTGCCTCTAGGCATGGACAAAAAGGAATCGTAGGCATGTTATATAAACAATCTGATTTACCTTTTACAAAAGATGGTATTGTTCCAGATATAATTATGAATCCACATGCAATTCCATCTCGAATGACAATTGGACATCTTTTAGAATGCCTACTTTCAAAAGTTTCAGCACTTGAAGGACTAATTGGTGACGGGACTCCATTTTGTAAATTTAAAATCGATGTAATTGCAAAACGACTTGAAACTTTTGAATATAATAAATATGGTTGGGAAACAATGTACAATGGTTTTACTGGAGATAAAATAAAATCTCCGATTTTTATTGGTCCAACGTATTATCAACGACTCAAGCATATGGTCGATGATAAAATTCATTCTAGAGCGAGAGGTCCTGTTCAAATTTTAACTCGGCAACCATCAGAAGGACGTTCAAGAGATGGGGGCTTGAGATTTGGAGAAATGGAAAGAGATTGTATGATTTCCCATGGGTCAGCAATTTTTTTGAAAGATAGATTGATGGATCAATCAGATGCATTTGAGGTTTTTGTTTGTGATTTATGTGGGTTTTTGGCCATAGGAAACCGAAAGCAAAATATCTTCGAGTGCAAAAATTGCGACAATAGTGTTTCAATATCTCTTATTAGAATCCCATATGCTTGTAAACTTCTTTTTCAAGAACTGATGGCAATGGCAATAAGCCCCAGAATCATTCCGGGCAATTTTTGAAGAATTAAATTCTTTTTTGTTTATCCAGATAAATTCTATTTTTTTATTAATTAATAATTAATAAAAAAAGAATCGGTAGCAACGTTTAAAGCATTTTGATATAGTTAATAAAAAGAAATTTATTATTTTTATTCAAATTTTGCATACTTTTTATATAAAATTTAAATTTTTGAATTCTATTTTATATTTAAATTTATCTTACAGACTCAATTTTTTAAATCAGGCTAATCGTTAAAAATTCTGGCCACTCAAGTCAAATTTGACATATCGTTATTTAAAATTTATACAAATGTGTTTTTTTATAAAAAAATAAATTCTATTATTTTTTTATGAATAATATTCAAAAGATAGAAAAAAATAACTTTGGTTTTTATTGGAAATTAATCTTGATAATAAAATTAGAAATAAAATATTGAAATAGAGTTGATTCTATAGGAAAAAAAGGAGGTAGAAAATGAAAGAAATATCTTAAAATTAGCAAATCATTATCTAACTTCAATTTTGGGAATTCTTTTTAATGCTTGAGAAAATAATAGTAGATTTGACTTGATTTGAAAACTCAACTTTGTTCCATTCAAAAATTCAAATGCTTAAAAGGAGAAGAGGAACTAAACAAAATTAAATGATTGCATTAACTGAAGGAAATAAAATGTAATATATATGTCAATAAGTTTTATTTTTTTTTCAAATACCTACATCAGTAAACATAGGAAGAGAAAAGAGAATGTAGAAACATCTTTAATTTCTTGAAATGAAAAAAATTAATCTCATAAAATTTAATTCTTGAATAACCGATAGCTTTTTTGTTATAGCCTGAGATGATTTTTTCTATTTCCCAAGGGATACTTATCAAATTTCTCATTATAATTTTTAAAAGCCATTTTAAATTAAAGTCTTTTTCTCTATTTCTGTTTTCAAACTTGTTTTCAAATAGAAATATATTTTCTATAGAAAGTAAAAAATTTCGGTTTTTTTTTGACATCTTATCGATTAAATAAATCAAACCGTTTATTTTAAGTTTATCAATAATTTTTTTCAATTTTAAACAATCAATCTTTTTTAAATTGGATAATAAAAAAACAAGTAAAATATCCTCCTTTCCAGATAATTTTATTGAATGTCCAAAAAATTCTAAAAATTCGATACAATGAGGTAAAAACAAGTAAAAATTGGGTAAATTAATAAATATTGATATCATTTCGAACAATAATATAATTGAAATATTTTTATGTAGTTTGATTATGAATTTTAGTATTTTTAAAACAATCAATTCTTTCTCTATTGAGTTTGTCAGAGAGAAATTTATAACGAATGATTTTATAAACCCTATCATTGATCCTATCGATTTAGAATTACACCAAACGTGAGGATTACACACTCCTATAAAAAGTTTAAATATGATAGTATTTAAGAACGTTTTTCCTTTGTGATTAGATAGTTGAGTGAAAATTTCAAAAATATAAGGAAGAGTTTCTTGTTGACTTTTAAGAATCATCTTTTTACTAAAGTCTAAGATGTATGAATATAAGTTGAATTCGTTATTTTTTGAATTTTTAACAATCAAAAAAATGATTTCTGTTATGAAAATAATTGAAAAAGAACACTCTTTTCCTATTTCAATCTGTTTTAAAATTTTAGCTAGGAAACTTAATCGATAAGTTTTTTCATAATTAATGTCTGATTCCAAACCACAAGTAATTCTCATTAAAAGTTTTGAAATTATGCTTATTGAAATAATTGAATGATCTAATCTTATGGTTGAAATATTAATTTTTTTTTTAATGTAAGAACAGTTAAGATCCATTAGTAAAATTCCTATACCATCATTTCCACGTATACACAATAGTCGTTCAAAAAAAATGCATAAATGCGCATTTATGCTATATCTAGTATTTTTCACATCTATTATAAAATTTACAATATTTCTGATTTCTTTAATAGGTAATTGATAACGAAACATATTTCCAAAATCGATAATGCAGATAATTTCTTGTTCAGTGTTTTTGAATAAATTGGATTTTATTATCAAATGAACTTCATTTTTAATTCTTAAGTTATATCTATTTATGATCATTCCTGTAAATGAATTTCCATTCACTAGACAGATTAATGTGATTGTGTTAATTTTGTTAAATAATGTATTTTTAGAAATTGTTAAGATATCCAAAAAACAAGTAGATTTAAAAGAAACTGTATTATTATTCAAATCTATTGAGTTTAAAAGCTGGTTCATAACACATTTTTTGGTTAGATGGTTTATTTTATCATAAACCGAAAAAATTTTTAAATAACAATTTAATGGTTTATAAAAGGTATCTTTACTAGATAAAATATTTTTGATGACTAATATAAAAAGCTTTATCGATTCTTTTGGTCTATAAATTCTGGAGAAACTATCAGAAAAAAAAATAAAATTCAAAACTGAAATCTTTGAAGAATTCATATAAAGACTTTTATTTTTTAAACCAAAAAAAAAAAAAACAAGAAAAATTGGAAAAAATGTGACATATTCTCTATCCAGGTTCTGTATCGAAAATAAGAATTTGTTTTCGATATCTCCCATACTATTCCATAAAAATTTTTTGTAAAGATATGGATATAGAGTAGAGAAATAAAAATTAGAGAATAATGTTAGTATATTAACAATGAAATTAAAAGAAGCTTTTCGATATGAAACTTTAATTTTTATTTCCTCAAAAATTCTTTCACAGATTAAAATACACTTAAGATGATATTCACCAAGATAGATTTTATTTAAATTAGATATTTTTGTTAAAAAATCAGATAATAGCCAATTTAGAAAATTAAACGAGTTGTAACTTAGATCTCTAACACTAATTGAGATAATAGAAAGTGTAACGGATAAAATTGATTTTGTAAAGGTGAAAGGTTTAATCAAAGTTATTTTTTTTTCTAAAATTTTTAGTATTATTGAAATTATTAAATTGTCTAAATTATTTTTTTCTTTATGTGAATAAAACAAAAATTTAATATTTTCCTCGATTAGTTGGTAAATTTTATCATTGAAAGATGTGGCAATTTCTAACATGGTTTCTAATAATTTTACTATGTTTCTTTTTGTGAATATAATTCCAAATAAAAAAATTGGTCGTTTTATAAATACAATTAACCATTCGAGATAAGTTTTATTGTTAAAACTACAAGTTATTTCAGTTAGAACTAAAAATGAAGAATCTAAGTTGTTAGCAAAACTTAAAAAAATATTTTCTGAGAAGTTTCTACACAGATAACTTGAAGAAAAGGTGTTGTTTAAGTAAAAATAAATTATTTCTTTCGAACTAAGATTTTTATTTTTCATATACTTTATTAATTTTGTATATTTATTATTAATTAAAAGAAAATAAATTATAATAGAAAAATAAGAGTTTTTTTAAACAAATGGTATTTTTAAAATACGAAAAATTAGTATTGAGATGTCATTTTAAATTTTGTCCATCGTTAAGATATGAATTCGATTTTATTGCCATTTTATATTTAAAAAGGGGATCATTTGACAAAATTTTTAAATTAATTTCAAAAATTACTTCAGCAAAAGTTGCGAAAGCTGATAAAATAATAAAATCTTGTTTATCTTTAGAAAATATAAAAAGCTTTCATATTAAAATCAAATTCTATTTGTCAAAAAATTTTAATCAATTCAACGCTAATTTAATTCATAATTACACAACTAAACCCTTATTGAGGTATAAAAATTTTTCAAAATTAATTTTTACCAACGAATTTAAGAAATTTAATGAAATAATTATATCAAATTTATTACATAATAATATTAAATGGAAAAATTTAGAGATAAGTTTTTTATCCAGTTGGGTAGTTTCCTCCATAAAATCTTATACAACATTTAATGGGTTTCAGACAAGATTATTTCCTTTTGTTATTTCTTCAGATTCAAATTTACTTATTGGATCTCCTACCGGTAGTGGTAAATCACTTTTAATAATATTTTCGATTTTAAGGGTTGTTATAAATTCTGTAAAATTAAAATTTTTTCATGGAAAAATAGATACAGATTTTGTTAAGATTCTTTGCATTGCTCCTATGAAAGCTTTAGTAAAAGAAATAATAAAAAATATTGAAAACTCCTTTATACAATTTGGTTTAATTGTTTCTGAAATTACTGGAGATAGTTCAATAAGTTTACATGAACTTAGCTCAAGCAATATTATAATTGGTACTCCAGAAAAAATAAAAATGTTCTTACAAAGTAGAACTGAAAAAAAGATATTTCAAAGCATAAAACTTGTTGTTTTAGATGAAATCCATTTTATAAGAGAAGAACGTGGAGCAATTTTGGAAAGCTTGTTGGTATATTTTACCAAAAACTTTGCTAATAGCCGAAAAAATATCAGAGTTTTAGCTTTGAGTGCAACAATTCCTAATTTCTTTGATATTGCTAAGTTTTTAAATATAAATATTTCAAATGGGTTATTTTACTTCGGGTCTTTTATTAAAGAAAATGATTTAAATCAAATAATAATAGGAATAAAATCTAAAAAATCCAATTTGTATGATAAAAAAATGCTCAATTCTATTTTACTTGAAAAGGTGATAAAATTGCTTGATTCTTTTGATAACCCAAAAATAATTATATTTGTCCAAAGTAGGAAAGATACATACAAAACAGGATTTTTTTTAAAAGAGGAAATAAAACAAAAGAAAAATACTGTGAGCACACGAAAAGATAAATTCTTAAAAAATGCTAAATTTAGTTTAATTAAATTATTAAAGGTTGGTATTGGGATTCACCATTCAGGACTGTCTAAGAATGAAAAGGACTTTATGGAAAAAAGTTTTAAATCTGAAAACTTGGATATTTTAATCTCTACAAGTACATTAGCATGGGGAGTTAATTTAAAAGCAACTCATGTAATAATAAAAGGTACAAAAATTTATTCAGCTAAAAAAGCATCGTGGGTTGAAATTGCTAGTAGTAACATAGTTCAAATGTTAGGGCGAGCAGGTAGATTTTATTCAGGAAAAAACGATACGAGTTTTATTATAACATTGTCCAAAAATATAAAAAGGTATTTAAAATTAATTAGGAATCAAAGTCCAATAGAAAGTACTCTCCTTATCGGATTACCAGACTTTTTGAATGCAGAAATTACATTTCAAAGGATAATAGATTTTTCTAGTGCTAAAAATTGGTTCACTGAAACTTTTTTATGGATTCGAATTCAAAGGTTGTTATTTAAAAAAAGAGAAAATAATATAGAAAGTCTTCCACGAGAATTTGGAACAACACTCCGAAGTTTTTTTATAAGTCAAGCGTTAAATGAACTCTCAAGCTCAGGATTAATAAAAATTGGGATGAAAAATCATAGTATTTCAAGTACGGTTTACGGAAATATTTCTGCATTTTATCTTATAACTTACCAAACTTTTCTTGAAATGATATCAAAATTGACTTCAAACAAAACACTATGCGAATTACTTAATTTAATATCGTGCTTAAGTGAATTTTTATCTTATTATCCGAGAAAAAATGAATATTATGAGCTTTTTAGGCTTTCTCTGCTTGTTTCAATCCCTATAAAGCAGTCTTGGAAGACAGCGGAATTTAAGGTTAATATTTTAATTCAATCTTATATCGATAATGTTAGACTCAGGAACAATTCTTTATTGATAGATTGTGTATATATTTGTAAGATCGCTCTAAAAATATCTAGAATATTGTTTGAAATATGTTTGATAAAAAAATGGTCGAATATGACTCAAATTTGTTTTGATTTATATTCAGCTATTAAAAATAGAGGATGGTTTTATCAAAATAATTTCTGGACAGCTTTTAAAGGCACTATCTCTAAAAAATACTCAGATCAGATGAAAAAACGAGATTTTTCTTTACCAACTATTCAAAGTTTAAAAAATAGTGAAATGGTTCAAATAATAAAATCAAAAATAGGGGTGATTAATATTTTAAGACCTTTTTCCCTTTTACCTTTTTTTGAAATGGAATTTTCAATTCAACCGATAACAAGATTTACAATTAAAATTTTTCTCAATATTATATTTTTCATACCCGATTTTAATTATTTAGAATTAAAATATATTGGTATATGGATATTTATCGATGATCATATTTGTGATACAATACTTTACGCTAAATATTTTGGTCTAAAAGATTTAGTTAAAAAAAAAGAATACAATTTTTCGATTCTCATTCCAATTTTTGAAAATCCAGCTTCTCCTTATTACATTCTAAAGATAAAATTTGATACAATCCCTATTTTAAATACCGAGTATATCATAAATTTATCAGATATTTCATACCCCCTGAATTGTCCGATCGAATGCCTTGTTTCAAAATTAACTTTAACACCCATTGCAAGGTTATTAATTGGATTTCAAGGTGCAAATTCGATAAAGGAATATTCTTTCTCACACATGAAAACTTTGAACATTTTCTTTTCGGAAAATATGCACATCAATTTGAAGGGAGGGCAACATAAAGTCATCGGATTATTTAAAGAAAAAGAAAAAAGCTTTTTTCACGAATTTTCTATTCTCTGTAATTTTATGATGAAGAGAAATTTTCAAATTCTTTTTTCAAATACGGGTACAGAAAGTTTATTTTTAAAAGTGCTGGAATTTAAAAGAAGCCTTAATGGTATTCTTGGAGTTCCTGTTGAGATTTTTTGCCAGAATTTTTTAAAATTTAATTATTTTTTTAAACCTAATCAAAGAATTTATGTTTTAAAAAATTTAGAAATTAGTTCATTTTTAAAAAAAACTTATTTGGTTAAAAATAAAAAAATTATTATAATTATTGATTTTAAATCAACTTCTTCCACATTGGAAATGGAAAGCTCGTTTGAAATACTATTAGAATCGTTAGTTTTGAAAAATCAACTCAATAGTAGTTTTTTGATAATCTTAACACTTTCCAAATTGCTTAATGTTAAAGATATTATTGATTTGATAAAACTGAAAAATTTATTTCAAGGATTTCCATCTAGAACTTTAAATCAATTAAAATCCAAAAATACAGTGTTTAGTAAAAAATTTCTACAAGATACCGATCGACTTGATTTAAGATATTTTGGGGTACATAAAACAAATAAATCTTGTGCTACGATTAACTTTTTTATAAAAAAAACAATTTTTTTTGGATTAAATTTTCAAAATTTGTTAAACAATTTAAGACGATTTATCTTATCGTCGAGTTTTTTTTTGTGTTTTGAATATTTTGAAATCTCATCTGAAAAATTTCTTAATTATTACATCACAAATAATACGTTTTCAAGTAAAAGTCAAAAATTCCTGTTATCTATAGGGCTCGGTTTTTGCGATAATAATTTTAAAATCGAAAAAAGAAAACTGATAGAAGAATTGAATCTTTCTGGTTTTTATAACAAATTTTGGATC
>Ga0105050_10005135_pt1 | contig 16966 bp, 10 predicted proteins | sample FRY01_FD_78088 | JGI IMG/M metagenome (GOLD analysis project Ga0105050, IMG submission 78088) | Freshwater microbial communities from Lake Fryxell liftoff mats and glacier meltwater in Antarctica - FRY-01 | ecosystem: Environmental > Aquatic > Freshwater > Ice > Glacier meltwater ... | reverse complement strand
AGTTTACACATAGATTCTTTATGATGATAGTAATATATTTGTCTAAGTTATATTTACTTTCCCTTTGTTGAATATACAAAAAAGACACGAACAGACGTATTAACAAATGCAGCCATTAGGGCATGCAGAATTACACACTATATAAACACAACTTCAGGATATAAATTAATCAATGGTACAAAACAGGTTTTAAAATCGTATAATACAATATTCACTACATAACAAAGGTATTTTTTAAATCACTTTTATATTAATACGCTTATTAAAAAAACCGTTATTAAAGAAAAACTTTAATAACGGTTTTTTTATTTATATCAACTTACATATTAATATATTACATAGATTCACCCTCTCATGAAGATTTTTGAGGCTTAATATCTTGCTTTTTTTCTTTCGATATGGCCTTAGATTCTAATGTTTTTTCCTTAATAATCACTGGTTTTTTCTTGCCAGAAAATGGAAATTCTGGATCATCATTACTATCTATAGGATTCCCTAATAATAAGTTTTTAATTTGTTGTCCAGACAAAGTTTCTTTTTCAATTAAAGCTTTTGCTAAAGTATGCAGCTGATCAAGATGTGTAGTTAAAATCTTTTTTGCGAAATCATATCCTTCATCAACAATTCTTCTAATTTCTACATCAATTGCTTCTGAAGTTTTTTCTGACCGGGTTTTATCACCTGCGCCAGAGGCATACATATCTTCATTGCTTCTACCATGGAAAATTGGTCCAACAACAGTGCTTAATCCCCACTCTGTAACCATAGCCTGCGCCATACTAGTCGCCATTTTAATATCAGATGATGCACCGGAAGTAACTTTTTCTGTACCAAAGATCAACTCTTCTGCTACACGTCCAGCCATTGCAACAGCAATATCAGCTTTCATTTTTTCAAGCGCCATAGAGAAACGATCATTTTCTGGTAGACGCATTACCATTCCAAGCGCTCTACCACGTGGAATAATAGTTGCTTTATGAATTGGATCAGATGCAGGACAATATAACCCTACCAGAGCATGCCCACCTTCATGATATGCAGTTAGTTTTTTTTCATCATCAGACATTGCTAAAGACTTACGCTCAACACCCATCAAAACCTTATCTTTAGCATCTTCCATGTCGTTCATATCCACAAGTTTTTTACCTTTCCTTGCGGCAAGTAACGCAGATTCATTAACAAGATTTTGTAACTCAGCACCAGAAAAACCAGGAGTACCACGCGCGATAATTCTAGGGTCAATTTTATCGGAATGCTTTATTTTCTTCATATGAACTTTTAATATTTGCTCACGACCATTTATGTCTGGATTAGACACCGTAATTTGTCTATCAAAACGTCCAGGACGTAATAATGCGGGGTCAAGCACATCAGGTCTATTAGTTGCAGCAATAATCACGACACCTTCATTAGCTTCAAAGCCATCCATTTCTACTAGCATTTGATTCAATGTCTGCTCACGCTCATCATTACCGCCACCCATACCAATACCTCTGTGACGCCCTACCGCATCAATCTCATCGATAAATATTATGCATGGAGCATTCTTTTTCCCTTGTTCGAACATATCGCGTACTCGGCTTGCACCAACGCCAACAAACATTTCAACAAAATCAGAGCCAGATATACTAAAAAACGGTACATTTGCTTCACCAGCAATAGCCTTTGCTAACAATGTTTTACCAGTACCTGGAGGACCAATCAGCAAACAACCTTTAGGAATTTGACCACCAAGTTTCTGAAATTTACCAGGATTACGTAAAAAATCCACTATCTCAGATAACTCACCTTGAGCCTCATCTATACCAGCAACATCAGCAAAAGTAATTTTTGTTCCCTTGTCAGAAATCAATTTAGCCTTTGATTTACCAAAGCCCATACCTTTGCTACCACCTTGCATTTGCTTCATAAAGAACACCCAGACACCAATCAACAAGAGCATTGGGAACCATGATACAAATATGCTAAACAATGAATTCATTTTAGTATCCGGAGGAGTAACATCAATATGCACGCCGTTAATGCTAAGCTTATCAATCAAACCTGGATAATCTGCAGCATAAGTACTAAATGATGTTCCGTCTGCAAAAACGCCATCAATATGCCTTCCTTGCACCTTAACAGCATTCACTTGACGCTCATCTACTCTATTAAGAAAATCCGAAAATGCTATTTGCTCAGAACGACCAGACATACTGTCGCCTTGTAATGCATTAAACGTCATGATCATTAAAATAAAAATAAAGATCCAAATAAAAATTTGTTTGTTCTGGTTGTTCATCTAATTAATTCCTTACAAGAAATGAGTAAAACGTGAAATAAAACTTGGTCTAAAAACAACTTCACTAATTGTATTTCGATCAAATCCATCATAATAAGATATATGGGGAATGGCTACGACTTTTTCAACATTTTTTATCACTGGCAACGTAAATACAATCAATTTATGATTATTATCACTAATATCAGCCAGTAAGCTAAGATTAATTTTATCCTTAATAGATACATATTCATCAAAACTCAAACGTCCAATATAATTACCAATAGTAGGTTTCTTGATAGAAACAGCGAATCTGTTGTCCCAATATTCCAGCAAGCCAAGCTTTATCAAAGACTCTTCAATCGCAGATTTCTCTTTAAATATCCATAATGTGCCTTTTGTCTCTTTTACAACACAACCATGCAAACTGCAGTTGATAGTTTCGCCAGAAAAAAACTTATCCAACAGTTTTTCTACGCTGCGGAATCTAGGCACAGTATTTTTTCCACCAATAACAGTTAGTACATAGTTTAACATTTGAATTTGGATATCTAAACAAGCTTCTCTTAATGTTGGAATATTAATACCTGCAAATCCATAATTATTCATTTGTAACGATTCTGCCATAACTACAAGCAATTGCTTGTTTAACTGCAAGGCATGCTCGTTAGTAATTTGCACCTTGTGCTTTAACGCATCTTTCTGAAAAGTAGTTAGTAAAGCTATTTTCTTACGAAGTCTATTACGTTCATATAAATCTGATTTATTGGTAAGATCCTCTCGCCACTGAATATCTTGGCTTTTTAAATATTCAATCAGCTCGTCTTTAGAGAAATTGAATAATGGTCGTAACACACGTATATTATTATAAAAAAAGCTATGAGCGCTACTCAACCCAAATACTCCGCTTTTTTTGTTTTCACGCATTAAGTAAGTTTCGAGCATGTCATCAAGATGATGCGCAGTCAAAAGAGTATTTATACCAAGTTCATGACACTTGTTACTCATCAACTCATAGCGTCCTTGCCTTGCTCGTTCTTGTAACGCTATTTTATTATCACCACAATGCCAGGATAGTTCGAAGACGTTATATCCCAGTTTTTCTGCTATTAACTTAACGTACTGAACTTCTTCAGAGGCTTCGGAGCGCAAATTATGATTAACTATCAAGATGAACAGTTTGACATTAACTCTATGAGCCCAGGCAGAAACTAAATGCAACAAGGCTATAGAATCAACCCCTCCGGAAACAGCAATAGCTACTTCTTTTGGCGTTGATTCTTTTAGCAAACTACTGAAATCATTATTAAAACGACTTTGAATCATTCAATAACCGTTAATATTATTTTAACAAGCCCTGCATTGACAGCTTATCTATAGTATGATCAAGATGTGTTGATAGCTCTTTCTTAATTTGCTCTGCATCTTCAATTTTACTACTATCTTTATTTAAAGTAATTTGACCATTTTTTGCTTCTTCAACTAAATGATCAAGAATTTGCTCTTTACTATTCTTGCCATTCATATATTTAAGAGCAAATTTATCAAAGAAATTAATAGCAATTGGCTCATGCGCAATATTAGTAACCCAAGTAATATCAGGCATATTTACCTGATGTGATACTAACGAGCTTAAAGCAGGCTTGTCTAATTTGATCTTATCTTTATCTCTTTCATGTAAAGAAATTTCAATATACCCTTTAATGATAAGGTTCATTGCATTATTTAACAAATCCATCTCTATTTGAGCGGCACGATTAGTGTTAAACTTTTTATTAGCCTTGTCTATAATAGCTTTGAAAGACAGAGGGTAACCTTTATTTTCAATAAATACATAAAAAATAGCCTTTAACCATGGAGACGTTGAACTAATATGCTGATCTTTATTGCCTTTAAAAAAGAATTTTAATGATTCATTAGATTCTAAATTCACTGTACTTAATTCCTTTTCCGCTGTCACATCCAAAGATAAAGCAAATTTCTTTACATCATCATTATTCAAAGAACGGTTTAATTTAACGTTATTATGACAAATCAATGTACTTCTAAATCTACGGTTAGTGATAAAGTCCATATATTGTTCTGTGCGCACTATATCGTTCAGGTTTTTTAGCTTCTCAGCAACGCCTGCTCCCATATTTCCTAGATACATAGATGCTAACGAACAATCAGACAAATATTGCATGTTATTTTTAGCAGCTTCTGTCATAAACTCATTGAAATAAAATTGCTTATTCTCATCTTCAAGATGATCATGTCTAAGGTAATGATCTCCTTGTTTAGCTAGCAATTCAGCCTCTTGGAATAATACCTTTGCATACGGAGCGTCTGAACCCTCAAGACTATCCTTAACAAAATCAAGTAATGCACGAGATTGCGCAACTTTATCGTTTGGATTAGCAAAGCCTTTAGAATGATACATCATCATATCTCTAATAGTCCTAACCATATTCCAGCCTGGCAAAGTGTTATAACTAATATAAGCTACACCATTTTCAGTTAAGTTCTTACTTGATATTTCAAAGATTTTTTCACGTACAAATTCTGGTACCCAAGAAAGAACGCCATGACAGATAATATAATCAAATTTACCAAAAGACTCGTCGATATCCGTAATTGAGCAATGTTTTAATTCAATATTTTTTAACCCTAAAGCCTTAATATTAGCTAATCCCGCATCAATTTGTACTTTTGAAAGGTCAACACCAACATACTTGCCTTTTGGATAATGCACAGCATGAGGAATTATATTACCACCTTCTGCACAACCAAGCTCTAACACTCTTGCGGTTTCAATCTTAGGTGGAGTCATACCAAAAAGTGTGCCTAGAGTAGCTAGTTTTTCAGGGCTACTTTGCGCATAAGGATAACTTTGGTAAGGTGTTTCGTCGTATGGATTTAGTTCTATATCTTTAGTCATATCAAATTTTATTATTTTAAATTATTAAACGGGCATCTTAAATGTAAAGCCTAATGTAAATTCGCCAACACCAATAGTTTTCTTAATAGGTTTAGCCGCAGAAAATTCTTGAGTCCTCACATCCAAAGTATCATACTTAATTTTTATATCATTTACAACTTGAAGCTTAGCACCAATGTCAATACTAAAATTATCACCTAAATCTTTAGTGAAACCACCGCCAAATTGCCAAACATAACAATTAATCTTATTCTTTTTTACTTTAAAGAAAGTCACTTTATCGCCTAAACCTAATGGAGCTAAAACCTCAGTAGTAGAGCTTGTTGGTCTGATAGAAACTTGTGCTACACCAACACCAAATATCGCGTATGGCTTCACGCCCACGAATTGCTCTTGCATCTCATAGATTAAGTTCAAAGTAACTACATTCGCTGACACTTTAGTTTCACCAGTGGTTTCTGGTATGGTAAAGTTCGGAGCCCCCGGAAATGGAGAAAAGCTTATCGATGGCAAACGATATGCCAGTCTATATTTCGGTTGATGAGTACCAGATAATTCAATCATCATACCTGGATAAAAAGCGTAACCTACACGCCCGCCAAACATTCTAGATTGCTTCAAGCGCATCTTAGTTGTTCCCTTTTCAGCTTTATGCTCAAAGCTTTTAACAATAGGTTCCGAAAGCCCGATCTCACTTCCTATATACACATATCTATCTTCTGCATTATCAGCAAAAACTACATTGGATGATAATAAAATAGAAGTGGCTAAAAGAGTAATCTTAACCTTTTGTATTATTTTCTGCATATTTCTTTATCCCATTATCTAAATTCGATGAAATTTAGGCAAATTATATAGTCATAAACTTTGACGTCAAATTAAAAACAAAAATTTTACTCTTATAAATCTTATCAGAAGCAAATTATCATAATTTACAAGCAGTGATAATTAGTAATTTTATCTACTAACACTATATCTATGAGGTTACAAAAAAATCACTTAGTTTTTACCGCCCATTTATACGCTAATTTTGATTATTTTAAGAGATCAAAATCAAGCGCAATATCCCGCATATAGTATGTCAAGAAAAAAAATATACTATATGTATAAAATTGCTATTGAAGACGCAGGTCTTAAAGACTATCATCAACAGATAACTGATTACAGCAATTTCATCTAAACACAAATAGCCAAGGAGCCGCAAAATGACCAGCTTAAAAAAAACTAAATTTGAGGTAAAAATCGACCGAAGTAGAGACAGTCTACTTACAGACTTTGGTAAAGCCGTGTTAAAGGACAGATATTTACTAGAGGGAGAAGATTACCAAGATTTATTTGCCAGAGTCTCGTCTCATTATGCAGATAACCAAAAGCATGCAGACCTCATGTATGAATATATGAGTAAATTATGGTTCATGCCAGCAACACCTATTTTAAGCAATGGCGGCACTGATCGCGGTCTACCAATATCTTGCTTCTTAAACGAAACCTCAGATAGCCTAGAAGGCATAGTTGACCTATGGAATGAAAACATATGGCTAGCATCAAGAGGCGGCGGCATTGGTAGTTATTGGGGCAATGTACGCTCTATAAACGAAACTGTCCGCGGCAACGGTAAAACTTCTGGAATTATACCGTTCTTAAAAGTACAAGATTCAATGACTTTAGCTATTTCTCAAGGATCTCTAAGACGTGGTAGTTCTGCGGTGTATTTACCTATTGACCATCCAGAAATCGAGGAATTTATTGACTTACGTCGCCCTACTGGTGGTGACGTTAACAGGAGAGCTTTAAATATACATCACGGCATTTCAATACCAGATGCTTTTATGGAGGCGGTAGAAAAAAACGAGCAGTGGGAACTAGTTAGTCCACTTACCAAAAAAGTTATAAACAGCGTCAGCGCACGTGAATTATGGAGCAAGGTCTTAACCACTAGAATTGAAACTGGCGAGCCATATCTACTATTTATAGATACGGTTAATAAACATATACCCGAACATCACAAGAAGCTTGGTTTAAAAGTCAAAACTTCGAATTTATGCGCAGAAATCACTCTACCAACTGGCCTAGACCACCTTGGTAACGAGAGAACTGCTGTTTGCTGCCTATCTTCTTTAAACCTTGAGAATTATCAAGAGTGGAAAGATGATCCAGATTTTATTACAAACGTTATGCGCTTTTTAGATAACGTACTGGAAGATTTTATACAAAATGCACCAACAACCATGGCGCGGGCCACTTATTCCGCCTCAAGAGAGCGTAGTATCGGCCTTGGTGTCATGGGCTTCCATTCTTTCTTACAAACCCAAAACGTACCTATGGAGTCCGTAATGGCTAAAGTATGGAATAATAAAATATTTGAACATATCAAAGAAGAGAGCGATAGAGCATCTGTATTATTAGCCGAAGAGCGTGGGGCTTGTCCAGACGCAGAAGAAGTTGGCCTCAAAGAAAGATTTAGTAATAAAACTTCGATTGCACCAACTGCTTCAATATCAATTATTTGCGGCAATTCTTCACCTGGCATTGAACCATACGCAGCTAATAGTTTTACACAAAAAACTTTAAGTGGCTCTTTTACAGTGCGGAATAAAAATTTGCTAAAATTGCTTATGGAAAAAGGATTTAATACCGATCAAGTTTGGTCTTCCATTTCAACTCATGAAGGCTCAGTGCAACACTTAACTTTCTTAAGTCAACATGAAAAAGATGTATTTAAAACAGCGTATGAATTAGATCAGAACTGGATTATAGAACTTGCAGCAGATCGTACTCCGCATATTTCACAATCCCAATCATTGAATATTTTCATGCCCGGCGATGTAAGCAAGCAATATTTACATGATATTCACTTTAAAGCTTGGAAAAAAGGCATAAAAAGTGCATATTATGCACGCTCAACGTCAATCCAAAGAGCTGACAAGGTCTCGCACACAGTTCTGCAAGATCAGGGAATGATGGATCTTGAAAAAAGCAACAACCAAGTACCTGGACTACCAGTAACTAGACCAGAACGAATTGAGAACAACTACGATGAATGCTTATCTTGTCAGTAAATACTAAAAATTAGGAGAAAAATGTAATGTCACTACTAAATGCAAAACCAATCTACAAACCATTTTCATACCCGTGGGCTTATGAAGCTTGGCATACACAACAAAAAATCCATTGGTTACCAGAAGAAGTGCCTCTTGCTGATGATGTAAAAGACTGGAAATATAATCTATCCGCTGGTGAAAAGCACTTGCTGACACAAATTTTCCGTTTCTTTACGCAGGCTGATATTGAAGTCAATAATTGTTATATGAAGCATTATTCACAAGTATTTCAGCCAACTGAAGTGCAGATGATGCTGGCAGCATTTTCCAACATGGAAACAATACATATTGCTGCCTACTCACACCTACTTGACACAATCGGTATGGATGAGAGTGAATATCAAGCCTTCATGAAATATAAAGAAATGAAGGATAAATATGATTATATGCAAAAATTTGGCGTCGAAACCAAAGAAGATATAGCTACAACTCTAGCTGTATTTGGTGCTTTCACTGAAGGTTTACAGCTTTTTGCTTCCTTTGCTATTTTACTTAACTTCCCAAGATTTAATAAGATGAAAGGTATGGGACAGATCGTAACTTGGTCTGTACGTGATGAAACATTACACACCAACTCAATCATCACTCTATTTAAAACATTCGTGCAGGAGAATCCTGAAGTTTGGAACGAAAACCTAAGAAGCCGTCTATATGAGGCATGCGCAACAATAGTGCACTTCGAGGACGCCTTTATTGAACTTGCTTTTGAAGTTGGCGGTATTGAAGGATTGACAGCACGTGAAGTACGTCAATATATCAGATACATTGCAGACCGTAGATTAATGCAACTAGGTTTAAAAGAAATTTATCTAGTAGACTCTAATCCACTACCATGGATTGACGAAATGTTAAACGGCGTTGAACATACAAACTTTTTTGAAAACAGAGTTACTGAATATACCAAATCTGCTACCACTGGTACTTGGGATGATGTCTATAAAAACATGGATAAACCAAAAAAAGAAAAAAAGGAATCAACTACCGCTGATTAAAAATTAAAATTACCGTTAAATAAAAATGCAGTTCAATTTTGTTTTTGAACTGCATTTTTTGTCTTATAGCACAAATGAAGAATAAAACTCAAATTTGCATTGATAAAATAATAGTTATGAATAAATTTATTTCCCTCTTCTTGATTATATTATCGTTAGACAACACATCTCTTGCTGAACCATTAACACCAGAAGACCAAGACATCGCTGCTATTCTTAAAGCACATGGCACCCAAGGTACCATGGTCATTGCATCTTTAAATAACGACATTGTTTTCATACATAATGCAAGCAGAGCTAATCAGCGTTTATCACCAGCATCTACATTTAAAATCCCAAATTCGCTTATTGCCATAGAAGAAGGAATTTTAGCAAACCAATATGAAAAAATAACCTGGGATGGAAAAAAACGCTTTTTAGATGCATGGAATAAGGATCAAGATTTAAAATCTGCATTTCGCTACTCCTGTGTTTGGTTCTATCAAGAACTAGCCAAACAAATTGGCCAAGATAAGTATTTAAGCTATTTGAAAAAGTTTAATTATGGAAACCAGCTTTTAGGTCATGATATAACAACTTTCTGGCTAGGCAATGAGGGAGATTTAAAAATATCCCCGCTAGAGCAAATAGGGTTTTTGCAAAAAATATACAAGCAAGAATTATCATTATCAAAGAGAACATTTAGCATTTTGCAAGACATAATGCTTGAAGAAAACAATGAACACTATAACTTATATTCTAAATCCGGCGCAGCAACAAAAGACTGGAAAGGACATGGTTGGTACGTAGGATACATCACTAGTGCTGACAAAACTTGGTTTTTTGCAACCAATATTTTAATCAGTCAATTTGACGACCTTAAAAAAAGGAAAATTGTCACTATAGAGAGTTTAAAGAAAAAAGATTTACTTTAAAAACTATTTATCTTCTTCGATGATATTATCAGAAAAATCAGGCTCTGCTTCTGTACCAAGACCCGCATCATGAGAGAACATATCATCTTCGCTATTAGAGGAATAATCAACCTCTTCGCCAATAGACTCTTGAGTTTCCGCATAAAGATTTTCTTCTGGGGCTTCTTCTACTGTATTATTTTTCTGTAGACCAACAATTTGTGACTCACGTAGTGCATCAACATCAATATTACTTGCTGCTATTTCACGCAGTGCGATTACTGGATTTTTATCATTATCACGAGCAATAGTTAATGGTGCGCCAGAAGCAATATTTTTCGCTCGCTCGGCAGCTAATATAACTAGCTCAAATCTGTTAGGAATTTCTTCAACACAATCTTCAACCGTTACTCTTGCCATTTCCTGATACCTTAGATAAATTTGCTTAAAAACTTGAGAGACATACTATAGTATAAGTGAAAATTTTGCAAGATAGAAATTTACACCAAAAATATCTGTCTAGTTCTAGGTTAGTAACGGTTTAAAATTTACTCTCATAACAATCAAAATAAAACTAAATCTTTACTCGTAAGCGTTACAAAAACGTTATCTACAAGTAATTAATATTACAAAGATAAGCGAGCAAATTGAATATCCATACCAACAATTATGCCCCACCCTACTCCTTAAACTCCTGTAAATACGTGGTTCTTTGCTGTGCTTTTTATGCCACAAGCCAAAAAAACACAATGTTAAGGCTAGTTAATTCTTGCGAAAACTACATATAAAATGTTATGATCGCCAGCGTAGTTGATTATATTTTGTAAGTGCGTTGCATGCATGAAGACTTATGGTCACAGATTAATTCAAACAATCTTTAATTAAACCGAATAGGAAAAACTTATGGTAAAAAAATCGAATTTTCTTAAAAATTTACTAACAACAGCGTCTGTCTTAGCTGTTACTGCTAGTGCTGGTACAGCAATGGCACAAGATATGCAAAACTTAGTTGGCACCAATGCTACTATTGCAAACGGTGGGGCTAGTGCAAACACAGCTACAGTTGCTGCACCTGCTATAGCTGCGAATTTTACTAATGGAGATAATTTTCGTTTTTCTAGTGCCAACAATCTAAATACTGGTGGTGCAGTTACTATAGGCACTATCAATCTAAACAACTTTGCTGCTGGGCCTTTCACCGTAGTGCATAACGCAGACCTTGCTTCAGTAGTTAATACTGGTGGTGCACAAAAACTTGCGGTAACAGTGAATAATGGACAGATTTTAAAATTAACTGGAGCTAATGTAAGCGCCTTGGGTGCTATAACGTTAGGTAGTGGTGGTGGTGGTAATGGTACTTTGGACGTTACTGCTAATGATACAACACTTACAGGAAATATAGACAGTAACGCAGCAGCTAACCCTGGTGTTATTACTATCAATGCTACAAATACTGTTTTCGAAGGTTCTGTAGGTGCTACTACTAAATTGGGACAATTAGATATTAAGGCCGGAAAAAGCGCAAAATTAGCTAAAACTGGTAATAATAAGATTGATGATGTACAAATTGGTACTGGGTCAACCTTAACTATTGGTGCTGGTGTAAATATTACATCTGCAAAAATAGATGGCGTTGTGAATAATAAAGGTACGTTGGCATTTGAAGGCGCTTCAACTGTTGCAGTTACTACAATTGGTAATACTGGTGCCAATGCGCTGGAAGCAATAACAATTGGTAATGGCCTTGTTGACTTTTCAACAACAACTGATTTAAAGGCAACAAAAACCACTTTAAACGGTGCTAATTCTGCGATTAAATTTACTGTAGCTGCTAATTCAACAACTGATTTTGAAACAGCTACAAATGACCAAGGTAAAGTAACCTTTAATGTTATCCATACAGCAAAGGGTAATTTTGGTGCTGATGGCGCTGCTCTAAATACTGTAGAAGTAATTAATGGTAAAACTTTAACTATTCAAAAAGATGCAGGAAAGTTATATGTAAATAATGTTACAGCTACAGGTAATGGCACAGCTACATTAGCATTAAAAGGTGCAAACTACGAAATTCATGCAAATATTGGTAAAGAAGCAAACAAGTTTTTGGCAGTTAACTTACAAGGTGATGTAGCAAATGTTGCTACTACATTTAAATTGATGGCTGGCAAAACTATTCACTCTACTACTGTAGATCTTGCTAATGTCAATAATGTAGACAATACTTTAGAACTATATGAAGGTTCGAAAATTGTAGGTGATGTAAGTGATGTTGCTGGTAATAACAAAGGTTTCTTATCTGTAAAAGGTGACGCAACTGTTTCTTCAATTGGCGCTACAAATGCAATCAACCAAGTTAAATTTGATGAAGCAAAAACACTTACTGTTACTAAAAACACTGTAAATGCAAATGCTGGTATTAACTTTATCAAAGATGGTACTTTAGCTCTTACTGAAGCTGCTGCTCTTGATATAACTCAAGCTGTAATTGTTGCTAAAAGCGATGCAAATGGTTTAGGTTCTATTACTGTAAATAACGCAACAGCTGGCCAACTTGTAAAATTTGCTCAAATCGGTGATGTTGCAGCGGCAGATACATCTCTAAAATTGCTAGCAGCTACTGGCGGTGCAAACGTTGAATTAAACGGCACTGCTTCTATTATCAAGCTAGACCTTGGTTCAAGCAACGCAGAAGTTAGATTAACTAATGCTGGTAAATACTTAATTAAGGACTTAGCACACGCTCAAGGTAAAGCTTCATTAGTACTTGAACAGAACGTTATTTTAAAAGAAGGAACAAACTTAGGAAACGCTTTAGATTATATCCAAATTAATAGTAAAAATCTAAGAGTAGAAAATGGCGTTAATTTAAGCGCAACTAATGGTATCAGAAGCAATGCTGCAGGTGTTGGTAATTTAATATTTGATGGTGACTCTACCGTATCTGGAGTTGTTGGTTCTAATGTTGCCTTAAATGATGTTACTATTGACAGTACTAACACAGCTAAAACCGTTGATTTCTTAAATAAATTGAACATAACTGGTAATTTGCTCATTGCCAACACTGATACTGCGATCTTAAGAGGCGAAGTTGTTGCAGCTAATATCCAAGGTAACGCTGCTAATCAAGGTACAGTAAAATTCTATAATTCAACAGAGCTTACAGGCGCTACAGCAGTAACAGCTGCAATTGGTGCTAATACACTAGATACTGTTGTATTAGGTGGTAAAAACATTACCTTTAACCATGCTGCTGGTACATTCGATACAAAGACTTTAGCATTTGTTGATAATAACGAGATAACAGCAACTTTCACTAATCTTGCCGCTAATGCATTACGAAACACTATAATCACAACTAATTCTAATGCTAGAAATCACCACATTGTTCTGAATGACGCTGACCATACTTTAGATAAAGCAGTTGGTAGTGCAGCAAATAATTTTGGTAATTTCAAATTACTTACTGATAAAACAATTACTGTAAACCATGCTGATTTCTATGCAGGCGTTACAAGTAAAACAAATCAAGAAGGTATTGTAACTTTTGCTGCTAACAATGGTAATGTTGTACAATTAGGTGACGCAACTAACGAACTAAAACTAGTAAACTTCAACCAAAACATCACTGCACATGGTGATATTTATTCAAAAAATATTGGTGTTGCAGCTAATAAGCAATCTACATTTAAAGGGATTGTTAAATCATCTAATGCTATGACAATCAACACTGGTTCATATATATTATTTGATGGTGCAAACGCAAGATCAGCAGCTGTTATAGCAGCTAATGCTGCAGGTGATGGTACTGTAGAATACAATAATACAGTTACAATCTCTGCTGCAGTTGGTGCCGCTGGTGCTCAGGTTAATGCTATTAACTTTACTGGTACTGCAGCTACTCAAATAGCTAGTGTTGGTGCAAACCTAACTGCTAATAACATTGCAATTGGTGCACAAACATTCAAGCCAACTGCAGATATCAAATTAAATGGTACAACAGCAATTAATGGTTCTACTTTAGACTTTAATTCTGCTAATTTGACGCTTGAGAATTCTGCAACTTCAATCATGACAGGTAATGTGACTGTTAATACAACATTTGCAGAGAACTCTCTTGGCCACTTGATTGTGGATGGCAAGCTAAATGCAGCAGCTACAAGCTTAACTATCAATATAGCCGATAATGATGCTCTTCCAGTTGCAGACGAAAGCTTTGCATTATTCGATACTGCAAACGGTGGTGCTGTAAATAACGTTACAGCTGCAACAATTAATAGCACTAATAACTTTATTAAATGGACACAAAATAGTACTCATCTTGTTCGTTCTAATAATGCTGTAGAAGCAATTACTGCTGCTTTAGGTAATACTAATAAAGAATTGCTTGCTGATGCTGTTAAATACGGTAATGCAAATAACACTGGTGATGCAAGAGCGCATACTACTGACATGTCTAAAATGACTAAATCTCAGCTTGTTGAATCTATGCAACGCCTAACTGCAACTACTGCTATCCAAGCACCAAAAGTTGTTGCTGCGGTAGAAGAAGCTACAAACCAAGTTATAAGCAACAGAATGGGTGCTCTTTCAAACCACCCACAACCAGGCAAGCAACTTGCTGATTCTGGAATTTCTGGTGTTTCTGCTGGTGAAGGTGATCATACAGTGTATGGCGCTTGGGTAAGTCCTTTCTACAGTACTGCAACTCAAAAAGAGCTAAAAGGCACTGCTGGTTTCAAATCTAATTCTTATGGTGCAACAATTGGTTTTGACACTCAAGCAAATGCAGATTTAACAGTTGGTCTTGCTGGTTCTTATGTAAGAACAGACATGAAGCATAAAAACTTTAAATCTGGTGATAAAACAAAAGCTGATACTTTCCTATTCAGTATTTATGGTATTCAGCAGTTAACTAACGAGTGGTTCCTACAAGGTCATACCTCATTCTCAACTAGTAGAATTAAAAACACTGAGAAGCGTATTATTTCTACAGGTACTCAGACTGCTAAAGGTGACTTCGACACTACTTCTTACACAGCTGAATTACTAGCTGGTTATAACCACATGATGGATAATGCTGTTATTACTCCATTAATGGGTGTTAGCTATACTAGAATCAATGATGGCGGATATAAAGAAACTGGTACTACTAACCAGAACCTAAATATCACAAGAAAAGCTACAAATAAATTTGAAGCTATTCTTGGTCTTAGAGCACAAATGACAACTGCTATGGAAGGTATTGACGTAACTCCAGAAGTACACGCATTTGTTAAACATGATCTAGTAGGTCAGGATTCTAAAGTAACTGCTAAGCACAATGGTTTAGTAACTCAATTATCACCTAAAGCTGCTAAAGCTCAAAAAACAACATTCAGCGTTGGTTTCGGAGTGAATGCGGTATCTGGTATGTATGAATATGGTGCTGGTTATGATCTAAACGTGGCTGAAAAGTCAATAGGTCATCAAGGTACTCTAAAAGTTCGTTTGAACTTCTAGTACATCTAAACTTAGGCTGTAGAAAAACTTCTACAGCCTGGATTTAGTAAATATTTGCAAAAAAACCTCCGAAATATAACTTCGGAGGTTTTTTTATAATTCTTATATAATGAAGAGCAGAACATATGACAAACATAAAAGTAGCTGAATATATTTGGCTAGACGGCACTAAACCTACAGGGCAACTACGTTCTAAAACTAGAGTAATGCAATTACCAGATTCTCCTCAAATTTAGATTTCCCTGAATGGAGCTTTGATGGATCATCTACACAGCAAGCACAGGGCAAGGATTCAGATTGTTTACTACAACCTGTTAACATTGTTTTGGACCCTCTATATGAAGGTGGTGATTACCTGGTATTATGCGAAGTAATGAATTCAGATGGTAGCGTGCATGCCTCTAATACACGCGCCCTACTACGTAAGATTCTAGAAAATGGCGGTGCGAAAGCTGATTTATGGCTAGGATTTGAACAAGAATACACAATGTTCAAAAAAAATATTCCATTAGGCTGGCCAGAACATGGCTTTCCTGGCATGCAAGGTCCTTATTATTGCGGAGTTGGTAGCGAACAAATTTTTGGACGTGAATTAGCCAATAACCACAGGACTGCATGTTTAGAAGCTGGCTTACTATATTATGGTATGAATGCAGAGGTAATGCCAGGGCAATGGGAGTACCAGATTGGATATCGCGGGGTTTATGGCGATGATGCAGGAGCTTTAAATGTATCAGACCATACTTGGATTGCACGCTGGCTAATGCACAGATTAAGTGAAGATTATAATGTACATATCTCTCATGATAATAAACCTGTAAAAGGTGATTGGAATGGAGCTGGTATGCATACAAATTTTTCAACAAATGAGATGCGCGATGCAGATACTGGGGCTGCAGCAATCGAAACATTTATTTCTCGCTTAGAAGCCAAGCATAAAGAGCATATTACTCATTATGGTGCTGGCTTAGAGGATCGTTTGACTGGTCAACATGAAACATCTACTATTCATGAATTTTCTGCCGGCGCTGCTAATAGGGGTAGTTCAATCAGAATTCCAGGCCCTGTAGCTCTAAAAGGTTATGGTTATATAGAAGATAGAAGACCAGGCGCAAATGCTGATCCATATATGGTTGCTGCACTGATCATGTCAACTATTTGTGATATTAAAATGTAATAATCCACCGAGGTAAGAGAGGCACTGCCATTAAGTTAAGGAAATTTCTCGCTTAAAAATAAGGTTTAGAAGAATATATATTAAGTTCAATAAACCTAATATATATAGAGAGCGATATGAACCT
>Ga0105050_10005134_pt1 | contig 16968 bp, 8 predicted proteins | sample FRY01_FD_78088 | JGI IMG/M metagenome (GOLD analysis project Ga0105050, IMG submission 78088) | Freshwater microbial communities from Lake Fryxell liftoff mats and glacier meltwater in Antarctica - FRY-01 | ecosystem: Environmental > Aquatic > Freshwater > Ice > Glacier meltwater ... | reverse complement strand
TCATTCCTTTCATTCCGCCCATCATTCGAGCAAGATTCTTACCGCCTCCGCCTTGCATCATTTTCATCATTTTACTCATTTGGTCGAATTGTTTCATGAGTTGATTTATTTGCTCTACTTTGGTTCCAGAACCTTTTGCAATTCGGATTTTTCTTTTCCCATCAATCACAATAGGTTTTGTGCGTTCTAAAGGTGTCATCGAATGAATAATGGCTTCTATATGTTTGAATGCATCGTCTTCAATTTCTACATCTTTCAAGGCTTTTCCGGCTCCAGGAATCATCCCAACCAAATCTTTCATGTTACCCATTTTCTTAATCTGCTGAATTTGAGAAAGAAAATCATCAAAACCGAATTCGTTTTTAGCAATTTTCTTTTGCAATTTGCGAGCTTCTTCTTCGTCATATTGTTCTTGAGCACGTTCTACTAAGGAAATCACATCACCCATTCCCAAAATTCTGTCTGCCATACGAGCAGGATAGAACACGTCAATGGCTTCCATTTTTTCGCCTGTACCAATAAATTTAATCGGTTTATTAACAACCGATTTAATCGAAATAGCAGCTCCACCTCGCGTATCACCGTCTAATTTCGTTAAAATAACCCCGTCAAAATTCAAACGTTCGTTAAACGTTTTGGCCGTATTTACGGCATCTTGACCAGTCATCGCATCGACTACAAACAAGGTTTCTTGTGGCTGAATAGCTTTATGAACATTAGCAATTTCGTTCATCATTTGCTCATCGATAGCCAAACGACCAGCGGTATCGACAATGACGACATTAAATCCATTTGCTTTGGCATATTTAATGGCATTTTGAGCAATATCAACTGCATTTTTATTTTCTTGTTCCGAATACACTTCGACACCAATTTGATCTCCAACAACATGCAACTGATTAATTGCCGCCGGACGATAAATATCACACGCTACTAAAAGCGGTTTTTTTCCTTTTTTAGTTTTTAGAAAATTGGCTAATTTTCCAGAAAAAGTAGTTTTACCTGAACCTTGCAGTCCCGACATCAAAATGATTGAAGGTGTTCCTGATAAATTAATGCCCACTTCTGAGCCACCCATTAATTCGGTCAATTCATCTTTGACCAACTTCACCATCAATTGTCCCGGCTGTAACGATGTTAAAACGTTTTGACCAATTGCTTTTTCTTTAACCGTGTTGGTAAAATCTTTTGCAATTTTAAAATTGACATCGGCATCCAATAACGCTCTACGAACTTCTTTTAGCGTTTCGGCTACGTTTATTTCGGTAATTTTACCGTGGCCTTTTAAAATATGAAAGGCTTTGTCGAGTTTATCGCTTAAATTATTGAACATAATTTGTGTTTTCTATAATTGAAATGCAAAGATAACATAAAGGTTATAAGCATCAAAAAATGATTTTAGGTAATTTGAGAAAAATATAATTGAAAAAAAGCAAAAAAGTGTTTGTCCTATTTTTCTAAAACTGAAAATAAATAAACGGTTGCGGTCCTGCCGAAGAAGTTGCATAAACAATCCAAAAGAAAAAGGCTAAAATCATTGCTTTTATGAGTAATGGCGTAGCATCAAAGGCCTTTTGCATCATAAGAATGACTCTATTAGGAAGGAAATGCCAGCAAAAACCAATTGCCAACAGAATAAATACATTTTGATAACCTTGAATCACAATCCACCATTGTTCCGGATTGAAAGTCAGTTTTCCACTATTATCTATCATTTGAAATGCGGTATTAAAATCCCTAGCTCTGAAAAACAACCAACAAAAAGTGACAAAATGAAAAGTAAGAACGATTTGAATACTTTTGACTAAATAATTCTTTGGCAATTTGATTAAATTTCCGAAAAAGCGTTCGAAAGCGAGAGCTAAACCGTGTAAAGTTCCCCAGAAAACAAATTTCCAAGAAGCTCCATGCCATAATCCGCCAAGCAACATCGTTAGAAATAAATTGATATACGTTCGCCCCTTACCTTTTCGATTTCCGCCCAGCGAAATGTATAAATAATCGCGTAACCAAGTGGAAAGTGAAATGTGCCATCGTCGCCAAAATTCGGTTATCGATGCCGATTGATACGGTGTTCTAAAATTGGGTGGAAGCCAAAAACCCATCAATAAAGCTAAACCAATCGCCATATCGGAATATCCCGAAAAATCGCAATAAATTTGAATTGAATAACCATAGGAAGCCATCCAGTTTTCAAACGGCGTATAACTCATTGGAGCATCAAAAACGCGATCGACAAAATTGATGGAAATATAATCAGAAATCACTGCTTTTTTCAACAATCCGCCCATGATTAAAAACAAAGCAATATTGAATTCTTCTTTGGTTAACTTTAATCGTTTATAAATCTGCGGAATAAAATCGCTTGCTCTTACAATTGGTCCGGCAACCAATTGCGGAAAGAAGGAAACGAAAAACAAAAAGTCCATGAAACTTTTGGTGGGTTTCAATTGTTTTCGATAAACATCGATCGTGTAACTCAAGGTTTGAAACGTATAAAACGAAATTCCAACTGGAAGAATAATATCTTGGAATTTAAAATTTTCATCAAAAATCAAATTCGCATTATCAATGAAAAAATTGGTATATTTAAAATAAGCTAGCAACCCCAAATTCGTAACTAAACTTACAACAAGGTAAAACTTTCGATAAAAATTACTTTTCTCTTCATAAATTAATTTGGCAATCGCATAATCTAAAATGGAAGAAAAAATAATGAGTAAAAAGAAAATTCCACTGGATTTATAATAGAAAAAAAGCGAAAAAGCAACGACATAAGCAATGCGTAATCGATGTGTTTTTTGAATTAAAATATAAATCAAATAAAACACTAAAAACATGCCTAAAAATAATGCACTATTGAATAAAATAGGTCTTTGAGCATCAAACACAAACCAACTTTGCACTTGCTCCCAAGTGAAGTTCGTCGCAATTTGGTTTATATAAGTGTTGATGTCAAAAAGTGGGTTCACTCGCTTACTTTTTCTTTAATTTCGGTTAACGATTCTAACAAAGCTTCTGTTAATAATTGCCCTTGCCGTTCGTAACCTGTTTTGGTATAATGAACTCTGTCGCCACCAATTAAACCGTCTTTGACCAATTGATTGATACCGAAAAGTCCGCCAAAATTGGAAAACATATCCCAAACAGCATAGTTTTTTTCTTCTGCTTGATTGATAATTTGTTTAGTGTAATCGGCTACAAATGTATTTGGGAATTTCCGCTTAAATTGCGATGGTGGCGGCGTAATAATCAAGATAGCTGTCGCTGGATTTTTGACTAAAATCGAATCAATCATTAACAACAATTGCTGGTTAAAATCGGCTGTGATTAATTTGTCGAAACTTTCATTTGTTCCCAACGAAAGGATAACCAAATCAGGCTGCAAAACGGTCAATTGCTCAAAAAAGAGTGGAAATTTATTAAAATCCGAACATTTTGCTCCGTTCACTCCGATAGAATGGTAAATAATTCCAGGATTATTATTTTCTAAAACCAATCCGTTTAGGGCAAAATCGCTTTGGTTTAAAGTTGGAATAATATAAATTTTCTGTATCAAAGAATCAGAAGCAAATTCATAAAAACCTTCTTTCTGGATAGTTGCTAACGGAATAAATTCAGAACGTTCAATTACTTTTTTTACCTTTTCGTTGGAAGGAATTTTTAATTTTTTTCCCGCTCGAATTTGCGATGATTTTAGCCCGTTTTCTTTTTTAATTTGAGAAATTGAAACACCGTATTTTTCAGCAATGACAGATAAACTCTCGCCATTTTTAATCAAATGCAAGATATTTTTCGGAATTTCAGATTCAATTTTTATCGTTTTAGAAGTCAACGCCACGTCAAACATTTTTTGATTTTGAGGCGTTATTATTTTCAGTTTATTGAAAGCATACGTTGCATTTCGAACTTGCATTTCAATTGCAAAATCAGTTGCTTTTGTAAATAAAGCAATGCCGCTCAAACCAACTGGATTTCCGTTATCGGGATAAATATTGCGTTGACTTTCCCAACTTTGATTGGATGAAAATCGAATATCGCCTGAACCATTTGTTTTTGCTAAACTATGTGGAAATATAAATCCGCGACCGCCATTTCCAAACTGTTCTTGCAATTTTGTGCGAACCGTTCCAGAAAATAAATCGGCTTGAATATGCGAATCACCAATATGAACAATATTTAATTTTCCGTTTTTAGAAGCTTGTAAAGCGGCTAATTTTTGATAAAAAGGCTGTAAAGCTTGCTTATTAGAAATTGTATTCAATGCAATGACAACTTGTGTCGTATCAATTTCAACATACAACGAATCGGTTTGAGCCGATAAAGAAACGCTCAATAAAAGCAAAAATATGCACGTAAAAAGACTACGGTTTTTCATCAACTGGCAGATTTTTAGTTTTGACAGAATCAGTAGATGTTTTTTTAGGAACGATTACTCGATTAGTCCGCATGCGTTTATATTGAGCATAGCCCGTTTGAAGTTGCTCAAACAAAAGTCCAGCTACTTTTTGTGCTCCTTTATAATTAAAATGCGTGTAATCTTTGTTGGCCAACGGCGGATCTTCTTCTGCCCATAAAGCCATTGAACCTTCGCCACCCATTGCCTTATACAAATTAAAATAACCCGCTTTGGACTGTACGGCATATTTTCGCTGGGCATTTGTTAAAGGAACAACAGCCGAATCTGTTTTCATTTCTAATTCGTATTTGGTTGCTTTATCCGCCGAAGAAATCACTAAAATAGTCACACCCGGAAAACATTCTTTCAGGTGATTGACCACTTTGGTCATGCTTTTTTCATACCAATCATAATTATACGTTCCGTAATTTAAAACGTTGGTTCCGTAATGAAGAATAATTAAATCATAGTCTAATCGTTCTTGAAATTGGCGCATCATTGAAGTTGAAAACGTAGTTATTGGCAAACCAGAATTACCACGATTTGAAAAATTATCGATATGAACTCCTTTTCCATCATCAAAATTAAAACCATAAATCGGAATGGAATCCGCTTCTTTAAAACTGGCTTTAAAACTTTTTAAATTCGAATTTGAAATGGGTAAAACATTCAATGATTTCTCTCCATTTAATTTTTTGAATAACGTATCGTTACCAATTTTTACTATAAGTTCTGCGTTTTCATTGGCTGATTTTCCATAAAATAAAGTTGGATTATTTAGCTGATTTGTGAATTTTCCATAACCTGCTTTATATTGAACCCAAGTAGTTGAAATGGTATCATTTGCAAAAAATACATGCCCATTTACGCCAAAAGGATTTGCTGGTCGTTTAACGTTTAAATAGGATTGCGTTTTCCAATTGCTAGAATATTGATGCGAAATTGAACTTCGAGATTTAGCTGATTCCGACGTAATGGAAACAAAACCAACACCTTGACCACCAAATTGTGCTTGCATCGCGTATCTAAAATCTTGTACGATTAAGTCGCCATCCGTCATGGAATCGCCAAAATAAGCAATTCGGACATCACCGTCTTTTTGGGTTTCGAGTTGGTATAATTTTTCGAAATACGGAATTAAATATTGGAAGCCTTTGTACTCTTCATAGTTTTCTGGTGGATAAACAATTCCATCCATTTTTTCGAATACAATTTTTTTACGATAAAAAGTATCCACAACGGGCATTGTTTTTACTTCTTCTTTTTCTTGAGCAACCGATTCTAATAAAAAACTATCGACCACCACATTTTTAGTTGGAACGGTTGTTTCTACAAAAATACGTTTGGGCAACACTTCTTTGAATCCCAAAAAGCAAATGGCAGCTAGTAAAATAGCGGCAAAAGATTGAAAAAAATACGAACCGTTTTGTTTCACAATGATAGAATTACATTCGTTCTGGCACTTCAATTCCTAACAAAGCAAAGGCAGATTGAATGGTTTCACCTACTTTTTGAGAAAGTTGAACGCGAAAATTTTTCAAGGTTACATTGGATTCAGGCAAAATAGGAACCGCTTGATAAAAGGAATTGTATTCTTTTACCAATTCATAGGTATAATTGGCCACTAAAGCAGGACTGTGTTGTTTGGCTGCTTGTTGAATTAAGATAGGAAAAGAGGCTAGATTTTTCAACAATTCCTTTTCTTTTGGATGCAAAACAATACCAGAGATTGTTTCCGAAAAATCAAAATTTGCTTTGCGTAAAATGGATTGAATTCGAGCATACGTGTATTGAATAAACGGACCAGTATTTCCAGCAAAATCAACCGATTCTTCAGGATTGAAAAGCATGGATTTTTTAGGATCTACTTTCAACATAAAATACTTTAAGGCTCCAAGACCAATTATTTTATATAACTTTTGTTTTTCTTCTTCAACATAGCCTTCTAATTTTCCTAATTCTTTCGAAATAGTTTCGGCAGTTGTAGTCATTTCTTGCATTAAATCATCCGCATCTACAACGGTTCCTTCCCGAGATTTCATTTTTCCAGAAGGTAATTCCACCATTCCATAAGATAAATGATAAAGATTTTCTGCCCATTCAAAACCTAATTTCTTTAAAATTAAAAACAAGACTTTAAAATGATAATCTTGCTCATTTCCAACGGTATAAACCATACCGCTCACATCTGGAAAATCTTTCACTCGCTGAATCGCAGTTCCAATATCTTGCGTCATATAAACTGCAGTACCGTCAGATCGAAGTACGATTTTTCGGTCTAAACCATCTTCGGTTAAATCAATCCAAACAGAACCATCTGGATCTTTTTCGAAAATTCCTTTTTCTAAACCATATTGAACGACTTCTTTTCCTAACAAATAGGTATTGCTTTCATAATAATAGCTATCGAAATCTACCCCTAAATTTTGGTAAGTCGTTTCAAAACCGTCATAAACCCATTGGTTCATCGTTTTCCACAATTCGATTACTTCGGGTTTTCCGGCTTCCCAATCGAGGAGCATTTGTTGCGCTTCTAAGATGGAAGGAGCATTCTTTTTTGCCTCTTCTTCGGTTTGACCTTGAGCTATTAATTCGCTTATTTCACTTTTGTATTGCTTATCAAAAGCTACATAAAAGTTTCCAACTAGTTTATCCCCTTTTAATCCAGTAGACGAAGGTGTTTGACCTTCGCCAAATTTTTTCCAAGCCAACATCGACTTGCAAATATGAATTCCTCTATCGTTAATGATTTGGGTTTTATAGACTTTATTTCCGGCCGCTTTTAAAATTTCCGCTACAGCGAAACCCAATAAATTATTACGAATATGTCCCAAATGAAGGGGTTTATTGGTGTTTGGCGACGAATATTCGACCATAACAGCTTTTGACTTTTCGTTGAATTGACTAAATGCAAAAGTTGGATTATTTTTAATTTCAGCAAAAAACTGAAGGTAATAGTCATCAGTCATGATGATATTTAAAAATCCAGCAACGACATTAAATTTTTGTACATCAGCCACGTTTTCAACCAAGTAGTTTCCAATAGTATTCCCAATTTCGGCAGGATTTCCTTTGATAAGTTTTAGTAATGGAAAAATCACTAAGGTAATATCACCTTCAAAATCTTTTCGCGTGGCTTGAAATTCTATTTTATCTGGAGAAATCCCATATAAAGTTTGAATGCCTCGTTTGGTAGGTTGATACAAATAATCGTCTAAACTCATTTCTACATTTTAGAGGACAAAGATAATTTTAAATTCTAAAATCGTTCATCTATCAGTCACTATTTAGAGGTAAAAGAGGTAAAAATGTTTTATGTTTTTAAGATATTTTAGTTTCTAAACACAAATTATGTAAGTAATTTATATTATTTTTTTGTTTTTTTATGCATTTCATCGATTATTTTTGCATTTAATCGGTTTTAATTCTTTTATTTGTGGAGTCAAAATCATGTATTCAACACTTACCCAAATTAATAACCATGAAAACAAAATTATTTTACCTCTTGTTATTAATTCCTTTTTTAGGAATTTCACAATCAATTACCGTTAATACTACAACGTATACAGTACCCGAATTGGTAAGTACTGTCTTGCTCAGTTCGCCTTGTTTGACGGTGACCGATGTTAATTGGAGCACGGGCTCCAATTTTGGTTCTTCGAATGGAATTGGCTATTTTGAGAACACTAATCCGAATTTTCCGATGGCAAGTGGGGTTATTATAAGCACTGGAAGTGTTATGAATGCGGCTGGTCCAAACAATTCAATGCTAAATGACGGATTAAACACATGGGCTGGCGATGCTGATTTAGAAAATATTTTAGCAAATGCGGGAATTGCGATGACTTCAAGTAACGCAACCGTGTTAGAATTTAATTTCACGGCGTTGTCTCCGTTTTTTGATTTTGATTTCTTATTTGCTTCGGAAGAATATGGTAATTTTCAGTGTCAATTTTCGGATGCTTTTGCTTTTTTGTTAACTAATTTAAACACAGGTGTTACGACCAATTTAGCGGTTGTGCCAGGAACCACTACGCCTATATCAGTAGTTACCATTCGAAATTTTTTATACAATTCAGCTTGTCCTTCCGTAAATGCTCAATATTTTGGTTCATTTAATGGAGGAGCAAATGCTTCCCTGTCGCCAACCAATTTTAATGGTCAAACGGTTGTGATGAATGCTTCTGCTAATTTAGTTCCAAATACACCTTATAAAATAAAATTAGTTATTGCTGACCGAATTGATCCCCAATCGGATTCAGCGATATTTTTATCAGCGAATTCTTTCAATATTGGCCAAAATGTGTTGGGAGCTGATTTAACCACTGCTACAAACACTGCTTTGTGTAGTGGAGAAACATATACAATCAACAGCGGATTGAGTGCTTCTCAATTTTCATTTGTTTGGAAAAGAAATAACACAATTATTTCTGGTGAAAATGGACCTTCCTTAGCGATAACACAAGCTGGAACGTACGAATTGACTTATGCTAATATTGCTTTTCCTTGTCAAACGGTATCGGATACGGTACTTATTCAATATAATTCTGTTTTTATAGCACCAAATCCTATTAACTTATTAAGATGTGATTCCGGAGCTTCTACTTATCAATTTAATTTGGGTTTAAACAATCCTGTAGTCACTGCCGGAATTACTGGTTCAGCAACGGTGACCTATCATACTTCCGCAGCAAATGCAGAAAACGGAACCAATCCACTACCGTTGACGTATAGCAGTGCAGGAAACCAAACTGTTTATGTTCGCGTTCAAAAAAACAATACTTCTTGTTACTCCGTAAAATCATTTCAATTATTAATAACTCCACCACCAGTTGCGTATCCGCCACAAGATCTTGTCGCATGTGGCAGAATTACAAGTCCTACGTTAGCTCGTTTTAATTTAAGTTTGTTGAATGAACAAATTTTAAATGGTCAATCCGGCAGTACAAATATTATTACCTATCATGCTACTTTAGCACAAGCTACAAATGGAACTAATGTGTTGAATAGTTCAAATTATACTTCAATATCAAGAACTATTTATGTTCGTGTTCAAAACGTAACAGATTCAGCGTGCTTTAGCATAGCATCAATAAATCTAATTGTATCTCCACTACCTTTAGTTGACACAAAAGACGATGTGATTGTATGTGACTATTATACATTACCTGCGCTAGTTTATGGAAAATATTTTACAGGTCAAAATGGAACGGGAACAGAAAAATTTGAAGGCGATATTATTAACCTAACGCAACGTATTTATATTTATAACATTACCTTATTAGCTCCTTTTTGCCCAAATCAATCTAGTTTTTTAGTCACTATTCTTAAAGCAGAAGACATAAACACGACCGCAAATGAATTTTGTGATTCTTATAGTGTGCCTAATTCTGCTATTGGAGGTTATTTTTCTGGACCAAATGGCACAGGAACATTATTAAGCGGAATGAATTTAACATCTTCACAAACAATATATTTTTATTTTGTTTCGCCAGAACCACCCTATTGTGTATTAGATTTACCAATTAATTTAACCATTCTTCCGGCTCCAACCACGGGTACTTTTTCAGATGTATTTGATTGTACATCTTATACACTACCTCCGTTAACTAATGGTCAGTACTATGATGGGCCAAACGGAACTGGAAATATAATTCCAGCTGGAACTGTAATCACGGAAACCACTACAATTTATATTTTTGCAGCAAACAATTTTTGTGAAAGTCAATCTAGTTTTACTGTTTATATCGGTATTACAGCCCCAACCTCAATGACCGAATGCGTAAGTTTCACACTTCCTTCATTGCCCGTTGGTGGTTATTTCACGGGACCACAAGGTAGTGGGCAATCAATTCCTGCTGGAACTGTTGTTAATAGCAATCAAACTATCTATGTTTATGCACAAACACAAAGTCAACCGAATTGTACCGATAATTTAAACTTTACGATAACTATTGCTTTACCAACTATACCAATACCTGAAGTGACCACTGGTTGTGAAAATTATATTTTACCCACCATTCCTCTTGGAAATTATTTTACAGGACCTAATGGAACAGGAACAGCATTGGCAGTGGGTAGTGAAATCAATTCCTCACAAACAGTTTATATTTATTTGAACAATGGACAGGGTTGTACAAACTCAGTTAGTTTTAACGTGACTGTTTTATCACCACCTCAAATTGATTCACGCTCCGATATTGACGGGTGTAACAGTTATGTTTTAACAAACTTAGCGTTTGGTAATTATTTCACTGGTCCTTTAGGAACTGGAACGCTGCTTCAGGGTGGTCATGTTATCGCTAGTTCACAAATTATTTATATTTATGCGGAAGAAAATGGATGTGTGTCAGAAACAAGTTTCCAAATTAATGTGTTTGAAATTCAAGCAGACTCTTTGGCTGATATTTCGGTGTGCGATAGTTATATTTTACCAGAATTAACAGCTGGAAACATCTATTATACCATGGTCGACGGCCCAAATGGCTTTGGAACTATTCTAACGGCAGGCACAGTGATTATTGAAACACAAACTATTTATATCTATAAAGAAAATCAAATTAGACCTGCTTTTTCATGTATCGATCAAACTTCTTTTACAGTTACCGTATTTCAATCGCCAGTTGTTACCGCAATTCCCGATGTCTATGTTTGTAATACCTATATTTTACCTGAACTAACTACAGGTAATTATTATACAGAACCAAGTGGAAGTGGTACGTTGGTCGCTGCCGGAACTGAATTGACAGTATCACAAATGCTCTATGTTTATGCAGAAACAGGAACAACTCCAAATTGTTCTGATGAAAAAAGTTTTATGGTAAACATTTTTAATGTAGATACTTTAGAAAATGTATCAATTTGTTCAAGTTATATTTTACAGCCACTTACGGTTGGAAAATATTACCGAGGTTCAAACGGAACGGGAGGACAAGTCGCAGCAGGAAGTTCAATAACTAGTTCACAAACTATTTACATCTTTGCTTCTTCGGGTTATAATCCAAATTGTACAGATGAAACATCGTTTGAAATTACTATAGTTCCAACGCCAGTGGCTAACCCAGTTGCGTTGGCAGATAGAACGTTTTGTGATGAAGATGGTGAAAATAATGGTGCGACTTCGATTGACTTAGCGACTTTAAATAGTTTTATATTAGGAAATCAAATAGGCTCAGAATTCATTGTTAGTTATTATGCTTCTTTATCAGGTGCAACTTCTCAAACTAATGCGATTACATCAACGACCTTACAAACGGTTTATGTTCGTGTAAATAATTCGTTAGTTCCTGACTGTTTTGATATAGAGTCGTTAACTTTTATCGTTAATAAATTACCAGAACCAACACCAGAAGATGGTATCATTTGTATTGAAAGTGAAACAGGCAATTTGTTAAGTCCTTTTACAATTGTGAGTGGACTTTCTACTGCAACGCATTCTTTTGAATGGTATTTAGAAACCACTTTACTAAATGGAGTCAACGGAAGTAGTTTATTAGTAACTGTTCCAGGTGTTTATAGCATCATTGCTACCAGTTTTGCAACAGGATGTTCTTCTGAACCTACTCCCGTAGAAGTTTTAGCTTCTGAACCAGCAGCTATTGAATTTACCGTAAGTATGGCTTTTAGCGATAGTAACTCCATAACCATTAATGCAACTGGCGTTGGCGGAAATTATGAATATTCGTTAGATGGTAGTCCGTTTCAGGACAGCCCGACGTTTTCAAATGTAAGTTCTGGAATTCATACCGTAACGGTTCGTGATAAAAACGGATGTGGAAGTGTAACCGATACCATTTTAGTGATCAATTATCCTAAATTTTTCACACCAAATGCCGATGGTTATAACGACACTTGGAACATTATCGACTTAAAAGAACAAGCCAAAGCGGTGATTTATATTTATGACCGTTATGGAAAGTTATTAACGCAAATCTTTCCGCATAGAAAAGGATGGGATGGTTTATATAACGGAAGCCAAATGCCTTCTACAGATTATTGGTTTACCGTATCGTATGAAGAAGATAACCAATCAAAAGAGTTTAAATCTCATTTTTCACTAAAGAGATAGTTCTATATTGTTTTATTGTTTTATTGTTTAGAAATTAAAGACCTTCCACGTGAGGGTCTTTTTTTTATCACTAATTATTGAGAATAAAATTTTTAGAATAAAAAAAGTCCGAAGTATCTACTTCGGACTTTCCATTTATTTCTGAGTTATCATTACCATCGAATAATAACGCTACCCCATGTAAATCCGCTTCCAAAAGCAGCTAAAACAACTAGATCACCTTTTTTAATTTTACCTTGCTCCCATGCTTCTGTTAAAGCAATTGGTATAGAAGCGGCGGTCGTATTTCCGTATTTCTGAATATTATTAAACACTTGATTGTCTTGTAATTTAAACTTTTGTTGAATAAACTGTGAAATCCTCAAATTCGCTTGATGCGGAATAAGCATATTTATATCTGCCACTGTTAACTGGTTCGCTTCTAATGCTTCATGAATGACTTCGCTAAAACGAACAACTGCATTTTTAAATACAAATTGCCCATTCATATACGGAAAATAACTCTCGTCATCCGGACTGTTATCTTTTAAAATGTCAGTTATCCAACGACCTCCCATTCCAGGTGCTACTACCGCCAATTCTTCAGCATGTTGCCCTTCTGAATGCAAATGGGTTGAAAGAATTCCTTTAGTTATATCTTCTTCTCTCGAAATAATTGCTGCTCCTGCCCCATCGCCAAAAATCACTGAAACCCCTCTGCCGCGAGTAGTCATATCTAAGCCATACGATTGTAATTCTGAACCAATAACTAAAATATTTTTATACATTCCCGTTTTAATGTATTGGTCTGCGATAGAAACGGCATATACAAATCCAGAACATTGATTTCGAATATCCAATGCTCCAACAGTTTTTAATCCTAAATCCCGTTGCACTAAAACGCCTGGACCTGGAAAATAATAATCGGGACTCAAGGTTGCAAATATGATAAAATCGATTTCGTCATTTGTTATTCCAGCTCGTTCAATGGCAATTTTAGCAGCTTTCACACCCATTGAAGTAGTCGAATTACCGTCGCCTTTTTGCACGTGTCGTCGTTCTAAAATTCCTGTTCGCTCTATAATCCATTCACTACTTGTATCGAATTTTTTTGACAAATCGGCATTGGTAACCACATTTTCTGGAACATAATGACCAAGTCCCGCTATTTTTGAATGATACATAAACTGCTTTTTTAATAAATTTAGTGTTACAAATTTAGCAATCTTTTAAAAAGAATTGCTAAAACATATCTTAATTTAAAAATATACGATTTTATGAACCCAAATCACGGTTTGGCATTCTTATTGATTGCTACAGCGTAGATTTAGCATTTTGTTATGAGCTAAATCTAACTGAAAATCTATACCTTTGAAACGAAAATAAAAGTGATGAAAATTTTCTTCTTTACACTCTTCGCTCTCATTTTGCCCACTATTTCTTGGGCACAGTTTGACAGTTCAACTAAATCTACCAGTTTTGGCAGTAGTTTTGGTGTAACTCCGAGTAAAGCAAAGAGTTCTATCTTTTCACCACAAGATGCCCCATCTGCTGAACCAAATACGAGCCCACTCCGGCAAGAAAAAAGAATCGATTTAACCGAAAAAACTGATTTTATAAAGAAAGAATTTAAGTTGCAACCCAACTACATAAAGGGTGAAGCCGATATGAAAGATGAATATAAACGCGGTAAATATTTTGGTGATTTTAGAAGTAAATCCAAATTTATCAAAGTCATGTGTCGCGACCATGAAGCAGTGGACGGTGATCGAATTAGTATTATTCTAAACGATCAAGTCGTTGAAGGCGGTATTTTTCTTTCAGAATCCTTTAAAACTTTTTTCATTGAACTTCAACCTGGCTTTAATAATCTTGAATTCCTAGCCTTAAACCAAGGCGAATCGGGACCAAATACCGCACAATTTATGGTGCAAGATGAATTTGGAAATATCCTTTTATCTGACATTTGGAATTTAGCCACCGGTGCGAAAGCCTCACTTACTGTCGTAAAAGAATAATTTCGAAAATAATAAAATCTTCTATTTAACAATTTTTTTGGGTTATGTAGTAAATATATGTGCTATTTTAGGGCTCAATTATTTCAAACTAACGTGCCATGAAAATTAAACTTCTACTGTTATTACTTCTGAGTTCTTTTGTCTATGGACAAGAAAATCTTTCCTATCAAAAGCCACCAAAATCAATTTTAGATTTAGCTGATTATGAGCGAGCTCCTTCGGTAAATATCGATGCGAATAAGCAATTCATGTTGCTTTCCTATCGAAATACGTACAAATCATTAGACGATTTAAATCAAGAAGAAATGCGGTTGGGCGGACTTCGAATTAACCCTGTTACCAATATTTCAAGCACGGTTACCTATATCAACAACTTAAAAATTAAAAAATTAACGGACAAAGACGAAGTTCAGGTAAAAGGATTACCAGAAAATCCGAGAATTAGTAACTTATCCATGTCCACCAATCAAAAGAAAATCGCTTTTTCGCACACCACCACAAACGGTGTCGAATTATGGGTGATTGATGTTGCTGCGGTTCAGGCAACCAAATTAACCGATGCAACGGTAAATGCAAACATGGGAAATCCGTTTAGTTGGTTTACAGATAACGAACATATTTTGGTTCGAATGTTGGTTAAAAACCGACCTAATTTAATCGATATCAAAAAAGACTTACCAACTGGCCCAATTGTTTCTTCTGGCGATGGAAGTGTGTCGCAAAATAGAACCTATCAAGATTTATTAAAAAATCCAACCGACGAACAAAATTTCGAAACCTTAATCACTTCTGAATTATATAAAGTTTCGATTTCGGGCAAAGCGACGCTTTTTATGAAAGCCGATATGTATTCAGAAGAAAGTATTTCGCCAGACGGGAATTTTATTATGGTTTCCACGTTAGAAAAACCTTTTTCGTATATCGTCCCCTTGAATCGATTTCCAGAAAAAACTGTCGTTTATGACCGTGATGGAAAAGAAATTAAAATCGTAAACAAAGTTCCGTTAAACGAAATCATGCCAAAAGGTTTTTCGTCTACAAGAACGGGAAAAAGAAGCATCGCATGGCGAAATGACAAACCCGCAACTTTATATTTTGTAGAAGCTTTAGATGAGGGAGATCAAGCCAATAAAGTAGAATTTAGAGATGAATTATTTACTTGGGACGCTCCGTTTTCAAACAATCCAAGCTCATTAATGAAAATGAACCAACGTTTTTCCGGAATTCAATGGGGAAATGAAAATACTGCAATTGTCATGGATCGATGGTATGATACCCGAAATATGAAAACGTATTTAATGAATCCTTCTACTCCTACTCAAACGCCAAAAGTGATTTCTGAACGAAATTACCAAGATATTTATGCCGACCCAGGAAATTTTGAAACCAAACAAAACCAATATGGTAAATACGTTTTGATGCTCGAAAACAAGTCGGCTTACCTTATCGGACAAGGATTTACAAAAGAAGGTCAATTTCCGTTTATTGATGAATTGAATTTAGAAACTTTAAAAACAAAACGAATTTATCAATCGACTTTTACTGATAAAAAGGAAGATATTTTATCGTTTGAAGATGTCAAAAAAGGACAAGCATTAGTGATGATTCAATCAAAAAATGAATATCCCAATTACTACTTTAGAAATGTTAAAGGAAAAGGAAAATTAACACAATTAACCAACTTTAAAAATCCGTTTGAAAGTCTTGAAAATGTATATAAAGAAGTTATCAAATACAAACGAAAAGATGGTGTTGATTTATCGGGAACGCTTTATTTACCTGCTGGTTATGACAGAACTAAGAAAGAAAAGTTACCGTTATTGATTTGGGCTTATCCAACAGAATTTAAAGATAAAAATTCGGCTGGTCAAAATAGTAAAAATGAAAATCAATTTACGTTTCCTAATTATGGTTCCTTTATTTATTGGGTAACAAGAGGTTATGCGGTTTTAGACAATGCTTCCTTTCCTATTATTGGCGAAGGAACTTCAGAACCAAATGACACCTTTATTGAACAATTAGTTGCCAATGGCGAAGCGGCGATCGATGCAGTGGATAAATTGGGCTACATCGACCGTAAAAAAGTTGGCGTTGGCGGTCATTCTTACGGAGCTTTTATGACAGCGAATTTACTAACGCATTCTAACTTATTTGCTTGTGGAATTGCCAGAAGTGGAGCGTACAATCGCACGTTAACACCATTCGGATTTCAAAGTGAACAACGTAACTATTGGGATGTTCCCGACGTTTACAACACGATGTCGCCTTTTATGAATGCTACTAAAATGAAAACGCCGATGTTATTAACGCATGGTGAAGCCGATAATAATCCAGGAACGTTTACGTTGCAAACCGAACGTTATTTTCAAGCGTTAAAAAACTTAGGAGCACCAGTTAGAATGGTTATTTTGCCAAAAGAAAGTCATGGTTATGTGGCGAAAGAAAATATTTTGCACTTGCTTTGGGAACAAGATCAGTTTTTGGAGAAGTATTTGAAGAATTAG
>Ga0105050_10005130_pt1 | contig 16972 bp, 31 predicted proteins | sample FRY01_FD_78088 | JGI IMG/M metagenome (GOLD analysis project Ga0105050, IMG submission 78088) | Freshwater microbial communities from Lake Fryxell liftoff mats and glacier meltwater in Antarctica - FRY-01 | ecosystem: Environmental > Aquatic > Freshwater > Ice > Glacier meltwater ... | reverse complement strand
CAAATGATGAGAAGGATATGGCAAGATCAAAGGCAGAGCAATCTGGACATGAATATGCTCAGTATAAGTGGGGGCACTGTATCAAACACAATAAAGCAACTAACTTAAAATATATATAATGCAATTTTTCCTAATGATGCCAGGCGATAGTGAAGAGGATACGCTCAACGAAGCAAACTTGCTAGGAGAAGCATCGTTTGGTACTTTTTGGGCTGGGACTGGGTTAACAATACTTATGCGCATGGTAGACAAAGACCCTGATATGCTACCACTCGTCAAAATAGCAACAGATATGTCCAAGAAGTTGCATACCGTTGAGCAATTTCTAACAGTAATTCAAAAACATAAAATCAGAATAAGATGAAACGATACTACTTTTACTCAAGATATGACTCAAAGAAGGAGCCAATAAGTGTGTTGAGATCATTCTCTCGACTTAGTGCTGCCAAACGGTTTGCTATAATAAAGCAGATGAAATTAAAGACCTTCCTCTCAATTTACGCTACAAGTAGGTAGTATGATACTATTTATAATAAACGGGAATATGAAGATCGTTGTCACAAGGTCAGGAAACAAAAAGCAGTCTTATGAAGTTATGGTTGTTAATGGTGGACAATGCATTCACAAAGAAGTTGTGCAGGGTGTGATCAAGAGGGATGAGGTTGTGTGGAAGTTAGCTGATCTGTATGGCGCTTTGGATATTGAAATAATAGACAAGAAGCCAGACGTGTTTAGATTCTCAGAAATTCCAACAATTCCAGTATTGGATGAATATGATGCAGAATGGTTCTTTGATCATAGTGAGCTAGCGGTGTATGATAGGATTATCCAAGCTGTTGAAGAGGGACTGCACGTAAGAAGAGATATAATTCGCCTTTTTGAGCTCAACGGTACTGGTCAATATCTCACTGCTAAGAGAAAATACTGGAAAGCAGGCTTACAGCAAGCATTAGATTATTTTATAAGGGTAGAAGCCTACGAAAAATGTATTACCATCAAGCAGTTGATGGAAAAATTATAGTTATGAGAAAGTTCCGAACAAGGATGCTGCTTCAGTCTCAGATTGAAACAGCAATGAAGGTTACACGTTCAAATAGAGCAGCTGCAGAGTATCTGCGTGTTAGTTATCCTATGTACAGAAGGTATGCTAAGTTGTACGTTAACAAGCATGGAGTATCACTATTTGAGTCTCACAAAAACCAGGCAGGTGTTGGAGTTACTAAGCATAGAGTAATAGACCTGAGATGCAAAGTCGACGACATATTACTTGGGAAACATCCTAGGTATCCATCCCACAAGTTATTCAAAAGATTATTGCAGAGTGGTTATGTAGAGGAGAGATGTAAGAGCTGTGGATTCCATCAAAAGAGACCTACCGATTTAAAAACACCCTTAGTGCTACATCACACCGATGGAGACAAGACCAATCATATGTTTGATAACCTTGAGGTGCTATGCTTCAACTGCTACTTCATACTAATAGGAAACCTGAAGAGTCATCTACTCAAAGATTCTACAGAAAGACCTGAGCAGTATACTTCGCAACTCTTTGATTCAGAACAAGAAACGCTAGATGCAATGTCTACTCTCGATCTATTGAGTGACGAGGAAAAGCAAGCTATAATAAACAACCTACACAATCTTTAAGATGAGAGCACAAAAAGCACCTATTTTTAAAAACATACGTAGGTTTGAGAGAAAGCACTTAACTCAAGTACGCAATAGAGATTGGTATGTGATAACAAAGGCAATAATACTAATACCAGTATTGATGCTATTATCCTTGTGGTACACATTGTCGCGAATCATCACTACCAAACCAAAACGCACTACTAAATTGAGCAACATCATTGATGGATTTGGCAATCTTGCTTTCCCAAACAAAGCAGTCGAAGTGATTGCACTAAAGCGAGCAGCAATCTGTGCAGCTTGTCCCAATGCTGTCCCCTCAGGAATCTACAACGTAATCAAAGATAACAAAACAAAGCAAATTCAAGGAATGAAATGTGACATCTGCAGTTGCGCATTGAGTGCTAAAATTAGAAGTACTAATGACTCTTGTCCAATTGGAAAGTGGTAGAATGGCAAAGAAAAAGAATATATGCATAGTAGTGTATAATGATGACATCAATGATCTCAAGTTTGTTATCGATGTACTATCTAGGACATTTGGATATCATTCAACTCAAGCACATCAGTGTGCAAATATGATCAACAACAATGGCAGCTATGTAGTAAAGATCCTTCCAGAGAAGGATATGGATATAGCAGAGACTTACAATGATCAGCTTGTTTTAAATGGATTGAGTGCAAAAATAATCTCGATGTAACTGTTGTGTAAACGAAGTATATTTCCTATCTTTATCTATAATCAAAGACAAAAGCTACGAAGCAGATATATGAAGACTTAATAATACGCGCACTGGTTATAATAGTGATTTTCTTAGGTGTTTTAGTGTTTATATATGCAAAGCCTCCCACTAGTGATGCATTTGAAGATCAAGTAATCGAAGTAACCAAATAAAAACCAAATAATATGTATTTTACAGTTTCAGTTAAGGTGTCGTTCGAAGACGACAAAGGAAAAGTTAAGAAAACAATCGAGCGTTACCTAGTAGACGCATTATCAGTAACAGAGGCAGAAGCCAGAACAGTTAAGTTTATGGAGTCAGACGTTCGTGACTCAGAAATAGTAGCTGTCAATCAGTCACGTATTTTAGTAGTGATTAGCAAAAAAGAAACACCAGAAGTTTATGAAAATTAATAAATTGACTGATATTTAATAGTAATACTAACTAATAATACAAGAATGAGACCATGCAAAGTATGTGGGACAGCAATCCCAGAAGGAAGAATTAAAGCACTACCAGGAGCTACGACTTGCGTAGAACACTCAACAACATCGAGGTTTGCTGCTAATGTAATAAGTTCTGGAAACGCAGAAGCTGGGGACCTAACAAACGAGATAGAGATTCTAAGAGACGCTGTAGACATAGAGACACTAAATCGCTATTCAAAGCAGTTAGGCTCATACAAGTAATGGATGATCGCTCCGCTGCTTTCCATGAAAGGAATGTTCGGTATCAACTGAAGAAGTTTCTTGGCGAGTTGGGATCACAACCCACAGTGCAGCAGATAAACTTCATTCAAAGTTGTATAGAAGAAGCAAAACAGCAATATAAACGGGACACACTAAGTATAATACAACATGTGCACACAAGATTTGAGTCTAAAGATAACTAACATAGAACCTAGCTACAGTAAAGATCCATTAGGTGGTTGCTTTAAGCTAACCTTTGGAGCGGATGGTATTCAGTATGATTTACTATTCTCTTCGTTTATTAAGAGTACTTTCGAACAAGATGAAAATCTCAAGAAGTATATAAGCAAGATAGATATAGACGATTTCTACACCTGCTCCGACGTAATCAAAGAGTTTTATAGTCTAGGAATACCGGTGGAAGATTGGGTTGTTAACTATATCGAAGAGGTAAAGACTAGGATAAGTGCATTCTCGGCATTACTAAGTTTATTTCAACACCTAAAAACATTTGGAGATGATGAACGTACACACTAACACTGAAGATAGTTTCTCGAACATAGACATGATACCATGTCCTAATTGTGGTAGTGAGGCTATGCTTGAGATGGTTCATGCAACTGGTGAAGAAAATATCCAGTGTCATAGCTGTGGTTACTCCAGGAGAATGTCCCTTGTTGACGGTAGCTTTGAGTTAAAAGAGTTTCCAGGATATGGAGCGTATAGAGTTGAGATGTGTGGTGGCATAGTTGAAGCGGGATCATTCACTGTAAGTTCAGCAGCTGATGATTTTGAGAAGTTAATGAAGCTCATTGAACAAAATGTTGTGCATGCGAGCTACTCTCGCTATATTAGCGGAGAGATCATTACAAAAGTAGTAATAGATAAAATACAAAATAAATGAGTAACAATTCAGCAAAGCAGACAGTGGAGCAATTGAAGGAGTGGTTTAGTTGGTTAGGTACAACTACCAAAAAACCAGTACTTCTCCGGAAGGATAGCGATTCACCGGAGAGAGTTGCCTATGCAGGCAAAAGGTATATTAAGAGGTAATAAAAAACCGTAGTTTGACGAGCGTGGAGAGACGTGTCGAAAGGGTACACACTAAGGATAGGTAGAAATACCCAGCTCTCTAATGGTGTGTGAAGCATTGTGCATATTCAACATTGTGTTGTGTGTATAACACCAGATTCCCGATAAAGTCAAACGTTATCTCTTAGTGGTAGGTTAGGAGTGTAATGAGGCATGGTTGCCAAGTCCTTTATGGTTGCTTATTGTGGGTTCGAATCCCACCCTAACTACAAGCGTAGTAGTTCTTTGACATAAAATAAAAAGGAGAAACAGAATATGGAAACACTTATGTTCACTTTTGGAGTACTTACGATGATCGCAGTAGCAATTGCTATTGTAATAGTTATTGGTGCTGTGAAGGTATTTAAACTAAACAAACAAGTTCAACAACTATTTAGCTATACCGATTCCGAAAGAAGAGATGTGCTAGATCAAATCAGCCAACTCTATAGCAATATCGAAAACGAAAGAAAAGATATGCTACAGCAAGTTAGCGATCTGGAGAGACAACTTAATCAACAAGTTGACGTCATCCACCGACGAATCGACGAGTCTATATCAGCATCACAAGCATATACTAATCGTCGAATTGACAAGCTAATTGATCCTCACTCTGTAGTACAAGAAGCAAAGAAAACACTACTTAAAGGATAATTCAGGCCGCCTGAATTTAAACCTATAAATTAACTAACGCCGAAGGACTACTACGCTTTTTACTTATTTGTGATGTTTATTATAAAGGCCCACACCATGAAAAATCTACTACTAAAATCTAAAAAACTAACTAGGAAATACCTTACAAATTTAATACTAGTTGCACTAATCTCTTTGAAAGGAATTAGTGGGTGGGGGCAGGTTTCTGGATATACTTTTGCGCAATCTGCTGGTACATATAATGAAATACTTTATTGGAATAATATCTGGAATAATGCTATTATTAATGCTAGGGATAGCGCTAGTGGTAGTGTTTGGGATTATCTTTGGAATAGCATTAATACCAATACTATATTCAGAATAAAACACTATAGTAGTTGGTTTATTGGAATAAATTGCCTATACTTAGGCATAAACAAATAAAAAGAGTTACAATATGAAACATTCATTATCAAGTAAAGGACTAGGTTCATCACAAGCGCAGTCAATTTCAAATTTGTGCAATCAGCGATGCAGAGACATCACAGCCCAACTCAGTGTTATCAACAACGCAAGTAAAACACTTACAGTTGATGGAATCATGTATACCAGTGCAGTCGGTCATCCACTGCCTATCAATGTTGTTGGTTCATTGAATGAATTAGCACGGCTTCATGCTACTCAAGCATTTTTGATGGAGAACATTAGAGCCAAAGATCAATTGATCAATGATAAGAGAAGGGAAAACTTTAAGTACACTCAAGTAGTTGATAGGCCGAAACTTGATGTAGCCTATCCATTAGACAACGTCAGTGAATCATGGGGTTGGGAACAATTGACAACTGCTGAATGGCAAGAGTTTATTGAATCGGAATCATATGCTGCGCATATCGGTCAATTTATTCATTCACGTGGAAAGCTAGATAATTTGCGCAAGCAACTACCAAGTATGGACTTGTTAGAGTGGCAAGAAGTTGAGGAAGGAAAGAAAACACCAGTTGTTGTCACTCCACATCACACAATGGATCAATTGACTTTGCTCCATGAAGATTTATCATCAACCCATAAAGCGCACGAGCAGCGAGTAAACTATTTCAAAGCTAAAGTAAAAAATGCAGTGACACTTGAAAATGCCCGGATCGAAAGAGCGAATGCGGATGAGCAGACTGTAGTTAATTCACACAACGACTCACTGTTGTCAGAATTTAAAATACTATCTGACAAGTGGAGATCTGACAATAAGCAGAAAGCTTTGGAGTTTAATGAAGTGACACAAAAAGAAATTAATCGCTTAGCAAAATTGAAGATTGAAATTCCAGCTCGTTTTCAGTCAGTAGTCTATGAGTTTCTTCAAGGATTAGAATAATTAAGGTAGTATAGTAAACGTGCACAAGCATTTGTTATTATACTTTAGTGGTAGGTGGTGAAGTTTTCTATTTATCCTTCGGGATATGCGAAGTATTGATATACTAACTAAAAAACGATGCGGTTTTTCCGCTTCCTCAAACTCCGCTTTCTTTACAAACACCCAAGAACTGAGATAGAACTCAAAACGTTAGACAGGTTGACCCAATGGTGGAAATTGGCTAACAAACGAGACTTAGTTTTTGTTTTTGTCTTTGAAGTAGAGAAAGGTCTTTGATTTTGGTTTTGATGTTAGCCTTGTCTATGCGCTTCATCACCTAACAACTTAATATATTATTAAATAGTAATACAAATAAACACATAAAACAAACACAAGTTATGAAAGAGAAAATTTTAAGTTTAGCAAAACCAGCGTTGAATATCGTAATTGCGGTATCAATCGCAACAGCCTCATTTCAGTTAGGTTGTTTCTACTATTATACCAAAAGCAAAGAAGCTGTCGTAGAAAATCCACACGCTCATGCATACTCACCTGAGGAGATATCGATAGCAGTGAATGAGAGCAATGAGTTAATTATGATTGAACGAGCCACTGGAAAGTATATTGTGTACAGTGATGAGATTGGTCAAACAATTTTTGGAATGTACGCTAACCGCATTCACCAGGCTGCAACCATAACCGCTACCACACCAGATAATACTGAGATACGGGTGGCTAGAGTTCCAGGTAGTATCAATCAAGGATCACCACCATGCATACAAATGTACAATTACATTAAGGCTTATGCAGATACCTTTAACATTCCATTACGTTATGCATTTGGAATAGCTAACACAGAAACATCGTACAACGGTCCATTCCACTGGAAATACAATCCAGCTCAGACATCCTGCGCAGGAGCAGTTGGTCCGATGCAAGTGATGGTCTCAACAGCTAGATGGATCAATAAGGATAATATATCAAAGGAGCGGTTGAGAACTGACATTAAATATAACGTGTATACCTCTATGAAACTACTTCACAAACTATTTATTAAAAACAAAGACTGGAAGTTGGCGTTCGGTGAATATAATACTGGACGTCCTTGTGTTAATGGTTATGCTCATAAAGTTTATAATTACGAACCAACATGGTAGAAAACAAAGATGACTACGATAAGAAAGTAGATGAATGTTTAACTGGAGATGAAGATTGGGATGCAATGTGGGACATCATTCTTGCTGTTAACACCTTTGGCGAACGAATTTTCAATGTCCTACTAGATCAGGCACCTGAGAGCTTGCTAGAGTATATTGGTGAGGATGCTGAGCGGAAGATGCGATATATCGCAGACAACTTAGACCTAGAATTACCAAATCAGTACCTTATAAGCGATATGGCTGATGTGGTTGACTTATGGTCAGGAAACAAAATTACAGCAGAGGAAGCAGTCGATAAGCTGCTCAACGATGTGTTACCCAACTACATTGGAGGTTGCTGACTATTTATATTAAATTTATATTAAATGATCAAACTAAAGAACATACTTAACGAAGTACTCTCTGAAGGAGTTTACGATCCAGGAATACTAAAGTGCGTATTCTTAGCAGGAGGTCCAGGCTGAGGTAAAACATACATATCCAACTATGTCTTTGGTGTAACATCAAATAGCTTTGCTGTGTCTGGTTTAAAACCAGTCAATAGTGATAAGTTCTTTGAGTTCTTATTAAAAGCTAAGTATCAAACTACAGACTTGGCATCCTTCACACCTGAGGATTTTATTAAAGCTACTGTAGGACCAGACTCTGAAAGAGAGAAGGGGAAGGCAATTGGTAAAAACGTCTATACGCATTTTGTTGGTGGACGTTTGGGTATGATTATTGACGGAACCGGTAGTGATTCTACAAAAATAAAGAAACAAGCTGAGGAACTTCAGCAAGTCTTTGGGTATGATGTAGCTATGGTATTTGTTAATACATCTCTAGAGAAGGCCATTGATCGTAACAACAATCGAGACAGAAAATTACCAAAGCAAATAGTGTTAGATAGTTGGAATGATGCTCAGAAAGCGAAGGAAGCTCATAAACAATTTTTTGGTAGTACCTTCTTTGAGATAATGAACGACACAGATTCAGCACCAGGACAACCTATCAACATAGACAAGGAAGTAGAGAAGAAAGTGCAGGGATTTATTCGCAGGCCAGTACAAAATCCAGTTGGTAAAGATTGGATTCAAAAGGCACTAGCAGCAAAAGATAACGTACACGAAGCACAAGTCAATTCTCAGTATCAAATACACTGTGATATGGATGGAGTGTTGTGTGACTTTGTTAAGCAGTGGATGAAGTATCACAAGGGAGTAAGACCAGACGATTTGAGACATCGTATTGGGAAGCCAGAATTTGATGTGATACTTGATTCAATGGATAGAAAGTTTTGGAGTACGATGGAATGGATGCCAGGAATGCAAAGAGTGTGGAATGTTATTAGCAAATATGGAGCAACTATACTCAGCTCGCCGGCAGATGGAGAAGACTCACCTAATGGTAAGTTAGATTGGGTCAAAAAGCACATTCCAGGTACAGAGGTGGTCTTCCGTAAGTCTCAAAAGAAACAAGAGTTTTCTGGTCCTAACAAGATCCTTATTGATGATCTTAAAAGAAACATCGATCAGTGGAGAGATAAAGGTGGTATTGCAATACACCACATCAGTGTCGAAAAGACACTCAAAGAGCTTAGTGATCTAGGAATAAAATAGATCAAATTGTTGGTTTATTTGTTTTAATTGGGTATATTAGTTGATATACTAAAACATGAAAGCAATTCTAAAATACAATCTGGACGAACCAGATGACGTAGCATCCCATTTAAGAGCAACCCACTCATTAGCCATGGCACTATGTCTATATGACATACAGCAGTTGATCCGTACAAAACTCAAATACGAAGACATGGGAGAAGAGGCATATAAACAATGGGAAACCATGGTAAATGAATTTTATGAAATAATAAATAATCACCAGATTAGTTTAGATAAATTACTTATATAAAAAAGTAAAATTATGAGAAGATTAAACGTAAGATTTATTAAGTGGTTAGCAAACCAATTCGGATTTAAAATTGCAATGATTAAAGCAGGGCATGGAATGAGTGCAATGGAAGGCGATAAAGCGCTACTTCGATATGTAGATGTTATTGGATACCTAACTAACAAGAAACCATTGAGAAGAGACTACCCCAATCCACCGCCACCATGTCCGCCAATTAAGCCATTGACCGCAGAACAGCTGAAAGAGTTGGGGATGCATATTAGTGTTGATCTTGGTGATTGTAAAAACTATAAAGAAGCTTCTAAGGTTCAAAGTCAAATACTAAACAACGAAGTTAAAATTAACATATTAAAAACTCAAAAACAAAATGGGAAGTGTAATTGTCTTAGGACGCGTAAAGCAGTGGGAACATTACCCACACAACCCACCAACAACTAACAAAACAAAAATATGAAATCAAATTTGACAGAAAAACTAATGTCAATCTGCGGACCACACTTGGAGGATGGGTTTGGTATCGATACTTTGTAGAAGACTGGAGTATGTTATATTTTTCCTGGATACCAGCCGTATTTGTAATGATGTTTTTAGAGGATGATCAATGTGTAGCATAGTAGCAATTGTTCATAAAGGTGTAATTACCTTACTACGATAAAGATGTCGTTTTAAGCCGTGAGGGTCTTAATTCCTTAAGTTTTTTAAAAATAACTAATTACAAACATAGAAGCATGAATAAATTACATTTAACAGATCAGCAGCTTTCGTTAGTACGAGATGCTTTGGATTTCTACTCTAGAATTGGCGTAGGTCAATTTAATGTTATTAAAGACCATCCTACCTTTGAAAACCATCTAATTGATGCATTTGCAAAACAAGGTCCATTAGTAGTTGGTGATAAGACACCTCGCGGTGAGGTTGTAGAAATCACTAAGAAATCAATCAAAACCAGAGGAAGCTGGGGTAATGGCGAGGAAGTGAAGGAGTGGAAAGATATTGAAAATGTTAAGCATTCGACCGATTATTCAAGGTTCCACGAGGTACGAAATAGTGTTGATGCAATGCTTGTGCAACCAAGAAATATGTTATGTAATGAACTCGATCTTCCAAGATACGGCAGTTGGGGTATTCACAATCCCAATGTAGATGATTCTTGTAGGATGGCATTCGACATAGTTCAAGTCATTAGACATGAGAGATATAAACAACGACCTATAGATAGTTGGGGCGGTGTTGATTCTCACATACACTTCACACATACAAAAGACAAAACTTCAGATACAATTAAATGTGAATTAGAAATATGAAAATTACATGCATCAGCGATACGCACGGTAAACATCGTGCATGTGAAAGAGACCTACCAGGAGGTGATATATTAATTCATGCTGGGGACTTTATGAATTCAGGACATAGTCAGTATGAGGCAACTGACTTCTTTGATTGGTTTAATAGCATTAATGACTATGATAATAAGATATTCATAGCTGGTAATCACGACCGCTTGATGCAGATTGAACCAGAGTGGTCCAGTGGCATCCTAACTGGTTACAAAACAATTGACTATCTTCAAGATGATGACGTAGTTTTATACTATGATGGTCCTAACGGAGATTTTCCTGAAGACAATGTCCGTATCTATGGTACCCCATGGCAACCGGAATTTAGAAATTGGGCTTTTAACTTGCCCCGTAACGGAGAAGAAATGAAAGCTAAGTGGGAGGCTATTCCAGCAAACACTGACATCCTTATAACTCACGGACCACCACAGACGTATTTAGATACTGCAGGAGCTCCGATCAACTTGACATTGCTAGGTTGTGAATTATTAAAAGAGCGTGTCGAGTTGATTAGACCAAAGATACACATATTTGGACATATTCACGGAGGAGCTGGGTATTATTTCAATGGGCATACGCACTTTATCAATGCATCAATACTGAATGAACAGTATTTGTATGCGAACACTCCAGTCACGTTTGAGTGGAATCAAGCAACAAATGAAATCAAGTGGTTGTAGTTAGTACGCTTTTGTCTATTAATAAACAAAACACAAAATAAATAAAAAGATGAAGAAAATATATTTAGATGACGTAAGAGTACCAAGAGATAAAGATTGGATACTCGTTAAGAGCTACGAAGAGTTCGTAGATAAGATAAATGAGATTGGACTAGAGAATATCACATTGATATCGCTTGACCACGATCTTGGTGACACAGCAATGATGGAATGGCATAATAACGTGCATCCTAATTATGTTTTGAATTACGATAACATCACGGAAAAAACTGGGATGGATTGTGTGAAGTGGTTGGTTAATCAGTGGTTAGATGGAAGGTCTGTTGATGATGTAATGGTTCATTCAGCAAATGCTATAGGTAGTGCAAATATGATGGGATATATCAATAACTATCGTCATGTTCATCGTTTACCACAAAACTGTGTTAGGTGGACAATACCACATACCGTATAAAATTAAAATTATGGAACCAGAAAAAGACATATTTGATCAGTGGAGTGAAGAGAAAATCACATGGTATCGAAAGATATACTTGTGGTGGCACAACGATGGAAAATATATGCGGATTAATTTTCTCCGCGGTATAAAGAACCTTCGGTATTGGTTTCCTATCATTTGGAAAGATAGGGACTGGGATAGTTATTTCATCTTTGAGATTCTGAAGCATAAACTAACTGCTCAGGCTAAGTACATAGGTGGTCGTAATTATCATACAAGAGCAAGTAAGGATGCTAGGGACATGAGACTGTGCGTTAAATTAATGCAACTATTTCAAGATGAAACATATTGCATGGAGGATATGGACTACAGTAAGACCAAGCATTGGTTTGAGGATGCCCTAGATCACCCAGGTTTTAAAACCTGGGAGTCTAGGATATTAGAGGAAAACTTTGATGACTACTTTAAAAAGTATCCACTAGTATATAAGCAAGTAATGAACGGTGCTGGTGCATTTAGTATAGTAGGACGTGAGGATGACAAACAAGTCATTGCAATGAGTATAGCACACACCAATCACGATAGATGTCGCAAGTTGTTATTTAAAATAATGGAAGAGCGAATTGGGGGCTGGTGGGACTAAGTTGTTTGATACTGTAAGATGATTAGAGTATATCATATATTTAAGCAATACAAGTATAAGCTGTTATGTATATACTCTTTCATGCTATTGACAGAGTTGTTCACAGTAACTCAGCCTTTTTTATTAGGGAAAGGAGTAGATGGGTTATTAGTTGGCAGCTATTTTTGGGTAATACTATTAGGAATAACATTCTTCATGTCAAACCTTTTTAATTACAAAAGAATGGGTTATGATACTAAGGTTTATACCCAGATATATAATGATACCATATTCAAATTCATAAGGAAAACAAATGTTGATGATTCAACCAAAATAGCAAGAACAGACATGGTTTGGGAAGTTGTCAATGTACTAGAAGGATATGTTCACTATTACATTGCAACAATTGTTACAATTATTGGTTCGATTGGATTTATATACTTGAGTAATTATAGAGTTGGTATCGCCGTAACCCTAGGATTTATTTTTATACTAGCTTCTGTGATGGTTTATTATAAGAAAATAAAACAATCCATTTTAGTTAGGAATAATCACTACGAAGACAAAGTGAAGGCCTTGCAACTTGGAGACCACCAGACAGTGTCGTTTTTTAATCGGCATAGAAAGTTGATTATTTATGGATCAACCTTGCAAGGTAAGAACTGGTTTTTGGTTAATTTGATTAAGCATGTTTTTTTATTAATGAGCATAATCTTGTTAGTCACTACCACAACAAATATAAGTGTTGGGACTGTTATAATGACTTATGCATACATTGATAATTTTTTAATGTCATTAATGTCAATACCAGTAGCAATAGAAATGTGGACAAGAATTACTGATATTTTGAAAAGGATTTAAAAACAGATAAATTATGAGCGATAGTAGCACTATAGAAGGGCCAAAGGCAAGAACACTATACTTCACAGAAGATGTGAACCAGGAATCAATTTCGTAGAAATTAATGAGCACGATGAGTACCTTGTCAAATTATATGAAATTCACGGCATTAGTTATACGCCAAAACCAATAAAAATACTAATAGATAGTTATGGAGGTTGGGTGTATCAGTGTTATGGACTATTGAGCGTGATGGATAGAAGCAAAACTCCGATCCACACAATTGTAACTGGATGCGCTATGAGTTGTGGATTTATGATACTAATTTGTGGACATAAGAGATTTGCTCATAAACTATCTACTCCACTCTATCACCAAATCAGCTCAGCGGCTTGGGGGAAACTCAAGGACATAGAAGAGGATTTGGTTGAGACGAGAAGACTGCAGGCTCTCCTTGAGAAGATCACTCTTAGTAGAACAAAAATAACTGCCAAGAAGCTTGCTAAGGTTTATAAGGATAAGTTTGACTGGTACATGAGTGCTGAAGTAGCTTTGAAACTTGGAGTTGTTGATGAGATACTGAGCTAGTGATAACTTTCTGAAACTTTTCCTGGTATTATTAGGATATAAAAGATAAATAGCTTATCTTTAGATGTAAATAAAAAGAGTTATGATGCGTAAACGAGATTTTAAAACTAGTATGTTATTGTGGTTCTGTCACTATGGATGGTTATGCAAGACACGGCGACCTCTGAGAAAGGGGTTTAGACTATCGAGGTCTATAATGCCTGATGGAACAACTATCATGCACAACGGCTTTGTGGTACAACCACCTCAAACCAAAAACATATTAGAAGCTCAGATTCATGGGTACCATGAGATGAAGAAATACACAGCTAAAAAATACAAAGCAAAGTGATTGATAATATAAAACATATCAGAAAGTTAATGAACTTCTCAGAGGTTGGTGATTTTTATATGCTCTATGTACTCAAACGTAAAAAAGATCAACCAGCTGATGAACGAGACAATCATCAATCAGTAAGAACTATCAAATCTTATTGTATTGAAAGCGTTGATCAACTTGAGCTTCGGTATGATGAAATTAAAAAGCTCTGTGAATTATTCAAGGCACGTGCTTATATTCATGTACAAAAGCAGAACCATAAAGATGTATCACTAAACATGATGGTTGCACTAGCTCAACGGATTCAGGATGGTAACTTAGATCAACATTGGCTGTTTAATAAAGTTGTGGGGCAGCTCAGGACTTGTGAGAAACGATGGATTATTGATATTGATAATGCAGATGCTGTATCACCACTGATGATAGCACATCTTGAGTATGGATGTAAACCATTTACTGAAGTAGACTTTGATGAGGCAGGAATGCCAGTTGGATATAAGGTAGGTCCTAAAGTTGAGGCAATTATACCAACCAACACTGGGTTTCATATAATCACCAAAAGATTTGACGTTAAAGCTTTTAACGAACATTACCCAGTTGTTGATATTCATAAGAAGAATCCAACGTTATTATACTACCCGCAGAGTTTGGCAAGCTATACAATACATCACAGACCTCATAGCTCAGCAAGCAAGCGGTAGTAATCCACTACCATTCTGATCCAAAATTGTTCATAACTTTTCAGGGCAAGCAGGAGCATTCGACGGAAATTAACCTTATCTTTAGGTATAAATAAAAAGAGAGAGTTATGGATAGTCAAAGAATTGAAGATTTAAGAAGTATTATTAAAGAAAATGGTCAAGTTGAGTTGACAAATGTTTAACACTTAAATAAAACTTAATATGAAAAACGAAAACAAATATTTTCCACAAAAACCACCGCTTTGTAAAGCCGATGTTAGCAGTAGTGGGTTGTCGAAAGTTAAAAAAGGCACTGGATGGTATATGCTAACAACAACAATTTTGGCAGGTGGTACAATGTTTTGTCCTGCACAGGTATTCGGAACAGATGGTGCTATAATTACTGGAATATTGTTGTTAATAGCTATGGCAGCAGCAGTTAGATACAACATCTGACCATTACTGCTAACATAGGGATAGGGATAACATTAGGCGAAATATCAAATTAAACACAAATAATAAGTAATCGTATTTAGTATGAGAAATATACTGTGTGATAAGATATTTGAGCTATATGCTTTAACAAGAAATTTTAACTTAAAACAAAAACTAGCTGAATTATGACAATTACCTTAACAGAACAAGAGAGCGAAGAGTACTTCTACAACTCACTATGCAATGGCATAAGCTACATGGAAGGATATGGCTTAGAGATGAAAACCAAAGAGGCACAATATAAAGCAGCAAAGGAAACACTACAGCAATTAAATCCTGGACATATGGTGTGCTACGAGGATGTGCTTATGCAAATACTAAGAGCTGGAGGAACCTTAACACTGGATGATATTGATAATGATGGTGAAGAAACAGCTACTATCAGCTTAGCCGACGTGCATGAAAAAGTCTGCAAAACACCAGCGACATATCTAATGCAGATGGTCAGTGAGCAGGATGATGCAACAACAGCTGACTGCATACTACAAACGGTATTCTATGATGATATTATTTTCGGTTAATTAAAAAACAATCAAAAACAATACTCATAAACAAAAAACAATTATCATGACAACTTCAAAATTAACAATGAAAAACGCGACTACAAAAGACACACAACTAAACACGAAGTTGGTTGGAAGCACAACAGCTGTTGAAGAATTGGCTATAACAGAAATCCCTGACAATGGAAGCACTACTTTGCAAGTCCAAAGAATGAGATTTGTACATGGCTACGAATTAGCACAACAACACCAAAAGGAAAGTGCTATAGATGGCGATTTGAATATCCCGGAAATTGAATTGCAAATGCGTTTCAGAGATTATACCAAAGAAAGGCATACTCAGGAAGAGTGTATAGGTTTCATAGCAGGTTGGGAAGCGGCTACTCAATATCAAAAAGAAGTAGCTGAATTTAGAAGAGAATGCAGGTGCAGCTGATGATGACACATTATACGGCCCAATATGAGGACATTTATACATTGCATGATAGTCACCTGGCTATACAGAGGACTAGACTAAACAAGAGAAGCTTAATATCAAAATAAGCTGCCTTAGCCACTAGGCGTAACTGTGTAAGCAGGTTAAAGATCGAGTACGTATAGGTCTTTAATGTAGTAGCAACTGTGCCTCTTGAATAAAGCCCCCCTTAGTGATCTTTTGGGGGGTTTTTAATTACCCTCATTTCGAGGGTATCCACTAATAACAAAGAGAGCAATATATACACTATAGTATATAATCAGTATTACACACAGTATAGCATATAATACAGCATACATACAGTACCCCCTTATACAGCATACATACAGTATAGCATATAATACAGCATACAGACATAGTATACCAAGTACAATAGGGTATACACAGTGAGGACTAGTAACACGTACCATATTATACAGCAATACTGAATAAATTAAATACTGGTAGACACTACGGCGGGTAATTGGGACTTGTTTATGTTGGGAGGGAAGGCGATGCCATACACATTTCTCTCGAGGCCGCCAAATTATTCCCATACAAGTCATACACTCAAGGTATTACGCGTAATAAGTTAAATCAAAGCTTTCACCTGCCCCATTTCCCGCTTACCCCCGTAGCAAAACTAGTACTTTGCGATAACGTGACGTCCGTGCCCCCCCAGTAATTCGTTTTTATTGCCCAATCTCCTAGGTATACGGGGGTCATGAGTGTGCATAACTTTTATATTTATTTTGTTTAGCTGTTGCATATTACAGATAATGTAGTGATCTTTAGGTATAGATCAAAAGAGAAAGCTATGAAATCAGACAGATTATTTATGTGTAGTGCAATTCCAGTTACGCCTCCACCCCCGGT
>Ga0105050_10005125_pt1 | contig 16983 bp, 18 predicted proteins | sample FRY01_FD_78088 | JGI IMG/M metagenome (GOLD analysis project Ga0105050, IMG submission 78088) | Freshwater microbial communities from Lake Fryxell liftoff mats and glacier meltwater in Antarctica - FRY-01 | ecosystem: Environmental > Aquatic > Freshwater > Ice > Glacier meltwater ... | reverse complement strand
GCGTGGCACTTTCTGTCCGGATGAATAGAATGGCGTCGACACCCATTCTCTACATCAGATCAGAGAGTTAAGCTACGTTCGCCACCCCGATAAACCCGGTCCGGTGAATAAGACGGGCTAGAGCCTCAGGAAACCGGATAGCGCAGGCGGCCCAGAAAGCGGGCGGGATCGGGGAATTTGCTTAGGGCTTGCTTGACGCTGAGCTTGGCTTTTTCGATTCGCATGACGTCTGCTAGGCGGCGATCGATGAAGGCGTGGGTGTCGGCCATGTCTTCGCTGTCATCATCCAGCCAATAGAGCAGGACGGCGGAATAGACCGAGCCTAGGATTATGCGCTTGCTGTAATGGTTGAAATCTGTGGCGGTGTCTCCGGCGGCGCGCCACATGGCGTCTGCGGTGCGCCATAGCGTGCTGAGGGCCATGGGGGCATTGGCGGGGGTGGACATGACGGCCAGCGCGCGGCGGACGGCTTCTTTATTGTCAGCGGCTTGTTCCAGCCGGGTGGTGAGCGCCAAGCGGATGCGGTCCCGGACTTTCATTTGGGCGATGCCGGCGTTTTCAAGGGCTTCGGCCATCATTGCATCGGCGCGGCGCGTATAGGCATCGGCCATGCTGGCGGCATCGGGCAGGGCGAGGGCGGCGATATCGGGGTCTATGCCGGCATCCTGGGCGCCGGCGGTGCGGGCGATAGCGCTCCAGCCATCGAAGGGGACGTGGACGAGCATGGCCTCGATGAGCTGCGGACGGAGCGCTTCTAGCGGGATGTCATTATCGATCATGATCTTATGTTAGCGTGATTGCGGCTGGGTCTCCAGCGTTTCAATGCCGCAAGGCTGCTTGTTTCATTGTTGTGCCTCTGCTATGCGCGGCGCTTCGCTCCGGCAGGCTTGCTTGTTGGAATCATCTTAATTGTGACAAGTGTTTGGGCTGTGCCAGCCTGGGCAACGTGAATGGAGAGTACGGCTGCATGCAAATCATGGTTCGCGACAACAATGTTGATCAGGCGCTGCGCGCGCTTAAGAAAAAGCTGCAGCGCGAAGGCGTTTACCGCGAAATGAAGCTCCGCCGTCATTATGAAAAGCCCAGCGAAAAGCGTGCTCGTGAAAAGGCGGCTGCGATTCGCCGGGCGCGCAAGCTTGACCGCAAGCGCCTTGAGCGGGACGGTATCCGGTAACATACCGGTACCGGCAGGCCTGAACGGGCCCGTGATTCTAGACTGACCAAGGACCTGCCCATGGCTGATTCTGCTACTTCTCCAAACTCGCCCGGCGCTGGTCGCTGGCTGCTTGGCGGTGCTGCCGTGCTGTTGGTGGCCGGTGCTGGCATTTGGGCCGGCACCCAGTCTCAGGTGGCGGCTGTGCGTGTGGCCGATATGGAATATCTTGAAGCTAACGGCAAAAAGCCCGGCGTGGTGACCACCGGGTCTGGCTTGCAGTATAATGTGATTCGTGAGGCCAAGGGGCCTCGGCCGGCGCGCAGCGATGTGGTGCTGGTGCATTATGAGGGCCGGCTGGTGGATGGCACGGTATTTGATTCTAGCTATAAGCGTAACCAGCCGGCGGCGTTTCCGCTGGATCAGGTGATTCCCGCCTGGACTGAGGGTGTGCAGTTGATGCCTACCGGCTCCAAATATCATTTTGTGGTGCCGCCCTCGCTTGGTTATGGCGCGCGCGGGGCCGGCGATGTGATTCCTGCCGGGGCTGTGCTGGAATTTGATATTGAACTGTTGGCGGTTCGGCCGGCCGAATAGGCTATTTCAGATTGATGAAATACCGGTCTGGGCGCAGCGCTGTGACCCATGTGAGCGGGTTCCAGCTGGTTGAGCCATCCAATGAGAAGGTGATGAACTCGGCCCGGCCGACGAGGTTTTCGAGGGGCAGCATGCCCAGGCCATCGCGGCTGACATCGAAGCGGCTGTCCTGGCTGTTGTCGCGGTTATCGCCCATCAGGAAGATATGGCCTTCAGGCACGATGGCGGGGGCGGTATTGTCTTGCGGCATGTCACCGAGATCCAGTGTCATGTAGCTGCGGCCGCTGGGCAGGGTTTCGCGGTAGGTTGAGTAGCTGCATATCTGTTCGCCGGCGGCATTTGTGGTGCGATAGCGGGCATCTACCACGGTGAGGCAGTCACTATTTGGGGTGACGGGGATTTCGGTATTGGCGACGCGGTCGCGCTGCACCGGCTCGCCGTTTAGCCAGAGGGCGCCGTCTTTCATTTGCACCGTGTCTCCGGGCAGGGCGATGACGCGCTTGATGAAATCCACATGGCCGCGCGGGGATTTGATGACGGCGATATCGCCGCGTGCTGGCAGCGAGCCCATGATCCGCCCGGCCATTTCTGGCAGCACCTCCAGCGAGGGCGAGAGATAGGAATAGCCGTAAGGATATTTGGATACGATCAGCCGGTCCCCGATGTGCAGCGTGGGCAGCATGGAGCCGGACGGGATGAAGAACGGCTTGGCGACGAAGCTGTGCACGGCCAGTACGGCGAGCACGAGCAGAAAGAGTTGCCAGGCTTCATGCGCCCAATTGGTGGGCTTTTTAGCCGCTTTGCTGTCGGCCGGGTTGTCTGATGCCACGCTCATATTGGTTCCGCTGTGATGAGGACGATCGCTTGCGCCCATGGATGATCATCGGTGATCGTTAGATGAATGGCTGCTCTATGCCCCAAGGGCGTTAGCTGCGCCAGCCTTGCCGCGGCGCCGCCGCTTAGATGCAGGGTGGGCGCGCCCGACGGGAGGTTGACGACGCCCATGTCTTTCATGAAGACGCCGTCCCGAAAGCCGGTGCCTAAGGCTTTGGAGCAGGCTTCTTTGGCGGCGAAGCGTTTGGCGTACGTGGCGGCCCTGGTCAGGGTGCGGCGTTCGGCTTTGGCTTGCTCGATATCGGTGAAGATTCGGGCGATGAAGCGCGCGCCGAAGCGGGAGAGGCTGCGCTCGATGCGCTCGATGTTGGTTAGGTCACTGCCCAGCCCGATCACGGAAAGCCCTGTTGGCATGATCATGCGCGCGCGGCGTCCATATGGGCGCGCATTTCCGAGATGGCGGCGGCGAGCCCGACGAACACGGCTTCGCCGATCAGGAAATGGCCGATGTTTAGCTCGGCAAGCTCGGGCAGGGCGGCGACGGGGCCGACATTTTCATAGGTGAGGCCGTGACCGGCATGGACTTCCAAGCCCAGGGCGGCGGCTTGGCTTGCGGCGGCTGCCAGCCGGGCCAGTTCGCGTGTCTGTGCCTCGCCTTCGGCATGGGCATAGGGGCCGGTGTGTAGCTCAACTACGGGCGCGCCCAGCCGGGCGGCGGCTTCTATTTGGTCCGCATCGGGCGCGATGAACAGGCTGACTCGGGAGCCATTGGCGCGCAATTGGCGGACGATGGGGGCCAGGCTGTTGTGCTGGCCGGCGGCATCCAGCCCGCCTTCGGTGGTGCGTTCGGCGCGGCGCTCCGGCACGATACAGGCGGCGTGGGGCTTGGCGGCCAGCGCGATTTTTAGCATTTCTTCGGTGGCGGCCATTTCCAGATTGATGGGCAGGCGGGTGGCGGCGGCGAGGCGGACCAGATCGTCATCTGTGATGTGCCGGCGGTCTTCGCGCAGGTGGATGGTCAGGCCATCGGCGCCCATTTCGGCGGCGAGCATGGCGGCGCGGACCGGATCGGGATGCCAGCCGCCGCGCGCGTTGCGGATGGTGGCGACATGATCGATGTTAATGCCGAGGCGGAGGCGGTTTTTGCTCATGTGGCGCGGCTGCCGGGCTTGATGGCGGGGAGGGCGGCGAGTTCTGGCGGCAGCGCATCGGCGGCATAGCTGGGGACATCGAGCCGGATCAGCGGTGTGAACGGCACGCCGAGATCGGCTTTGCCATTGGATCGGTCTACCAAGGAGGCGGCGTGGATGACATCGCCGCCGGCGGCGCGCACCGCTGCGATGGCTTCCCGGCTGGACAGGCCGGTGGTGACCACATCTTCCATGAGCAGTATTTTTTGGCCGGGCGTGAGGCGGAAGCCGCGGCGTAGCTCAAAGGTGCCGGTGGGGCGTTCTACGAACATGGAAAGCGTTCCGAGAGCGCGGGCGAGTTCATAGCCGCAGATCAGGCCGCCCATGGCAGGCGCAATGACGACGTCTATTTGGGCGCGAACATCTTGGGGTATTTTGGCGGCCAGGGCTTCGGCCAAGCGGCGGGCGCGGGCGGGGTCCATCAGCACGCGGGCGCATTGTAGGTAGCGTGGGCTTCGCAGGCCGGAGGACAGGATGAAATGCCCTTCAAGCAGGGCTTCGGCGGCGCGGAACTCGGCCAGAATCTCGGTGTCGGTCATGTTCATGCGCGCGCTCCTAGCAGGCTTTGGAGAGCGATGCGACCGCCCACCAATCGCCATAGTGTCACCCTCGCACCCGCTCCACAGACACCATTGTGGGCAGGCTTCTTAGGGCGGCCATGATATTTGAGAGGTGTTTCAGGCCTTCTACCTCGATATCTATGATGTCGGTGTGGAACTCGCGGTCCCGGTGTTTGAGGCTGAGATTGAGGATATTGGCGCCGTTGGCGGCGAGTACGGCGGTCATGGCGGCCAGCGCGCCAGTTTGATTGTGAACTACGGCGGCGAGCTGCGCCACGGCGCCATCGGTTTCGTCACCCCAGCGCACATCCAGCCATTCGCCGGCGTCCTCGTTAAGCTTTGAGCAGTCTATGGCATGGACGAGGATGGGCTGATCGGGGACGCGCACGCCGACAATCCGGTCTCCGGGGACGGGATGGCAGCAGGGGGCGAGCGTGAAGGCGACGCCTGAGGCCAGCCCTTCGATGGACACGGCGGCAGGCCCGGGTTTGCCGCGTTTGGTGCGGCGGGGACGTTTGCCGGTGGCCGAGCCGGGGGAAATGGCCTCGGCGACATTTTCATCTGAGAGGGTGCCGCGCGCCATGCCTAGCTCCAGCGATAGCTGATCTGGCAGTTTTAGCCGCCCGAGCGCAGTGGCTATCATATCGGCATCGACCTCGATCTTCAGGCGCTTGATAAGCGAATCGAGCAGTTTGTGGCCCATGGCCTGATGTTCGGCCAAGGCTTTGTGGCGGACATGGCGGCGGATAGCGGCGCGGGCTTTGGCGCTGACGGCAAAGCCTTCCCACGCGGGATCGGGATTGTCTCTGGGGCCGCGCAGAATCTCCACTTGGTCGCCGTTTACCAGCTCGCGGCGCAGGGCTACGATCTGGCCGTTGACCTTGGCGCCTACGCACGAATCGCCGAGATCGGAATGCACGGCATAGGCGAAATCTACCGGCGTTGAGCCGCGGGGCAGCTGATGCAGGGCGCCCTGGGGGGTGAAGACGAACACCTGATCCTGGAACATGGCGAGGCGGGCGTTTTCCAGCAGCTCCTCGGGGCTGCCGGCATCGTGCAGCACTTCGAGCAGATCATTGATCCAAGGATAGGCTTCGCGGGTGATGTCTCCATCATTGCCTTGTTTATAGGCCCAATGGGCGGCGAGGCCGTTTTCGGCTTCCTCGTGCATCTGGTGCGTGCGGATTTGCACTTCGATCCGGGCATTTTCGCCGTAAACCAAGGTGGTGTGGAGCGAGCGATAGCCGTTACGTTTGGGGGTGGAGATGAAATCTTTGAAGCGGCCTGGCACCATGGGCCAGCGTTTGTGGACGGCGCCGAGCGCGCGGTAGCAACTGTCTTCATCTTCGACCATGAGCCGGAAGGCGATGATATCGGACAATTGCTCGAAGCTGGCGCCGCGGCCCTGCATTTTGCGCCAGATGGAGAAGGGTCGCTTTTCGCGGCCGCTGACGTCGGCGACGAGGCCGTGGCTGGTCATTAAGGCGCGTAGGGCTTCGGCGACTTCTTCGACTCTGGCGCTGCCGCTGGTTCTGAGCTGCGCCAGCCGGGCGGCGATCGATTCATGAGCTTCTGGTTCCAGCTGGGTGAAAGCCAGTTCGTTTAGCTCATCCATGAAGCCGTACATGCCGATGCGCTCAGCCAGGGGCGCGTAGATATCCATGGTTTCTCGGGCGATACGGCGGCGCTTTGCTTCAGAGCCGATGTGATGCAGCGTGCGCATATTGTGCAGCCGGTCTGCGAGCTTGACCAGCAGCACGCGGATATCGCTGGACATGGCGAGCAGGAATTTGCGGAGATTTTCCGCCTGACGTTCGCTGTCGGTTTGCGCTTCGATGCGGCTCAGCTTGGTGACGCCATCGACCAGCCGGCCGACGCTGGGGCCGAACAGCCGGTCTATCTGGGCCTGGGTGGCGACGGTGTCTTCGATGGTATCATGGAGGATGCCGGTGGCGATGGTTTCTGGATCTAGCTTCAGGTCTGTGAGGATGCCTGCGACTTCAATGGGATGGCTGAAATATGGGTCTCCGCTGGCGCGCAATTGGCTGCCATGGGCTTTCAGGGAGAACACATAGGCGCGGTTTAGCAGGTCTTCGTCTGCATCCGGATCATAGGCCTTCACCCGCTCCACAAGTTCATACTGCCTGAGCATGATGGGATATTGGGCGCTGGGCTTTGTTTGCGCAACCTTCTTGGGCCGGTTAGGAGTGGGCTATGGCCTTTGCTCTTCTTGCGCTTGTTATGCTGGCCGATCAGCAACTGCCCGTTATCGTGCGTCGCCGGCCTGATGCGCCCGCGGCTGAAGCGGTTGCCGAGCCGCCGGTGGTTGAAGCTGAGGTGGAGGCTGAGGAAGCTCCGAAGCCGATACCCTCGCGCCGGACCGTGCTTGGCGAATGGCGGCTGGGCTATTCTCGCGGGGGGCAGACCTGCGTGGTGCGGTTTGATGATATTCCGATGGGCTTTGGTCTTTATAGTCTGGCGCAAAGTGGCCAATGCCCGGACGGGCTGTTTTCCGCCATTCGCTGGCGCTTGGATGCCGATGGGCTGACGTTGGCGGACCGTAGCGGCAAGGTGCTGGCGCGTCTGGCCCAGAATGAAGACGGTGTGTGGCAAGGCGAACGCAGCGGTATAGCGTATGGAACCCAGCTGGTGATGGGGCGATCGCGTAATGCTGCTGGCGCGCGGTGATTTTGGAAGGGGCCGCCGGCGGCTTAATTACTCGTAATCAGGCCCAAGGTTCTGGTTGCGCGGGGGCTGTGCGGCGGTGATGCGCAGGGCTTCGGCGGAGGCGGACAGCGAGCCGATGACATCTGGCGTGTCATCATCGTCGGCGACCATGCGCTGCATGGAGACGACAAGCGCTTCCTTCAGGTTAGTTGGCGACACGGTTTCTTCGGCGATTTCGCGCAAGGCGACGACCGGGTTTTTGTCACGGTCACGGTCGATGGTGAGTTCAGCGCCGCTGGAGATGGCGCGCGCGCGGTTGGCGGCGAACAGCACCAGATCAAAGCGATTGGGGACTTTGTCGACGCAATCTTCGACGGTGACGCGCGCCATGAGCGGAAACTCCGAATTTAAAATGAGGATGTGCCATGGCCTTGTCGCTTGTGAGAGTCAAGGTTTATAGGGGTTTTAGAGGCTAATTGCTTGACCCACGGGCCTTGTGCGTCTAGGGGCGCAGGCTTCGCAATTGGCCCTGCATCCCCGGTGAAGCAGGCGCCGCATCCGATAGTTGGTCGGATGGTGCGAGACCGGGGCGTTCAGGCATGTGCCTGACATGACATAGAGCTGATTGGACTTATTATGAGCAAGCGTCATAGCGCAAAGTATAAACTTGATCGACGGATGGGCGAGAATATCTGGGGCCGGCCGAAATCGCCGGTGAACAAGCGGGAATATGGGCCTGGTCAGCATGGGCAGCGCCGCAAGAGCAAGGTGTCTGATTATGGCATCCAGTTGAAGGCCAAGCAGAAGCTCAAGGGCTATTACGGCGATGTGACTGAAAAGCAGTTCCGCAAGGTTTATGAAGAAGCGGTCCGGTTGAAGGGCGATACGTCGCAGAACCTTATCGGCTTGCTGGAACAGCGGCTTGATATGGTGGTGTACCGGGCCAAGTTTGCGCCAACGATTTTTTCGGCCCGGCAGATCGTTAACCATGGCCATATTCTGGTTAATGGCCGCAAGCTCAATGTGGGCTCGGCCAAAATCAAGCCCGGCGATGTGGTTGAGCTTGGTGCCAAGGCCAAGGAAATGGCGCTGATTCTTGAAGCGCAGGGCCTGACCGAGCGTGATGTGCCGGAATATGTGGCTATTGATGGCCCCAAGGCCACGTATGTGCGTGTGCCGACGCTGGATGAAGTGCCTTATCCGGTGAAGATGGAGCCTAATCTGGTGGTCGAATTTTACAGCCGCTAAAAGGCTAATCTGATTTGGGCGGCGGACCTTTGCGGGTTCGCCGCCTTTTTCATGCGCCTCTTGCCGTCGGGCCTTGGCGCTGCTAGCTATAATGTGTCAGCGGTATGCCCGCTGGCTGTTGTGTGTCCTCGTCCTGTTGCCTTTATGGTGATGTTTGACGGTCGGCCCATAGCATGGCTGGTCAGTTTGACCGGTCGGTTACCAATTTCGAGGGGCTGGATGCACGCAGCAAACCATTGTCAGGCTGGACCTGTTGCAGACGTAAAGTCTGCTGCTGGCGTGCTGACGTGCGGCCTGCGGTCTCTTGCCCTCTCCCCGAATATATCTCGCATCCCGCCGACCGCAATTTTTGCGGCCGGTCTTAATCTGCGCCGCTTGTCTGTGATTGCCACGGGTGGGCGCTGCGCCATGGAGTATCAAAATGTCCAACCGTATGCTTATCGACGCCCGCCACCCGGAGGAAACCCGGGTCGCCGTTGTAAATGGCCAACGCATTGAAGAATTTGACTTTGAAGCTGCTGATCGCAAGCAGCTTAAAGGCAATATCTACCTCGCTAAAGTAACCCGTGTAGAGCCCAGCCTTCAGGCGGCTTTTGTGGAATATGGCGGCAACCGCCATGGCTTTTTGGCGTTTTCTGAAATCCACCCGGATTATTACCAGATCCCGCGGGAAGACCGTGAAGCGTTGCTGGCAGAAGAAGCGGAAGCTGCTGCTGAGCATGAGGCCGAGCAGGGCGAACAATATGATGAAGACAGCGACGAAATTCTGGAAACCGGCGGGCAGCATGATGAGCCTTCGGAATCGCTCAGCCGCAAGCGTCAGTTCCTGCGGCGGCGCTATAAGATTCAGGAAGTTATTCGCCGCCGTCAGGTGTTGCTCATTCAGGTGGTGAAGGAGGAGCGTGGCTCCAAGGGCGCGGCGCTCACGACGTATCTGAGCCTTGCGGGCCGCTATTGCGTGCTGATGCCCAATACCGCGCATGGCGGCGGCATTAGCCGGAAGATCGCCAATCCGGTTGACCGGCGGCGGTTGAAATCTGTGATGGCTGATCTTCAATTGCCGCAGGGCATGGGCGCGATTGTGCGCACGGCGGGGCTGAAGCGTTCGGCTGACGATATCCGCCGGGATTTTGATTACCTCACCCGGCTTTGGGATGAGATTCGTGAAAAAACCCTGGGCTCGACGGCACCGTCGCTGATCCATCAGGATTCCGATCTGATCAAGCGTGCCATTCGCGATATTTATAACCGCAACATTGAGCAGATTCTGGTTGAAGGCACGCAGGGCTTTGAGGCGGCGCATCGGTTTATGTCGATGTTAATGCCGGCGCATGCGGCCAAGGTGGTGGAATATGAAGACAATGTGCCGCTGTTCCAGCGCTTTGGCGCGGAGCAGCAGCTGGAGGGCATGTATCAGCCGGTCGTGCAGCTGAAATCCGGCGGCTATATTGTGATCAACCCGACTGAGGCGTTGGTCTCTATCGATATCAACTCCGGGCGTTCCACCCGCGAATATGGCATTGAGGAAACCGCGACCAAGACCAATTTGGAAGCCGCTGAAGAGATTGGCCGGCAGCTGCGGCTGCGCGATATGGCCGGGCTTGTGGTTATTGATTTCATCGACATGGAAAACAGCTCGAACACCCGCAAGGTGGAGCGCGCCGTTAAGGAGGCGATGAAGAACGACCGGGCGCGGGTGCAGATCGGCCGTATTTCCAGCTTTGGGCTGATGGAGATGAGCCGTCAGCGGCTGCGCACCGGGGTGCTGGAAGCCAGCACGCATATTTGCCCGATGTGCGAAGGCACGGGCATGGTGCGCTCGATTTCCTCGGCGGCGCTGGCGGCGCTCCGCGCGCTGGAGGCCGAGGCGCTGAACGGCCGGGCGTGCGAGTTCAAGCTGCGCGCCAGCAATGATGTGGCGGTTTATATTCTCAACAAGAAGCGCGTTGAGCTGGCTGAGCTTGAAGAGCTTTACGGCGTTACCATTCTGACTGTGCCGGACGAGAACTTTATCGGCCCCAATTTCATCATCGATCAGGCCGGCCCGCCGCCCAGCAAGCGCGTGGATATGCGGCCGCTGCCGGCGCTGGTGCGCATTGAGGATGATCCCGATGATCTGACAGATGGCGATTTTGAGGATGATGATGAGGGCGCTGGCGAAGAGCGTGCCGAGCGCGGCGAGGGCCGTAGTAATAGTCGCCGGGGTGGCAGGAGCCGCGGCGGGGAAGACCGCGCCAGGGGGACGAGGGGCACGCGCCGCCGCCGCGAGCGTGACCCTGCCGATGAGACTGGTGAACCCGTTGAAGCAGCTGATGATGCCCGGGGCGATGGAACCGGTGATGCACCTTCTGGCGCGCCTACAACGGACGGCGAGGACGCCGCTGCTGAGCGTGGTGACCGTAAGCGCCGCCGCCGGGGCCGCCGGGGCAAGGGGGGCCGGACCCGTGACGACGCCGTTGGCACAGAGGCTGGCGACGCAGACGCTGCGGACAGCGCGCCTGCTGAGGCTGAAGCCGCCCCGGCGCGTCCGGCGCGCGGTCGTCGCCGCAAGCCTGCCGACGGAACGGTGACAGCCGAAGCTGAAGCGCCGGTTGCTGAAGGGCCAAACGAAGAGCCCGCAGCAGCGCCCAAGCCAAAGCGTGCGTCCCGGCGCAAGCCTGCTGAAGCTGCCCAGGCCGCCGCTGCCAGCGTGGACGAAACCGCGTCGTCACCTGCCGCAAAGCCTGCGCCGAAAGCGGCTAAAAAACCTGCTGCCGCGCGTAAGCCCGCAGCAGCAAAGTCAGGCGCTGCAAAGACTGGCGCTGCAAAACCTGGCGCTGCAAAACCAGCGGCCGCTGTTGCTGCGCCCAAGCCGGTGCGTAAAGCCGCCTCCAAGGCAGCCTTGGCGGCGCCTGAAGTTGCGGTTGCTCCTGCTGCTGACACGGCGGAAGCGCCGGCGGCCAAGCCTGGCCGCTCTCGGGCTGCCAAAGCGCCAGCGGCCAAAGCGGCGCCAGAGGCAGAGTCTGGCGCTGGCGATTCGTCGCCGCGCAAGGGCTGGTGGCAGCGGACTTTCGGTTGAGCTAGCGCCCCTTCCCGGCCTAAGGGTGCCGGGAAGGGTGTGATCAGGCCTGCCATCTGGGCTGATTGAAACAGGCCCTAGCGCAGCACAAAGAAATGCTTGCCCCTATAAGCGGCCGTCCTGTCCTAGACAGTGATCATGATACGTAATGATTCTTTGAACGGCTCGGCGGGCCGTGTCAGCCTCGTAGGTGCCGGGCCCGGTGCTGCTGATCTGCTGACGTTGCGCGCTGTCCGCGCGCTTGAGCAGGCCGATGTGGTGGTGCATGATGGGCTGGTTAGCGCTGAAATCATGGCGCTGCTGCCTGCATCCGCGCGGCGCATTTCAGTGGCCAAACAGCGCGCGCGGCATACGCTGTCTCAGTCTGCCATTGGCGATTTGTTGGTGGCTGAAGCGCAGGCTGGGCATCAGGTTGTGCGCCTTAAGGGCGGCGATCCGTTTATTTTTGGGCGCGGCGGCGAAGAGGTTGATGCCTGCACTGCGGCCGGGGTGAGCGTTGAGGTGATCCCCGGTATCTCGTCGGCGCAAGGGGCGGCGGCGGCCACGCAGATGCCGCTTACGCACCGTGACCATGCCTCGATCGTAAGCTTTGTGGCCGGCGAATGCCGCGGGCTTGCCCAGCAGAACTGGGTGGGCCTTGCCGGGCCGGGGCGGACGCTGGTGATTTATATGGGTCTTTCTGGCGCGGAGTTGATTGCTGAAAAGCTTATCGCTGATGGGCTGACGCCGGAAACGCCGGTTGCCATTATCGAGCGGGCTACCCAGCCTAGCCAGCGGCTGTTTCGCACATTGCTGGCTGATCTTGCGGGCGCTATCGCGCGTGCCGAGGTCGCTTCGCCGGCGCTTATCATCATCGGTCAGGTCGCCACTTTGGGGCTGCCTGATACTGTCCTTACTCACCTTGCCGAGGCTGCCCCATGCCCTATGTCCTGACTGGAAACCGCCTGGAAACTGGAGATGTGCTCTGGTGGGACGGGGCTGACTGGAGCCTTCATATTCGCGACGCGGCTATTCTTGAAAAGCCTGACGCTGAAGCGCTGGTTGCCAAGTTTTTGCCCGCCGAGCGTATTAGCGATTTGGTGCCGGTGGAGGTTACCCTCACCGAGGCCGCGCCGCGCCCCACCACCACCCGTGAGCGCGTGCGCGCTATCGGCCCCAGCGTGCGGCCCGATTTTGCCCGCCCCAGCCTTAATGTGAGCGAGATCTGATATGTATCGTTATGACGCCATAGATCAGGGCATCGTTGATGCCCGTGTTGATGAGTATAAGGATCAGGTCGCGCGGCGGCTGGCGGGCGAGATCAGCGAAGATGATTTCAAGCCGCTCAGGCTGATGAACGGCATATATCTGCAGCTTCATGCGTATATGATCCGGGTGGCTATTCCTTATGGCACGTTGTCTTCAGCGCAGATGCGGATGCTGGGGCATATCGCGCGTAAATATGACCGGGATTATGGGCATTTCACGACGCGGCAGAACATTCAGTATAATTGGATAAAGCTGGAAGAGACGCCGGCTTTGCTGGCTGATCTGGCGTCTGTGGAGATGCATGCTTTCCAAACCAGCGGGAATTGCATCCGTAACATTTCCTCTGATCAGTTTGCGGGCGCAGCTGCTGATGAGGTTGCTGATCCGCGGCCTTATGCTGAGCTGCTGCGGCAATGGTCTACGCTGCATCCGGAGTTCAGCTTTTTGCCGCGCAAGTTCAAGATTGCGGTGATTGCATCGGATACTGACCGGGCGGCGATGCGCTTGCATGATATCGGGCTGCAGCTGGTGAAGAATGACGCCGGTGAGCTTGGCTTCAAGGTTTATGTGGGCGGGGGCATGGGCCGGACGCCCATTATCGGCCCGCTTATTCGCGAATGGCTGCCGATGGATGATTATCTTAGCTATATGGAAGCGATTCTAAGGGTTTATAACCGTTATGGTCGCCGGGATAATATCTATAAGGCGCGGATCAAGATTCTTGTTTCTGAGCTGGGGGCTGAAGAGTTTACCCGGCAGACGGAGGAGGAGTTTGCGCATCTGAAGCCGTTGGGGCTTGATGCGCCTAAGGCTGAATTTGAGCGGATTATTGCACAATTCCCTGATCCTGATCTGGATGCTTCTGCGCCGGATACGCTTGATCTTTCGAACGAGGATTTTGCGGCCTGGGTTCGGCAGAATACCCATCCGCACAAGACGCCGGGGCATATTATTGTGACCATCAGCCTGAAGCCGGTGGGGGGTATTCCTGGCGATGCGTCTTCGGCGCAGATTGATTTAATTGCTGATTTGGCCGAGCGGCATGGCGGCGATGAAATCCGGGTGACGCATACGCAGAATCTGGTGCTGCCGCATGTTCGTAAGGATGCGCTGTTTGGGCTTTGGCAGACGCTGAAAGGCGCGGGGCTTGCGTCGGCGAACCTTGATCTGGCGTCGGACATTATCGCGTGTCCGGGTATGGATTATTGCACTTTGGCCAATGCGCGCTCCATTCCAGTGGCGCAGGAGATTGCCAAGAAGCTGGCGCCTAAGGAGCTGGAGCTGGGCCAGATGCGTATTCGCGTTTCCGGCTGCATCAATGGCTGCGGGCATCACCATGCGGGGCATATCGGCATTTTGGGCGTGGATAAGAAGGGCGAGGAGAGTTACCAGCTGTTGCTCGGTGGTTCGGGAGCCGAAGATACCAGCCTTGCCAAGATTCTGGGCCCCGGCTTTGACGAAGATGGCATTGTGAAGGCGGTTGAAAAGGTCGTCGCTCATTATCTTGTGGTGCGGGAAGGGCCGTCTGAGCGCTTTCTTGACACCTATCGCCGCCTTGGCGCGCAGACTTTTAAGGAGGCCGTGTATGGCTGATAATCAGGATCAGATTGCCGTTGGCGGCGCCGTGCCGCCGGTGCTTGATGACACGCCGGCGCGTTTGCGTTTGCGCAGTGATGCGCCTGATGATGGTCCGCTGGTGAGCCTTGGTGATTTTCTTGCCAGCTCCAATGCTGCCGCTGTGCGCTTGGATCCCGCCGATGATGCGCGCGTGCTGGTCCCGCATCTTGCCCGGCTTCGGCTGGTAGAAGTTAGTTTTCCTAAGTTTCGGGATGGGCGTGGGTATTCTGCCGCGCGGCTGCTGCGTGAGCATGGCTATGCGGGCGAGCTTCGTGCTGCGGGTGATATTAACGAGGATCAGATGCAGTTTCTCCGCCGGGTTGGTTTTGATGCGTTTCAGCCCGATCGTCCGCTGGATGCGGCCGTTGTGGCGCGGACGCTGGCCCGCTTTCCTGCGGTTTACATGAAATCCTCGGATGGCAAGAATCCTGCTTGGGCGTTGCGGGCTGCACAGCAGAAAAATGGCTGAACCCGCCGTCTTGCGCGATATTATCGATACAGCCCCGGCGTTTGCCGAGGCTGATGTTTTGCGGCTGACGGCGAAATATGAGGGCGTCAGTACCGCTGACATGCTTGCCGACCTGCTGCCGGGGGAGTTGGCAGGCCGTGTTGCTGCTGTTTCTTCTTTTGGCACTGAGTCGGCTGTGCTGCTCGATATGGTGGCCAGCGTTAGCAAGGATGTGCCGATTATCTTTGTGAATACGCAGAAGATTTTTGGTGAGACGCTGGCTTATGGCGATGAACTGATCGAGCGGCTGGGATTTACTGACCTGCGTGTGTTCCGCCCTGATCCGCGGCTGATTGCTGAGAAGGACGGCAAGTCGCTGCGCTGGAGCTATGATCCGGATGGTTGCTGTGACTTGCGTAAGGTGGAGCCGCTGCGGCGCGCTCTGTTGCCGTTTAGCGCGTGGCTTTCGGGCCGTAAGGGCTTTCAGATGGGCCGGGGCGCCGTGCCGCGTTTTGAGATTGATGAGGGCCGGCTGAAGGTTAATCCTTTGGCTGACTGGACGCGCGAGATGATTCAGGCTCAATTTTTGGCGCGCGAATTGCCGCCGCATCCGCTTGAGGCACAGGGCTATCCCAGCATTGGCTGCGTGCCTTGCACCAGCCAAGTGCAGCCCGGCGAGGACCCTCGCGCCGGGCGGTGGCGCGGCTGGGACAAGACGGAGTGCGGGATACACGACCCGGCGTTTTAGGCGCAGCGCGGCAAGCGAGACCGAAGCTCCCGCGCGGCTTTGACGCGACCCCGGTGCGGCTTGGAGTTGCAAGTCGTATCGCTTGGACAAGGACAAGTGAGACAGACTACCGCGGATTCAAGCGTGATTATGTCTCAATCTCTAATTCAGGGATTCCACACGCACCGAGCCAATCATAAACGGCATCATAGCTGGCAGACGGACGGGTGACGTCGTTATCGTCGCCATGCGGAACAAAAATAACCATGCCCTGACGCGCACGGGTTAGAAGCACGCGATAGGCATTTTGTACATATTCGCCCGTGCTGATTCCACTTTTGCTAACAGGAACAGCTTGCCATCTCGTGCCCCAAAACTGCTGAGCTTGCCATCCATTCTCGCGATACAAGTTCAAATCCCAAGCAACACATGTCCAATCTAATTCGAGCCCTTGCACATCAAATTCGGTCGCGACATCTTCTAGGGCGCAAGATGATCTCACATCGCTCGCAGCGTTCAAAAACCAAACGGGCCCGTCAATTTTGGTCTTCACAAACAAACCCTCAGGCTTAAGGCGCAGTCCGTTAGAATGGGCGAGGATTCCAGAACGCTCGGTGCCTCGCCGCTGCCGATGAAGCCATGCACGGGATGCGCCAAGCGAACGGCTCCTAAAGATCGGATAGCTATCTTCGGAGGGCCGAAAAGCTGTAGCAACTTCAGAATCTTCGCCGAGCAACGCCGCAACGAAATTTGATACTTTCTCTGACCGGAAGGATCGAACCGGTACTTCCAAGTGTAGCGCCGGATCTGGGGCTTGGCCATGCTGTGACATAAACCACCGTAGCCCGGCATCAAGCGGGCCGCTTTCTTCGAGAAGACGTGGCGGCGCGTAAATTTGCCAATGACGTCGCTCGGCTTGAAGTGCACGAAACCACTCCGCAATGCCGGCCTCACCATCGTGAATTTCTTGGCCATCTCCGATTAGGCAGACCACGACACACCAGTCTTCCAGACGGTCCATCACTGCTAGCAGAAACGAAGGTTCCGACTGCTCGAAATCAGCATGGTTCCGCTTTGCCATAAATTTACTGGCTTTTTCCTGCCCCCACGCGCATTGCGCCTCGTCAAAGATCACCACATGCTCAGATGGCGGACCCGGATGCTTCAACGCCTCGTCGCGAAATTTGTGCACAGCTTGAATGAGCTTGTCAGGCGAACGTCCTAGAAGATGCAGGCTCTCTTTGGTCTGACGCGTCGCTTTGGCACGACGTGACAGGTCCCGTTTCAAAGCGGTCTGAAGCACCTCGACTAGAGGCCCATTGCCTGACAGATAAGTGGCATCCTCTCCGATATCTCGGGAAAGCCGGCCGGTGGCGATGTTCAGTCCAGCCAGTGTCTTTCCAGCGCCCGGCACGCCGGTTACGAAACAAATGGCTTTGCCGCCTTCAGCTTTCATCCTCGCTACCACAGCTTCAATGGCAGTGGCAGTCCGCGACAGGTTCTGCGCCCCTGCCTCAGAGGCTGACTCGTAAGTCTTCAATTTTCGCTTAAGCCCTTACGATTCTTCGAGTTATCATCTGGATTGAGGCCAAGAAGAGCCACGCAGTGGCGCTTTCGATGGTTCGTTCGAAGTCTT
>Ga0105050_10005123_pt1 | contig 16984 bp, 13 predicted proteins | sample FRY01_FD_78088 | JGI IMG/M metagenome (GOLD analysis project Ga0105050, IMG submission 78088) | Freshwater microbial communities from Lake Fryxell liftoff mats and glacier meltwater in Antarctica - FRY-01 | ecosystem: Environmental > Aquatic > Freshwater > Ice > Glacier meltwater ... | reverse complement strand
GAGGCCGGAGACATGGGAAGCTTGATTCATGCCAAGAGTCCCGCGTCAAGCGCTCAATCGAAAACGCCTACCTGGGCTGTTACAATAAAAGCTAATATTCATGGCGCTTTCGGGGAAAATGTGTCGCCAAGTTGCATCAAAAATTCGCTGGAAAAAAGGCCGCCTTTGTGGCGACCCCAGATGTTGTGGTTTGAAGTGATTCAGACCCAAGGACGCAGCATCGCGGCTTTGCCTTCAAAGCTGTCGATTGCCGTGACTTTTTCCAGCGTCAGGCCGATATCGTCCAGCCCATTGATCAGGCAGTGCTTGCGGTGGCTGTCCACGTCGAAGGGAAACGACTGACCGTCGGAGGTGGTGACGGTCTGGCTTTCCAGATCCACGGCGATGCGGGCATTCTCGCCCTTGCGGGCGTCGTCCATCAGCACGGCCACAACCTCGGGGGGCATCACGATCGGCAGGATGCCGTTCTTGAAGCAGTTGTTGTAGAAGATGTCGGCAAAGCTGGTGGATATGACGCAGCGGATGCCGAAATCCAAAAGCGCCCAAGGCGCGTGTTCGCGCGAGGAACCGCAGCCGAAATTTTCGCCCGCCACGATGATTTCCGCTTTGCGGTAGGCCGGCTGGTTTAGCACGAATTCCGGGATTTCCGCCCCACCTTCCGTATAGCGCATCTCGTCGAACAGGTTCTTGCCAAGCCCGGTGCGGGCGATGGTTTTCAGGAACTGCTTGGGGATGATCATGTCGGTGTCGATATTGACCAGCGGCATCGGGGCGGCAATGCCGGTCAGGGTGGTGAAGGGGGTCATTTGTCAATCGCCTTTTCGGTTCATTTCGCTGGCAACCATTTCGCGGTAATCGGGAAGTTTATAGTAGGAAGAATAGTGCGGAATCTTAATAATTTGTCGGTCGCTAAAGTGCCGCAACAAAAGGCTGTGCGCCGCGTTGCCGAGAGCGACTAGCACCGCATTTTCAGCACCGACCGAAGCCAATTCCCGGTTTCTTTCACCCACCTGCCTTGCGACTTCACCTGGATATTCACGAGCATAGGTCATGACCCTGCCCGCCCTTGGGTCCACTAAGCTTACGAAAAAGTCGGTCAAATATGCTCCCCAGAGTGGCGTGCCTTTAATTGCAAAGCGCAGCCTATAGTCGCGACCGCGTGGGGAGCCGTCATGGAAGTTGCGAAAGTCCTCGGACGTGTCTCCGGGTCCGCGCGATACGTTCAACCCAAAAAGCACGTAGTTTGTATGGAGCGTTGATAAAAGAGCACTATTCTCATTGGGGTCAAAAATGGAGAGATCGGCAATTCTGGCCCTCTCCGACTCACCAGCTTCCGGCATTGCCCAGTAAGCCCAGCTCGCATGACTGCCAAAGTTTTTTCGAATCCTCTTGAAACGATCTAACTCCATCAAACCATATCCCCCATCATATCCCGCACATCCGTCAGCCGCCCGGTGATCGCCGCCGCAGCCGCCATCGCGGGCGACAGCAGATGCGTGCGCCCGCCCCGGCCCTGACGGCCCTCAAAATTGCGGTTGCTGGTCGCAGCACAGCGTTCGCCCGGAGCAAGCTGGTCGGGGTTCATCGCCAGACACATCGAGCAGCCAGCCAGACGCCATTCAAAGCCCGCGTCGATGAAGATCTGCGCCAGACCTTCTTCTTCCGCTTGCGCCCGCACCAGACCCGAGCCGGGAACGACCATGGCGCGGATGCCATCTTTCTTTTTCCTGCCCTTCAGGATCGCCGCCGCCGCGCGCAAATCCTCGATCCGGCCATTGGTGCACGACCCGATAAACACGGTGTCGATCTTGATTTCGGAGAGTTTCTGGCCGGGGGTCAGGCCCATGTAGTCCAGCGACCGCTGCACGGCTTCGACCTTGCCGCCGGTAAAATCGGAAGGGCTCGGCACGGTGCCGGTGATCGGCAGCACGTCTTCGGGCGAGGTGCCCCATGTGACGACGGGTGCGATGTCTTCGCCGCGCAGGGTCACGATCTTGTCGAAATGCGCGCCCTCATCGGTGTAAAGGGTCTTCCAATAAGCAACGGCGGCTTCCCACGCGGCACCCTTTGGCGCATGCGGGCGGCCCATGCAGTAAGCATAGGTCACGTCATCGGGCGCGATCAGGCCGGCACGCGCGCCGCCTTCAATGGCCATGTTGCACACGGTCATGCGGCCTTCCATCGACAATTCGCGGATCGCCTGACCGCAATATTCGATGACATGACCAGTGCCGCCCGCCGTGCCCGTTTCACCGATGACGGACAGCGTGATGTCTTTGGCGGTGACGCCGGGGCGCAGCGAGCCGGTGATTTCCACCTTCATGTTCTTGCCCTTGCGCTGGATCAGCGTCTGGGTGGCCAGAACATGTTCGACCTCGGACGTGCCGATGCCGTGGGCCAGCGACCCGAAGGCCCCGTGTGTGGCGGTGTGGCTGTCGCCGCAAACCACGGTCATGCCCGGCAACGTCCAGCCCTGTTCGGGACCGACGATATGCACGATGCCCTGGCGCACATCGGACACGGGGTAATAGTTCACGCCAAAGTCGCGGGCGTTCTTGTCAAGCGCATCGACCTGGATGCGGCTGTCCTCGGTCATTGTGGCGGCATCGGCGCGGTCCAGCGTGGTGGGCACGTTGTGATCGGGCACGGCGATGGTTTTTTCCGGTGCGCGCACTTTGCGGCCGGTCATGCGCAGGCCTTCAAAGGCTTGCGGGCTGGTGACTTCATGCACCAGATGCCGGTCGATATACAAAAGGCAGGTGCCGTCATCGGCTTGATGGACGACGTGGTCGTCCCAGATCTTGTCATACAGGGTTTTCGGGCCGGTCATGGCTCTCTCTCGCAGATGGCTGATGTCAGGGTATGGGAAAGCGGCGCGCGAAATCAGTTGCGCGCAAGGATCGAAAGCGTCGCGCCGTAGAACCGCCAAGGCAGCCGCTTGCGATCATCCATGTGGAAAAACCGTATCATGGCGGTGGTCATACGCCCGAATCTGCCTGACGCGCAAGCGGGGACTCGACGCGGGCTGCGGGACAGGGTAAGGCCTGCCGCTTGCAAAAGCGGGCATGCGTTGAATTTGCCCCCCCGAGATGGTATCTTTGCATCATGCCCGACGCCGGGGCAGGAACGGCGCGAAACTACTGGAGGACGATGTCCTGTCTCATTCTGATCCTGCGACCGGGCTGCCGGTCGGACCGCGGCCGGTGCAAGTGACCGCCGCACATCCCACCGCCGGCATGGCCGATCAACCGACAAGCGAGGCGCTGCTGGCGCATATTCTGGCATCGCTGGACGACGACAAGGCCGAAGAGATCGTGCAGATTGATCTGCGCGGGCGGTCGGACATGGCTGACTATATGGTCATCTGTTCGGGCCGTTCGTCGCGTCAGGTGGCCGCGATCTCCGAAAAGCTGATGGACCGGCTGAAGGTTGATTTCAACCGCCTGTCCAAGGTGGAAGGCAAGGAGACCGGCGACTGGGTGCTGATCGACACGGGCGATGTGATCGTCCACGTCTTCCGGCCCGAAGTGCGTGACTTCTATCAGCTTGAAAAGATGTGGCTTCCGGGCGGCACGCAAGGCCTGTCTTCGGATATGATCCCCGACTGATGCGGGTGCATATTTGCGCTGTGGGGCGGCTGCGTGCCGGCCCCGAGCGTGATCTGGTGGACGGTTATGTGACGCGGTTTGACCGCACCGGGCGGGCCTTGGGCCTTGGCCCGGTGGCGGAGCACGAAGTGGAAGACAAGCGCGGCGGGGGAATGGACGCGGAAGGCGATCTGCTGTCGCGCGCCTTGCCTGCGGGCGCTTTGCTGGCGGTGATGGATGAACGCGGGCGGCTGCTTTCCAGCCCCGAATTTGCCGATCATCTGGCTAAATGGCGCGATGGCGGGCGGCAGGATGTGGCCTTTGTGATCGGCGGGGCGGACGGCATTGCGCCTGCGCTGCTGGCGCAGGCGGATGTGGCGTTCAGTTTCGGGCGGATGGTCTGGCCGCACATGCTGGTGAGGGTGATGCTGGCGGAACAGCTTTACCGCGCAGCGACGATTCTTTCCGGCGGGCCGTATCACCGCGCATAGGGGCTCACCGCGCATAGGGGCGCGAGCCGGGCGTTCCCGCGAAAAAACCCGGTAATCGCGCGGGCGGCGTTGCCCTATTGCATGGCCGGGCGTAAAACGCTGTGAAAGCAGCGAAAGGCCACTTTGATGACCGCTCCGAAACCCGTTGTCTTGTGCATTCTTGATGGCTGGGGCCTGCGCGATGACCCGACCGCCAATGCGCCCGTGCTGGCCGCAACGCCGAACTTTGACAGGATCATGGCGCAGGGGCCTCATGCCACGCTGATTACACATGGGCCGGATGTGGGTCTGCCGGCAGGGCAGATGGGCAACTCGGAGGTCGGCCATACCAACATTGGCGCGGGCCGGGTGGTGGCGATGGATCTGGGGGCGATTGATCTGGCGATCGAGGACGGGTCATTCGCCGCCAATCCGGCGCTGCGGGCCTTCACCGCTGCGCTGCAAGCGTCGGGGGGGACGGCGCATCTGCTGGGCGTGGTGTCGGATGGCGGAGTGCACGGGCATATCCTGCACCTGATGGCGGCGGCGAGTGCGATTGCCGGGGCGGGCGTTCCGGTGATGATTCACGCGATCACGGACGGGCGCGATGTGGCACCATCGTCGGCGCAGACCTATTTGGCGCGGCTGATGGATGGCCTGCCGTCCAGCGCCCGCATTGGCACGGTGCTCGGGCGCTATTGGGCGATGGACCGCGACAACCGTTGGGAGCGTGTGAGCCGTGCGACGGCCGCGATCCTGCACGGCCAGGGCGAGGCGGCGCCGGATACCGCGGCTGCCGTTTCGGCGGCGACCATCCGGGGGGAAACCGATGAATTCATTGCGCCCACGGTCATCGGGGGCTACGCTGGGGCCAAAGATGGCGACGGGCTTTTCTGCCTGAACTTCCGTGCCGACCGGGCGCGGGAAATTCTGGCGGCTTTGGCGGACCCGGATTTTACCGCATTTGATGCGGGCCTGCGGCCTGAATGGGCCGGGTTTCTTGGCATGGTCGATTATTCAAAGGCGCATGATGCCTACATGACCACGGTCTACCCCAAGCAGGTGCTGCACAACACGCTTGGCGAATGGGTGGCGAACCACGGCAAAACCCAGTTCCGGCTCGCGGAGACCGAAAAATACCCCCATGTCACGTTCTTTCTGAACGGTGGCAAGGAAACGGTGGAAACCGGCGAAAACCGCTATATGGCGCAGTCGCCCAAGGTGGCCACCTATGACCTGCAACCCGAAATGTCGGCGCCCGATGTGACCGATCATTTCGTGCAAGCCATTGAACAGGGATATGATCTGATCGTGGTGAACTATGCCAACCCCGATATGGTCGGTCATACCGGCGATCTTGCGGCGGCGATTGCGGCCTGCGAGGCGGTGGATGCCGGGCTTGGCCGGGTGCTTTTGGCGCTTGAGGGCGCAGGCGGTGCGATGATTGTGACGGCGGACCACGGCAATTGCGAGTTGATGATCGACCCGTTGACCGGCGGGCCGCATACTGCCCATACCACCAACCGCGTGCCGGTCATTCTGGTCGGCGGGCCTGCGGGCGCGCAATTGCGCCACGGGCGGCTGGCCGATCTGGCACCCACGCTGCTGGCGCTGATGGGCTTGGCGCAACCGCCGGAAATGACCGGCAAAAGCCTGATCGTCGCATGATGCGCGGGCTTTCCCTTGCGTTGCTGATGATCTCCGGCGCGGCGGGTGCGCAAGACGCTTCTGTGCCAACGGTCACAGATCAGGCCATTGCCGCCGCCGCCGAGTTGCAAACTGCCGTGGCCGCGCTGGACGAGGCCACGTCGGCGCGTGATCGCGTGACGGCACTGACGCGCACGATAACGGCCTATGAGGCGGGCCTTGGTGCGCTGCGCGAGGGCTTGCGGCAGGCCAGCATCCGCGAGGCGGCGTTGGCCCTGCAATTCGAGGCGAAACGCGAGCGGGTATCGCAACTGGTTGGCGTGTTGAGCCGGATGGAGCCAGAGCCCGGGCCATTGCTGCTGCTGCACCCCTCTGGCCCGCTTGGCACCGCGCGGTCGGGGATGATCCTGACCGAGGTTACCCCCGCGCTTCAGGCCGAGGCCGAAACCCTGCGCCACGATTTGCAGGAAATCCGCGATCTGCGAGCCTTGCAGGTGGGTGCGGCCGATACGCTGGCGAATGGCCTCCAGGTGGCGCAAGCGGCGCGGACGGCGCTGTCGCAGGCGATATCCGATCGCGCGACATTGCCCAAACGCTTTACCGAAGACCCGGAGGTGCTGCGCGGCCTGCTGGAAAGTGCCGACACTTTGGAGGCGTTTGCCGGCGGTCTGACGCTGGACGACAGCGCCGCAGCCACGATCCGCGATTTCACCGCCGCCAGAGGCACTTTGCCGCTGCCGGTGCTGGGCACGTTGCTGCGCCGCGCGGGAGAATCGGATGCGGCAGGGGTGCGCAGGCCCGGTATCGTGCTGGGCACCCGCCCGCGAGCCTTGGTCACAGCGCCGTGGCCCGCGACGATCCGCTACCGGGGGCCGCTGCTCGACTACGGAAATGTGATGATACTTGAACCCGGCGGGGGCTATCTGCTGATACTCGCGGGACTGGAGACCGTATACGGTGAGGCAGGCGAGGTTATCGCTGCGGGCGCACCCCTTGGCCTGATGGGCGGGGGCGAGCCGGGCGTGGCCGAGTTTCTGGTTTCCGCGCAAGATGGCGGTGGCGCACGGGATACGGAAACGCTTTATATGGAACTCAGGCAAGGGGCCGAGCCGGTCGATCCGGCGGAATGGTTCGCAGCAATCGGGGAATAGGACGGGCGATGAAGAAATTCGTGATGGCTGCATTGGGCGGCACCGTGGCGGGCGTATTGCTGACGACGCAAGTGGCCGGGCCGCTGATCGCGCAGGAAGCCGGCAAGAATGCCTCCGTATACGAACAGCTTGATCTGTTCGGTGACATTTTTGAACGCATCCGCGGCCAGTATGTCGAGGAAGTGGAAACCGACAAGCTGATCGAGGCGGCAATCAACGGGATGCTGACCTCACTTGATCCGCATTCCAGCTACCTTGCGCCGAAAGATTTCGACGATATGCAGGTGCAGACCCGTGGCGAATTCGGCGGACTTGGCATCGAGGTGACGCAGGAAGACGGCTTTGTGAAGGTCGTCTCGCCGATGGATGATACGCCAGCGGCTGCGGCGGGCATGCAGGCGGGGGATTTCATCACCCATGTGGACGGCGAATCGGTGCTTGGCCTGACGCTTGACGCTGCGGTGGAACTGATGCGCGGACCGATCGGGTCGGAAATCATCATCACCGTGGTGCGCGAAGGCACGGCGGAGCCGTTCGATGTGTCGATCATCCGCGACACGATCAAGCTGACGGCGGCGCGCAGCCGGGTTGTGGGCAATACCATTGTCGTGCGCCTGACGACGTTCAACGATCAGACGTTTTCCGGGTTGGAAGAGGGCATAAAGAAATCGGTTGCGGAATTGGGCGGGGCCGATATGGTCAACGGCTATGTGCTTGATCTGCGTAACAATCCCGGTGGTTTGCTGACGCAGGCGATCAAGGTTTCGGATGCGTTTCTTGACAAGGGCGAGATCGTGTCCACCCGTGGCCGCGAAGCAAGCGATGGCGAAAGGTTCAATGCGACGAAGGGCGATGTGACCGGCGGCAAACCTTTGGTCGTGCTGATAAACGGCGGGTCTGCATCGGCATCCGAGATTGTGGCCGGGGCCTTGCAGGATCACCGCCGCGCGATCGTGGTGGGGACCAAGAGCTTTGGCAAAGGGTCGGTCCAGACGGTGATCCCGCTGCGCGGTGACGGTGCGATGCGGCTGACTACCGCGCGGTATTACACGCCGTCGGGCCGCTCGATCCAGGCATTGGGTGTGGCCCCCGACATCATCGTGAACCAGCCGCAGCCGAAACCCGCACTGACCACTGCCGAGGCGGAAGCCGAAGCGGCGGCGAACACCGGCCGGTCAGAAGCGGATCTGCGCGGCATCCTGTCAAACGACTCGATGTCCGAGGACGAGAAGCGTTTGCTGGAAGAAGAACGCGCCCGTGCGGAAGAAACCGCCAAGCTGCGGGACGAGGATTATCAGCTGGCCTATGCGGTGGATATCCTCAAGGGGCTTTCAGCCATCGCCCCCGCAGACGAAGCAGTCCCCGAAGCGGCGCTTCAGCCCTGAATTACTGCGCAACACACCCGGGCGCGCCGCAATGGCGTGCCCGATTGCATTTTCACGGACCAGACATGCCGCATGCCATCGACCCCGCGACATTGCCCTACCGCCCCTGTGTCGGTGTGGTGCTGATCAATCCGCAGCGACTGATCTTCGCGGGTCAGCGGTTGGATAACCCGACCCCCGCATGGCAAATGCCCCAAGGCGGTATTGACGATGGCGAAAAACCCCGTGCTGCCGCCCTGCGGGAGTTGTGGGAAGAAACCGGCGTCACCGCCGATCTGGTGGCATTTGTGGCCAAGACGGATAATTGGGTCAACTACGATCTGCCGCCGGATCTGCTGGGCAAGGTCTGGGGTGGCAAATACCGGGGCCAACGGCAAAAATGGTTTCTGTACCGGTATCTTGGCACGGACGACCAGATTGCTATTGCCACCGGACACCCCGAATTCTCTCACTGGCGCTGGATCGGCGCGGATGAAATGGTCGCCGCGATCGTGCCCTTCAAGCGCAAGGTGTATGCGGAAGTCGTGGCGGCGTTCCGCCCGCATCTGGCGTAACGCCGCGGCCTTTCGCCCGGCTTTTTGAATCCACAGGCCCGCGCGGGTGAAGAACGTGCGAAAATCTGACCTAATTGTTCTCGCGCAGCACCGATCCAGCCAGATACAACGACCCGCAGATCAGCACGCGGGCTTGGGGCGCGCCTTCGGCGACGGTCGCCAGCGCCGTCCCGACAGACACGGCCACATCGGCAGACATCCCGACCGCCAGGGCCGCATCGCGGGTGGCTTCGGCGGGCAGGGTAGCCTTTTCGCCGGGAATCGATACGGCGTGCAGGCGGGTGACATGCGGGGCCAGCGGGCGCAGATAGCCGGCAATGTCCTTGGTGTTGAGCATACCGCAAATCAGGTGCGTTTCGCGAGCAGGCATCGCCGCCAGCGTTGCTGCAACCGCCTCGCCGCCAGCGGGGTTGTGGCCGCCATCAAGCCACAGTTCGACCTGCGGCGCGGCATCCGCCAGCGGGCCATATCGCAGGCGCTGCATCCGGGCAGGCCAGAAAGCGTTGGTTACCGCCGCCTCGCAGGCTGCAACGCCGTGGCCCATATGACGCAGGGCGGCCACGGCGGCACCGGCATTATCTATCTGGTGCGGCCCGGGCAGGTTGGGCAGCGGCAGGTCCAGCAGCCCGTTCTCATCCTGATACACCATCCGCCCGCGTTCGGCGACGGCGTGCCAGTGCTGGCCATGCGCCAGCAGGGGCGCACCCAGACGCGCCGCCCGCGCCTCGATCACCGCCAGACCGTCGGGGTGTTGCGGGCCGACGACACAGGGGATGCCGCGCTTCAGGATGCCCGCCTTTTCGCCGGCAATTTCGGCCAGCGTGTCGCCCAGATATTGCTGATGATCCAGCGACACCGGCGTGATGATCGTCAGGGCAGGGCGGTCGATCACATTCGTCGCGTCCAGCCGCCCGCCAAGGCCTACCTCCAGCAACACGGTATCGGCGGGCGTCCGGGCGAACGCCAGAAACGCGGCGCAGGTGGTGATTTCAAAAAACGTGATGTTGGCCGGGCCGTTGGCGGTCACGCATTCGTCCAGCAGTGCGGCCAGCTTCGGTTCTGAGATCAAATCCCCCGCCAGCCGGATACGTTCGTGAAACCGCGCGAGGTGGGGGGATGTGTAGGCATGGACAGTCTGCCCCGCCGCCTCCAGCCCCGCCCGGATCATCGCCAGTGTGGAGCCTTTGCCATTGGTCCCGGCGATGTGGATCACCGGCGGAAGGCTGCGTTCCGGGTGGCCCAAGGCGTCCAGCAGCCGGTGCATCCGGTCCAGCGTCAGGTCGATGATCTTGGGGTGCAGCGACATCATCCGTTCAAGGATGATGTCGGATGATGCGGGCGTCACGCGTTGGCCGGGGCTTTGATGGTCGGAACGGCGGCCACCTCGGGGGCGGGCAAGTCGCCTTTGATCGCAGGGGGCAGGCCCGCCAGCATCCGCAGGATCGTCACCAGTTCATCCTTCAATGCCTTGCGGTGGGTTACCCGGTCCAGCATGCCGTGATCCAGCAGATATTCGGCGCGCTGGAACCCCTCGGGCAGCTTTTCGCGGATGGTTTGTTCGATCACGCGGGGGCCGGCAAAGCAGATCAGCGCGTTGGGTTCGGCAATCTGCACATCGCCCAGCATGGCGTAGCTGGCGGTGACGCCCCCGGTGGTCGGGTGGGTCAGCACCACGATGTAGGGCAGCCCCGCCTCTTTCAGCATCTGCACCGCAACCGTGGTGCGGGGCATCTGCATGAGGCTGAGAATACCTTCCTGCATCCGCGCGCCACCCGCCGAGGCGAACAGCACCAGCGGGCGTTTGAGGGTCACGGCGCGCTGTGCCGCAGCAATGATGGCGTTGCCCACATACATCCCCATGGAGCCCGCCATGAACGAAAAATCCTGCGCGACGGCCACGATCGGGGTGCGGCCCATGTCGCCCTCGGCCACCAGCATCGCATCGCGTTCGCCCGATGCTTTCTGCGCGGCCTTCAGGCGGTCGGGGTATTTCTTCTGGTCGCGGAATTGCAGCGGGTCGCTGATCGGTTCCGGCACCTTCACCTCAATGAACACGCCACCGTCGAACAGTGCAGCAAAGCGTTCACGCGGCGTAATCGCCATGTGGTGATCGCAGTTTGTGCAGACGTTCAGATTGTCCGTCAGCTCGCGGTGGAACAGCATCGTCCCGCATTCGGGGCACTTGGTCCACAGATTCTCCGGCACCTCGCGGCGCGAAAACAGCGAGTTGATCTTGGGGCGGACGTAGTTCGAGATCCAGTTCATGCGGGCTGGCCCTTTGGTCGCGTCGGTTGACCCGAGATAAGGCGGGCACGGGGGAATTGCAATCGCCGGGTGGACGGCGGCACTAAAGCGCGATCACATCCACCGCCTGCTTGCTTTTCTGCCTGCCCGAGATGCGCAGCACGCCCGCCACCGGCGCCACATCGCCGTAATCGCGGCCATAGCCGACCACCACATGATCCTGCCCCACAAGGCAGGCGTTCGTGGGGTCGAATTCGATCCAGCCCGCCGTGGCACCACACCAGGCGCGCACCCAGGCATGCATCGCATCAGCGCCTTCGAGCCGGGGTTTGCCGGGCGGCGGCACGGTGCGCAGAAAGCCGGACACATAGCCGGACGGGATGCCGATACCGCGCAGGCCCGCGATCATCACCTGCGCGAAGTCCTGACAGACGCCGATGCGGCGGGCAAAGGCCTCGGACGGCGGTGTGTCCACCGTGGTGGCTCTGGCATCGAATTTCATGTCACGGTGCAGCGCCATTCCCAGCGCCTCCACCGCCTGCCGCACGGTGCGGGCGGTGCGGGCGGTGCGGGTTTTGCTGCGGGCATAGGCGGTAATGTCCGGCGTGACGTGGATGCGCGGCGAGGCATGCAGGAAATGATGCGGCGAGGTGCCGTCCAGTGCGCGCCATGCACGAAGTTCGGCAGGCAGGGCGGCCAGCGGACCCGAAGTGTCGGTGCCGGGGCCGGGATAGGTGCGGTCGACGCGGGCGGTGGCGGTAAAGACGATCTTGCTGTGGTCGCTGGTCAGCGCCATTTCCACGGTGGGGTTGCCAAAGAAATCGGTGAATTCGCCGCGTTCGGTGGGGCGGGGGCTGATTGCAAGCACATCATGCGTGACAGCCTGCACCCCCGGAATATCCAGCGGCAGCAGGCGCAGAAGATGCCGCCCTCCGGTTGCGCGGTTGGCGTATTCATAGGTGATGGACAGGCGGATATGATACTGCATCAGCGCAGATAGGTTTCGGTCAGAAGGTCGGACAGGCCCCAGATCTTGCTGCGCAGATCCCGAAGGGCGGCGGTATCCAATGTCTCGGGCCTGTCGGTGGCAAGGTTGGTATGCGCGCGCAGCACGGCGCGCGACAGGTTGGAAAGCTGGCCCGCCTGAGCCGCGCCGGGCAGCAGGGCCACCTGATCGCGGATGCCGTCCAGCTGGAACATGATCGCGCGGGGATTGCCGCTGTCCAGCGCCAGCAGGTCGAGGACTGTTTCGCGGGTGGTGGACACGGCAAAGCGGCGGCGGTGCGACATCACGCTGTCGCCCACCTCGACCGCCAGATCAAGCGCGCCATCGGGCGCGCCCGCATCGGCCAATGTCGCCAGCACACCCGCCATTCCCACGGCGCGCTCGATACAACGGCCAAGCTCCAGAAAGCGCCAGCCGGTGAAGCGATACATGTTTTCATGAACCAGCCCGGAAAAACCGGTCAACTTGCGCAGCAGGGCCGAAATCGCGCGCGCGGCATCATCGCCGGTTGCCACATTCAGCGCCATGCGCCGCGCGGTCTTGTCCAGATCCGCCAGCGCTGACCAGCCATCGGGTGAAAAACGGTCACGCACCTGCCCGGCGCTGCCTACCGCCGCGCCAAGGGTGGACAACATGCCTTTGGGGATGGCTTCGGCCGGGTCGATGCCCTGCGCCTTGAACAGCGGCGCGATCGCCGCAAGCAGCGGGGCCGACGTATCGCCGCTTTCCGCCAGCCGGATGTTATGCGCCCGCGCCAGCCGCATGATGCCTTCGGTCCGCTCCACATAGCGGCCCAGCCAATAGAGGTTATCCGCTGCGCGCGTTGGCAGCACCGACAGTTGCGCGCGCACATAGGGGCCGCGCGCCGCCAGCATGGATTCCGGCTCCACCGGCTTGCCGCTGACGACCCACACATCCGCCGCCGTGCCGCCTCTCTGCATGGCAATGGCGGTGGGGTCGGTGGTGCGGCCGATGCGGGCAAAGCCGCCCGGCATCACCTGCCAGCCTTCCGGAGTGCGGGCCACAAAAACGCGCAGGCTCATCGGGCGCGGCACAAGCGCGCCGTCGAGATGGGCTGGCGTGGTGGACAGGGTGACGGACTCCTGCCCGACAAGCCCCGCCCCATCTTTTTCAAGCCATGCTGCCAGTGCTTCGGGTGCCATTGTTGCACCGCGCACGGTGGCGAGTTCATCGTCGAACGGCGGGCGGGTGGACAGGGCAGGGCTGATGACCATGCGGTCAGGGTGGGCCTGCACATGGGCGCGTTCCCTGGCCTGCCCGCACCACCACGTCGCAATGTTGGGCAGGATCAGGTCTTCACTGCGCAGGGCCCGCGCGATGCGCGGCATGAAGGCCAGTAGGGCGCGCGTTTCCAGCACGCCCGACCCCACGGCATTCACCATGGTCAACGACCCGCGCCGCAGCGCCGATACAAGGCCAGGCGTGCCAAGACGCGATTGCGCCGCAAGTTCCAGCGGATCGGCATAGGCACCGTCAAGCCTGCGCCACAGCACGGAAATCGGCATCAGGCCCGCCACGGTGCGGACCATCAATTGCCCGCCCGATACCGTCAGATCCTCGCCCTGCAACAGCATGAAGCCAAGGTAGCGCGCGATATAGGCGTGTTCGAAATAGGTCTCGTTCAGCGGGCCGGGGGTCAGAATGCCGACCCGGCTGTCGGGTTCGGCGCGCAGACCTTGCAACGCGTCGCGGAAGGTGCGGAAAAAGCCCGCCAGCCGGTGAACATGCGCCTCGGCGTAAAGGTCGGAAAACACCCGCGCTACCGCCACCCGGTTTTCCAGCGCAAAACCGGCACCTGACGGGGCCTGCGCCCGGTCGCCCAGCACCCACCACGTGCCATCCGGACCGCGCCCGATTTCAAACGCCAGAAAATGCAGATGATATCCACCGCGCGGTTGCACCCCGACCATGGCGTGAAGCCATTCCGGGTTGCCCGCCACCAAGGCCATTGGCAGATGCCGTTCGGCGACCAGACGGTTCGGGCCATAAAGATCGGCCATCACGTTTTCCAGCAGATCAGCGCGCTGGATCAGACCTTTGGTGATCGTGTCCCATTCCGATTCCTCGATCAGCACGGGAATGTGGCTCAGCGGCCACGCCCGTTCGGATGACCCGTCCACCGTGCCATATTGGCGGAAAAATACGCCCGCATCGCGCAGATACTGGTCACCGCGCGCAAAGCGGGTGGCAATATCTTCTGGCGTCAGGGCCGCAAAATGCTTGATGAAGGCGCGCCAGACCGGGCGGATTTTCCCTTGGGGATCAAGCAGTTCATCGGAAACGCCCGGCAAGGGCCGATAGCCGTCAAGGACAGGCGGCAGGCTATCGGCGCTTTGCTTTATGCGCTCCATCCGTCACAGGCCAGCCGGGCGGCGCAGATCGAGCGTCAGGGGAAACTCGCGGTGCGGTTGGTCGTTTGGCAGGATGAAGGCACCCGGCGTGTGACCATGCGGCGCGAAGCGGGCCAGACGGCGGGCCTCGGCCTCGTTGTTGTTTACCGGGAAGGTGTCGTAGCTGCGCCCGCCGGGGTGGGCGACGTGATAGACGCAACCACCCAAGGAACGGCCCGACCAGCTGTCGTAGATATCGAAGGTCAACGGTGCGTTGACCGGCAGGACCGGGTGCAGGGCGGCGGCGGGTTGCCACGCCTTGTAGCGCACCCCGGCGACGGACACGCCACCTGTGCCGGTGGCCGCCAGGGGCACACGCCGCCCGTTGCAGGCCACGACATAGCGCGTCGGGTCCAGTGTGGTCAGCTTGACTTGCAGGCGTTCGGTGCTGCTGTCGGTGTAGCGCACCGTGCCGCCGATGGCCCCGGTTTCACCCAGCACATGCCACGGCTCCAATGCCTGCCGCAATTCCAGATGCACGCCTTCGTATTCGACCTCGCCGCAGAACGGAAAGCGGAATTCGGACTGCGCTTCGAACCATTCGGCGCGCAGCGGAAAGCCGTGGCGGCCAAGATCGGCAAGAATATCCTTGAAATCCTCCCACACGAAATGCGGCAGCATGAAGAGGTCATGCAGCACGGTGCCCCAACGAGTGAGGTCGCCTTGCAGGGGTTCGTGCCACATCCGGGCGATCAGTGCCCGGATCAGCAGTTGCTGGGCAAGCGACATGCGCGGGTCGGGCGGCATCTCGAACCCGCGGAATTCCACAAGGCCAAGGCGGCCGGTGGGGCCATCAGGGGAAAACATCTTGTCGATGCAAATCTCCGCCCGGTGGGTGTTGCCGGTCACGTCGGTCAGGATGTTGCGCAGCAGACGGTCGGTCAGCCACGGGAAGGGCTGTTGACCATCGCCCGGCGCAGGGATCTGGCTGAGGGCGATTTCCAGCTCGTAAAGGCTGTCGTGCCGTGCTTCGTCGATGCGGGGCGCCTGCGACGTTGGCCCGATGAACAGGCCCGAAAACAGATAGGACATCGCCGGGTGGCGGTTCCAGTGCAGGATCAGGCTTTTCAGCAGATCGGGTCGGCGCAGGAACGGGCTGTCGGCGGGGGTGGACCCGCCAACAACCACATGGTTGCCGCCGCCAGTGCCGCAATGCTTGCCGTCGATCATGAACTTGTCGGCACCAAGCCGGGTCTGGCGGGCCTCTTCATAGACCGCGTTGGTGATCGCCACGCAGTCATCCCAGGAATGGGCGGGGTGGATGTTCACCTCGATCACGCCGGGGTCGGGGGCGACGCGGATCACGTTCAGGCGCGGGTCTTGCGGGGGGGCATAGCCTTCGATGTGGATCGGCAGGCCCATTTCGGTCGCGGCAGCCTCGGCGGCGGCGATCAGTTCCAGATAATCTTCCACCGCCTCGACCGGGGGCATGAAGACGCAAAGCCGCCCGTCGCGCGGTTCCACCGACAGGGCGGTGCGCACCGGATCGCCCATTTCGGAAATGATCTGTTCGTTGCGGTCCTGCACGGGTTCGGATGCGGTGAAATGCGCCACCGACTGCGGGCCATCAGGCTGCGGCGTGGCGTGGACGTTTTGCTGTGTCATGTCGGGAAGCGGCCCGCGCGGCACGGACGGGTCCACCGTGTTGGTGTAGGGGTAGGACGACGGCGGCACATGGGGCAGCGCACCCAGCGGCAGGCGGTAGCCAACCGGACTGTCCCCCGGCACCAGAAACAGATGCCCGCGCCGCAGCTTCCAGCGTTCGGATTTCCAGCGCGGGCCAGTGGCTTGGGCCTGCCAGCGCTGCACGGGCAGGACATAGCCCGAAGGCTCGGTCAGGCCACGTTCAAACACTTTCGCCATGCGGAAGCGTTCTTCGGGGTCTTTCAGCTTGGAGTTTTCGGGTGTCACGTTGCCGGGCAGGTTGCCTTCCTTCAGCAGCCATTCAGCCGGGTCTTCATAGGCGGGCAACACGAGATCGGGTTCCACACCCAACTCACCGGCAATGCCTTGCAGCAGGCGTTCCGCCTCGGCGGGGCCGGCACCGGTCTTGGCAGCCTCGCCCGCGATCAGGTCGGCGTTGTTCCACAGCGGTTTACCATCGCCGCGCCAGTAAAGGCTGAACGTCCAGCGTGGCAGGGTTTCGCCGGGATACCATTTGCCTTGCCCGTAATGCAGGAAGCCGCCGGGGGCGAAACGGTCGCGCAACCGGCGGATCAACTGATCGGCGAGCGTGCGTTTGGTGGGGCCAACCGCGTCGATGTTCCACTCGCCGGCCTCGAAATCGTCGATGGACACGAAGGTCGGCTCGCCACCCATGGTCAGGCGCACATCGCCTTCGGCAAGGCTGGCATCGACCTTGTGACCAAGCGCGTTCAACTCGTTCCACGCGTCGTCCGAAAAGGGTTTCGTGATGCGCGGGTGTTCGGCGGTGCGGGTCACCGACATGTCGAACCCGAATTCCACTTCGGCATAGCTTGCAAGGCCGCTGATGGGGGCGGCGTTGCGGTAATGCGGGGTGGCGGCCAG
>Ga0105050_10005122_pt1 | contig 16988 bp, 14 predicted proteins | sample FRY01_FD_78088 | JGI IMG/M metagenome (GOLD analysis project Ga0105050, IMG submission 78088) | Freshwater microbial communities from Lake Fryxell liftoff mats and glacier meltwater in Antarctica - FRY-01 | ecosystem: Environmental > Aquatic > Freshwater > Ice > Glacier meltwater ... | reverse complement strand
TTGAGTGCCGTCAGCGTTGCAGCTGGCGATGGCGTTGGTGGGCGCGTCACAGCGGACGATTCCGGCCTCGCACACGATCGGGTCGATGGACACACACTGAAACCGGTCGCATTGATAGCCACCAACACAATCGGTAGAGCGCTCGCACTCACGCTCGGCGCAGGCGCCGGTGTCTAGGTCGCAGAAGGCGGTCGCGGGACAGGCCCCGTCCTCGCGGCAGTAGAAGGTGCAGGTGCCGTCGGTGCAGGTGTCGTTGGGGCCGCAGTCCTCGGAGGTCACGCAGCCAACGCAATAACCCGCGGTCTCATCGCAGGCGGGGACGGGGGCAGCGCAGTCGTCGGCTGACGAGCAGGCGAGACGACAGACATCGTCGCGGCAGACCTCGCCACCGGCGCAGTCGCGGTTGGATTCGCAGGACTTTACCGAGGAGGTATCAGCCCCGAAGACATCGGTCCGAGTGGTGCTCGTTGAACTCTCGCCACAACCGGCGGACAGGGTCGCGAAGGCGAAAATCACCAACACCAACAAGATCAATGGTAGGTGAGATCGGTTCAATGTGCTCGGTTGGTGCCGAGCTTGTGTCGTAGCGCGCTGCAAGGAAACATTAAAGGATTGAAAAAACATAGGAACTCCAAGCAAAATGCGCGGCCTATGGGGAGGCTCGTGGAAGTATTGGAGATCTTGGAAGGAAGTCAAATCACCTTGGCGGCCCCTATCATGGCGAATGGCGTGTGGGCCGGACTTTTTACCGTTCGAGGTCTATGTTCCAATCGTGAAATAACGCGTCAAGCGCGCCTGACACGTCCCGTAGTGGGTTGGAGTCTTCAGGGGAAGAACCCATTGTTGTAGTTAGGAGTTATCGATGGGCTTGTGCCGCCAGAGGTAATCCGCGTGACCGCCTGAGAAGGCCAGCCAATGGTGAGTGCGTCCCAGAGGTCACCGTTGACGAGGTTCACGTTCGCCCATTGTTCACGGAGTTGGCCGTAGACATAGACGCGAATCGTCGCTTTGGACGGTCCAAAGGCCCAGTCATCCCAGTAGTGGACGCCCACCCGGTAGGTAGCACCGAACTCAGGCTGGCTGAAGTTCAAGTTTTCGGGTCCTGCGCCATCCGTGTCGTCACGATCCAGTCTGGGGTTGTCGAGAGGACCTGAAGTGCCCCAGTTAGGGTTTATGTTGAGCCAGTTACAGTCATAGGTGCTGTGGAAGTACTGGTTGGTGGCGTTCGGGTGCAGGAAGTGAAGATCTATGTCCGAACCATTGGACTCGCCGTTGAGATCGAAGCCCGTGTCGGTCTGGTTCGAGTCGCCGGGGGTATCCCAGAACAGCTCGACACGGATGGCCTCGTCCGAGGTCACGACGACAAGATAGGTTGCTGCGCTACAAGCCGCAGTGCCAGCTGCGTCCCAGACGTTGAGGGTGAAGCGGTATTCGCCGACGATGTTGGCCTCGAAGGTCACGTCTTGACGCGCCGCGTCGGGGAAAAAGATCGACATAGACCCCTGCGGTTGAACGACGGTCCATTGCCACCGGGTGACCGCGCCGGCTGACGACGTAGAGTCTCGAGCCGAGAGGTGGAGCACAGTCTGGGGTAGGACCTCATCACCCTCGGTGACAGTCAGGACAGGCGTCGGACAGGCCGGGGGACCGGCGACACAGGCCCCGGCGCGACAGATCTGGCCCTCCTCGCAAGGCACCATAACCACAGCAGCACCACGCGAGTCACAGGTCGCGATGGCTCGGCCGGCCGCGTCGCAGGTCACGGAGTCGGGTTCGCAGGCAAGGGCCTGGCAGGTCGCACTCGTCGCGTTGCTGACACAGATTCGATCGCTTTCTGCGCAATCCATGGTGGTGCGACTATTTCCGGAGGCCTCGCATGTGGCAAGAATCTCGCCAAAACACGCCGTGGAAGCGGGCGTACATGAGGCCGCGGCACAACCCCCAAGCGCGGGCACGCAGGTCTCCTCGGCGGGGCACGCGGTGGACGTCCCCCAGGACTGGCCGCTCGGCACGCACGTCTGCACGCCGACACCGGCACACCGCCTGGCGCCCGGCGTGCAAGCACGGGGCGTACATTGGTCGGCGACGCAAGCGCAGCCATGTGGACTCGCGGCGCAGGTCAGGGCCTCGGCGCAGGTCGAGTAGGGTTCAGAGAGTCCGTCTGCGGCGCAGATCCGGATACCAGCCCCGTCGCAGCGGCTAGTGCCCGGGACGCAGACCTGGGCCAAGCAGACGCCATCAGAACACAGACGCCCCTCGGGGCAGGCGGTCACGATCTTCGCGGTGCCGGTCGCGTCGCACTCAAAAGCGTGATCGACGTCGTCACAGCCGAGCGCGTTCGGCGCGCATACAGCATCGGCGCAGACAACTCCCGACTCTTGCACGACGCAGACGCGGTCATTCCCGCAAAGCGCCGACGTCTCCCGCGTACCGTCGGCGTTGCAGGTGGCGATGGCGTTGGTGGGCGTGTCACAGCGGACGACCCCGGCTTCGCACACAATAGTGTCGATGGACACGCATAGGTACCCGTCGCAGCGGTAGCCACCTGGGCAGTCTGTCGAGCGCTCGCACTCACGCTCGGCGCAAGCGCCGGTGTCTAGGTCGCAGAAGGAGTTCGAGGGGCAGGCCCCATCCTCGCTGCAGAAGAAGGTGCATGTTCGATCGACACAGGTGTCGTTGGGGCCGCAATCATCGGCGGTTACGCAGCCGACGCAATAGCCGGCGACCTCGTCGCACACGGCTGCGGGCGCCGCACAGTCGTCGGCTGACGCACATGCGAGGCGACACACATCGTCGCGGCAGACCTCGCCACCGGCGCAGTCCCTGTTGGATTCGCAGGACGATACCGCAGTGGTATCGGCGCCGAAGACGTCGGTCCCGGCCTTAAGCGCGCCCTCACCGCAGCCAACGGACAAGGCCCCAGACGCTAAAACCATCACGGCCAAGGACACTCGCGTTATGCAAGGCCGACCGGATGTGGTCGGCCGCCGTCGATTACCGGTCATAACACCTTGAAAATAAGCGCTAGATGATTGAAAAAACATAGGAACTCCAACCAAGAGGTGTCTTTGAGAGAGGAGGAAGAAGTATCGGCGATTTTGGAAGGAAGTCAAACCACCCCGACGGTCACCCGTCATAACGAGAGTCTCGCACCTTTAAGACGCGCCTCTTAGACTGGACTATTGTTCAGTACAATGCTGCGTGCGAGAACGCGCGTCCCATTCCCAAAAGTGATTCATTCGTGACAGGTCCCCTCACACTTAAAGAGTCGCTGGGATTTCCAAACCGCAAATAATAACGGGGCCGAGCGGTCGAACAAGCTCACTTTTTACCCAATTTTCGACGCCCGATGTCGTTGAACGTTGTCGTGAGCCGCGATGTGATGATCAGGAGTTCCCTTCAGCCGCCTCAATACTCTCAGGACCGTCGTCCGAGCCAGACGCCGTTGCACGCCGCGTCGCAGCATCTTGCGCCCGTCGCGCGAATAGCTTGGCCTCCCACAACCACTGAAGGCGTTGGGCGTAGTTGAGCTGAGCCCACCGCCGCAGCTGGTCGCGCTCGTTTTCCGCGAAGTCCCAATCACTCATGGTCGGACCCCTCGTTTGCGCGCGGGTTTACGCCATCCGCCGCAAGAAGAAGGGTGCGAACATCTTCAAGGTCTTTAGGCCGACCTACCGCCGACTCCAAGGCACGACCAATGTAAGGGCCGGCCTTGTGCCGGCACGCAGACATTCGGCTGTAATCAACTGAATTTGCCCGAGAAAAGCTCGGGTAGGCACAAGGGCACCCCCTACGAAGACCTCTCCAAGGGCGATGCTGTAAACAGCAACTCCAAAGCGACAGGACCGTGAGGCCCTTCGAGGCGATCCAACCCGCTCGTATGGTTGGATTCGCAAAGTCGGACAGTTGCACGGGGGCTCTTGGCCGATCCCCAAGTGACGCAAACACGGCGACGGCCGAGCGCGAGAGTGAAGTCACGCCGCAAGGCCTGCCTTGATTAGCAGCCTTCGGACCGCAGTTGGGTCGACCGCCGTCATCGCGAGTAGAACCCGTGCGGGGCCCTCCGGTTTGCGTACCCCCTGCTCCCATTGCTGCACGGCTCGGAGGCTAAAGCCGAAGCGCGCGGCAAACTCGACTTGCGTCAGTTCGAGCCCCGCGCGGATTGCAGCCACGTCAACGGACTCGGGCACTCGGACTTGGTGGACACGATGCTCAGAGACACCATGGGTACCAATCTCTCGGGCTTCCTCGGCTGCGAGCTCGAACATGTTCTCGGGCAGGGGCTCAGCAATGATCTTGGTGCGCATTATTCAAATCCTTCGCTGCGCTGTACAGCCACGCGACCTCAGTCTGGGAGAGATCGGCGCGTTCCTTTTTGAGGTAGATCATGATTAGGTAGATCGGGCATTTCTGACAGTGTTGGTAGGTGATAATTCGTGCGCCGCCCGACTTGCCACGCCCTGAAGACCCCCATCTGAGCGTTCTTGCGCCGCCCGCCCCAGAAATGAGATCTCCGGATTCGGGATGGGTGGCAATTGAGTCGACCAACCTCGTAAACAATATGAACTCAACGACCGCCCTCATGCTGTCAGCCTAGTGACTCAGCGAGATACAGTCAAGAAGAGAGCCTTCGTACCGACTGAGAGCCCAGATGTATGGGTTTCGCCCCCGACGTGAAGCGGTGATTGTCGCGCAGATGGTTAGGGTTACGCACGCTCACATTTTGGATCGCGCGGAAGACGATGGCCAAGGCCCTAGCCCCCTACCCTCTCGATAGTCCAGGCGGCCGCGATGATGCCGATGGCCCAGCCCGCCGGGGTGTTGAGGCGGGTCGCGGCCCCGGGGACGAATCGGCGAATAGGCAAGAGCAGGGCCGCCATCGCGACGACGAGGGCCAGCTGAGCCAGCTCGAGCCCGACGTTGAAGCCGAGGATGGGCAGGGCGAGGCCGTCGGTCGGGAGGTCGAGCTCGCCGAGGACGCCCGCGAAGCCGAGGCCGTGGACGAGGCCGATGGCGAGGCCGACGACCCAGGGGGCCCGGACGATGGGGTCGCGGGTGGTGGCGCTCGGGCCCCGAGTGAGTGCGAGGGCGAGGCCGACGAGGGTCAGCGCGATGGCCGTCTCGACCGGGGCAGAGGGGAGCGTGAGAGTCCCCGTCGCGCCGAGGGCGAGCGAGATGGAGTGGCCGATGGTAAAGGCCGTCAGCGCGGCCACGAGGCGGCGCGTGAAGCCGAGCAGCAGCACGAGGCCGACGACGAGCAGGACGTGGTCGAGGCCGATGAGGAGGTGGACCGCGCCGGAGAGGGTCCAGGCCGTGAGGCGCTCGTCAAAACGCGAGACCGGGCTGAACGCGTCGGCGAGGAACAGGGTCGGGGTGGCGGCGTCGAGGAGGGAGGTTTGGGTGTTGGTCGGGCCGCGGGACTCGACGATGACGGGCGGGTCGTCGGGCGCAGCGATAAGGGTCACGGTGCCGGTGAGGTCGGGGCAGCGCCAGCGGGTGACGATGATGTGGTCGCCGTCTGGTGCGGTGCGGGCAGCTACGGGCGTGACGGTGCAGTTTGGGGGTGGGCTGAGGTTCGGCGCGCGGGCGTCGGGGGCGTGGGTGACGGTGACGTCGAGGTCGGTGGGGCCCTCAAAAAACGTGGGCGCGATGATGACATGCGCGGGGGACAAGGGGTGGGCGCGGGCAATGCCGGCGGAGAGGCAGACCATGGCGATGGTGCCGAACAGAAATGCCCACGCGCCGGCCTTTAGGGGCCTCAGGGGGCGTTTTGCGGGTGGGGTGCTTGGCAGGGCCTTGCAATGGCCCGAGGGCGCCTTCGCGGGGTTAGCGGTGGTTGCGTGTGCCCCCCTGCCCTCTCGTGCTTGCCAAAACGTCGGGGTCTGTGCCCACCGCGGAGTCTTGGCGTCCGAGCCCGGGCCAGACATCGTCAGCCCTCTCGGGTCGACGTCGACGTGGGCGAGGAGCGCTGCCCCCCTGCCCTCTGGTGCTTGCCAAGACGTCGGTGTCTCTGCCTGTTGCGGGGTCCGAGCGTCCGAAGGCGGCCGAGATGTCGTCGGATGTGGTCGGTCAACGTGAGCGGGGAGCGCTTCCCCCCTACCCTCGTCACGATGCGCGACGGACTTCATGGGACCTCCGAAGTCGTCGGGGGCAAGCGGGTCACGGTCACATCAAAGGTCGACCGCAAGTGCCCCATCGCCTTGGAGGCGAAGACCGGGCGCTGGTCTTCGCGCCACGCGGCGATGACCTCGGGGCGGATCTCCGCGAGCATGGGGACCGCAGCCGATTCACGCGCGACGACCCGCACGATGTGGTGGCCAAGGGGCGAACGCACCGTCAGCCAGGCGTTGAGCGGCGCACGCGCGATCGTCGCAGCAGCATCACCACCAAGCGCAGCAGCCAAGGCGACCATCGTGCGAACAGGACGCGGGCCAAGAGTCAGCTCGGGCTCTCCCCGGTCGACCTCGACCTCCCCTACCCCGCTCGCGGCGGCCAACATGCGGTCGGCGCGCGCCGCGTCCTTGGTGAAGCGGTGGTCGAAGGTCAGCCGGGCGGGCCTCTGAAAGCGGGTCGCGTGCGCAGTGAACCAGGCCTCCAGCTCGGCCTCCGCCGGGGAGGCGGGCTCTGGCAGACTTCGGCGCGCGTTTTCCATTAGGCGTGCCCGCACCAGGGGGTCGCGGGTGTGAAGCCCCAGCGCCTCGGCGTGGTCAAGCACTGCCGTGCCTTCGGGTGTGACCTCGGCGAGGGCCCGGGTCAAGCGGTCCACAATCAGCGGGTCGTTTCGCCACCCGAGCTGCAGCCCGCGCTGAACCAACAGCGCCTCGTCCACGGCCCGCGCGACCTCGGCGTCGGTCGCGCCCGCCGAGACGGTCACCGCCAACGCCGGGCGTTTGGGGGTCAAAAGCGCGCCCTCAAGCAAAAGGAGCAAGCCACCACCCGCGAAGAACGCGACGAGGGTCAGCAGAGTTCTAGCGGCCCCCCGCGGTGATGAGGCGGTTTTTTGTTTTACCCCGCTTGAGGCGGACTTCAACGGGGCTCCCACCAGATGGGCGAGGTCCAGGCCCTCTCGCGCTGAAGCGCCGGGTAGCGCGCATCGCAGCAGCCCGCCCAGGCCTTCGGGACCTCGCCGGTGCAGTCGATCCCCGCAGCGTTGCACTGGTGACGCGACCAACGACAGGTCGGGCGCTCAAGGACCCGCGCGTACCAGAAGGCCGGGCGCGTCGCGTCGAAGGTCGTGTCCTCGACCACGCCGCAGAGGGTCTCAAAGCCGCCGACCGGGGGCGCGCAGGTCGTCTCATCAGGGTCGGCGAGGTCGTCATCGCCGCCGGCCACCTCGAAGACCTTGGTCTGCATGGCCCCCTCGGCGTTGACCCAGCCCTTGATAAGCTGAATCCGCGCGAGGGCGGCGCCAGGCTCGCCAAGGGCCCCAGGGTCGCGCTGGGCGGCCACCAAGAAGCGCGGTGACCCGGCCGTGGCCCCGAGCGTCCCACCCATCGAGACGCCGGCCGCGTAGGCCTTGTCAGCGAGGTCTGGGTCGTCACAGAGCGCCGCGTCTAAGTCACCGCCAAAGAAGCGCACGGTGATGCGGGGCCCCGATGTACCCCAGGTCTCCTTGCGCCGCAGCGCCGCGAAGATGGCGTCCCGCGCGTTCTCCTCGGCCCAGACCCCGACGAGCCCGCCGGGGTTAAAGGCCACCTGGTCCGGCAGCCCCTCGGGCAGGGCATCACGCGCCGCCGCCCCTGCCCCACCGTGGCCGGGATAGGTCTTCTCTTCAACGGCCCCCGGCGTCCCGAGATGCGTGTCCGTGCTGGCCATGATGCCAAACTTCCACGGGTTCACGCCGAGGGTCTCAAAGAAGCCCATGCCGCGTAGCAGCGCGTCGCGCACGAAGTCTTGCGGGCTCGGCGCGGCCTCGCTCATGAGGTTCGCGCTGGCGAGGGTGTTATAGGGCAGCTTCTCGAAGGCGCAGTATTCATCGGCGATGGCGGTCCCAGGCAGGCACTCAGAGTCACCCTTGTGCTGCATGATCTCGACGAGGGGCTCCATGGCCGCCTGCTGCTCAGCGAAGGCTCGGTCGATTGGGCTACCGTCGCGCTTTTTGGCCTCAAACATGAGCCCCGAGCTGAGGTTCGAGTTGTGTGGGATCGCAAGCACATCACATCCGTCACTTGGGACGCACTCGGCACGAAGGCGGGCCCACAGCCCCTCCGGCCAGGCCTCGTCGAAATAGGACACGGGGGCCTCGGGGACGGTGTCGCCGGCGAAGATGACGTTGCGGTGGAGGTTCTTCGTGCCCGGCGCGCCAGACCACTCGTAGCCGATCAGCGACGTGAAGGTGCAGGCCGCCGTGGGGTCATCGGCGGCGGCGGCGGCCTCCTGAATCTCATCCCAGGCCGCGAGATGCGACGCGCGGCAGAGGGTGCCATCGACCCCGCAGAGCTCAGGGTACGCGACATCCTCCTGGCTCACGGCCAACCCGAAGTTTAGCCATAGAAAGGCCGCGTCGGGAGACTCGCGGTACATGACGCAGTCGTCTGCCTCGTAGACCGCAGAACCCGGGGTCGTGCAGCCGTTGACGGTCCCGAGGAACTCGGCGTGGTCGGTCACGGCAGCGAAGTCCAACGGCCGCGCGAGGCTGAGAGTGCGCAGCGGCGTCCCGTCGGCGGCGTGGGGCTGGATGCCGACGGTCTCGCCCTTGGCGAAGCGATACGCATCAGCGGGGGACAGGCGGGTGCCTTGGAGGTTGGCGTCGAGGGACAGGCGCGTGTGGACGTGCAGGTCTCCGAAGAGGGGCCGGCGCGTCTCCGTGTAGTCGTCGCAGCGGATGGGGCCGCGGGTGTCGGTCTCGGCCGCTTCGCCCGCGTAGAGCTCGTCGGCGTCCTCGCTGACGTCCGGAACCGCCGTGTCGTCCTTAGGAGCCGCGGGGTCGCCGCAGGCCGCGAGGATGAGGGCGATGGGTGCGATGGGGAAGGGGATACGCATGGCGCTGCTCTATCACAACGCAGGGTCGGATGCGCAAGGCTTCGCGTGGGGATGAAAAAGTGGAGACGGATCGAGACGTGAGTCGCAGGGCAGGCCTGTGACTTGATGGATGCCCGAGCGACAGCGCGACCCCGTACGGCTTGAATAGTCGTGAAACCTAGTTTTGGCCGGATAAGCAATGGCGAATGTCCGCCTGGCCCGCGAGGCCCGGACGGGAGATGGTCCACTTCGACATCCCTGTACACCGCATATGTGTGTTTCACGTGAAACACGCGTTGATTTGGGCCTGTGGTTACCGAATGGCCCATGGTGTTTCACGTGAAACACCTGACCTAAACCGATCGGCTCAACGGTTTCGGACGTCCCTATATAATTGATACATGTCGCTCATGCTCGTGTTTCACGTGAAACACCGGAAAAACACCGATTTAAGACGCAAATCAATTTTCGCCAAAAAAATATAGACGAGTTTCACGTGAAACACTTGACGCGATCGTCGTCCTGATGCACAAAGAGACCCATCGCCGGTTCGGACCGGACCTCACGCAGCATTCAGGAGACACGCCATGTCACGGATCATCGCCATTGCTAACCAGAAGGGTGGGGTGGGTAAAACCACCACCGCCGTCAATCTCGCGGCATCTCTCGCCGTCGCAGAGCGCAAGGTCCTGCTTGTGGACCTCGATCCCCAGGGCAACGCCAGCTCGGCCTTCGGCATCGACAAGACCGAAGTGCGCGAGCAGATCTATCATGCCCTCGTCGACCAGATGCCCATCGAGGCCTGCTTCCAGAAGACCGAGCTGCCTTTCCTGACCGTCGTGCCGGCCACTCCGGACCTCGCCGGTGCAGAGATTGAGCTTGTCTCGGTCGTAGCGCGCGAGCGTCGCCTAACGCAGGCTCTGGCGCCTATCCGCGACCAGTTCGACTTCATCATCCTCGACTGCCCGCCTAGCCTAGGCCTCTTGACGCTCAACGCCCTCACGGCCGCTGACGCGCTGATCGTGCCGCTGCAGTGCGAGTATTACGCCATGGAGGGCATGGGACATCTGATGAGCACCATCGAGCTCGTCAAGACCCATCTGAACCCGAACCTGATGACCGATGGCATCGTCCTGACGATGTACGACCGCCGCAACCGCCTCTCGATCCAGGTCGAGCAAGAGACGGTCAACTTCTTCGGCCAGGCGGTCTTTAACACCCGCATCCCCCGCAACGTGCGCCTCAGCGAGAGCCCCAGCTTCGGCAAGCCGGCCATCCTGTATGACGTCACGGCGCCCGGCACGAAGGCCTACCTCGAGCTGGCAGACGAGCTCATCGTCCGCCTCGACAAGGCCGGCCACACCAACCACACGACCCACTTGAGAGGTGCAGCATGAGCCTTGGACGTAGCGCGCTTGGCAAGGGCCTTGGAGCCCTCATTCCGGCCCCCCGTATGGCCAATCACAACGACAACTACTTCATGTGCGCCGTCGGCGACGTGTGCCGGGACCCCAACCAGCCCCGCCATAACTTCGACGATGCCAAGCTCGACGAGCTGGTCGCCAGCATCAAGAAGAAGGGCATCCTCCAGCCCATCGTCGTTCGCAAGACCGTCAGCGACGAGGCCCAGTCCTCCGCCGCAGCGCCGGCCCCCTACATGGTCATCGCTGGCGAGCGTCGCCTGCGCGCAGCCCGCAAGGCAGGCCTGAAAGAGGTCCCGGTCATCGTCAAGGACGTCGCCACCGCCGAGGCCTTCGAGCTCGCCCTCATCGAGAACATCCAGCGCGAAGACCTGAACGCCATCGAAGAGGCCCTCGCCTACCAGCGCCTCATCGAGCTCCAAGACTACACCCCCATCGAGGTCGCTGACCGCGTCGGCAAGAGCCGCTCGACCATCGCCAACGCCCTGCGCCTGCTTAAGCTCGACGGACACCACCAGTCCCTCGTGGTGGAAGGGCGCCTGTCCGCGGGCCACGGCCGCGCCCTCCTCAGCGCCGACAGCGACGAGGACCGCAACGTCCTGGCCGAGGACATCCTCGCCAAGGGCATGTCCGTCCGCGACGCCGAAGAGTGGGTCAAATCCCGCCGCGAAGCCGCCGCAAATAGCGCCACACCGGCCGCCGAGGACACGACAAGCCAGCTGCCCGAGAAGAAGGCCGCGCACCCGCTGCAGCCCTTCTACGACGCCATCTCGGCGGACCTAGAGAGCTGCCTCGGCACCGAGGTGACCATCCAGGCCAAGGGACGCAAAGGACGCATCCAGATCAACTTCGACAGCCTCGAAGACCTCGATCGCCTCCGCAAGCAGCTCCAGGCGCTGGCCCAGATGGCCACGAGAGACGCCGCCTGAGACCCCAGTAAAGCCAACGCACCCTAGGGTGCCGCATCCCCGGAAGGACCCGTCTCGCCACCGCGCGAGGCGGGTCCTTTCATTTCAACATCAACCATCTCCGAGGGCTCCTCCGTCGGCTCGTCAACCTTGACCACAAGGGGGGCAGGGGCCTCCGGAAGCCCAACCGACACCCCAGCCGTCGCCAGATCCAGGCACCGCCGCCGCGCCGCATACTCCCGGCCCGTGCCCGTCGCTTGGACCGTGATACGCCACGCACCACCCCCGTCTGTGGGGCTCAAGAGCACGCTCGTCCGCACCATCTCGACCTGCCCTGGGCCCGTCTCTTTGCGTGCCTCCCAGCGCCACGCCGTCTTGCCGTTGTAGAGGGCGAAACCCTCCTCAGCGACCGCGCACCCGACCGTGTCCCCGCACCACGCCACCAGCAGCGCCTCGCCATGGGCCTTCGGGTCCCCAAGCTCGCCCGGCACCGCCTCCGCCCACGCGGTACACTTCTCGCCCGGGGACTCCAGTGTGACGCGACCGTCCTTCGCCGCGACCGTCCAACCGCGGTCTGGCTGGGTCGCACCGAAGCCCGGCCCGGCCTCCCAGACCTCGACCGCCTTGAACCCTGGGTCGCGCTTCGGGGTCACAAAGTTCTCAATCTGCGGCGTCCGGCGCGCCTCTTCCTCGCCCCCGCAGCCACCGGCCACCGAGCCCATCCCAAGCGCGCACGCCCAAATCGAAAGCCTAAACATCACCGCCCCCTGTATCCCAGCCCCGCTCGCGTGCCGCCCAATAACCGATGCAGACGGCCTCGGCTGCGTCGGTCCGCATAGGCGTCACGCCCCGCTGACCAAAGCGCACCACCAGCCCATCCTCGCGTCCTGTTCCCTCGGCGACCTTGCGCGCCAACGCCTTCGCGTCCTTGCCCGCGACCGGCGCCCGATCGCCCCAGAGGCCCGCCCGCCACATCTCGGGAGTCACCAGCCGAGACTCGGCGCCCTTGGACGCCGCCGCCTTCTCCCAAAAGGCCCACAGAGACCGATCGCCCTCGCCGACGACCGCGACGAGCCCCGGCACCTCGCGCAAGATCCCGCCGACCGCGGCCTTAAGGCGCGAGCGCGTATGAAACTCGGTGCAACGATGCCGCACCAACCGAAGGCTCAGCCCCGCCCCACCGACGTACCACGCGAGGCCACAGCGAAGGCCGAGGTCCACGGCCAGCACGCACGTCTCCGGGACCTCCAGCGCGCCGACGGAGGGCTCACTCACTGTGCACCACGATCGTCCGGAGGTTCTTCGTCTCGCCCGCGACGACCTCGAAGAAGCGCTCCTCGGTCGCGCCACTCGGCGCCCTCACCGAGAGACGGTGGGTGCCGACCGAGACGGACAACCCGACGACGACTCCCCCGGATCCCATGTCGACCTTAACGCCGTCGAGGCTGACGACGGAGTCGGCGGGCAGAACCCGAAAGCGAACCTCACCCTTGGCCGAAGGGGTCAGACGAAGTCGAACAATTTCAGGGCCATCGACAGCCACTACGGCTGAGCGCCCCTCAAAGCCATCCAAAGTCGCGCGAATCGTCAAACGCGTCCCCTGGGCCGCCTCAGCGGAATAGGGAGAGCGCCCACTTCCAAGCCCGCTGATGGTCACGCGCCCCCCAGGAGGGTCCGTCTCGACGCGAACCTGGTGCACCGTCGGAGCCGCGACCATGATCTCGAAATCGACCGTCTCCCCACCGGCCAAGTCTGGCGCCTGGGGGTCAGTCGGGGATAGGGGCGCGACGTCGGTGTCCTCGACCGCCACGTCATCGCCACCCGAAACATCCAAATCAACTGACGTCGACGCCACGTCTTCACCAGCGAACGCTAGCTCGACCGCCTCCGCACCATCGGCGGAAGGTCCGACCGTGTCGGGCCCCTCGGCCGCCTGCGCCCGAACATCCGCCACGACCGTCTTTACTGCGAGCGACGACGCATCGCCTCCTGCAACAACTTCTTCCTGCCCAGCAGAGCTCAAAGCGAAGGCCGCCCCGCCCAAGAGCAGCCCCAAACCCATGAGACCCAAGACCCACCCTCGCGCCGAACGCGTGGTTGGGTCTGGCGGGCTCTCCACGACAGGCAGCGCCACGACAGCGGTGGCATCCCCAACCGGCGACACCACCGAGGCCACCGGTGCGACCAGCGAGGCCTCTAGAGGCACGACCGCCACCACGTCGCCCACCGGTTGTAAGCCACTGCCCCCGCTGCCGATGGCCGTGACCGTGCGCTCGCGACCACCGCCGCCGGCCATCACGCGCCCCAACCCAAAACCGAGCAGATCATCGACGCCCAGCCCGGCCCCAGACATGAAGTCGCCGAGCTCTGTCCACGGCGACGCAGTCCGCGCCTCAAGCCCCGTCAACCACTCTCCAAGCTCGTCTAGGCCGCTGAGAGGCCCGACAGCCACCGCGGCCTCACGCAGACGCCGCACGACCTCGTAGCCATCGGCCGGACGCGCCAGCGGGTCTTTCGCGAGCAGCTGCCCGACCAGCTCGACCACCACGACCGGAAGGTTCGGGACGACCGCGTCCAAACGAGGCGGAGCCAGTGTCTGAATACGCTCAGTGGTCTGGGCCTCAGAGTACCCCCGGAAGGGGTGTGTGCCGGTGAGGACCTCAAATGCGACGATCCCCAGCGAGAAGAGGTCGCTCCTCGGCGTCGCCACCTCGCCTCGTGCCTGCTCAGGCGCCATCCAAGCGTACTTGCCGCCGCCACCGTCCGCCCCCCGGTCCCGTCCAGCGGCCGCGATCCCAAAGTCCACAAGCTTCACGAGCCCCTGGCGACCCACCATCACGTTCGAGGGGCTGATGTCGCGATGGACCAGCCCAAGCGGCCGCCCATTATCGCCGACCGCTGCATGCGCATACGCAAGGGCCTCCGCAACGCCCAACAGCACCAGCAGGGCCAGCGGCAGCGGCATACGCTCGCCATCGGCCCGGACGGCGTCCAAGATGCGCCCAAGGTCCCAGCCGTCGACGTACTCCATTGCGATGAAGATCTCGCCGGCCTCCTCGCCCATATCAAGGACCTGCACGATATGCGGGTGCTGCAGCTGTACGACCAGCTTGCCCTCGGCCAAAAAGCGCCGAACGAAGGCCTCATCGCGCGCCAGCTCAGGCAGGATGCGCTTGATGACAAGCTTCTTGCGAAACCCGGCGGCTCCGTGCGCGACCGCGAGGAAGACCTCGCCCATGCCGCCGCGGCCGAGGACGCGGATAAGGCGATAGCGCCCAAAGGGGATGCCCCCCTCGTCGTCCGGTCGTCCTGTTGGTTCCACTTCCATCTTGCCAAATCTAACCCGGACCAAGGCGCGCGTCTTGTTTGACGTTCAATCCTCATCGGGGTCACCTCTTGGTAGGCCCCGCGAGGCCCACGTCAAGCGCCGAGGAGGGTAGGGCAAGGGGCTCGCGGCAGCAGAGGCCCCTGCAGCTGTCTCATGACCCAACTGTCCGCGCCCGGCTGCAAGAAAATCCCCCGAACCATCGCATCAAAACGCCAACGGCCCGCCCGGCCATCGCATCAATCTGCGAAGCCGAAACGGGCCATCGAACGAGTCACCCTATTGACGCTCAGTCAAGGAGGGCCAGCAGCTCTCGCGCCTGTGCCTCGGTGAGCCACACGGTGCCAACGCTCTCGCCGCCGCGTGTGTTTTGCACCAGCAACGACGGCGAGGCGTCCGTGCCCCCCAGCTTGGTGGTCAGAACATCGCCGTCGCCGCTTGTTTCACCATTGACCCCATCGCCGTAACTAAGAAACGCCCGCGCGGCCTCAGCCACGAAAGCGAGGTTGACCTCACTAAAGGTTACCGTTCTCTCGCGGAAAGTTCCGCCCCGCCACTCGATGGGCACCATCAGGAATACGACGCCATTTTCGCGCGTCAAGGTAGGCGTCATACTCATGGTGTACCCCCAGTCGTAGGCGCAGGCGCGGGCGCGAAGGACCTATCACACTCCTCGGCCGTGAACGCACCGAGCGGGATCACGCGCGAATTTTCCCCAGTCAGCGCATAGCCCGTTCCATTTCTACTCACCATGACCTCCCGTGCGCCCGTGTTACCTTTCTGGTCAACGGTCGCGCCCATACCGCTGTAGAGCGGGTTCGCGCCATAGTGCTTGTCGAGAACCATACGGACACCGAACCACAGTTCCTTTTCCAACGCCCCCGGGGGCTCCGCGCCGACCGCAAGTGTCGACGACATCTCAAGGTACTCGACGAAGGCCGACTTGGCTTGGGTCGGAGTAGGTTCCACGCCGAACTTCTGCACAAGCTCCTTGTCAACCAGCGACGCCCAGTCATCGATCAATGATTGATCACCGCGTGCTTTCGCTGTGATCTCAGGCCACTCGAACTTTCCGGTGGTCATCTTCGCTTCGTCGCCGCTGCCGTCTTTCTTGGGCAGCAACTTGCTTGAATCGATTACCGCGACTGCGATCGGTTGCGTGGCCTCATTCCGAATATCCACGGCCGTCCAACCGACCTTGATCATCGCCTCAAGCGGCGTACAGCCGATGAGGTCAGCCGGCTCGGTCGCGAAAATAAACTCGCGATCTGGATGGCCAAAGCTGTTCCAAGTAAAGTTGCGCGCAGGCCCGACACGCGCCAAAAACTTCGGGGCCGTGTTGGCCATAATCGCGGCGAGCATCTCTTCTTCGCTGCGGTTGCCAAGCACCGAAGTTCCCGCGGCCTTGGCCAGTAGGCCCTTCTCGAAGAGCTTGACCCAGTCATCGAGCTCGGTCTTGGAGTACTCCTCCTCCTTCTTCGCGGCGCCCGCCGTGTCCAGCTCGGCCTCACCCTTGCCGGTGGCCCGCTTCGAATAGTCGTCGAGGGTCAAGGGCTGAGTCGCCCCGCCGCCCTCAGTGGTCTCCTTGCGCTGGACGCCCTCAGCGCCACCGCCACCGCCGCCTGCGCCTACTTCTGCGAGGATCGGCTCGGCCGACTTACCCGCGACGACGGCATCAGCCACGCGATCTGCATGCTGCTCATACGAATCACCGACCTGGCCGACGCCGCCTGACAGCTGGACCCCAGCCTTCTGCTGGACAGTATGGGCGGCCTCGTGGGCGGCCGTGTGTAGATCAGGAGCGCCAGCGAACGCGATGTGGTTGCCGGTCGCGTAGGCATCCGCGCCCATGGCCTTGCTGCCCTCGGTCGCCTCTTTGCCCAAGTGAGCCTGGATATTGCCGAGGTCGTAGCCGCCAAAGGCCTGCTGGATCTGCGATCCGTGCGGCATGGACCCGCCGCTGCCCGAGATGCCGTGGGCAGCCGCTGCGTGCACGCCCCGGCCCTCGCCACCTTTTTCGCCGTGCTGCTGGACCGGGCGCAGCATCTGGACCTGCTCGTCGTAGCTGCCCGCGCGCGCCACAGCCGCCTTGAGCTGAACCCGGCTGGGTGCCTCCGAGGTTGTTTGGCCGCCGGAAGAGGCTGCTGGCGTCGAGGTTTTTTCAGGTATTTTCGCGCTCGTAGTGGTGTCCGCCATGATATTTGACTCCAAATTAAAAAGCCCCGGCAAGAAAAACCTGCTGGGGACCGACCAGTACCGATCGGCCCAAACCCCGCCCGCGCCTTCCCTTCCGGCGGGGACCGCCGTTTTAGCATGTTGACCGGGTGTCGGGCGCACGCATCCACCCACGCAGGCTGGCGCCTACGCTGACAG
>Ga0105050_10005119_pt1 | contig 16996 bp, 11 predicted proteins | sample FRY01_FD_78088 | JGI IMG/M metagenome (GOLD analysis project Ga0105050, IMG submission 78088) | Freshwater microbial communities from Lake Fryxell liftoff mats and glacier meltwater in Antarctica - FRY-01 | ecosystem: Environmental > Aquatic > Freshwater > Ice > Glacier meltwater ... | reverse complement strand
AGATGAGCGGCGGCATGAAGCAGCGCATGCTGACCGCCATGGCCACCGCGCTGAAGCCCGGCCTGTTGCTGGCCGACGAGCCGACCACGGCACTTGATGTCACCATCCAGGAGCAGATCCTGCGCCTGCTGTCGGAAATCCGCGCAACCCTGGGAACCGCGATCGTTCTGGTCACCCATGATCTCGGCATTATCCGCCGGCTCACCGACCGGGTGGTGATCATGTATGCCGGCCGCGCGGTGGAAACCGGCGAGACCGAGGCGATCTTCACCAACCCGCAACACCCCTACACGCAGGCGCTGCTCGCCTCGATTCCGCGTATCGGCCAGTCCAACCGGCGACTGACCGTGATCGACGGGCATATCCCCGACCTCGGCCGCCTGCCGCCCGGCTGCGCCTTCGCACCGCGCTGCCCCCGGGCGATGCCGCGCTGCAACGAGCACGACCCGCCGGTATTCCAAACCGGCCCCGACCGCACGTCGCGCTGCTGGTTGCACGACGCCCATGGGAGCCCCGCGGCATGACCGCGCCCCCGCTGGTCAACGCCGAAGGGCTGGTGAAGCACTTCCCGATGCCGCGCTGGCCCTTCGCCGAACGGCGCGTGGTTCATGCCGTGGATGGTGTGAGCTTCACCGTGGCCGCCGGCGAGACCTTCGGCCTGGTCGGCGAATCCGGCTGCGGCAAGACCACGATCAGCAAGTTGCTGCTCTACCTGGAACCCCTGACCGCCGGACATCTCTCGGTTGCCGGCCACACCCTCTCGGCCCTGCCGTCGGGCACCGAGCGCGCCTTTCGCCGCGACGTACAGGCGGTATTCCAGGACCCGTACGGTGCGCTCAATCCGCGCCACAAGGTGTTGGATGTGGTCGGCGAACCGCTCACCGTGCAGCGCGGCATCAGAGGTGCCGCACTACGCGAGCAGGTGCAGGCGCTGTTGCGCACCGTCGGCCTGCCGGAGCGCGCAGTGGACCAGTATCCGCACGAGTTCAGCGGCGGCATGCGCCAGCGCCTGGCGATCGCGCGCGCCATTTCGGTGCGGCCGAAATTCCTGGTGCTCGACGAGCCGGTCTCGGCGCTGGATGTGTCGATCCGCGCTCAGGTGCTGAACCTGCTGCGCGACCTGCAGGATGAACTTGGTCTCACCTACCTGTTCATCGCCCACGACCTCGCGGTGGTTGAGTTCATGTCGGACCGGATAGGGGTGATGTATCTCGGCAAGATAGTGGAACTTGCGGATGCCGCTAGCCTCTACCGCCGGCCGCTGCATCCCTATACCCGCGCCCTGCTGCGCGCCGCCCAAGCCACCGATTTGCCGCGTGGCGGGCGCGACACGGTGGCGATCGAGGGCGAGGTGCCGTCGCCGATCAATCCGCCAAGCGGCTGCCGCTTCCGCACGCGCTGCCCGTTCGCGCAGAGCCGTTGCGCCGAGGAAGTTCCGGCGCTGGCCGAGGTTGAGGACGGGCATGCGGTGGCCTGCCACTTCCACGCGCAAATCGAGGCGAAGTTCACGGCGGCGCCAAGCTGAGCGGCCCCTCTACCCGGACGCGGCCGTGTGCCAGTCGCACCGGCCTTCCGGCGTTCGTCCCTGATGCAATTTTACTCCGGCTCGCCGACGCATTTTCACTCCGGCGTTGAAATTCATGGGCGTATCTTCCTGGTCTACGCGTTATCCCGGTTGGGTGTCCAAGTCGCCGGTGGCGGTCGCAGGGTATTCGCTGATCGGCACGCCCGGCAATGACGTGATCGCGGTTTGCGCGGGCCCCAGGGCTATCGCATATGGAATACCCCAGTTGAGTTTGCGGTTCGGCAGGGCTCTCCGGCGGTATAAACTCGGCCATAGGCCTCAAAAATTGCTTCTCCCGAAGGTCAAGGGACGTCCGAAATTCCATATGCGATCTCATTCATCCCCTCATTTTTCCTCCCATGATTCCAATGTGATAGAACCTGCCACTAATAATGGCTGCCTCACGCCATCGACGATCTGCTGGAGACCTGCTGACTGCGCGGAGAGTCGGCGTGGCTTGTCGCAAGAAGCAGTCACCTTCCGGCAAATGACCGGAAAGAAGGCAGCCGTAATGCGAGAGTCTAAAATGAAGGGATTCATGAGATATGCGATAGCTCTGGCGCGGGGCCGGGATGGTGTTGCCTCAAGGCAGTTGCAAGGTGTACCATCCCAACGGAAACGTCAGCGCGCCCGGTCGGCGCCCTGGACACGAGGCCATTGGAAGGGGAACCCCGCCATGTCTGCCGCCGTCGAGACTCGCTTCAGCAACGACACCGCCCAGCTGTACGAGAAGATGGAAGAGCGCATGCTGGCGCGCGACCAGGTGGGGGCGAGCCTGGCCTTCTACGATCTGGTGAAGGCTGGCCGGCCGCTCAACGAAATGATCGCCGAGAGCGTGCGCATCCACGCCCCGTTCACCCATGTGCCGTACCATGAGCGGATCGACGATGGCTACGTCAATTTCGTCAACAACGACCACTGCCTGTTGAGCGCGCGTGCCACCATCAACCTCGCCCGCATGCTGCCCGGCGACGTGGCGATGCTGCCTATGGCGCAGACGATTTGGTACATTCCGACCGGGCTGGATATCTGGAACCAGAAGCTCGGCGCGGCACCCGGGCACTATACCAAAGGGTATGACGGGGTCATCGAGAACCCGCCGAAGCCGGCGATCTATTGGCCCGACAGCGAGCCGTTGCGCGAGGCCGGGCCGCTGGCCGAGCGGCTGGGGAACTGGATGACGCGGGTGCATCGCGGCGAGGTCATGGACGCCTATCGCAGCTTCCTCGGTCTGATGGAGGACAAGCCGAACCGCCGCGCAGTGCTGGCCGAACTGGTGTTCGCCGGGCTGATCGACGTGCAGGACCGGATATACCTCAACCGTTCCTACACCACGGGCCACAAAGGCTATCGGGCGCGCGCCACGGTGGAGCTGGGCGATGCTCTGGGCTGGGACAATGCGCACCAGGTGATCTATGCCGGTGCGCTGGACATTGCCGTCGGGCCGCGCTGGTACTCGCTGTACGAAATGGCCTGCAATACGATCAAGGAGCAGATCGAGGGTCAGGTGCTGCGCGCCATTCCCTATCACGGCGTGTCGGAAGCCGAGGCGGCGATGCTGGCCAATACCGCGGCGCTGACCGCCGAGGAGGAGACGGCGCTGGTCCATGCGGTGCTGTATCGCGATGAGCCGGAGAATACCGCGGCGATCACGGCACTGCTGCGCGCCGGCAAGGACCCGCGCAGGATCATCGACGCGCTGCAGATTGCCGCGGCGCAGTTGACCATCGACACGCACGGCGCCAACAACTTCTCGATGCCAATGCATTGCTACGAGTACACCAACGCGTTGGGCTGGTTCTTCGACAATTTCGACCATCCGCGCCGGCTTCGGCTGTTGTATGTGGGCGCCGCCTTTGTCACCATGACGTCGCAGCACCAGAAGCACACCGGGGAGATGGTCGCCCGGCTGGTTGCAGCACCTGCGGGAGCCGATCGCCTGTCGGCGATCGAGCTGCTGAGCCGGATCGATGCCGCGATCTGCCTGCAGAACACCGCTGAGAGCCAGGCCTGGGTGCAGGCCTATCTGGACAACGTTGCCGATCGCACGCCGCTGGTGCGCGCGCTGGCACTCGCCGCCTGCAAGATCGGCAACGATCCGCACAACCAGGAAATCCCGCAGAACATGCTGGAGGACTATGCCAAGAACCGCAGCCCGAACCGCGACCGGCTGCTGCTGGCCTGCACCCAGCACTGCGCCGGACATCGGAAGTATGGCGACATCCTGGAAGCCGCGCGGCGGTTCAGCGATGGTACGGGGGTGATACTGCAGTAGAAGCGCGGGTCACCGTCGCGGCGCGACCGCCTCGCCGCTGGTCACAGGCGGGATCGTGCATTGCTTGGCCAGTCAAGTGGGGCCCAGTCAGGTGGGCGTGCTTGGTTCAGGCACCGCTGCGGCCGAGGCGGTTCCGGTGATTGTCCTGAAGCTACTGCATGCGAAGCTCGGGGAGCTGACGCTGGAGAAGGATTTTCGTCCGGCGCGCTCTGCAAGGCCGGCCTGCTGAGCGCAAAGTGATGATCGACCGTGCACAGACCCGCCATGGCGGCTGCGTCGTGTCCGGCGCGAGATACCAACCCAGCCACTTCAGTAAGGGATTTTATCTCCGGCGCGTACACGGCACCTACTGGCGCTAAACTGGTGGACACTGAGATGAAAGTGGAGACTAGTTCGGCTGGGTTCCCTCACCCCAGCCAGTTCCCCGTGGCGATACGGTCTCTCGGGGTCGGTGGATGCCTGAAAAATGCGAGGTTTCAGAAGGGTTTGGCGGGAGGCGGTTTGCCTGGGGTTAGGCCCGGAAGGCCGATTTTGGGTCTCTGGGGGGCCAAGGTCTCCGGGTGGTTTGCCTAGCGTGATTTAGTATGGCGACGAAAATTCCTTGTAGATCAATACGTTGACCCGGAGGCGCGGTTTGTCGGTTTGATTCCTCCCTGGGCCGCCAGTTGCGACGTGAGAATCGCTCACCGGTGGTATCGGAGGGCGTGAAAAGCGCAGGTGCTGTGCGGCTATTCGGCGTGGGGGTGGGGTTGGGGGTGGGCTCGATCACGGAGGGATGTTTTCGCTCCCCAGGGGGGCATTTCTCTCCCAAGTTTGGGGTAGGCAGATCTACACCCAAGGCTTCAACATGCTGAAATCACGACGTTCATTCGGCACCGCCGATGCGGCGTTGAATGTGCCATCTGGTCGGGCGGACAAAGCCCGGGGCCGAATTTCGCCGCCGCCGCAAGCTTTCCCCCTATTCATGCCGCCGCCCACCCAGCAGGTAGTGCGTCAGCCTGCTGCACGATGTTCTCGATGTGTCCGGTCGGTGAGGGGCGGTTCTCCATCTCTGTCTGTTTTTCCAGTGGGCCAGTGCTAGTTTGCAAGCAAGCGCACCCAGAATCGGATCCCCATGGCCGTCGACCTGCAAGACCTCTCCCGGCGCCTGTTCAAGACCGCCGAGACGCTCTGGACCAACACCGGCCTGCGCCCGGACCAGTACGCCCAGCCTGTCCTCGCCCTGATCGCCCTGCGGCAGATGGAGGCCAAGTTCCTGCTGGTGGACGCCGCGCTGAAGCCCAAGTTCACCGGGCGCCTGAAGCCCACGCCCGACGCCTACCAGGCCGCCGGGGCCATGTTCGTGCCCGACATCGCCCGCTTCTCCCGCCTGCTCGCCCTGCCCGGCAACGCCAACCTCGGCGCCGAGCTGACCGCCGCCATGGACGCCATCGTGGAGGCGAACCCCGAGCTGGCAGGCGTCATGCCGCGGGGCTATGCTGCCCTGCCGAACAAGGTGCTGGCCGACCTGCTGCGCCTGCTCGCGCCGCTCGATGTGGAGGGCGACGCCTACGGCCTGATCTTCGAATACTTCATGGGCGAGTTCGCCTCGGCCTTCATGCAGAAGGGCGGGGAGTATTTCACCCCGGCCTCGATCGTGAAGCTGATCGTCGAGGTGATCGAGCCGTTCCACGGCGCCATCCTCGACCCCGCCTGCGGCTCCGGCGGCATGTTCGTGCACTCCGCCGAGTTCGTCCGCCGCCACCACAAGGCGCCCGACCGGGAGCTGTCGGTCTACGGCATCGAGAAGATGTCCGACACGCTGCGCCTGTGCCGCCTGAACCTCGCCGTGCACGGCCTGTCCGGCGACATAAGCGAGGCCAACACCTACTACGACGACCCGCACCAGCTGCTCGGCCGGTTCGATTTCGTGATGGCCAACCCGCCGTTCAACCAGAGCGAGGTGGACCGCGCCCGCCTGCTGACCGCCACCGGCCAGGTCGACCCGCGCTACGCCCTCGGCCTGCCCACGGTGAACAACGCCAACACGCTCTGGATCAACCTGTTCTACGCCGCGCTGAACGAGACCGGCCGGGCCGGCTTCGTGATGGCCAACAGTGCCAGCGACGCCGGCGGCAGCGAGCGCGAGATCCGGCGCAGGCTGGTGGAAACCGGCGCCGTCGACTGCATCGTCGCCGTCGGCCCCAACATGTTCTACACCGTCACCCTGCCGGTGACGCTGTGGTTTCTCGACCGCGGCAAGGCCAAGGGGCCGCGTGCCGATCAGGTGCTGTTCCTCGACGCGCGGCATTTGTTCCGGCAGATCACAAGGGCGCATCGGGTGTTCGACCCCGACCAGATCGAGTTCCTTGCCAACATCGTGCGCCTGTGGCGCGGCGAGGCCATCGAGGACTTCAGCGGCAGCGCCCCCCGCATGGCCGAGGCATTCCCCGATGGCACCTACCGCGACGTGCCGGGCCTGTGCCGGGTGGCGACGCGGGCCGCCATCGCCGGCCAGGACTGGAGCCTCAACCCGGGCCGCTACGTCGGCGTGGCGCCCGGGCAGGTGGTGAATGATGAGGAGTTCCGGGTGAAGCTGGAGGCGTTGCAGGAGGAGTTGGAGGGGCTGAACGCCGAAGCGGCAGTGTTGCAGGGGCGGATCGCGCAGAACGTGGCGGAACTGCTGGAAGCATGACCCGACAGCAACCGATGTGGCCCACGGTAACCTTCGGCGACTTGTTGCAAGTGAAGCACGGCTTCGCGTTCAAGGGCGAATTCTTCTCCGACAACCCCGGAGAGGTGGTTCTCACGCCGGGCAACTTCGAGGCCGAGGGAGGGCTGAAGTTCCGGTCCGAGAAAGACCGATCCTACGCCGGGCCTTACCCCGCAGACTTCAGGTTGTCAGCTGGTGATCTGATCGTTGTCATGACGGACCTCACTCAAGAAGCCCGCATTCTCGGTTCGGCCGCATTCGTGCCGGATGCGATTACCTGCCTCCACAACCAACGGCTCGGGAAGATCGTCAACCTCGACACTGCTCGGCTCGACCGCCGCTTCGCCTATTACATCTTCAACAGCCGCGGCTTCCGTGAGGCAGTCAAGGCAACTGCGTCAGGGTCGACGGTCAAACACACAGCTCCGGGCAGGATCTGCGCCTACTCGTTCAACCTTCCCCCCCTCCCCATCCAGCGCCGCATCGCCTCCATCCTGGGGGCGTACGACGACCTGATCGAAGTGAACCGGCGGCGCATCGCGGTGCTGGAGGAGATGGCCCGGCGCCTGTTCGACGAATGGTTCGTCCACTTCCGCTTCCCCGGCCACGAAGGCCACGAGATGGTCGAGACGGAGCAGGGGAGGTTGCCGAAGGGGTGGACATGGGCGCCGTTTGGAACGCTCTGTGCCGACGTCAGGGACACAGTGGCGCCATCTGAGGTTGACCCAGCGACACCCTACGTGGGGTTGGAACACATCCCCCGCCGGTCAACGACCTTGGACGCCTGGGGCCGGTCCGATGAAGTCACCAGCACCAAGCACCGCTTCCAAGCTGGCGACATCCTGTTTGGGAAGATACGACCCTACTTCCACAAGGTCGCCTGGGCACCATTCGCGGGGGTTTGCTCATCCGATGCGATCGTGATCCGTCCCAAGAAGCCGGAGATCGCGGGTCTCGTCCTCGCGGTGGCGTCCAGCGACCGTTTCGTTGCGACCGCCGTGCAGACATCCAACGGAACGAAAATGCCTCGCGCGAACTGGGCAGTTCTGGAGCGCTACCCGGTTCCGTTGCCTCCTACGCCTCTTCCCGCCAAAGCCAGCCACGCGGTCGGCGCTTGGGTGCGTCTCGCAGCGGCATTGCATGCAGCAAACGCACGACTCGCCGCCTCCCGCGACCTGCTCCTCCCCCGCTTGATCTCCGGCGACCTCGCAGTCGATGCGGCCGAAGCAAACTTGGAGCAAGCAGCATGAAACGGCTGTTGCTTATCAGCCTGATCGTGCTCTTCCCCTTCTCGACGCAGGCGTTGCTGTTCTGCACTCGTCCCGAGCCGCCGTGGTGTTTGCACTCGCTCGGGACGGCGAACCGATTCGATTTCGACTCGTGCCGCTCTGAGATGGAGACGTACCGCTTGAATGTACAGCAATACGTCGCCTGCCTCCGCAAGGAACAAAGCACCGTACTGGACGAGTTGGACGAAGCCATCCGCAAGTTCAACGCCTGCGCCAACAGTCGCTACTGCTGATGGCCCCGAAGCACCCCGCTCTGTCGCTGCTGTCCGCCCTCTCCACCGAGGGCGGCCTGATCGAGGCCCCGGCCATCGAACTGATGCAAGCGCTCGGCTGGTCCACCGCCAACCTGCTGAACGAGACGCCCGGCCTGAACAACCCCACCGGCCGGCTGTCGCTGAAAACGCCCTTCCTGCCCGCCCGCCTCGCCGCCGCCCTGCGCGTTATCAACCCCGATCTGCCCGAGCAGGCGCTACAGGATGCGATCGACACGCTGACGCAGGACCGCTCCGCCATGCTGCCGGTGGCGGCCAACCGCGAGGTTGCCCGCCTGCTGCGCGAGGGCGTGGCGGTCGAGATCAGGCAGCCCGACGGCACCGTCAGGGACGAGCGGGTGTTGCTGATCGACTGGCGCGACGCAGGGAAGAACGATTTCTTCCTCGCCGCCCAGGTGTGGGTGCACAGCGACCTCTACGTGCGCCGGCCCGACCTGATCGGCTTCGTCAACGGCATGCCGCTGCTGCTGATGGAGCTGAAGGCGGCGCATGTGAAGCTGTCCGAAGCCCACGACAAGAACATCAGGGACTACCGCGACACCATCCCGCGCCTGTTCGACGCCAACGCCTTCGTTGTGCTGTCCAACGGGCACGCGGCGGTGATGGGGCCGAGCCACGCGGCGCTGGAGGACTACGCGCCCTGGAAGAAGGTGGCCGACGAGGACGAGCCGGAGCAGGCCGGGCTGGAGACGCTGCTGCGCGGCGCCTGTGCCCCGGCGCGGTTCCTCGACCTGGTGGAGAACTTCGTCATCTTCCAGGAGGTGACGGGCGGGCTGCGCAAGGTGGTGGGCAAGTACCACCAGGTGATCGGCGTGAACCGGGCCATCGAGGCGGTGCGCAAGACGCAGGAGAACCAGGGGCGGCTGGGCGTGTTCTGGCACACCCAGGGCAGTGGCAAGAGCCTGTCGATGGCGTTCTTCGCCGAGAAGGTGCTGCGCACCCTGGGCAACAACTTCTCCTTCGTGGTGGTGACCGACCGCGCCGAGCTGGACGACCAGATCGCCGGCACCTTCGCCTCCATCGGCGCCTTCGGGGCGCTGAAGGCCCGCGACTGCCAGGCGCAGAGCGGTGCGGACCTGCGGGCCAAGCTGGCGGGGCAGCAGCGTTACCTCTTCACGCTGATCCAGAAGTTCGGCACCGAGGTGGGCGCGCTGATGCCGGTGCTGTCGGAGCGATCGGACGTGATCGTGATCACCGACGAGGCGCACCGCAGCCAGTACGCCCAGCTCGCCGCCAACATGCGCCGGGCGCTGCCCAACGCGGCCTTCATCGGCTTCACCGGCACGCCGCTGATGGCGGGCGAGGAGAAAACGCGAGAAGTCTTCGGCGACTACGTGTCGATCTACAACTTCGCCCAGTCGGTGGCCGACGGCGCCACCGTGCCGCTGTTCTACGAGGGGCGGCAGCCGGAGTTGCAGCTGGCCCGCGAGGATTTGCGCGACGAGCTCCAGGCCCTGCTGGACGAGGCCGAGCTGGACCCCGAGCAGGAGAAGCAGGTCCAGCGGCAGTTCGCGCGGCAGTACCACCTGATCACCCGGGAGGACCGGCTGGACAAGATCGCCGCCGACCTCGCGCGGCACTTCGCCGGCCGCGGCTATCGCGGGAAGGGCATGTTTGTCGCCATCGACAAGGCCACGGCGGTGAAGATGTGCCTGAAGACGCAGGCGGCGTGGCAAGGATTGATTGCCGAACAGGCGGTGCGGCTGGCCACGGCGCCGGAGCTGGCGCGCGAGGCGATCGGGGAAAAGCTCGCATGGATGCGCGAGACCGACATGGCGGTGGTGGTCAGCCAGTCGCAGGGCGAGATCGAAGAGCTGAAGGCCCGCGGCCTCGACATCATCCCGCACCGCAAGCGCATGGTGGAGGAGGACCTGGAGGGAAACTTCAAGGACCCCAAGCACAAGCTGCGCCTGGTGTTCGTGTGCGCCATGTGGATCACCGGCTTCGACGTGCCGACGTGCAGCAGCGTCTACCTCGACAAGCCGATGAAGAACCACACGCTGATGCAGACCATCGCGCGGGCGAACCGGAACGCGCCGGGCAAGCAGGCCGGCACCATCGTCGACTACATCGGCGTGTTCGCCAACCTCCAGGACGCGCTGGCGATCTACGGCGCCCCGAAGGGCGACGCGAAGCCGATCCAGGACAAGTCCGCCCTTCTGGAGCAGCTGGAGGAGGCGCTGGCCGAGGCCGAGAGCTTCTGCACGGCGCAGGGCGTGGACATCGCCGCCATCCTCGACGCCGACAAGCTGCTGCGCGCCGTGCGGATCGGCAAGGCGCAGGAGGCCCTGATCGCCCCCGACGAGGTGCGCCGCGGATTCCTGCGCCGCGCCGACGCGGCCCTGCGCGGCTACCGCGCGGTGCTGCCGGACGATCGGGCGGCGCCGTTCCTAAGGCGCGTCGCGGCCCTCGCGGTGGTGGCGCAGGCGATCCGCAACCAGCTCGGCCCGGCGGACATCTTGGCGCTGGCGGCGCAGGTGGAGGCGCTGCTGGACGAGAACATCCTCGGCGTGGAGATCACCGCCCCGGTGCGCGAGGGCGGCGGCACCAAGGGCATGACCGACCTGTCGGCGATCGACTTCGAGAAGCTGGCCGAGGCGTTCGTGACGGCGCCGAAGACCACGGTGGAGCAGCTGCGCGCCAAGGCCAGCGAGGCGGTCCAGAAGATGGCCGAGCAGAACCCCTCGCGCGTGGACCTGATCGAAAAGCTGGAGAAGCTGATCGACGCGTACAACGCCGCCACGGCGGGCACCGCGGAGACCTTCGAGAGGCTGAAGGCGTTCCTGAAGAGCCTGGACGAGGAGCAGGGGCGGGCCGCCCGCGAGGGGCTGAGCGAGAACGAGTTGACGATCTACGACCTTCTCACCCGCCCGGAACCCAAGCTGACCAAGGCGCAGGACGCGGAGGTCAAAAAGGTGGCCCGGGAGTTGCTGGTGCGGCTCCATGACAAGGTCGCCGTCTTCGAGTGGCACCGCCGCCAGCAGACGCGCAGCGACGTGGAGTGGACGATCAAGGAGGTGCTGAACACGCTTCCCGAGGAGCCGTACCCGGAGGCGCTGTGGAACGAGAAGGTCGAGGCGACATGGCAGTTCGTGTTCGGTCGTCCCGGCTGGCGACCCGGCCAAATCAGCGCGCCACCGCCGTGAGGTTGCGCGGGCAGTGTCAACGTCAGTATCGGGCGGGACGGGAACGGGGAGGCGGATCCGTGACAGGCCTGCTCTGCGCCCATCTCAGCCATCCGCGGAGTTAGGTCGCTGATGCTATAAGCTACCTGATGCATGTGCCGTTTCCTCGCACGGCGATCGTTACTCGTGGCAGCCCCTGGAATCCGGCGCACGGCTAGGAAAGTCGATCGATCAGGCGCATGACGATCTGCTGGTCCGCCGCCTCACGCCAGCCGTCGACCGCTTCGTCGTACCTGAATACGATGCCGATGGTGTCCTGGGGGATGCCAACAAACTTGGTGTCGTCCAGATAGACCGGCACCACGTCGCCCTCGGCCACACGCGGCGCAAAATGCTCGCGCTCAAAGGTGGGCCAAATCTTTTCAGCATGGTGTTCATCCAGCAGGCAGACGATGATCCGGCTCTTCTCCCCAAAGATGTCCTTGAAGACCTTCGACCAAGCCCGGCCAAGGAAGTTGGCCTCGTATAGCTCATCGAAGAAGACCGGGACATCGAGGTTTTCGAGCTGCAGGGCGATGTGTTTGGCCAGCGCGCGATGCTTGCCCGCGAATGAGATTGCGACCTCATAATCGTAGTTTGTAACGTCGTTCCGAAACCCGCAGTCGATTCGCAATTGTTCCCAGTCGAGATGCTGAATGAAGTAGAACAGGGCCGGGTCGTCGATCGAGAAACTCTTCGTCTCTCGGTTATAGAAGAAGGCGCGCGCGACTGCCGGCTTGGATTCGATCAGGGTCGGGAGGCGATGTTCCTTGATGTTGTTGATGCTACCCCGCACGTCGGGCTCTGCATTCGCAAGTTCGTTCAGGTCAACGTTTGACTTTCCGTTTGCGCCGATCGCTTTCAGCACCTTGAAGTAAGGCAGATTGCTCGGCCGAAAGCGCTTGCCCCGGCAGAACTCCTTCACGGCGGGATAATGCGCCGACTGGAGCTGCTCAACGACCTGACCGCGAATGTCCTTGATGTTGAAGGTGATGGTCCGGTTTTCGTCGGCCGTTTCCAGCACGTCGGCGGATAGGCAGATCGTCTGGCACAGCTGCTGGGTCAGCCAGTAGTCACCCCGGGTTTCCTTGAAGATGCTTTCCCACCCTTCGATTGTCACCCTCATCTTTTCGGATCCGGTCTCCACGAGCTGCCCGATTTCCTTTTGCCCACCGGGCTGGATGCGGTGGATTCCCATGCGCTTTGCGATGTCGGGAACCATCTGGATCAGGCCCGATCCGACCTGGTTGATGCCGATGATGATGAGCTTGGTGACGCCTTCGGGCTGGACACTTTCGGCGGCCATCTTGGCAATGTCGGCGAGCGCGGCCTGCAGCGCAGCGGCGAGCCGGTGGAAGTCGTCAATCACGAAACGGCCAAACAGGCGCTCGCGCGCGATGGCCTCGATCCGGGAGACATCCACGGGGTTGCGCGCGGTAAGGTATTCGGTCGGGTGGGCGTCGGCCAAATCGGCCAGGATATGGCGGATCGCCGTGGTCTTGCCGGTGCCGGATTGTCCTTCGAGGATGACCGGCTTCCCTAGGCTACGCACGTCTACGAATATGCGGTTGTAGTTCGGCGGCCGCACGAACGTGAACTCCGGCACACCCTCGGTGACGAAAACTTCCTCGACCAATAGTTTCAAATTCGTGTCCTCGCCTACTGTCGGGGCGCCCGCCGAACGGTCACCGGGCCCGGTCGAGGCATTACAGACAACGACCAGGCAAAACTCAATGTGCTTCAAGGCGGACGCCTGCGACGGCTTGGCGGACTTGAGCGTGCGTAGCAGGTGCCCGAAGGCTGCCGCCCTTCTAGATGGCCTCGACCATGTCCAGCGCCAGCAGCGTCAGCCGCAGAGGGCGGCAGATGTAGGTCTCGTAGACCCGCTCGGCCTTGGCGAGTTCCCGCGCTGTGCCGTGCTCGCCGGCTTCAAGCATGCGGTGCCAGCGATGCGCCCGGGCCAGCGCCTTCACCAGCGCAGGATCGCCGCGGATTGCCGCGGCTGCACAGAGGCGGCTCGGGAAACTCAGACAGGGCGATAGTCTGCGACGCGGGCCAAGGTCGCGATCGGTGCGGGCCTCGTTTGGTGGCCCATTGCGCGCCCGTGTGACCATTCCAGGCCTCGACCTGGCGGGCGTGGCGGGTTGTGGCGTCGGTCATGCCGGGCCTCCCTGTTGGGTTACTAGCCAGGCATGGCGGATGGCTTCGATCGCGCGATCGGCGGTGTCATTGTCGAGCGGGAAGGCGATGACCGAGAGCCGCAGCACCCAGCGCCCGCGCCATCGGGCGCCGCCGGCGAAGATCGCGCCGTCGGATTGCAGGCGGGCGATGGTCGCCTGGGTCGCGGCGTCGTCGTCGCCGAAGCGCAGGATGACCTGATTGAGGACGACGTCGTTGGCGAGCGCGATGCCTGGCTCGGCGGCGAGTGCGGTGGCGATGCGGGTGGCCAGGGTGCAATGGCGCTCGATCATCGCGGCGATGCCGGCGCGGCCGAGATGGCGGATCATTGCCCAGGTGGCGAAGCCGCGGGCGCGGCGGGACAGCTCGGGGACGTAGTGCGAGGGGTCGCGCTCACCGGCGGCCACGGCTGGGAGGTAGCTGGCGGCGATGGTCATGGCGCGACGATGGGCGTCGGCGTCGCGGACGATGGCGTAGCCGCAATCATAGGGAGTTTGCAGCCATTTATGGCCATCGGTGGCCCAGGAATCGGCTGCCTCCAGCCCGGCAGCGAGATGGGCGCGAGATGGGCAGGCTCGTGCCCATAGGCCGAAGGCGCCGTCGACATGGACCCAGGCGCCGCGGGCCTGGGCGAGGGCGATGATGCCGGCGGGGTCGAAGCCGCCGGTGTTGAGCTGGCCGGCCTGCATGGCGACAATCAGCGGGCCGGTGGCGGATGCGATCACGCGGGCGAAATCGGCCAATTGCATGCGGCCCTGGTCGTCGGTGGCGACGCGCTGTACGCGGTCGTGACCGAGGCCGAGGAATTGCAGGGCGGAGAAGACGGTGCTGTGGGCATCGTCGCCGGTGATCACGGTGATTGCCGGGGCGCCGAAAAGACCTTGAGCATCGGCATCCCAACCGGCGCGACGCAGCACCGCGCCGCGGGCGGCGGCGAGGCAGACGAAATTGGCCATGGTGGCGCCGGTGACGAAGCCGAGCGAGGCGTCGCGCGGCAGGTCGAGCAGGTCGAGCAGCCATTCTGCGGCGACCGTTTCGGCGGAAGCAGCGGCGGGGGAGGCGGTCTGGTTGCCGGCGTTCTGGCCCCAGGCGGCGGTGAGCCAGTCGGCGGCGACGCCGACGGGATGGGAGGCGCCGATCACCCAGCCGAAGAAGCCGGCGCCGGTGGTGGCGTGCAGGCCGGGTTCGGCGAGGGTGGCGAGTTCCTCGATCACGGCAGTGCCGTCGCTCCCCTGTTCGGGCAGGGGGGCGGCGAAGGCGGCGAGAAGGGTGGCGTAGGGCGATGGAGCGGTGGCGGGGGCGGCCAGGACACGGGTGCGATAGGCGGCGGCGCGCGTGGCGGCGTGGTGCATCGGGGTGTTCAACGGCGGTGCCCTCCTATGCAGGCGGCCGATCGTGGGCCGCCGCCATTCGCGTTGGCAAGAGTACTTTTTGCGGGCGCTTCGCTGGGTCGCGGGTCGGCGGTGACCCGAATGGGTAGGGCCAGAGGGGGCAGCCGGTGTGAGCGCCGCAGTTGGCGGGGCGGTGGCGTCGCCGGCATTGTCCGGACGGGTGTGGGGGCGGCGTGATGGTGGCGCGCGCGCGGGGCCGCTGCTATGCGGCGGCGGTGCGGCCGGGCGGCCGCGGTCCGAGGACCCGGTTCGGCGGCGGGGCGCAGAGCCGGCGGCGGCAGGAGGCCCGTGCGGAGGATGGCCAGGAGGTGGTCGAACTGGGTGATGATGCGGCGCAGGACATCAAGGATCAGCAGATAGAGCGGGGCTAGCAGCCGCGCGCGCGCCGCCCGGTCGGCAAGGTCGCCGGCGAAGCCGCCCAGCAGCGGACCGAGCGCCGCAGGGCCAAGCGGGGCGGGGTCGGGTGCAGGAAGGGCGACACGAAATAACGTTGTCGTCGTTATATTTGTCCGTTTTTCGTTGCAAGCGCGATGTGGCTGGTGTCGGGTTGGCGCGGACAGGCAATCTCACGCACGGTGGCAGCCGCGCCGGCTGCGCGCCGCAATGCGTTGCATGGGGTTGTGGCGGTCGGCGTTCGCGGCGTTCAGCTGCCCGCCAGCAGGGCTGCCACGCGGTCCACCTGGGCGGGGGTGTTGTAGAGATGCAGCGACAGCCGGACCCTTCCGGCACGCAACGCGGTGACGACGCCGGCCGCTTGCAGGCGCTCCGCTGCGCCGGTGCCGCGTGGCGCGACCGACAGGATGGTGGAGCGGTGCGCCGGCGGGTGATCGAGAAACGGCACGCCGGCGGTCCGCAGTGCCGCAGCTAAGCGATCGGCCAGGGCGCGGTTGCCGGCGTCGATTGCGGTGATGCCGAGACCGTCAAGCAGGGCCATCGACTCGCGGTCGGCCAATACGTTGAACCACGCCAGGGACTGGTCGAAACGCGAGGCGGTGGCGGAGAGCGTCATCGTCGGCCCGAAGAAGCTGGCCAGCGGCTCGGCCGCCGCCTTCCAGCCGGCCGCGACGGGCTGCATCGCCGCACGCAAGGTCGGAGCGAAAAAAGCATAGCCCATGCCGCGCGTGCCGAGCAGGAATTTGTGCGCCGGGGCGGCGAGCGCATCGATGCGGAGTGAGCGGACATCAAAAGCAAGCGCGCCGGCCATCTGCGCCGCATCGACGTACAGCAGCGCGCCCGAGCGGTCGGCGATGCTGCGCAGCGCCGCGAGATCGACACGCCAGCCGGTTGCCGATTGCACGCCAGAGACCGCGATCAGCCTTGTGCCGCCATCGGCCATGGCGGCGAAATCTTGGGCCATCAGGCGGCCGTCGCGGTGCGGCACCATGCGCACCTCAAAGCCGCGCTGCGCCAGGAGCTGCCAGGCAAACAGGTTGGAGGTGTATTCTTCGGCGCCGACCAGGATCGAACCACCGCTGCCCTGATGAATAAGATGGGCAGCGACCTGGCCGGCGACCGCGCTGGCCGTGGGGACCAGCGCCACGTCCTCGGCAGCCGCGCCGATGAGCCGGGCAAAGCCGGTACGGCACTCCTCGCCGGCCTGCTCGGCGGGAACGAAGTCGAAGCGACCCTGGGACCAGGCGATCGCGGCAGCACCTAAAGCCCCGGCGGCGCGATCACTGCCGACACCGAAGGCGGCAGTGTTCATATAGATCGTGGCACCAAGGGCGGTGAAATGGGCTGCGATTGAATCAGGCATACAGATTCCTAAGGTTGCGCCGCGCGTTCGCGCAGGAATTACTTCTGCAGTGGATTCAAATTTGGGAACGAACACCAGCAGACGGCGTCGCCTCTGCCCTGGCGTAATTTTCCAGTAGGTTGGTGAAGCGTTAGTTCGGCGTTTCGAAGCCAAGTGTTTTACGTGGTCGATCATTGAGGCTTGTCGCGACAATGTCCAGGTCGCTCTGCGCCAAATCAGATGTGGCTCCGGAAATTTGGGCATCCTGCTAAGTGCCGCGCGTGTCCCTGATCAGGCAAATTTGCTTATGAACAGGAGCGACGATGAGCATACGACCTCGCCGGAACCGGACCCCGGATTCCAAGGCGAAGATGCCACTGCTGCCACTATGGGCGTCGAGACCCCGGCGACCCGGTGCGCCGATATCGCTACCCTT
>Ga0105050_10005117_pt1 | contig 17002 bp, 17 predicted proteins | sample FRY01_FD_78088 | JGI IMG/M metagenome (GOLD analysis project Ga0105050, IMG submission 78088) | Freshwater microbial communities from Lake Fryxell liftoff mats and glacier meltwater in Antarctica - FRY-01 | ecosystem: Environmental > Aquatic > Freshwater > Ice > Glacier meltwater ... | reverse complement strand
GCCAGCCCGGCTCGCTGTCCATCAGCGCCAGGAACCCGTCGATCAGATCGTCGACATAGCAGAAGCTGCGGGTCTGGCTGCCGTCGCCATAGATCGTGATGTCCTCGCCGCGCAGCGCCTGCATCGCGAAGTTGGAGACCACCCGCCCGTCGGCCGGGTGCATGCGCGGGCCATAGGTGTTGAAGATCCGCGCAACCTTGATGTCGAGCCCGTGCTGGCGATGATAATCGAAAAACAGCGTCTCGGCGCAGCGCTTGCCCTCGTCCCCGCCCAATACCGCACCGTCGTGAATACGATGGGCTAGGCAGCGATCTGCTGATCGCTTGCGACGAGCCTACCATGGACAAGTTCGACGCGACCTTCGCGGCGCTGAAGGAGCGCTTGCTGCCATAGATCGTGCGATTCTTCTGCATCGCGCCTGTACCTAATTGCTCGAGACGGATCCAACCGGCGCGCGCCGTCCAAGTCGGCGGAGCCGAGCCTGCCCCCTGTCGCGCAGGGTCGTGCAAGCTACGGGGCAACGCGAAATTCCGCTTGGTCAACGCCCCAGGCGTGTCGATGTTGCGGCGAAACGGCTGGACGCGGCGGGTCGCAAGCAATAAGCGCGCGTCGGTCGCTCCCGGTTCGCGGCAAAGCTACGCGGATGAGCGCCCTGCAATTGCCTATGACTGCGCTTTCCTTTCAATCATCAGTGCTGGCGGACTGCGCGGCGAGCTTCGCGCTCGCCGCTCTGTTGGCACGCTATGCCCAGCCGCTGTGCGCCCGGCTCGGGCTGATCGATTTGCTCGACGCGCGCAAACTACACACCGCCGCGACCGGGCTGGTTGGCGGACTGGCGCTGCTTTTGGCAATCCTGCCACTGGGCTTGCTGGCCAGCGCGCTGGTCTGGCCCCTATCCTAAATGCGCTCGATCTTACTGATGGTTCTGGCGATCGCCGCGATTACCGCGATCGGCATCGCTGACGACCGCGAATCGCTCGCTCCGCGCTGGCGCGTATTGCTGGGATTCGCGGTGTTAGGCAGGCTTGCCGCGATAGAGCCCTCGTTTCTGGCCCGTGTGCTGCGCTTCCCCCTGATCGGGTTGCAATTCGGACTGGCGTCCGACTGGTTGGCGGTGTTCTTCACCGCGCTGCGCCTCGTCGGCTTGGTCAACGCGGTCAACAGGGCCGACGGCAAGAACGGGCTGGTGCTGGGACTGTGCACCGGTTGGCTGATTCCTTTGGCGCTGCGGGCGAAGCCCAACGACCTGCCGATGATCGCCGCGATCCTAGCCGGGGTGATCGCGCTGCTGTTCATGAACCTGCGTGGGCGACTGTTCCTCGGTGACGGTCATCCCGTTATACAATCAGGCACTGTTCATTTGCGACACGCACACCTGCAACAGCCAGCGTCGATCATATTGGTGGTGCACCGATTGCCGCCAGGCAGTTCAAAGGCCTAAACTTGAAATGCAAACCACAAATTTATTTTTGCAGGCGACCTCCGCCCTCGCGCACAAGTGGCTTGAGATCAAAACGTTCGTCGAACACAGCATCGCCTTCAGTGATGATGTCTTGCACGCGTGGGTTGGGGTTCTGCTCCAGCTCGGCGTCGCTGCCGTGACCAGGTACCCAATATCGCACTGGGTGCCGTGGCTGGCGGTTTTGGGACTTGAGATCGCGAATGAGCTGAGCGATTTTTGGTACGAACGGTGGCCGGACCTGGCCATGCAGACCGGCGAGAGTGCCAAGGACGTTCTCCTGACCATGTTCCTGCCGACCGTGCTGCTGATCGTCGTCCGGAGCACACCGCGGCTGTTCCGCTGATTCGGCCGACCCGCGAGCGACCATCTTGCCGGGGCGATATCCCCGACGTCGGCGCAAGCTCTGCAAGATCTGTATGGAGCGAGACGAAGCCCGATATCGCGCCAGCTGGGTCATCCGACATGCTGCTTGTTCAATACGAACCGGGGGCAATCAGTTGGCCGTTGCGGATGAACCGCCCGCGAATCAGGGAGTCGGTGATCGTCACTTCCCCGCTGATCGTGGTCGTTCCAATGAACGTACCCCTGGTATAGGCTATTTCCGGCGCCTTTTGGCTGAAAGTGCAGTCCTTATAGATCACGCTGCGGGTCGACCAGGGAAGTCGCGTCCGCCCGGTAAGATCGAAGCGACATGCGTCGAACAGGACATTCGGGTTGTCGCTGAGGTCGACGATCGGCTTGCCCGCGCCATCGCGGCCATAGACCTGCCCGGTCGGCGACAGGGCCGGATCGTCGGTGAACCGGCAGCGGCGAAACCGGGTCGCCTCACCCGCGACGGTGCTTCCGTAAACATTGGTCATCGCACCGACGAACGTGCAATCATCGAAAGCGAAGCCCGGCTTGTTCGGCCATGCCGACCAGTATGTCGTGCCGACGAACTTGCAGCGGGTGAAGCTGGCGCCCCGCGCCCGGCCTTCGGCGGCTATCATCCCACCGCCCTCGTTATCGCTGAACTCGCAATCGACGAAGGTCGGTGCGCGAACCTCCTTGCCCTCGCCTTCGATGTCGAGCCCCGCGCCGGGCGGGCTCTTGACTGACGTGCCGCGCCGGGTGCGCCGGAACTTCGTGCGCACGAAGGCGATCGCCTCGCCACCGACAAGGCTCACACCCTGGCGGCCATTCTCAAAGAGGTCGCAGTCCTCGACCACGGAGCCCGCGCTGCCGGCAGCTTCATCGACTATCATTCCGTCCAGCGGATGATGGAAACTGTACACGCGCGATATGCGCCACGGGGCGGCGTTATTGCGAAGGATCAAGCCGGAACCGGGCAGCTGGTACCCGGCATCGCCCCATGGCCCGCCGATCTGCGCCTCCTCCATGTTGCCGTCGAGCCTGAGATCGACGATTTCGACCGCAGCGCGGCAGTTCTCGATCTCGACCATTCCGTAATAGGCAGCCGCGACTTCCTTGCCGTAATAAGGCGGCACATGTTTCGTGGCGCGACCGTTCGGGGCAAACGTGCCGAAGCGATAGCCGCGAGCGGCGCGTAACGTAGCGCCGTTGCCGACGATCCGCACCGGAGCGCGCGCGCCGTTAATGTACAATACACGCGCGGGGAGGAAGGTGTAGGAATGCCCGGCCGTCTCGGTGGCCGTCTGGGCGATGTTGCGCCCGACGCGATAGACAGTGCGGCGCAGTTGGGCGATCCCGCCGTGGCGGCTCAACCATTCGCCCAACGCCTTGAACGCGTCAGTATCGTCGCTGCTGCCGTCGCCCCGCGCACCGAACATTTCCGGCGTGACCGGTTTTCCCGGTCGCGGCTGGGCGCGCAGGCCTTGGGCAGAAAGCGCAAGCCAACCAACGGCACCGAGGCGGAGACAATCGCGGCGGTCGTATCGGTTCATCATCCAGTCCTGCCCCCGCGCGCCTTGCGCCAGCCTGAAACGGACCAGCTGTCCGCGTTCAGGATTGTTCCCGCGCCACGTCGGCCCTATAGTCTGGCCATGACCTACTATGCACATCCATCGGCCATCGTCGACGACGGCGCTATCATCGGTGACGGCTCGCGGGTGTGGCATTTCGTCCACATTTGCAGCGGCGCGAGGATAGGCGCGCGGGTCTCGCTCGGCCAGAACGTGTTCGTCGCCAACCGGGTGTTCCTCGGCGACGACTGCAAGGTGCAGAACAACGTCTCACTGTACGACAATGTCACGCTCGAAGACGGGGTGTTTTGCGGTCCCAGCATGGTTTTCACCAACGTCTATAACCCGCGCGCCCAGGTTGAGCGCAAGGATGAGTACCGGCCCACGCTGGTTCGCTGCGGGGCAACGCTGGGGGCCAACTGCACGATCGTCTGCGGCGTGACGATCGGCGAATACGCGTTCGTCGCCGCCGGCGCGGTGATCAACCGCGACGTACCCGCCTATGCGCTGATGGCGGGCGTTCCCGCGCAGCGGATCGGCTGGATGAGCCGCCACGGCGAGCGGCTGGATTTCGACGCAGAGGGAAATGCGCGCTGCCCGGCGACGGGTGAGGCCTATCGGCTCGCCGACGACGTGGTGACGAAGGAGCCTGTTACCCAGCCTTAGCCGACCGGGTTTTCGCCTTGGCCGTAGCTGCGGCCAGAACCCTGTCCAAAGCGTCCGTTCGTTCCCCGCGCATGCGATCCAGCGCCAGTCGCGAAGGGGTCGCGAGATCGTCGGCCCACCAGATCGGATGAGTGAGAAGCTGCAGCGCTCGCCCGGCGGTGACGGAGGGATGATCGAGCGGATGGCCCTGGAAGAAGCCTCCGCTACTATCCGAAATGTAGGCCACCTCGGTGAAAACGTTCGGCTCGTACGTGTGGCGGCGGCCGGCGAACTCTCCCGCCAGTCCCATCAGCTCGGGCGCCGGCCGATGGAACGAAATGGAATCGACCGGTCCGCCGCTCAGCCGTTCTAGGATGGCGCATTCCTCGTCAGCCGCCGTCTCAAGCGCGGTCCGTTCATTGTGATAGAACGTCGCATCGAAATGAAGCCCTATCCGGTGGCCGAGATCGCGCAGACGGCGGAGCTGATCGCGTGATTGGGCCGAGGCCGGATTGTACATCTCGGTCGAGACGAGCACGTAATAACTTGCCGAAACGCCAAGATTCGCCTCCTCTTCGGCAACTCTCAGCGCGCGCGCGATACACAGATCGACATCGTGCCGCAGGAACACGAGGCGCCGGTCAGGTACAAGGCCTTCGAGCGGCGTATCGCGGTAGCCGAGTCCCTGGAGATCCGCGATGAGTGCGCGATAATCGCTCAGGCTGAAATCGGCTTGTCGATGGATGGCGGTCCTCGGCGCAGCGCTAGTATCGAGGGCATTCATGGGCATTGTGGCCCCATAGGGCCATCATTGGCTCGCTGTCCAGATAAGCGAATTCTTTGACGCACGTAGGATCGTGTGAGAGCGGTGTCGGACGCACGTCGATTAGTACGGAGATGGGGAATTGAGCAGAATCGGGCTTCTCGGAAGCAAAGGAACGACGTTAGACTTCCTGCACAACTTCTCCATGGCAACCGGGCACGAGATCACGCATGTTATCGTGCTGCCGGGCGAGCACAAAGCCGCCGCCAAGGTTGCTTTTCACAGCGCGGATAAAATCGTTGCCGCAGCGGGCGATCGATACGTCCACCAGGCCAGAACCTACAACTTGTCCGCGCCTGAGGATTACGCCTTCTTCGAGGAGGCTTCGCTCGACATATTGTTCGTGCTTGGGTGGGAGCGGCTCGTCCCCGATGCGGTTTTGCGAACGCTTCGGTGCGGCGCGTACGGTATGCATGGCAGCTCTTACGGACTACCGCGCGGGCGTGGGCGCTCACCGATGAACTGGGCAATCCTGCAGGGGCACTCGCACTTCACGACCTCGCTGTTCCGTTACACGCCTGGGATCGATGATGGTGACGTCGTCGCGTCGCAAACCTTCACGATTTTCCCCGACGACGACATCGCCAGCCTTCACACGAAGAACCGGGTCAGCATGTTGCGGCTGGTGCGGTTCTTTCTTCCCTCCATCCTGGCGGGCACTCTCATCCACCAGCCGCAATCCGGCGAAACGCCGACCTATTATCCTAAGCGCACGCCCGATGATGGCGTGATCGACTGGTTTCGCACCTCGCAGGAGATTGTCAGGCTCGTTCGCGCGGTCGCGCCGCCCTACCCGGCAGCGTTCACGCATCGAGGCAGCCAGATCGTCCGGATCGATGCGTGTCGCGAGTTTGAGCGGTCGATGTTTTCCAGCAACATCCGTCCCGGGGAAGTTCTGGACTTTTCCCCCTCGACCGGAAATATCATTGTGAAGACGGGTGATGGTTCCTTGCTGATCACCGATTGGCGCAGCGATACCCACTTCGCACCTGAAGTCGGGGCCAAGCTGGAATCGGTTGGGCATCGATGGACGCGCGCAGAATTGCAGGCGCGCTATAACGAGATACCCCACGACGAGTGGGAAATCCGGGAAGACCTCTCACCCTAAGCCCAGGATGCGCCGATATTCCGCCCGCTCGTGTGCGTCGAGAACGTCGGGGTCGAGCATTTCCAGCGCTCGCCGCCGTACCGCGGCACCGAACGCCGCGCGCTTCTCAGGATCGACGATCAGCTCCTCGGTGGCGTGGATAAAGGCCGCCTTGTCCCGGAACGGAATGAGGCGTCCGGTCAGCCCGTCCTCGATCAACTCCCCCTGCCAATCGAGATCGTAGGCGACGATGCCCGCCCCGCCCAGTGCCGACTCAGACAGAGCGCGTCCGGTAAAGGGTGACAAGACGACCGCTGCGTGAGCGTTCAACTGGGCCAATGCGGCCTGGTTTTGATTTCCCGCGAAGACGGTCTGATCGGTCACGTTCAGCTCGGCCGCTTGGGCGCGCAGCGGAGTTTCGAGCTCGCCTTCCCCGGCAAAGCACAGTTTGATGTCGTGCCCGCGCGTGCGCAGCTCAGCCAGCACATCGACGCAGTCTTCCGGGAATTTGAGCGGCTGCAGCCTCCCGACCGCGAGCAGATATCTGCCCGGATCAAGCCCGAGCCGGGCGAGCAGGCTCTCGTCGAACACGCGTTCCTCCGGAGGCTGGCGGTGTTCCGGCGAAAGCAAATTGCCGTAACGGAAGACTGTCGTGCGGGCGGCGTCCGCACCGGCCGCCAGCGCAAACTCGAGGTTCTCAGGATTAGGCGCTGCCACCATCGCTGCACGGGGGAAGACGAAGCGTTCGATGCAGCTTTCGACCTTCGCGGAGCGGAACAGGCGCGGAAAAATCGGCGCGCCGGTGTTGGCGCGCACCTTGGCGTTGTTGCCATTGACCCGGATTACCAGCGGAATGCCCGCCAGTTTGGCCAGCGCCCAGCCGAACAGGCCCAGATAAAGCGGGTCGCCAACGCGCACCGCGGCGATGCGTTCGCGGCGGACCAGCGCGAGCAGGGTGAAGAACAGCCCGAGCTGGGCGAGCGCGAAGTTGAGCGGAAACAACCTGGCCAGCCAGGCGAAGCGCCCGATCTTTCCTTCGATGAAGGTGTGCCGTGGGGCAAGCTCGTGCCAAATGGGCCGCCCGTAACGCGGCGCCCATCCGGGCGAGGTGGTTAGCGAGGCCAGCGGGTGGACGTTCCACACGTGGCGGAAAAATCCGCCGAGGTCGCGGCAAGTGACCGAGTGTTCATTGCCCAGCTTGCGCAGAGTCTCGAGAGTGTAGGCGCCGTCGAGCACCAGCAGGGTGGGTGCGGCTTGGTCGGGGGGGAGCGAAGTCATGCGGGGGGCAGTAGATACCGGCGCAGGTGGCGCAGCGCAACCGGGCGATTGCCTGGGCAGGGTTGAGCCGCTAGACGGCGCCCTCCTTACCAAGATCGAAACCGGTACTTCAGAAAAATGATTGCGAACACCAAAGACATGCTGCGCGGCCGCAAGGTCATCGTCACCGGCGGCGCCGGGTTCATCGGCTCGCACCTGTGCGAAGGACTGGTCGAGGTCGGCGCCGACGTGATCTGCCTCGACGATCTGTCCGCGGGCAAAACCACCAACGTCCGCCACCTGGCCGACCGCAACAACTTCCACTTCGTCCAGGCCGACATCTGCGACAGCGGCGAAGCGATGGAGCGGATGTTCGAGGGCTGCGATACGGTGTTCCACAACGCCGCGTCGAAGAAGAACATCTGCCTCGACAACCCGCAGCGCGATCTGGAAGTCAACGCCGGGGGCGCGCTCAACTTACTCGAACTGGCGACGAAGCACGGGGTGCGCAAGTTCGTCCAGGCCTCGACAGGATCGGTCTATGGCGAGCCGCAGATCTTCCCCACCACCGAAAGCCACCCATTCGAGCCGGTCTCCTATTACGGCGTCTCCAAGCTTGCGGGCGAGCGCTATGTCGACGTCTTCCACAAGCTGTACGGGCTCGACACCACGATCCTGCGCTATTTCCACGTCTATGGCCCGCGCCAGGAATCGAACGAGTTCGGCGGGGTGGTCTCAATCTTCCTGCGGCGGATCACCGAAGGGCAAAACCCGATCGTGTTCGGCCATGGCGAGCAGGTTCGCAGCTTTACCTATGTGCGCGACCTGGTCGAGGCCAACTTGCGCGCGGCCACCGATCCGGTGGCGACCGGCCAGGGCTACAACGCCGCCTCGGGCATCCGGGTGACGATCAACGAACTGGCCAGAGGCATGCTCGACATTCTCGATCCCGCCGGACGCCTCGAGGTCGAGCACGGCGAGCCGTTGATAGGCGACATCATGGAGTTCGATGTCGCCAACGCGAAGATCCGCGAGCAGCTGGGGATCGAGTTCGAGCAGGATTTCTGGGGTACGCTGCGCACCGCGCTAAGCGATGTCGACGGGTTCCTGGGGCGTCCTGCGAAAGCCCCGGCGGCCTGACCGGGCCCGCACCGACCCGCATGGACTGGCGCGAATACCTTCGCCACTTCGCGATCCTGCTATCGGGTACCGCCGCCGCGCTGGCGCTGAACCTGGCCGCTTATCCGCTGCTGGCGCGGCTCTATTCGCCGGCCGACTTCGGGGGCTTCGCAATCATTGTCGCGGCATCGGCGATCCCCGGAGCGATCGCCTGCGGACGGTTCGAGCTGGCGGTGCCAACCGCGCCGCACTGGGGCCGCCATGCGATCCTCTGGCTGTGCATCACCATCGGGTTCGCGGCAGGCATTCTATCGACAGCCGGCGCGGCGCTGTGGTGGTGGTGGCAAGCCCTGCCGCACGGTGCGATCATGGCCCCGCTGCTCGGGCTATGCGTCTTCCTGACCGGGTTCACGGCCGCCGCGCAGCTTTATCTGATGCGCCACGACCGCTATCGCCTGGCGTCGCTGTCGCTGGTTGTACGCACCGGCGGCACGGTCGTCGCGCAGGCGCTTCTTGCCCTGGTCGCCCGGGACTCGCTGTCGCTGGTGATCGGCTACGCCGCCGGATTTCTGGCGCAGGGCGCGATGCTCGCCGCGGCGTTGCTGCAGATCGGCGCGGGTCGGCCACACCGGGCGCGGATGCGCGCGATGTTCCGGCGCTATCGCCGCCAGGTCAGCATCGATATCCCCAGCACGTTCATCGCCGCGCTCGGGCTCAACCTGATGACCTTCTTCCTGCTAAGCCTGTTCAACCAGCGAACGCTGGGGTTCTATTCGCTGGCCAACCGCATCGCGATCGTTCCGCTGCAACTGTTCAACGATGCGCTGGGCCAGGTGTTCTTCCAGAAAGCCGCGCGCAGCCAGGAACGCACCGGATCGTTTTGGAGCGAAATGAAGTTCAACGTGGTGACTTCGGGCGCGATCTCGGTCGCCGTGCTGGTCGGCATCTGGCTGCTGGCGACCCCGTTCATCACGCTTTACCTCGGGCGCCAATGGGCACCCTCGGCGCAAATGCTGCTGATCCTCGCCCCAATGCTGGCGATGCGCAGCCTGTGCATGTCGGTTGCGACGGCGGTGTTCGTGCTGAAGCGACCGCAATGGCTGCTCTACCACAACCTCGCGAACGCCGCGGTCCAGGGCGCAGCGTTCGCGATCGGCTGGGCGAGCGGGATGGGGGTTACTCAATTCCTCGCGCTTGCCGCAGCGCTGTTGTTCGCCGAGTATCTAGCGTTCGCGATCGTCCTGATCGTAATTGCCCGGGCGGGCGCTCGGGCTAGCGGGACTTCGGCTGCGCTTCGATGAAGTGCGCGTTCGATCCCGGCACCAAAAGCTGACGGACTATCTCCAATCCATAGGATTCCATCGCCAGGCCAATCGTTTCGGTGGTGAAATAGCGGACGTGGGCATAATCCAGGGGGCGGCCTTCAGCAAGCCAGCGCCTGGTCCGCGCCATCCGCCGATAGAGTGCAGCATATTCGAGCGGTGCCCCCAAAACCCGCGCGACTTTCCGCCAGCCGTGGCTACGGTTGACGATGTTCCCGAAACTCTTGGCCTCGGCGAGCAGGTGGGGATCGTGCATCCCATTCCAGAAATACAGGCGACCGTTGGGAGCTAGCGTGCGGCAGACATCGGCAATAGCCTCGTGAACCGTTTCGATATGGTCGAGCGAGGTCGAGAAGATCGCCGCGCCGAGCGTGCCATCCTTAAGCGGGACCGCTTCGGCAACAGCGCCCACGAGGCACAGGTAATCGCGCTCGACGACCCGAGGGATGGGCTCCATCCCGATGTAAGCCGCAAGCGCAAGGTCGGACACGTATGAAGGTTCGTCCGGAAACAGTCCGCAACCGACGTCAAGCACGGGCAAGGTTCGATCGAGCGATACCGCGATGAAGTTGCCGAACAGCGTGGCGAGTGTGCGATCCTCCTCGTAGCTGTCGTCAGAATAGCGATCGATCGATTCGGTCTGTTGGCGCAGCCAGTCCTCGGATTGGACCGCGCCTGCCTCGCACAGCACGTTGTTGCCGGTCACACGGTTGAGATGCGCGCACTCTTCGCATATCAACCCGTGGGCTTCGTTACGGACGCCGCCGCCACACGCCGGGCAGGCAAAGATGTGCGCAAGGGTTTGAATCTGCATCGCGCGCGCCCTAGCGGTTGAGTTCGATGCTGCCAAGGCGTGGGTCGGCGCGGAGTGAATAGCAGGTGGTGGCATGATCCAGTCTTGGTCCGACCTGAGAGCCTATCTTCGCGCCGATGCGGTCAGTCGCGGCGATGCGCGGCGGCTGCGGGCGTTCGTGGTCGATCCGGTGGCGCGCTTCACCGTGCTGCTGCGGGTCCTCGAATATGCCATCAACACCGGCAAGCCCGCGCCGATCCGCCTGCCGGTGCTGATCTGGTTTCGGCGGCTGTCGGTGCGGTTGGGGTTCAGCGTGGGGCCCAATATCTTCGGGCCGGGTCTGGCGATCGTCCACTATGGCTTGCTGGTGCTCGATCCGACGACGCGGATCGGGCGTAACTGCCGGATCCACATGGGCGCGCACATCGGCGGGGCGGCGCAGTTCGTGCCCGCCGACGAGGCGCACCTCCATTCGCCGCGAATCGGCGACAACGCCTACATCGGCCCGGGGGCCAAGCTCTATGGCGCGATCCGCATCGGCGACGACTGCACGATCGGCGCTAACGCGGTGGTCACCCGCTCGTTCGAGGGCAACGGCCTGACGCTCGCCGGGGTGCCGGCCAAAGTAATTGCCGAGGGCGGGATGGGCGAGCGCGTGCTTAAGGGCGCGTGATCAGCGCGCCAGGCGACCGACCCGCAGGTTGAGCTTGCGGTAAAGCCCCAGCAGCCGCTCCCACAGCGCCGCTTCCGACGGATAGGCGTCGTGGCGCACTTCGGGACGGGCAAGGTAGTCGACCAGCTTGTCCTCGCTCCATCCCATCTTTTTGAGGAAATAGGTGCGGTCGCTGTCGAGGTCCTTTTGCGACGGGTAGGCGATCTGGCGCATCCGGTCGGCGGCCTCGTCGCGGGTCATCTGCCCGGTCATGATCAGGGTCGAGAGATGCGGTTTGCGCTTGTCGTACCCGAACTTGGCGGGGAGCATATAGCCCTGCCAAAACCGCGTGAAGACCGATTCATAGTGCTTATAGGCATAGGGCTTGTACCCGTGGTCGCGGGTCAGCACCTCCAGCGCCTCGTCCTTGCGGTAGTCGATGTAATCGAGGAACGCGATCCAGTGGGCCCGGTCGATCAGGATATGCTTCATGTACCGGAAGGTGCCGATCGCCGGAAAGGTGCGCACTTTGGGCCCGCCAAAACGCTTTGAAATCCCGACAATGTTACGCTTGTCCATCTTGTTCCAGGTCCACTCGCCGGGCATCGCCATACCCTCGGTCGCCATGTTGGACCCGGCCAGGATGTAGTGGAGTCCGTGCTTGGCGGCTTGGCCATAGACCACTCCGGCCAGGGCGTTGTCGTACAACACCTCCACGTCGCGAACGTCGGCGGCGAACATCGCCTCCATCAGTCCGCGAATCTCGGGCCAGTCGATCACATGGGTGTAGAGATCAACTCCCAGTCCGCGGACGAGGTTGGCGATGTTGTTGGCGGCCACCTCGGCGTTCCAGCCGCTGTCCATGTGCACCGCCAGCGGGCGCAGCCCGAGCTCGACCGCCCTGACCAGGGTGTAACTGCTGTCGACCCCACCCGAGACCCCGATAATGCAATCGTAGGGCTTGCCCTTGCCGTTAGCCCGGACCCGATCGACCAGGCCCTGAAGCTTGCGCTCGCGCTCGACCGGATCGGGGTCCACGTACTTGTCGAGCCGGACGAGAAAGTCGGTGCAGTAATTGCACACTCCGGCCTCGTCGAAGACGATGTTGTGCGCGGTGTCATCCATGATGCAGCGGGTGCAGACCCGGTGGTTCCCCGGCCAGGTCGTGGAGGTGCCGGTCGCGCTGGCGGGGACGGTGATGGCTTCGGTCATCGAACGGGTTCGTCTTTCCACAATGCTTGCAGCTCGTTGTAACCCGGATAAGTGATCAGCACCGCGCGGTGCGGACCCTGAAACACGAACCATGCGCCAGCCGCCACGGCGCTCGCCCCGGCATCGGTCGCGGCCTTGATGTCGGCGAGCCCGGCAATTCCCCCGATTGCAATCAGCGGTACGTCGGCGATCGCGCTCGCCTCCCGGATCAGCTCGACATCGACCCCGCCAAGGGTGCCGTCGCGGTCCACCGCGTTAAGCAGGATCTCGCCCGCCCCTGCCGCCACCGCCGCGCGCACCGCTTCTCGCCAGTCGGTCTGCGGCGGCTTGAGCCCCGCGGCGCTGAAGGTCTGCGCCTTGCCCAGCCAGTTGCGCTTGACGTCGATCGAAACGACCACTGCCTGCTGACCTGCGGTTTCCGCGATCTCTCGCACAATTCCCGGATTCCGCATCACCGCCGATTGCAGGCAGACTTTCTCCACTCCCAGCGCAAATACCTGCCGCGCGTCCTCGGCAGTGCGGATCCCGCCGCCGTAAGCCAAGGGCATGAAGCACTCACTTGCCAGTTCCTCAATCGCCGCGAAGTCAGGACCGCGACCTTCGCGGGTAGCGTCGATATCAATCACCATGATCTCGTCAACTTCCTTGGCGTTGAAGATCTTCACCGCGTTGATCGGATCGCCGACGTACTTCGGCTTGGCGAACTTCTCGGTCTTGATCAGCCCGCCGCGCGACGGGCTGAGCAGCAGGCAGGGGATGACGCGGTGGCTCAGCATCGCGCGCTCAATTCGCCGCCAGCTGCGCGAAATGGCGCATCACGCCAAGCCCAAAGCGGTGGCTCTTCTCCGGGTGGAACTGCAGACCCATGACGTTGCCGTGGATCACCCCGGTGACGAACTCGGTGCCATAGGTCGTGGTGCAAAGCACGTCGGCCGGATCGTCGCACACCGCGCGATAGCGGTGGACGTGATAGAAGCGCTGCTCGCCCTCGTCGTCGGGCACCAGCGGATTGGCGCGCCGGGGCGCGACCACCGACCAGCCCATGTGCGGCAGCTTGAGCCGCGCGTCGCCACCCAGATCGATCTGGATGACGTCGGCCGCGATCCAGCCGAGCCCGGGCAGCACGCCCTCCTCGCTGCGGCGGCACAGCATCTGCATCCCCAGGCAGATGCCGAGAATCGGGATGCCGCGCGCGCGCGCCTCGTTCAGGGCGCCGATCCAGCCGCCTTGGTCGAGCGCGGTCATCCCCGCGTCGAAGGCGCCCACGCCAGGCAGAACGATACGCTCGGCGCTTCGCAGCGCGGCGGGGTCAGCGACGATCTCGGCACTGGCGTCCGCCGCCTCGAACATCCGCTGGACCGAGCGGATGTTACCGATCCCGCAATCAACGATCGTAACGTCCATTTGGAACTATCTCCGCGCCGGACGGAGGCAGGGGCTGGCGCTGCGCCGCATGAGCCGAACCCCTAACCCTTCGGGCGCGCCGGAACCGAGCGCGAATGCCCGGCGGTGCGGATCGCGTGGACCAGTTCGATGGCCGGTAATCCGTCGGCCAGCCCGAAGCCCTCGCCCGCCAAGATCCCGCGATAGCTGTCGTTGTGGAGTTCGGTGAAGCCGTCTGAGAACTCGATCTCGCCGCCGTCCATTGTCACGCTGCGATAGGTTCGCTGGCCCTTGGCGCGGACCGCCTCGGGCAGATCGGCGGCGTTGACCGAAAGCAGCCAGGTGACGTCGGCGTGAGCGAACTTCAGCCGGCCCGCGCCCGCGTCGTCGTCGAGCCGGGTGACCTCGACGTCCGCGATGGGGCCGAAGACCCACAGCAGCATGTCGAAGAAGTGGACCCCGATGTTGGCGGCGATGCCGCCCGACTTGGTCTCGTCGCCCTTCCACGAAGCGAAGTACCAGTTCCCACGGCTGGTAATGTAAGTGAGATCGACCGCGAAGCGCACCGCCGGATCGCGCGCGACCGCGTCGGCTACCTTCTGGCGCAGTGCGATGATCGCCGGATGGAGGCGCAGCTGGAGGATGGTGTGAACCTTTTTCCCGCTCTCGCGCTCGAGGTCCATCAGCGCCTCGGCGTTCCACGGGTTGACCACCAGCGGCTTCTCGCAAATCGCATGCGCCCCGGCACGCAAGGCAAAGCGGATGTGCGCATCGTGGAGGTAATTGGGCGAGCAGATCGCGACAAAGTCTACTGCCTCGGAAGCGCCACTGCGGCGCAATTTGTCGAGATGCCGGTCAAACCGCTCGAACTCGGTAAAGAACCGCGCCTCGGGAAAATAGCTGTCGATCACTCCGACCGAATCGTTGGGATCGAGCGCGGCGACGATCCGGTTGCCGGTCGCCTTAACCGCCCCCATGTGCCGGGGCGCGATATAGCCTGCGGCGCCGATCAGGGCGAAGTTGTGCATTTCTGACTATGCTCCTGAATTTCGCTGGTTTCGCGAAAGGCCCATCTGAGCCTTCATCTGTGCCACGCGACTAGACAAAGCGGCGGGCGCGTGCAACCGCCAGCTGCCGTGCGAGGGTTTCAAGCGCCAGCGCCCGACCCGTTTTCCGGAGCCGATCGTGAAAATCCTGCATGTCCTTCCCGCGCTGTCCAAGGGCGGAGCGGAACGGGTCGCGGTCGATTTGGCCAACATGGCCGTCACCGACGGGCACGCTGCCACGCTGCTGGTGGCTACCGCCGGTAAGGACGAAATTCTTCCGGTCCCGCTCGACCCCAAGGTCCTGCGGCGCACGATCTACCCCCAAAGCGTTGGTCGGTTGCAACGCTACATGGGCATATGGGGATGGACTTCGGCCAATCGCGACTGGCTGGCAGCGTTCGACGTGATTCATTGCCACCTCAGCTTCGCGACACTCTTCGGAGAGGGGGCGCGTCGCGCGCTGCGCCGGATTCCAGTGGCCCGGCGACCGGTGATCGTCGAAACCAACCACGGCGTCGGTCTCGACAACCGGCGTATCGCGCTCGCCCTGTTCGCCAAGCTGCTGGGCCGCCGCGATGCGGTCGCGTTCATGGCGTTCGATTCCTACTGGCGGGATTTCGTCGCCCGCCATCCCGATCTTCTGACCCGGCTGATCCCGAACGGTGTCAGCCTCCCCCAGGCTCCCGCCCAGCCCGTGGCGCGGATCGCCATGCGGGAGAGGCTGGGTATTCCGCTGGACGTGCCGGTCGCGGGAACCGTCGGACGGATGGTAGCGGAACGCCGCCCACGCCTTTATCTCCCCGCCTTCGCCGAAATCGACCGGGTCAGCGGGGGCCGTGCGCACTTTGTCATCGGTGGAGCAGGTCCCGAGATCGAACCGGTGCGGCAGATGGCCGCGGAATTGGGACTGGCAGGGCGGGTGCATCTTCCCGGGCTGGTGACCGATCCGGTCGAGCTGATGGCCGGGCTCGACCTCTACCTCACGATGATGGTTGGCGAGCAGGCGGGCATCGCCGCGCTCAAGGCCGAGCTCGAGGCGCTCGGTTACTGGTTCCGCTCGAAGACCGACAGCGAAGTGCTGCTGCACGCGCTGGCGGAGTGGGGAACCGCCGCGCTCGACCGGCTCAACGGCATGTTCGCCTTCGCCTTGTGGGACCGCAAGGAGCGCACGTTGCTGCTCGCGCGCGATCGCTACGGAATCAAGCCGCTTTATTACTGCGCCCAGGGCAATCGCCTCGCCTTCGCCTCGGAGCAAAAGGCGATTTCCGCGATTCCGGGCTTCGCCACGCCGATCGACAAGCGCGCGCTGCTCGAGTACTTCACGTTTCAGAACATCTTCACCGATCGCACCTTGCAGGAGGACGTCCGGCTGCTGCCGCCCGGCCATTTCGCGGTACTCGACCTCGGCCGTGCAAGTCCGGCGCTCGTCGTCAAGCAGTTCTGGGACTTCGATTTCCGCGAGCCGACCACGTTCGCCCGCGACGAGGAATACCGCGAGGAGCTTGGTCGACTGTTCTCGCAGGCGGTCAGTCGCCAGCTGATGACCGATGTCGAGCTCGGCAGCTATCTTTCGGGTGGGATGGATTCGGGCTCGATCACCGCGGTCGCGGCGGCCAGCTTCCCCTACCTCAAGACCTTCACCTGCGGGTTCGACTTGTCCTCGGCCTCGGGAATCGAGCTCGGCTTCGACGAGCGCGCGAAGGCCGAGGCGATGAGCTATCACTTCAAGACCGAGCATTACGAAATGGTGCTCAAGGCCGGCGACATGGAGCGTTGCCTGCCGCAGCTGGCGCACCATCTGGAAGAGCCGCGGGTGGGCCAGAGCTATCCCAATTTCTACGCGGCGAAGCTCGCGTCCAAGTTCGTCAAGGTGGTGCTGTCGGGGGCGGGCGGGGACGAAATATTCGGCGGTTATCCGTGGCGCTATTATCGCGCGGTGGTCAACGACGGGTTTGAGAACTACGTCGACAAGTACTATGCGTTCTGGCAGCGCCTGGCCAACAATCGCGAGCTCAAGCAAATGTTCGCGCGATCTGGGCCGACGTCCGCGACGTTTCGACCCGCGACATCTTTCGCGATGTTTTCCGCCATCACGACGACAATCTCGACGGCCCGGAAGACTACATCAATCACTCGCTCTATTTCGAGTGCAAGACGTTCCTTCCGTGCCTATCCGGTTAACGCAGACACCCACTACATGTAGGGTGCGTCCAATCGCCGGAATAGAGCTCGGCGTAGGTCGGGGCCACCACCCCTCCAGCTATACCGAGGAGCGAGCG
>Ga0105050_10005116_pt1 | contig 17004 bp, 12 predicted proteins | sample FRY01_FD_78088 | JGI IMG/M metagenome (GOLD analysis project Ga0105050, IMG submission 78088) | Freshwater microbial communities from Lake Fryxell liftoff mats and glacier meltwater in Antarctica - FRY-01 | ecosystem: Environmental > Aquatic > Freshwater > Ice > Glacier meltwater ... | reverse complement strand
TTGGTCGTTTAACAGCATATTTTGCGGGTCACGGAATTGAGCACCGATGGAACCTTTTCCTTCAATCATGAAATGGTGTTCGTGATTGATGAAAATTCGACCGATTAAATAACCTCGGTCATCCATTCGATTTTGAAGAAAGGATTCTGCTAAAAAATTATAAATGTTAATAATACCAAAGTAACCGTTATTCTCGTTCTTATTGAAATAATTCGTTCCCCAAAGCGGATTAGTATCTGGTAAACGGAAAACATTTTGATGTAAATTAAAAACCAAAACGTCACTTCCTATAAATACATGAATCTCAAATTTACCTTTATCTACAAAACTTAAGCGAATTCTCGAATCGGTAATTGATTTTTGTAAGAGTTCGAGTTCTGCTTTTATTTTTTCTTTAAAAGTTTCAAACACTTTTTCACAATCTTCAGCAATATCTTGTTTCAATGCTGATTTGTTCAACAACAACTTTAAAAGCTGTTGTCTGTTTGCTTCGATTTGGTCATTGTCCATATTATTAGTTTTTTCAAAAATAAGGTTTATGTAAATTGAAATATGTAATCAAATGTTAAAATTAGCGTTCTTAAATATGAATACAGGATTAAAACTTGGTTAATCGAGTAAAAAATCCGACCTTTGAGGGCTGAAATTTTTGGATTGCTATTTGATATAAAGTTTCCAAGCAACAATAACAATGAAAAAACGAATCTGGTTTATTATTAATCCTATTTCTGGTGTACGTCGCAAAGACGATATACCTCAACTGATTAATGAGTTCTTAAATCATGATTTATTCGATTTTGTTATTAAGTACACAAAACACAAAGGCCACGCTGTTGATCTTGCTAAGGAGGCTGTTGAAAATAAAATCGATATCGTTTGTGCGGTTGGTGGTGATGGTTCGGTTCACGAAGTTGGAACAGGTTTAATCGGTTCTTCTACAATGTTGGCAATTATCCCAATTGGCTCCGGTAATGGTTTGGCTCGCCACATGAAAATTCCACTTTCTGTTTCTAAATCAATCGAATGTATTAACGACCTATACGAAATCCAAATGGATACTGTGTTGGTTAACGATACCCCATTTATCGGCTTTGGAGGTTATGGTTTAGATGCAGTAATCGCAAAAAAATTCGATGAAGATAAAAAACGTGGATTTAGAACGTACGTGAAGCATGTTTTTAAAGAGTTTTTTAAATACAATCCAATAAATATTTCAATCGACACCAACGGACAAATTAAAAAAATGCCTGTTGTTATGTGTACGATTGCAAACACTTCAGAGTTTGGAAATGGATTTGTTGTTTCTCCAAAATCGGATGCGACTGACGGAAAAATTGAATTATTTATTTTAAAGCCTTTTTCTTTTTGGAGAACGCCAGCAATTATCTACCAATTTTTTATGAGACGTTCGCACAAATCGCAATTTGCTGAAGTCATTTCTTTTGAAAAAGCAAAAATTAATCTTTCACAGCGAATCGCTCATTATGATGGCGAACCTGTTGATGTTAAAAGTGAATTAAACGTTCAAGTGGTTCCAAAAAGCCTCCACATTTTAATAGGTAGAAAATAATATGTCATTTATCGAAACAGATTTAAGTACTTTCCTAGAAGTATTAGGGAAATTAGATGCAAATACAAAACCAATTTGGGGAAATATTTCCGCACAAAGAATGGTTGAACATTTAACTGACAGTATTACAATGTCTAGAGGTTTGGGCGAATATCATCTTATCGTTCCTGAAGAAAAAGCAGTTCAATTAAAGCAGTTTTTACACACCGATAAACCAATGGCTCAAAATGTGCAAGTTCCTTTTGCATTGCCTGATACAGCTTTAAGAAATTCCGATTTAGATGATGCGCTCGATGAATTTACAATTGCGTGGGTTGATTATGAAGAAGATAGGGATGAAGATTCTGAGAAATTAGCAGTTCACCCATTTTACGGGAATTTAAATCGAGAAGAATGGTTATTAGTTCATTCCAAACACTTCACGCATCACTTTAAGCAATTCGGACTGATTGAATGAATCCACTTGTAATTTCTGGAGTTATAGGACTTTCTCTAGGGACTCTAAATTACCTTTATTTTAGAACAAAAGGCTATACTTCTTACGGTCAACTTTATTTGAGCATAATTGCTTTTTTTGGATTTTCGCTTTTATTTTTGAAGTTTCTCTTGTAACACAATCTTATTTTAGCTAAAAATCAATTGACTTGTGCAACTGACCTGTGGTGATTTGTATTCTAAAAATAAAATTTCTAAATCAAAATCGATTGTGAATATTGGTTCAATAAAATTTCTCCCTTTACTTCATAAAAGCGTACATCAATATATTGGCTCCCATCTGTAATGCTTGCTTTCTTTTTTCTGGTGAATCGTTGTGGACTTGTGGATCTTCCCATCCATCGCTAAGGTCAGTTTCATACGTGTATAAACAAATCAAACGACCTTTTTCGATAATTCCAAAAGCTTGTGGACGCTTGCTATCATGCTCGTGAATTTTTGGCAAACCGTTGAATTTATACTTTTGATTAAAAACAGGATGGTCATTTGGCAACTCAACTAATTTACTATTTGGAAACACCTTTTTTAATTCTATTCGGATAAATTCATCCATTCCATAGTTGTCATCAATGTGTAAAAAGCCACCCGCTAAAAGGTAATTTCTTAAATTTTCTGCTTCTGTTTTTGAAAAAACAACATTTCCATGTCCTGTCATGTGTAGCATTGGATATAAAAAAATATCCTTACTTCCAACCTCCACGTAAGGTACATCTTTAGAAATATTTGTGTTCAGATTCTGATTACAAAACGAAATCAAATTTGGCAATGCTGTTGGGTTTGCGTAGTAGTCTCCTCCCCCATTGTATTTCAAAACCGCCAATTGGTACGTTCCTTGCGAAAAATAAAAACTTGGAATCAAAACAAGAGTGAACAGTAAATTTCTCATAGTCAAATTTAAGAATAAAGTCGCTAAAAACACAACTAACGACTAACGTAGCCAATAATTAAAAAGTAGCTCAGTTTTAGAATCTACTTGTTTAACTAATTGAAAATTAGGTTTTCTAAAGTTGGTCATTTTAACTTTCACAGCAAACAATTTTTCTTCCCTGGCAATCAGTAATTCGGCTGTTTCAGCAGTATTTAAACCATTCATCATTCCTTCTAACATAGCTTGGTCTACCCGATAAGAATTACAACCAACGATTTCATCACCAACACTAATTCCAGCATCTTCTGCGCAAGAACTTGTACGCACATTTTTAACCATCACTTTTCCTCCTTCTTCGCGAATTGTTGCTCCAAAAGAAGGTTTAAAACTCGTATTGTCTTTTACTGAAAATCCCACCTTATCAAAAACCTCAGCGTAAGGTAAAATAGCTGTTCCGTCAATGTATTTCTTGAAAAACTCATCCATGTTTTTACCAACAAATTTCTCCAACTCAACCTTGAACTCCGTTTCAGAAAATCCGCGATTCATTTCGACGTAAAACTTTTTATAGAGGTGTTGAAAAAAGTGATCCAAACATTGCTTTCCTTTTGAGTTATCAATAATCATAATATCTACCAAAGCAGCAATCACAGAACCCCTTGAGTAATAAGTCATCGTTGTATTTGCACTATTTTCTGTCGGACGATACGCTTTAATCCAAGCATCAAAACTAGCATGAGCGACGGACTGAACACGCGAACCAACTGAGCCTTCAACATAATTTATAGACCCTTGCAATTTATTTATAAAATCTTCTTTGGTCATAAATCCAGCACGAACCATGATTAGTTTTTCATAATACGATGTAAAACCTTCCATAACCCAAAGTAAGCTTGTGTAGTTTTCTTGGTCATAATCGAATGGCCCTAATTCAATCGGTCGCACTCTTTTTACGTTCCATAAATGAAAATATTCATGTGCCACCAAAGTTAAAAAACCTACGTATTCTGAGCCTTGATAAGTCCAACGATTTACACTTAAAGTAGTGGAATTCGTATGCTCTAACCCTCCTTGTCCATCAACAACATTGTGAATTATAAATACATAATCCTTGTTTGGATTCACACCAAATACATCCGTCGCCGACTGAACAACCTTAGCCATGTCTTTTTTCAATGTTGGAATATCAAAATTTCCTTCACCATAAATAGCAACGGTATGTTTCACTCCAGCAGCAGTAAAATCGAAAACCGTTTGATTTCCAATTTCAATCGGGCAATCCACTAATTGATCATAATTTGCAAACTCAAAACTTTCAGAACCATCTTTAGCGATAGAAATTTTGGCTTTTGGCAGTACAGTAGTTATGGTGTTAAAAGTGGAGTGTTTAAAAACTTCGAGATTTCCGCTTTTATCTTTGTAACCATCAACATACATAAAAACACCTGAACCGCTTACAAAACCATGTGTCAAATCAAGAAATGAAGTACGAACTGACAATTCAAAAGAATACACTTCATATTTCACTTTAACTTTTTTCTCTCCATTAGATTTAACAGTCCACGTATTTTTAGTCTTTTTTATAACTTGTATTTCTTTTCCATTCTCATCGTAAGCCTTAACTAGGTTCAAGTTTTTGGAAAATTCACGCACCAAATAGGAACCTGGAGCCCAAACAGGCAACTTTAAATTCAATTCCTTTTCTTTAAAATCCGTCAAATTCATTTCCACTTCAAAATAGTGGCTTTGAGGTTTTGACATTCTTAATTGGTAGGAAATTGTTTGCGCGCTTAATTGAAAACTCAATATAGCGACGATTAAGATTAAACTATTTTTCATTTTACAGTAATTTTAGAAGCTGCATTTTTAGCGATTTCAACCAATTCAGTTACATTTTCTATGCCATAAGCTAATGCAACAGCCATCCGACGGTAAGGTCTTGTTGTAGGTTTTCCAAAAAGTTTAAAGTCAGTATTTGGAATAAGTGAGGCTTCAAATAGTCCTTCAAAAAATGGTTGAGTATTCGATTCCGAATTAGCAAGAATTACGGCACTTGCACCATTTCTTAACAAGTCAATTACTGGAATCGATAAGCCTAAAACGGCTCTGGCATGCAATTCAAATTCATTAAAATTCTGAGTGCCCGCCAACGTTACCATTCCTGTATCGTGCGGTCTTGGTGATAATTCAGAAAAATAGGCTCCTTCTTTTGTAATAAAAAATTCAACACCCCAAATTCCAGCTCCGCCAAGAGCAGTAGTTACTTTTGTAGCCATTTCTTGTGCTTCTGCTAAGTGGACAGGATTCATTTGCATTGGTTGCCAACTTTCTTGGTAATCTCCTCTTTCTTGGCGATGTCCAATAGGCGGACAAAATAAAGTAGTACCATTTTTTTGTGTAACAGTCAACAAGGTAATCTCGTAATCAAAATCAATAAAACCTTCCACAATCACTTCTTTTAAATCCCCTCGAGATCCTTCCAACGCATAATTCCAAGCTGTTTGAATATCAGCTTCTGTTTTAATAACCGATTGTCCTTTTCCTGAACTTGACATCAACGGTTTAACAACACACGGCATTCCAGTAATTTCAACGCCTGCTTTTAACTCTTCAAAGGTTGTTGCATAACGATAAGTAGCAGTTTGCACACCAACTTCAATTGCTGCCAAATCACGAATTGCTTTTCGATTCATAGTGAAATTTGCAGCTTTGGCACTAGGTACAACTTGAATTCCTTGTTTTTCATACGCATAAAAACGTTCTGTGCGAATCGCTTCAATTTCAGGAACGATTAAATCCGGATTGTGTTTTGCAACAATTCGATCCAGTTCGTCGCCATCAAGCATATTGATAACCTCAAATTCATGTGCTAATTGCATTGCAGGTGCACCCTCATAACTATCAACAGCTATTACGTATTGACCCAAACGCTGACAAGCAATTACAAACTCTTTTCCAAGTTCGCCAGAGCCTAAAAGAAGGATTTTTTTTCTCATGTGCAAAAATAGGAAAATTAGAATTAATGCCTGTCTTTAAAAATAGAATCGGATAGCTAAATTTCAGATTTCTAAAACTACCTGACTAAATTAACGTGTCCATTCACGACCTTATATTCGTCGGTGTTTGGAAGTTTGTACATGATTGAATAAGTGTAAGTTCCTATTGGACATTGCCTAAAATCCATATAACCATCCCAGCCTTTTCGAGTATCAAACGTGTTAAAAATCAACCCGCCCCAGCGGTTATAAATACCCATTTTAAAATTCGCAGGATCAAAACCAGAAGTGAATATTGGAACAAACATATTATTAAATTCATCTCCATCTGGAGTGAAAGTGTTTGGGATATAAAAGATTATATCTCCTTTAATTTCAATTGTAACTTTATCAAAATCAGTACACCCAAATTCATTTGAAATGGTTAAAGTCACGAGATAATTTCCTTCAGAAAAGGGATAAGTGTATTCGATTGTTGGTTGGCTTGACTCCAAATTATCACCGTTGCCGAAATTCCATACCGAACTATTTTCGCCAGTACTATTATTTTGAAAAGTCACGAGAGGAGAGTCCGCTGTTAAAAATAGTGGAGATGCGCCAATTGTTGCAATAGGATTTGGATTAACGATAACAGTTGATTGAATAGTATCATTACAATTGTCTAAACTTGTTCCAATTACTTGATATGTTGTTGTTTGAATGGGTGAAAAATTGCTAAATGAACTATTTCCCATTGGTGTCCAAGTGTAAGAATCTGCGCCTGAAACAGCAATAAGAACAGATTCTCCAGCGCATATTTCTTGATTACCAGAAATTAGTAAAACTGGTTTTGGATTTACCACAACTTGAACTGAAGCTGAATCTGTACAACCTTCCAAAGTTGAACCAAATACTACATAAGTTTGTGTTGAAGTTGGAAAAATAGCTTGAGTAGAAATCGCGCTATTAGGAAGTCCAACACCTTGCCAAAGATAGCTGTTTGCACCATTTGCTGTTAAACTTAAAAGTTCTCCTTCACACAAAATTAAGGAATTTGAATTCAAACTTACAACTGGATTTGGAAAAACCGTGAGTGTGACCGTTCCCGAATTCGTACAACCAAATTGATTAACTGCATTTAAATTTAAAGTTACGGTTGCATTCGGAGAAAGTGTTATTGGACCAGTTAAACTTGTTGGTAATAATGGTGAACTCCAAGTATAAGTTGCCGAATTCCCTGGGTCTAATTGTGCCGTTCCTCCAACGCAAAAGGAAGTATCTAAATCAGGTATAATTGGTGGTAAAGAGATAATTAAATCCAAATTTACAGTTGAATCACAACCATTTACAGTAAAAAGATTGTTAATGTAATTTCCAGAAACCGTTAAGTTTTGATTTCCAAATTGATACGCCCCACCATTACAAATAGTTTGGGTTAAATTAGTCAAGAAAGTTGGATTTACAGTCACTATAACTTGATCTGTGGCGGGACAAATTCCTGGACTAGCTAATAAAGTAGTTGTAACAGTGTACGTTTGAGTAATTGGTGTTGAACCTGTATTTTGAATCGTTGCAGTTGGATTAGAAATAGTTGTTGAACTTAATCCCGTTGCTGGCGACCAAGAATATTGGTAAAGCGGATTGTTAGTTGTCCCAATTTGAGCTACGCCTCCAGTACAAACTCCAACGTTAGCACCCGCATTTGCGATTGCTTGTTCTGTGTAAATAATAATGTTTTTAACTGAATGTTGGTCATTTGAGCCACCTGTTGATGCAGTGAAACCCATATATCCAGTGAAATTAATGGTAAAATTTGCTGTTAGATACTGCGTATTATTTATAAATAAAGTTACCACACCATTATTATACACAATGCGAACTCGTTGATAATTATTGCTTCTAACAAAACTTAGTGAGTTACCGGCGTTATTCAATTTTACAATCCCAGCATTACATTCTCCATATCCAACTCCGTAATAAATTTGTAACTCAGGATTTGCACCGCAACCATTGTCATAGGTATCCATAGCAACTTTTAAACCGTTTGCCGAACCAGGAATTCCAAGACCTCCTCCACTTACAAAACCAGTTGGTGGAATATCTAAAAAACAAAAAGCCAAACCATCAGCTGAACTTCCACCCCAAATTCGATAGTCAAATTCTACTGTCCACTTTGAGCAAATTAAAGGATTGATTGGTGTTGCATAAAAAATAGCTCCACTTTGCGTGTTCGAATTATTGGTTAATCGAATTTCATCTTGAAAACCGTCTCCATCTCCAGGCGTATCTGTCACGATTGCATTTCCTGTCAAATTCCAACCTGCAGTACTAATCGTGGGAGTACCGCTCGGAAGTTGTGCAAATACATTTGTTTGCGCTAATGAATACTCAAAAAAAGTAGTTATGAACAAAAGTAGAATAAACCAAATTTTCATAATTGAACTAAAAGCATTCGATGGATTAACTATTTGTCAATTGCTAAAATAAACAAATTTTTTGGATTTAAACCATACTTAGTGTATATTTGACACAAACAAGCACGCATGGGTCACACAAAAAACAAACAAAAAAAACACACGGAAATTTTTCAGCCATTCAATATTATCGTTTTTGGTGGCGATGGAGATTTAGCTTTACGGAAAATTTTTCCAGCTATTTTTCACCGCGATCAGGACGGGCAATTACTGTGTCCATATAACATTGTTGCTATTACTAGAAGTGCGCCAGATGAAAATAAATTTACGAAAGATTTAATTCATTTCTTAAAGTTAACTGCCGAAGAAAACACAACTGAGGAATCTATTGTAGAATTTGCTCACAAAATTAAATTGATTCAAGCTGCCGAGGCAACTATTATTCAATACCAAGACCTAGCAAATTACTTAAATCAATTTCCTGACTACCAAAATATCTATTATTTCTCAACTCCATCGGCTGCATTTGGTCCAATTGCACAAACGTTAAAAGATTCTAACCTTGTCAAAGATTCAAGTAAAGTGGTACTTGAAAAACCGTTGGGTTATAGTTTAGAATCTTCTAAAAAAATCAACAACGATATCACAAAAGCGTTCAACGAACACCAAATCTATCGTATTGATCATTATTTAGGTAAAGAAACTGTTCAAAATTTAATGGTTCTCCGATTTGCCAATAATTTATTTGAGCGCGCTTGGGATTCTGAACACATCGATAATATTCAAATTACAGTGGCTGAAAGTTTAGGTGTTGAAAAAAGAGCTGCATATTATGACAACAGTGGTGCTTTACTCGACATGGTTCAAAATCACTTATTGCAATTATTATGCTTGGTAGCAATGGAACCGCCTCACACACTTGAAGCAGACGAAGTGAGAAATGAAAAACTAAAAGTGTTGCGGGCACTTCGGCCTATGAATAGAAAATCAGTAACCACTGACACGGTGAAAGGTCAATACACTAGAGGTGTTGTGAAAGGTCAAGAAGTGCAATCTTATTTAGAAGATATTGAAAAATTTAATTCCAAAACGGAAACGTTTGTTGCATTGAAAACGTATGTTGATAACTGGCGTTGGAAAGATGTTCCTTTTTATTTGAGAACAGGAAAACGCATGAGTAAACGCTATTCTGAAATCGTAATTAATTTCAAAGAAGTGCGACATAATATATTTCCTTCTAAAGAGAAATTGAATAGCAATAAATTAATTATTCGCTTGCAACCAGAGGAACGTATTGAATTGGTTCAAATGACAAAAATCCCTGGCCCTGGAGGATATCGCTATAAGCCAATCGCCTTAAAACTAGACTACTTGGATTCATTTAAAGAACGTTTTCCAGAGGCTTACGAACGTTTAATTATAGATGTTATTCGTGGAAATCAAACACTTTTCATGAGTCAAGACGAATTACTAACTGCTTGGACTTGGATTGAAACGGTTACAAATAGTTGGAAAGCGAACAACCACGCAAATATTTTATACGAAGCTGGAGCGTGGGGCCCAGGAGATTTAATTATGGATGAAGGAACTACGTGGATTACTAAAACTTGGAGAGAATGATGCTCGAATTTCAAACGAAAGAGGAATTATTCAATGCGCTTAGCGAACAGGTAATTTCTGATTTAAAAACTGCAATCGAAGAAACAGGAAAAGCAACAATTTTACTTTCTGGTGGCTCGACACCTAAACCCCTTTTTCAATTATTAAATCAAGTAGATTTAGATTGGAAGAAAGTTACGATTGGCTTAGTTGACGAACGTTTTATAGAAAACACTAACGAATTTTCAAACGAAAACTTACTTGTAAACAACTTACTTAATCACAAAGTAAAAAGTGCGACTTTTGTACCGATGGTTTACATTTCAACCGATAAACAAAAGAATTTAGAAGCTGCCATCGCTGCCTACGCAGTTTTTGAAAAACCAACTGTTGTTCTTTTAGGAATGGGTGATGACGGACACACAGCATCTCTTTTTCCAAAAGATAAAGCATCCGAAAAAGCGAATCAAAGCACTCAAATTTTAGCTAATACTCACGCGCCCAATCATCCAACAAATCGTATTACTTGCACGCCAAATTTCTTAAAGAAAGCAAAAAAAACATATTTATTATTTACAGGTGAAAGTAAAAAACAAGTATTACTAGAGGCGGAAGAAAAAAATTATCCGATTAATCAATTTATAGATACAATAACTGCAATTTATTTTGCACAATAAATACAATATGAATAAGCAAATCTTAGCAATTACAGAACGAATTATTGAACGCAGTAAAGTAAATCGTGCGCAATACTTAGAAGACATGAAAGAAGCGCATGCCGATGATGTGACACGAAAAGATTTGCATTGTGGGAATCTAGCACATGCTTTCGCAGGCTGTTCTTCTCATGAGAAAAACGAATTAGCTGAAAATTTCACTCCTAATTTAGGAATAATTACAGCTTACAACGACATGCTTTCAGCCCACAAACCTTATGAGCATTATCCAGATAAAATACGTGAATATGCAATCAAACACGGTGCTGTGGCGCAAGTTGCAGGTGGAGTTCCAGCAATGTGTGATGGCGTAACACAAGGACAAGTTGGAATGGAATTATCACTTTTTAGTCGTGATGTGATTGCACTTTCAGCTGTTATTGGATTAACTCATAATATGTTTGATGCTGGTTTATATTTAGGTATTTGCGATAAAATCATTCCAGGATTGATGATTGGTGCTTTGCGTTTTGGACATTTACCGGCTGTATTTTTACCCGGTGGACCAATGCCGTCAGGAATAAGTAACGACGAAAAAGCACGTATTCGACAAGATTTTGCAGAGGGTAAAATTGGAAGAGCTGAATTATTGAAAGGAGAATCAGATTCCTACCATTCGCCTGGAACGTGCACTTTTTACGGAACGGCCAACAGTAATCAAATGTTGATGGAAATCATGGGATTGCAATTACCAGGTTCTAGTTTTGTTAATCCAGGAACAGAATTAAGGAATTTATTGAATGAAGAAGCTGTAAAAGTTGCTGCTTCTAATTCAAAAAATGGTTTTGACTTTTCTTTAGCGAATCATTTTAATGAAAAAACAATGGTTAATGGAATTATTGGTTTACTTGCAACAGGAGGTTCAACCAATCATACCATCCATTTAATTGCTATTGCGCGTGCTGCTGGAATCACCATCAATTGGGAAGACATGTCGGATTTATCGGATGTCATTCCGTTGATAGCTAGAATGTACCCGAATGGTGCAGCTGATGTCAATCATTTTCATGCTTCAGGTGGAATGGCTTTCGTGATTAGAACCTTACTTGAAAATGGTTTATTACACGAAGATGTTCGTACTATTTTAGGGCAAGGCTTGACTGCTTATACCAAAGAACCAAAAATTAATAATCACGAATTGACTTGGGAAGTTGGTCCTACTGAAAGTTTAAACACAAGTATTATTCGACCAGCAAATGAACCGTTTTCAGCTGATGGGGGGATAAAGATTTTACACGGAAACCTTGGACGTTCAGTAATAAAAACAGCTGCTGTTGGGTTGGAAAATAGAATCGTTGAAGCTCCCGCAATTGTATTCGATGAACAAATCGACTTAATTAATGCATTTAAACGTGGCGAATTGGAAAAAGATTTTGTAGCTGTATTGCCATTTCAAGGACCAAAACAAAACGGAATGCCTGAATTACATCAACTCACTCCTACCCTTACTATTCTTCAAAAAAGAGGATTTAACGTTGCACTTGTAACTGACGGAAGAATGTCGGGGGCATCTGGAAAAGTACCTGCTGCCATTCACGTTATTCCTGAGGCAAAAGATGGTGGGCCAATTGCAAAAATCAAAACGGGCGACATCATTAGATTGGACGCAACAGCTGGAACTTTGTCGTGTTTGAACCCAGAAATGGAAGACAGAACACCGAGAACAAAACATGTTCGTACGCAGGGGTTCGGAAGAGAATTATTTAACAATTTACGCCATCATGTTACTTCAAGTGAAGAAGGCGCATCATTTATACTTTAACCATGATACAAAACGGTATTGAAACAGTTTTAAAAAACAATTCAGTTATTCCAGTTGCGACGATAAACAACGAAACGGAACTGGAACTAATGTTGGCTAAAATTCAAGATGCAGGTATTAATTGTATCGAAATTACCTTGCGAACAGCTTTTGCATTAGACGCAATTCGTATATTGAAATCTCGGAAAATTCCCGGCTTTTTTGTGGGAGTTGGAACGGTAATTCGTTCCGAACAAGTAGATCAAGTGAAAGCATTAGGTGTGGATTTTATTGTCTCTCCTGGTTTAACAGAAAAACTTTCGGAGGCGCTTGCTGTTTCAGGAATACCTTATATCCCTGGTGTTTCAACAGTAAGCGAAATCATGCTAGGAATGGAAGAAAATTGCTCGTTTTTTAAGTTTTTTCCAGCAAATCTTTCTGGCGGGATTGACGCATTGAAAGCTTTCGGTCAACTATTCCCAACTGTAAAATTTTGCCCAACTGGCGGAATCACAGAAAATTCATTTGAAAGCTATTTAGCTGAAAAAAATATTATTTCTGTTGGAGGTTCTTGGATGTTAAAGTGATTTTTTTTGAATCCATCGTATCGGAAGAACCAAATAATTTGGACGGGACGACTTCCGTACTTCAATTGTTGAGATTTCAAAAATTAAATTAGAATCCAAAACAAAAGCGGAAAATCGTCGTTTTCACTCAAGCAATTAATTACTTGGAATTTTCTAACTAATTTTAGGTGGCGCAATTTAAGTACTCTTTTCTCATCTTAGAAAGTTACATTTACTAGCTAATCTTAGTTTTGAAACTCTTAAATAAATTGAAATCTCTTTTTTGATTAAAAAACAATCGTTTTAAAGATTATATTTTAAATTTTTATTATTTTTGTTATAAATCAAGAATCATGAAAGTAGGAAGTAATTTAAAAGCATTAAGAAGACGCAAAAAACTGTCACAAGAAGATGTTGCGCAAGCTTTATCAATGCATCGTTCGACTTATAGTGGTTATGAGAATGACGTTGCGTTACCTAACATAGAGAATTTAATTGCTTTCAGTCATTTTCACGAGTTGTTAATTGATGATTTGATAAAACTTGACTTTCAATCTTTTACAGAACAAGAATGGGAGAAATTTGAGAATAAATGGGAGGATACTGTTAAAGGTTCCAATTTACGCGTTTTGACATCAGTTGTGGATAATAATAATGAGGAATTGATTGAATTGATTCCAGAAAAAGCACGAGCAGGTTACGTTAGCGGCTATTCAGATCAAGAATTCATTCAAGATTTACCGAGAATTAATCTTCCATTTCTTTCAAGAGAACGTAAACATAGGGCTTTTGCCATCAATGGAGATTCTATGCCGCCACTTCCATCTGGTTCAATTGTGATTGGCGAATTCATACAAGATTGGACTTCTTTAAAAACAGGAACCCCCTGTATTGTCGTCACTAAAAGCGAAGGAATTGTTTTCAAGTTTGTCCATAATAATTTTAAAGAAAGTAAATCATTGGTTTTAATTTCTTCCAATCCGCTTTATCAACCGTTTAATGTATTAGCTGCTGATATTCTTGAAGTTTGGAAATTTAGTGCATACATAGCAAAAGAAATTCCAGAAGTGCAAATGGATTCGCAACAAGTGAACCTTAATTTCAGGAATTTACATTACGATATTAAACGGATTCTAGAAAAATTGAATCAAGTAAATTGAAAAGCGATTCTTGAGTTTAAGGAGAATATTGCTTTAAAATACTATTATAAATAAAATGATTTTGCCTTTTTATAATTCTTAATAAAGTTTGAATCATGCGGTAATTGTTTAAACTAATACTTTAAAAATATTGTTCACTTTTAATAGTGTAAATTATTTACAGGATTAAACATTATTATAATAAAAAATGGAGATTGCTTCTTAGTAGCAAAACATAGGAGAGACTTTTTGCGATTTTCATATAATCTGATTTGAGGAAATTTAAATAGATTTTAAAGATTTTCTAAAAAAATTATTCGATTTAAAATAATTTTCATTTCAAATCAATCATAATTGATCTCCTATTTAAAAAAGTAGGAACAATATTGTTTTGATATTCTATAACAATTAATTAAACCTGAAACTTTTTTCTAAAAATATTCAGCTACTCTAAAGTTAAAATTAGTTACTGGAATTGGTGGTTTATGATAGTTATTACGCTAAAAAAGGCGCTCATTAACTTAAGATTTATTGAGCGCAAATAAAATTTGAATTTAATCCTCAATTATTCTACTACCTGAAACTCTGTTCTTCGGTTTTTAGCACGGTTAATCTCGTTTGTATTTGGGAATTTAGGCTTCGCTTCTCCAAATCCTTTTGCAGTAAGTCTATTCTCCTCAATTCCTTTTTCAATAAGGTGTTTTTTAACTGCATCCGATCTATTTTGTGAAAGTTGACGGTTCATTTCATCATCACCCATATCATCTGTATGGCCATTAATCGCCATTTTAAGATTGATATTTTTCTCCAAATAAGCTGACAAACCATTCAAAATGTATTGACTTTTTTCCGTTAAAACATAGGAGTCACTTGCAAAGACAATATCATCAATACTAAACGATTTACCAATCTCGACAGTGTCAACTTTCAATTTCCCCGTTTTAATAGTTGAACTTTCGCGTTTTTCTATGGTTTCTTTTTCAATTACTTTGGCATTATATGCATAACCTTCTTTGTTTACACTAACTGTAATGTCTTGTTTTTGAGAAACTTTCACAACTACCGCATATTTACCATCATCACCATTTACCTTAAATTGCGATTTCTCACCAGTACTATTGTAGGTGATTTCAATTTCAGCACCTTGAACCGGTTTTCCAGCTTCATCTATTAGTTCCCCTTTCAAAATTACAACTTCCTGCGGTCGTGCTTCTTCATACAAATCAAAAGAATAAATATCCCAATCACCCTCTTTCATACTTGAATAATAAGCCTCCTTTCCATTAGTTGAGACGAAAAGTCCCAATTCGTCCTCAGATGAATTTATTGGATAACCAATGTTTTTAGGTTGCGTCCATTTGTCTCCATCTTTACGTATGTAGAAAATATCCAGTCCACCTAAGCCTTTTCGTTTTTTAGTCGAACTAGAAACAAAGTATAAAGTTTCCCCGTCTTGGTGAAAAAATGGACTTTTATCTTTTCCTTCCGTATTTATAATATCAAATGGTTTAGCAGTGCTCCAAGTGCCATCTTTTTGTTTTTCAGAAATATAAATATCATCATCACGTGAACCTTTACGCACAGAAGTAAAAAATAAAAGCGTTCCGTCGGCAGAAAGTGAAGGTTGCGCTTCCCATCCGTCTTTAGTATTAATTGCCGTTCCCATATTGACAAGAGTAGTCCACTCAAAATCATTTCCCCCTTTTCCAGAACGTTTGTAGGTTGTTGTGTATAAATCACAATTTAAATAATCTTGATTGTAGATTTTTTCAACTTTACAAGCACAAATTATCATTTCCTTATTATCAACTGAAAGCGTTGCTGAGCCGTAATTGAAGAACGTTCCATCATTGAAAGGTTTTGGCAAAGGATCACCTGATGTGAAAATTCCGTTTAAATCTGACCTTGAAGAAATAGTGAATTCCTCCCGAATATTGGAAGAAACATCACCTAAGTTTTTGCGATCAATTTTACGTGTAAAAAATAACAAGTCGTTATCTGGAGAAATCATTGGGAAATATTCATCGAGTTTTGAACTTACCATTTCCACTTTTTTTGAAGAGAATTGTACAGGATTTTCTAGCATACTCCTTTCGAAAGCGACATCTTCCAAAATAGATTCTATGTCTTTTTTCTTTTGCAAGAAGTTTTCAGGTAGTTTGGTAAAATCTGCTTGCGGAAAGTCAACGAATTTTTGGAAGTAAGGAACTGCATTTTTCAAATCACCATTTTGTAAAAGATTTACGCCAATTATGTAATAGCAATCAGCATGAAAATCAGGACATTTTTTAACCGCATTATGATAAAAAGGAAGTGCTTTTTTTTGCAAAGCTTCCCCTTTAGAGTACGTTTTTTCTTCGCGCATTAAAATTGAAGCTTCATTACTACAAAGCTTTGCGTAAAGAAAATAGGTTTCTGCATTATCTGGGAATTTTTGCATTGCCTCAGCAAATTTTACCGTTTTCTTTTCGAAATTTTCTTCTCCCATTGCGCTCGCTAACAACTTAATCAGCTTTTTATCACTTGTAACACAAGGGTCATTTAGAGAGAAAAGAGAAAACGAATTTACAAATATGAAAAGATAGAGTAACTTTTTAAGCATGTTTGTTTTTTTGAAGTTATACTATCAATTTATAGACCAATTCTTCAAAAAGGTTACAAAAAAAACCTGTTAAAATTTTACTAATTTCAAGCGTTCACAAACTTCATCAATTTGCTGAAAAGAAATATCTAGATGTGTCACCAATCTTAACATTCCTGAACCAAATGCCATTGTTTTGATTCCATCTTTCGCTAATTGTTCAATAATTAAATCTCTTTTTGAAGTATCGTGAAGTAAGGCAACAACGATATTCGTTTCCACTGGAATTACTGATTCAACCCATGAACATTCTAAAAGGGTGATTTCTAATTGTAACGCT
>Ga0105050_10005109_pt1 | contig 17033 bp, 16 predicted proteins | sample FRY01_FD_78088 | JGI IMG/M metagenome (GOLD analysis project Ga0105050, IMG submission 78088) | Freshwater microbial communities from Lake Fryxell liftoff mats and glacier meltwater in Antarctica - FRY-01 | ecosystem: Environmental > Aquatic > Freshwater > Ice > Glacier meltwater ... | reverse complement strand
CGTCAGCGCCGTCGCCATGGAAATATCGGAGGAGTGGCTGACAGGACGGATCTACCTGAAGATCAAGAAAGAGTAAGACCAGCGAGAGGTGCGCGGAAATTACAGAACGAACGTTGCTTTATCATGACTTTGCGGGAGTACAGATCAATGACCGTCGCCAGATACAACCAGCCTTCGTCAGTGTGCAGGTACGTGATATCGCCGACCCATTTCTGGTTCGGAACAGCGGCAGTAAAGTCCTGGTTCAACCGGTTCGGAGCCGTCGGTTTGCCGTGGCCTGAATCCGTGGTGACCTTGAATTTACGGGCGGCCTTCGCCCGTAACCCCAATCCTTTCAAACACTTCGCTATGGTCTTGCGATCATGGCGGTGTCCGGCATCCGCCAGATCCAGTGTCAGTCGGGGTGAAGCCGATCGACCCTTTTCAGCCGTAAACGCCGCCAACACCAGCGCTTCGATCGCAGGCCACCCGGCGCCGTGATTGCGTCCCTGGTCCCGGCGTCTTCGCCATGCGTGGAAAGCACTCGGCGAAACTTCCAGTGCCCGGCACAAGGCGGTCACCGTGAACTCGCCATGCATCTGGATCATGAATGCGTACTTTGCCGCGATCGCTCCTTCAGCTCCCTTTGGCAAAGTACGCAGCCGCTTTTTTAGAATCATCAGGTCCTCCGTCTTCTCGGCGAGTTGACGCTTGAGCCTGACGATTTCCAGCGCCTGCTGTTTTTCTACATCACTCTGGCTGCGTTCAAGACGATCTTTGCCACGCCAGCCGTAGAGCTGAGACTCGTGCAGACCGAGTTGTGTTGCAGCCTCGGCTACCCCGACCTTATCGGCCAGCAGTAGCGCTTCCCGGCGATACTCAATCGTGTATCGCCGACGTTCGGTAGTCTTTTTCCTGATTGCTTTTGCCATACCATAACCCCTGTTTTCGCAAGAATACTCGCTTATCCGGGTGTCTTGGTTTGGTGGGCAGGATCAGGCCTCCTCGGGATCGGCCAGTGCAGCGGTGGCACTGGCGCGCCACTTGTCCAGCTCAGCCGGATACACGCCGTGCTCTCGGCCCCACGCGTTCTTGGCGGCCTCGTCCATCGCCGCCGCAGTGATCACCGCTTCGAGCCTGCCCGCCGCAACCCCGCTCTCACGCGCAACGACTTCCACCGCCGTGCTCTCCGGCGGCAACAACCGGGCTACCGCTCTGTCCTTGTATGCTTGTCCGTATCGTGCCATCGCCATCCTTATCGCCCCCAAGTTTTAGATTCTAAGGAGGCGACAACTATTCTGACGCGGGGGGAAAGTGCGGATACCGCACAATTCTGGGTGGACTTGTAACTGGAGATAAGGAAAAAATCGAAGATTGACTAAAAATTCGCTCATATAAGGCCAATTTCCTCTGGCTTTTTGCTCGTATTTCACTTATCACAATCACTCCAATTCGGGTCCACTATGCAGACCTCAAACCTTCCAAAGATGTTAGGAGACGAAGTACGAGTTGCCACGGACTTGTGGCTACCATTTGTGCGACAGTACGGAATAGCGTCTGCATTCATTCCGATCGCAGGACTGTACGACATCTACATTGCCGAGCTTGAATTCAATACGATGCCGATCCGTTTCATGATGTGCATCGCAATGCTCGTCATGTGTACACACAAACATTGGAGTAATGCTTGGCAAGATCAATCCCACGTTGTGTGGTCACTTCTTCTTATCTTTGTACTTCCTTTTGGATTCGGCTTCATGCTGACCCAATGCGCTGCGAATACGGCTGTCGGATCAGAGGTGCACTACATGTTACTGCTCCAATACGTAACCGCGTTGTTTCTTCTGATTCAGTTGTGCAACAGCATCCGAGTTACTGTTTTTTTTTGGAGCATCGGGACAATTTGCGTTCTGCTGCCGTTATATTGGCAAGAAATCCAAAACTACCAAGAGTTATATAGAGTCACAGCGCTTAGTGTAGGTGCCTACCTAACTATGATTCTTGTTGGTAGCGTAGCAAATCAGAACATCAGACTTACTGAAGAAGCAAAAGCCGAGGCTGCCCACATAATCGGTAGCAACATCGCTCACGAACTTCGCACCCCTCTGGCGGCAATTCGGATGTACGCAAAAGGTACGTCGAATCAAATTGAGATCCTGATTGATGCCTACACCAAAGCACAGTCCGCTGGATTAGTCGCTGCCACCCTCAGGCCGAATCAAGTTCTAATTATGAAGGAACTTTTCGACGCCATTGATCGAGAGGTGAGTTATTCAAACACTATAATCGACATGCTTCTCGTCAAATCAGGTCGCAAAATACCTGACCGAAGAGAATTTGATCACTTCAATGTTTCTCTCGCAATCATTGAAGCCATGAATAGATATCCAGCAAACAACCAACATGAAAGAAATATTCAACGCATTGAAGTTATCAGAGACTTCGAAGTAGTTGCGCCGAAGCTTCTGATCATCCACGTTTTCTTCAATTTGCTAAAAAATGCCGTTTATTACTCACAAAAGTCCTCTGACTCCTACGTCCGAATACAGATTGGTAGAGCAGGGGTGAAAGAAAACGTCGTTATAGTCGAAGACAACGGCCCAGGGCTAGCCGTCAGCGATCAAGATCAAGTCTTTGAGCGTTTTTTTACTACGACTTTAGCCGGAGAGGGAACAGGAATTGGTCTTAGTTTTTGCCGCTTGGTTATGGAAGAAATAGGCGGATCTATATCCGTATCGAATGAAAACCCGCAAAGGACTATATTTCAGCTTATATTTCCCGAGCGAAAGGGAAACCGAAGGCGAAGACTCCACCACTACATACCGGCAAGCTGACCAACTACTTTGTCTTCAAATAGACGTCCTTCAGCAAAATCTCTCTCTGAAGGAGACGTAACAACCACCCTCTCCCGCCTAACTGCCCCGATGATGCTGGGTGTCTCGTCTACCATCGTCGTACAAACGCTGGAGATGGGATTCCTGGGCCAACTTGGCCACTCGGAAATTGCCGCGGTGACCTTTACCTTTCCGCTGACAATGATCCTCACGAGCATCGCTCTTGGTATCAGCATCGGGACATCATCGGTCATCGCCCGCAGCGTTGGCGGCGGCGACGTGGAGGAAAACAGACGACTGGGTACGCACAGCCTGTTGGTGACCGCTTTGCTGATGTCGGCACTTTCGTTCGTCGGCTGGCTTGTCATTGATCCTGCTTTCCGATTTCTCGGAGCGGATGATCGTCTGCTCGTGTTGATCCACGACTATCTGGATATCTACTATCCCGGTGTCGTGCTGTTCACGCTCACCATGATTGCCAGTAGCATTATGCGAGCAAACGGGCGAGCAGGTGTACCCGGGTTGGTGATGACCCTTGGTGCGATCCTGAATCTCGTCATTGACCCGATTTTGATCTTCGGCTGGTTTGGCATGCCACGCATGGAGCTTGCCGGGGCAGCCGCTGCCATGACCGTGTCACGAGTTGTCACTTCGGGTGTGCTGTTGTACTACGTCGTGCGTGAGAATCTGGTTGTTCTTCGAACTGTATGGAGTGGCATCACCGAGTCACTTCGTCGCATCCTGCATATCGGTCTGCCAGCCATGGCGACCCAGATGATCGGCCCAATCACAGCTGCGCTCATCACCCGGCTACTTGCCGGCCACGGCGAAATAGTCGTTGCGGCGTACGGGGTCGCGACACGCATCGAGGGCATTGCGGTAATGCTGTTCTTTGCATTATCCGGAAGCATCGGACCATTTGTCGGTCAGAATTTCGGCGCCGGGAAACACGACCGGGTTCGCGAGGGACTACGCGTGTCCTACCAGTTCTGCATCGCGTGGGGGCTGTTCATGGCCACCGTTCTGTTTCTTTTTGGTGCGACCTTCGCGGGGTGGATTGAAGGCTCGAAGACCGTGATCGATACCGCCGGATGGTACCTGGCTGTCGTGCCCTGGGGTTATGGCATGTGGGGCGTTCTCATGATGGCATCAGCATCATTCAACGCGCTGGGCAAACCCTTGCCCAGCACCATCATGTCCTTTACCCGCATGTTCTTCCTGTTTGTGCCCCTCGCCTGGACGCTCAATCACTTTTTTGGATATCACGGCATCTTCATCGCAACGCTCGCCAGCAATCTCATCATGGGTGCGGTAGGCTACTTCTGGTTGCAAACCAGGATACCTTCTCTTGCTGCTGCGTAGACTCATCACCATCCCGGTGCTTATTGTAACGAGCATACTGTTTGCAATCGCGTTTCCCTTCTTGTTTGTCGCGGCCTGGCTCACCTCTCGCTTGACCGCTGCGCGGGGTGGCGTCGCCACGCTCATGTTCACTGGCGGCTATCTCGTGTGCGAACTCATCGGCATTACGCGCATGACCTGGGTCTGGTTATCTGGCGCTCGGAGGCCAGATTTTGTCGATCGCAATCAGGCCGTCCAGTACTGGTGGGCAAATGCACTACGGGACTGGGTTGCAAAGTGCTTCAAGCTCACGTTCACAGCCACCGGCAGCGCGGCATTGACTGGTCCGCCATGCGTCGTATTTCCCCGACATGCAAGTCTGGCCGACACGGTTCTGCCGGTCGTCCTCTATGGCAGCCCGATGAAGGTCAAGCTGAGGTATGTGCTCAAGCGCGAGTTGTTGTGGGACCCAGCGCTCGATATCGGTGGTAATCGAATTCCCAATCATTTTGTTGACCGAAGTGGTGAAGACACTGAACGTGCCGCACGTGCCATTCATGAATTGACGGCCACCCTCGGCGTGAATGAGGGCATTGCCATGTTTCCCGAGGGCACAAGATTTTCGGTCACCAAGCGAAACAGGCTCCTCAAATCGAACAAGCCCGACCTGGTGAAGCTGCTGGAGCGCTGGCCCGACTTGCTGCCACCACGTCTTGGTGGTTCGCTGGCCGTGCTGAACGCAAATCCCGGTCTGGACATCCTGTTTATCGCGCATACTGGTTTTGAATTGGCGGGACAACTCAAAAGCCTGTTGTCCGGTGAGTGGTTAGGCACTCAGATAAGAGTTCACTGCTGGCGCGTGCCCTTTGCAGATATTCCCGGCCCGGATGGACAGAAGGAGTTTCTGTTTTCGCAGTGGGATCGTATGCAACGCACAGTCCACAGTCTGCGCCGAGGCGAAGCATGCGCATAGTCGGGCCGGCTGTTCTGTTCTGCGTGCTGCTGCTGCCTGCGTGCTCCGACGGGAAGGATATCGCCACCAGCCCAATTGCAGTTGAAAACGCCTGGTTGCGCATCCCACCGTCAGGTCTCGACAAGACTGCCGGTTACTTCCAGCTTGTAAACCGCGGTGACAACCACATCACGCTGGTCGGTGCCACCAGCGAACAGATTCGTACCATTGAAATGCACACGACCATCGTTGATGGCGACATGATGCGAATGCGTCGATTGAATACCGTACCTGTTCCAGCAGGCGAAACCATCCGCTTCGAACCAGGTGGAATGCATCTCATGATCTTCGGCCTGAGCACCCAGGAGGCCATCACCATAACTCTGCAGTTCGATGACGGCACCACCGAAGCAGTGCCGTTCGAGTGGAAGGAATCATAGGAGCCTGCGCAGCAGGTTCCCAGTCACGACTAGAAGGGATCAGCGAGTTTCAGCAACTGCTTGCCAAGGTTTTTGCCGGTAAAAAGGCGGTTGAGCGTGTCGGGGATCTTGTCAAAGCCCTCTTGCACATCAACCTGGTACTCGAGCTGCCCTGACTGCATCCATTGGCTCATATCCGCAATCGCTTCCGCTGCGCGCGGCAGATAGTCGATCACGATGAAACCTTCCATGCGAGCACGCATGATCACCAGGTTCATCAGATTGGCGGGGCCAGGCGTCGGCTCCGTTGCGTTGTATGCCGAGATGCCTCCACACAGCACAACCCGGGCTTTCATGTTGATGTGATTGAGCGCCGCCTCAAGAATATCGCCGCCGACATTGTCGAAGAACACATCTACTTTCTTCGGGCACAACTCGCCAATGCGCTGATTGACATTTTCGCGCTTGTAGTCGATTACGTCATCAAATCGTGCGACATCTTTCAACCATTTGCATTTTTCAGCGCCACCGGCAATGCCGATTACCCGACTCCCCTTGATACGCGCAATCTGTCCGGCGATAGACCCGGTAGCGCCTGCGGCGCCGGAGACCAGCACGGTTTCACCAGCCTTGGGTTGGCCAAGATCCAACATGCCGAAATAGGCGGTCAATCCGGTCACGCCGAATACCGACATCGCAAGCTCAGGCGTCAAACCCGCCGGAAGTTTGCTCAGCCCCATCATCCCCTGTTCGGGGCGCGTCACCTGAAAATCCTGCCAACCGCCAGTACTCTGGACGACGTCACCCCGGGCAAAGCCCGGGTGGTTTGATTCAACTACCTGGCCGACTGAGCCAGCGCGCATGACTTCGCCGATCTGCACCGGTGGCACATAACTCTCCCGATCTTCCATCCAGCCGCGCTGGGTGGGGTCAAAGGAAAGATAGAGCGTACGAACCAGCACTTCGCCGGGGCCGGGTTGTGGAATCGGTGCCTCGGCGTACTCGAAGTTGTCGCGGGTAACCATGCCGTGCGGGCGTTTGCGGAGCAGCCATTGGCGATTTGTGTTCACAGGGTATTCCTTACATTCGTTGTTCATTCAGGCCCGGCAGGTTAACACCGGTTCCCTTCTTCTTTAACATGGCACGACTTCCAGGGAGCTCCCGCATGAATCCAGCCTTTGCATCGGCAACAGAACTCGCAGCCATGATTCAGACCCGCACGATTTCAAGCCGGGAGTTGCTGGAGCTTTATCTCGCCCGTGTGGATCGATACAACCCCGCCCTCAACGCGATCGTCGTCGACATCCGTGATCAGGCGCGCAAAGACGCTGCAGAAATGGACGAGGAGACTGCTCGCAGCGCCTCTCGTGGTGCATTCCACGGCGTGCCGATGACCATCAAGGAGTCATACAACGTCGTCGGCACACCCACGACATGGGGCAATCCTGCCTGGAAAGACAACGTGCCCGACGAAGACGCAGAAGCGGTCAAGAGGATGAAAGCCGCAGGCGTGTCACTGTTCGGCAAAACCAACGTGCCACTCGCGCTCGCCGACTTCCAGAGCTACAACGAGGTGTACGGCACGACAAACAATCCCTGGCGCCATGATCGGACACCCGGCGGATCATCAGGCGGCTCCGCTGTCGCACTTGCCGCAGGGTTGACGGGTATCGAGGCCGGTTCGGACATTGGTGGGTCAATCCGCAATCCCGCGCATTTCTGTGGCGTGTTTGGCCACAAGCCCACCTGGAACCTGTTGTGGATGCGCGGGCACAGCGCACCCGGCGATCTGCGATCAACTCCAGACATTTCCGTGATCGGGCCGATGGCACGCTCAGCACATGATCTGGCGAGCGCCATGCGGATCCTCGCTTCACCGGACCCGATCACAGCCCGTGGACTCAGCCTGAATCTGCCAACCTTGAATCATCGCAAAACTTCCGATCTGCGAGTTGCGGTATGGCGTGATGACGAGCAATGTCCGGTGAGCCGTGAAGTTCAAACGCGTGTGGAACGGGTTGCCAACGCTCTGCGTAACAAAGGCGCATACGTGAACGACTCCGCTCGACCGGCATTTTCTGCCGCGTCGAGCCATGAAACTTACCAGCGATTGTTGCAAGCCACCATGGCATCCCGCGCGCCACAGGAAGAGTACGACAGGCTGGTCGCCCAGGCTGCCAGTTACGCGTCGGATGATCGAAGTACCGCCGCTGAAGTGTTTCGGAATCAGACAGCCCGATTTCGGGAATGGGCAACTGCCAATGAAGCACGCCAGCAACTTCGCTGGCGCTGGCACGAGTTTTTTCAGAACTACGACGTCCTCATTGCGCCCGTGGCACCGACTTCTGCGTTTCCACAGGATCAGCGCAAGTTCTCTGAACGTACGATCACCGTCGATAACCAGGAAATTCCCTACTTCCAGCAGGTTTTCTGGGCCGGGCTGAGTGGGGTATCGCTGCTGCCATCCACTGTCGTTCCAACCGGCCTTGATGCTGAAGGGTTACCGATAGGCATCCAGATCATCGGTCCGGAGTACAGCGACCTCGTGACGATCGGCGTCGCACAGGGACTCGAAGACGAGGATGGCTTCCGATTTACACCGCCACCTGCGTACGTGGGCTGAGGTCACAGGTGACCACAGCGATTGCGCATCCAAACATTGCGCTGGTGAAGTACTGGGGCAAAGTACCCGGTGCAGATAACATCCCTGCATCTCCGTCGCTCTCGATCACGCTCGACACATTACGTACGCACACAAGGATTGAAACCAGTAATGAGGATCTAGTCATCATCAATGGCAAACCGGTGGATGACCCGAAGATCTCGAAGTTCCTCATGCGGCTGCGCCAGGTCCACACCATCCCGCCGCTCACGATCGACACCGACAACAATTTTCCTACCGGGGCTGGCCTGGCTTCATCCGCGTCAGGCTTTGCCGCTCTCATCACTGCCATCAATTCGCACTGTCAGCTTGGTCTCAGTCATGAAGACTGCAGTACATGGGCCAGGCGCGGCTCAGGCTCTGCCGCCCGGTCACTCTGCGGCGGGTTTTCGACACTCACTGAGCCACTCTGGCATGCGCAGACACTGCTCGACCCAGGCATGTGGCCACTGCACGTTGTCATCGCCATCACTGATACGTCAGTCAAGTCGGTGAGTTCAACGGCGGGCATGGAACGTTCCAGGCTGACATCGCCCTTTTATGACGCCTGGCTGGCTTCAACGCGCATTGCCTACGAACGCGCACGAACGGCGGTGTTGGCTCGCGACTTCAACGGTCTGGCTACCATCGCAGAAGCCAGCGCCCTCAACATGCACGCCGTGATGTTGAGTAGTCAGCCGCCATTGATGTACTGGAATTCAGGGACCATGGCAGCGATCCAGCGCATAACAGGCCTGCGCGAACAAGGCCTGGCCGTCTTTTTCACGATCGATGCTGGCCCGCAGATCAAGGCAGTCTGTCTGCCAGAGGCATCAGTAACTGTGGAGCGGGCGCTGCGCGAAACACCCGGCATACTTGGGGTGACCACTGCCGGACTCGGGCAGGCCGCGCGAGTGATCCATGCCTGAAATCTTCAGAGGCACGGCACCCGGCAAGATCGTTCTCTGGGGAGAATATGCGGTGTTGGCCGACGCACCCGCAGCGGTGTTGGCAATCGACCGTCGAGCCGTTTGTACCATTGCGCCACGAAAGTCAGGCTTTTGTCTGCATACGCTGGGTTTTGCGTCACCCGACATCGAACTATCCAGCCTGCAGATAGACCAGGTGCCAGCCGCTGCCATCCTGTTTGCGCATGCCGCCAGTGCACTCACCCAGCCACTGCCGAATGGTCTCGACATCACGCTCGACACTGCGGACTTTCATCGTCAGCAGGAGAAGCTTGGCATCGGTTCCAGCGCCGCAGCCCTGGTGGCTTGTTATGGCGCCATGTGCGCGCTGACCGGAGAAGAAGCCAGCCTCGACCGTGCGATCTCGGCACATCGAGCGTTCCAAGGCAGCGGCAGCGGTCTGGATGTCGCTGCAGCCATGACAGGTGGTGTCATACGCTTTCAGTCGGGCCAGGCCAGGCCAATGGAATTGCCGAAAAACCTCCATTTTGCGTTTGTGTTTTCGGGTAAGGGTGTCGCCACAGGCAGGCAGCTCGGCAGTTTTTCCCGATGGCGGCAACAGGGCAATACACGGGTTTTGCAGGTTCTGGCTGATGCCGCCAGCAGCCTGTTCGATTGCATCGCGCCTGCCACTACATCTACCAGCACGCCTTCAATCACCACCAAAGTCCAATGGGAAACCTATATCGAGGCGCTGCAGCAGCTCGACACGATCGCTGAGCTTGGCATCTACAACGATGCGCATCGTCAATTGGAGCGGCTGTCGCGATCCCTGGGCTTGGTGTACAAGCCTTGTGGGGCCGGCGGCGGCGATGTTGGGATGGCCATCGGCTTTAACGCGGACGATCATGCGTTGCTGAATCAATTCGCCCAACTGTGTGACACGCACGGTTTCATGCCATTGGATCTGACAGGAACGCCTCATGGACTCCACGTCGAGCAATAACAGCTCGCGCATCCCGAATTTTTTCCGGCTGTCGATTGCCGAGCGAATTGCTGCACTGGTTGAACGCGGCCTGATCAGCACTGAAGACGGCCAACGGCTGCGTTCCGGCCAGGGCACATTGAAGTCGCCCACTGCGGACAAGATGATCGAGAACGTGCTGGGCGTGTTTGGCTTGCCCTGGGGGATCGCGCTCAACTTCCTGATCAACGATCGTGACTACGTGGTTCCACTGGTGGTGGAAGAACCATCGATCGTTGCCGGTTTGTCCGGTGCTGCAAGAATGGCGCGCGATGGTGGTGGCTTCACCTGCAATGCGCCGGAACCGATCCTGACCGGACAGGTGCAGATCGTTGGTCTCGCCGACCCCGGCCTTGCGTGTCGTCAACTTGAAGCGGCGAGAGAGCGAATACTCGCGCAGGCCAACGCGCTGCATCCGAAAATGGTAGCCCGCGGTGGCGGCGCACTTGATATGGATACTCACGTTCATGTGGGGCCTGAAAGTGGCCTGTCCATGGTGGTACTGCATATCCATGTCGACACGCGGGAAGCCATGGGGGCAAATCTCGTCAACACGATGTGCGAAGGCGTGGCTCCCTTGGTGGAGTCCATTTGCGGTGGCAGAGTTCACCTGCGAATTCTCTCCAATCTGAGCGACCGTTCCGTGGTCAACGCGCGTGTGCGCTTTCCGCTGGGCACTTTGCCAACGGGTTCTTTCAGTGGTGAAGCGGTACGAGACGGCATCATACTGGCAAACGACCTTGCCCGGGTAGACCCGTATCGTGCCACTACACACAACAAAGGCATCATGAATGGCGTGGACGCACTGGCACTGGCCACTGGCAACGACTGGCGCGCCATCGAATCGGCAGCCCACGCCTACGCCGCCCGTGACGGGCAGTATCGTGCACTCACACGCTGGTATGCCGACAACAACGGGGACCTTGTGGGCGAAATCGAAATTCCGGTCAAGGTTGGCACCGTTGGTGGTTCGCTCGAAACTAATCCGGCAGTCCGTCTGAATCACCGACTGCTCGGATCACCGAGTGCTGCGGAACTTGCCGGCATTATGGGCGTTGTGGGACTGGCACAGAATTTCGCCGCTCTTCGATCATTGAGCACACGCGGCATCCAGCACAATCACATGCGTCTGCATGCCCGGAGTGTCGCCAGTACCGCCGGTGTGCCAGCATCAATGTTTGACAAAGTGGTGGATGCGCTGATCGACAGCGGTGAAATCAAAGTCTGGAAGGCCGAAGAGCTCGTCCGGACTCTCAATGCCACCATTACAACTACTGTCGCCGCTACTGTCGCAAGCACTATCGCAACTACTATCGCAACTACAGTTTCAACCACAGTTTCAACTACAGTCGGATCAAAAGCCCCAACTACAGGCAAACGTTCGTCTGCGTGTGGCAAGGTCATTCTGCTGGGTGAACATGCTGTTGTGTACGGACAGCCCGCGTTTGCCGTCCCACTGCCACTCGCCATCGAGTCATTCGCGGCACCCTGTGCTGGCAGTCATCAACTGATCATTCAGGCCTGGGGATACCAGGTGCCACTGGCAGCAGGCGTCAAAGGATTTGCAGGCGCGCTGCATGATGTACTGATCAAGCTTGAGCTTGCGCACCGTCCTACCGAAGTGGCCCTGTTTCCACACGAGCCACCGGGTATGGGGCTGGGCAGTTCAGCGGCACTCGCCGTGGCTGCGATTCGTGCTATCGATGCGGCCTACTCGCTGGGTCTTGATGACAAAGTCATCAACGCTCTGGCCTACGATTGTGAAGTAGCCGCACACGGCTCCCCGTCTGGAGTCGACAACACAGTCGCAACCTATGGACGTCCACTGCGTTTTCAGCGCGGTCGTGATCCGGCCATGACCTTCATTGATCTGCCGGTCGCGCTGCCGCTGGTTATCGGCCTGAGCAGCCAGCCAGGCAGTACCGCAACCACCGTCGCCGATGTGCGCGCGCGTCGGGAGCGCGATGTGGCTCGGCACGATCGTTTGTTCACCGAGATCGGTACCCTGACTGATGCCGCAGTAGAGGCTGCCAGCGTTGGTGATTTTGTCAGACTCGGCGAAGCCATGAACATTTGCCATGGCTTCCTGAACGCACTCGGTCTCTCAACTCCCGAGTTGGAGATGCTGGTGCATACCGCACGCAAAGCCGGGGCTACCGGCGCAAAACTCACCGGTGGCGGAGGTGGTGGAGCAATGGTTGCCGTAGCTGCGGACCAGGCGGGTCAGGAAGCCGTCGTCAAAGCGTTGGTCGACGACGGGTTTACAGCCTTCGCCTTTTCGACTCAGGCCGCCGAATAGCTGGGTCTGGCTGAAACCAGCTTGTGCCAGCGTGCGACGTTCGGGGCGTCAGGTAGCGGTACAACCTTGACCTGCTTGGCGAAGTCCCAGGCAATCACAAACGTAATGTCGGCGATGCTGAACCGGTCGCCTGCCAGATACTCACTGTTCTCAAGTTGTCGATCGAACATCGGCACAAAGTCCGCCGCCACGCGTGCCGAGACTTCACCCCATTCCTTGACGCAGGTTTCACGATCCTTGAAAAATCCGGTGATGTTCCGGAACGCAGCCGCCACATTCGACATGAAGTTGAGTTCCGCCCTCCTATTCCACATCTCGACCCGTGCGGCTTCAAGGCCGGGCGCGCCAAACAAAGCCGGCTCCGGATTGATGTAGTCGAAATATCGACAGATCGCTACCGATTCACCCAGCCAGGACCCGTCGTCGAGTTCAAGTACCGGTACCCGGCCAGCCGGATTTTTGGCCAGGTATTCCTCGGTGCGATTCTGTGCGCCACGGATATCGATACCTACCCGTTCGCAATCGATCCCTTTTTCGGCCATGAAAACATGCACGCGGCGCGCGTTGGGAGATGGGGCTTCGTATAACTTCACTGCTGGTCCTTGTTCATGGATTATCGATGACAGACAGATGGGACGTATCCGGTGCCCTCGGAGTTGGGCGTCGCCGTTCGGTCTGGATTAATGCACCTGGTTCCGCCAGATCAAAATCAGGATTGACCGGTAACATCACGTCCAGTGCTGCGTCTTCTGCTCCCAACTTTTCTGCACTCATCTTTTCTGCACCCATTTTGGCCCCGACTTCGGCAAGTTCGAATTCCACCACCGGTTTCACCACTGGAACGGTGGCGCGCTCATCACTCATTCGGGCACCAACCGGCAGAACTTCGAATTCAGGGGATTTGATCTCGCGCTTTTCGCGCTCCACTTCGGCGGCCGCAAACGCCTTCATCTTGACGAGTGCAAAATGCGAGGTATCTATTACGCGCGGAATAAAGGGTGCCCGCTCATCCGGTTCAAGGACATAACTGCCTGCCGGCAGCACCACCCACTCTTCAGGACTCCCCTCAGAGGCAGCGGTTTCTGCTGACGCGATTGATGCTCCGCCAGCAGGAGCCTGATAGGTACCGGCATCTTCTGCCGCAACGGGTTGAACTCGCAGCCTCGCACCGGCCTTCTTGAATACCGCCTGAAATCGCGCGGCAGTCTCCTGGTCCGCAGTCTTGCGAATTACCACAGGATTCCCGGTAAACAGCGATTGCACCCTGGCATCGTCCAGCTTCAACGCCATGGCGAGACGCTTTCGAACCACAGCAGGGTGCTGCCCCTCAATCACTTCGCCACGGAATACCAATCGGTAGGTATCAGTCACACGCATCCCCGTATTGGCTCGTTACATTCTCGTCTCGCGGCTAGGCTGGGTCGGGTTTCGGCTCAACCACTTCTCGCCAAGGTTTCCCCTTCCTTCTGCCGCGAAAGCCCTGAATAATCCAGCGACACCCCTGAGCATACTTGGAGACCGACCATGGGTACACCTGCACGTGTAGTGGTTCTACCACACACCACTTCACAGCTTCGCATCGAAGAGATCACCCTGCCTGACCCGGGTCCAACCCAGGTTGTTGTCAAACAGTACGCATCAGGGATCTGCCATTCACAATTGCACCAGATGCACCGGCCACGCGCCAACCCGGTGGTCCTCGGCCACGAGTCGACGGGGGTGGTCTTGAAGACTGGCTCCGAGGTCACGCATGTGCGTGAAGGTGACACCGTGATGGTGACGTGGGTGCCACGCAATGCCAGTGCCAGCATTCGCCGGCCGGTGCGCGCCGAACTCAAGGTCAGCGACGGTACGGCCATCTCAGAAAACGTCTTTACCTGGGCCGACCATACCATCGCCGATGAGCAGTATGTCGTCAAAGTGGCAGATAACATCACGCGTGATGTCACGGCCATCATCGGCTGCGCAGTGATGACGGGGGCCGGCGCAGTGATCAATACCGCCAACGTGCAGCCTGGTCAAAGTGTGGCGATCTTCGGCGTGGGTGGGGTTGGCTTGTCAGCGGTCGTTGGCGCCAGAGTAGCTGGCGCGAACCCGATCATTGCGGTGGATCTGTCCGACGAAAAGCTGGCATTTGCCAAACGTTTCGGCGCGACCCACGGCATCAACGCCGGCAAGGAAGACCCGATTGCCGCCATTCATGCGCTGACCGGCTCTACCGGCAAGTTCACGATCCTGAATACCAACGTCAGCGGTGTCGATTACGCCTTCGACTGCATCGGTATCAAGAAGACAATGGAGCAGATACTGCCCGCCTGTCGTTCTGGACATTTTGGTGTGTGCAGTGGTGGCACAGCAGTGCTGGTCGGCGTGCCTTCGACCACGGTCGAGCTGAATGCGATGGATATGCTGCTCAACGAAAAGCACTACATTGGCAGTATTGGTGGTTCGTGTGCGCCAGATCGGGATTTCCCGACTTTTCTCGACTGGTTCGAAAAAGGCACTCTCGATCTCGACGCCATGGTCACCGAACGCTACCGGATCGATGACATCAATGCCGCCTGTGAGGCGCTCGAAAGCGGCAAGATCAATGGCCGCGCGATCATGGAATTCTGATGACGACTCTGCCCACCGAACACGTCGTCGTTGGTGATCTGTCCATGGCTTTTCATCAGTGCGGCAGTGGCGAGCCACTGGTGCTGCTGCATGGTTTCACCGGCGGCAAGCTGGATTTTGTCAACCAGATGCCCTGGTTTGCCGATCAGTTTCATGTCATCGCACCGGATCAGCGTGGTCATGGAGAAACAGGCCACGCGCCACCCTACTCGTTCAACCAGCTGGTGACCGATCTGCTGGGATTCCTGGACAAGACTGTGACGGGACCGGTACATCTGCTGGGCCATTCCCTGGGCGGCATGATCGCAATGCGGGCCGTGCTCGCCGCGCCAGAACGATTCCGTTCACTGATTCTGATGGACACCTCATCCCGCCCGGTATCAATGATTCCTCCACAGATGCGGGTCGAACTCGCTGAGAAGGCGCGGGACAAAGGTACCGGAATTCTCGCCAGAGGCTTGCGAACGCTGGCGCGCTCGCCGGAACAACAGCGCGGCATCGACTTTCTAGGAGAAGACGAACACTGGCGACGCATCGAATGGAAGCTCGAACAGATGGACTGGCGGGCATTTCGGGATCTGGGCAGTGAGTTGTGGTCGCATGAGCCGGTGACCGGAAGACTGGATGAAATTCGTATTCCAACTGCAGTGCTGGTCGGCGCCGACGATACCCGCTTCATCGAACCGTCGGCAGAAATCGCCAAGACGTTAACTGGCGCTCATTTCACCACCATCGCCGATGCAGGACACAGTCCGCAGTACGAAAACGCGTCAGCCTGGAAAATAGCCGTACAAGACCATCTCAATCGGGCATGCGCATGAAAAACCAGGAAATCACCGAACGATTCCGCTATCAATCCGGTACCCGCATCGCTGAAGCCAGAACCCGCTGGAAGGGTCTAGATGACCCAAAAGTGCAGCTTCAGAAGGCCGTAAAGCGAATTTCAAAGCAGCAGGAAAAGTTGTTTGCCGATGATCGTTTCACGCTGCTGCTGATTTTTCAGGGCATGGACGGAGCAGGCAAGGACAGCACGATTAAGAAAGTACTGACCGGCGTCAATCCGGCAGGCTTTGAAACGCGCACCTTCAAGGCACCCACCTACGAACACGACGATCACAACTTTCTCTGGCGCCACTGGCAGGCCATGCCGGCGCGCGGTCACATAGGCATTTTCAATCGTTCGTACTATGAAGAAGTACTGGTGGTTCGGGTGCATCCGGAGATCATTCAGGGCCAGCAACTCGCCAACAAGAACACCAACGATGCCTTCTGGGAGCAACGCTTCAAAGACTTCCGGGGCATGGAAGAGCATCTCGTTGCAAACGGTGTTGTCGTCGTCAAATTTTTCCTCAACGTATCAAAAGAAGAACAGCGCCTTCGGTTGATCGCGCGCCTCAATGACAGCGGCAAGCTCTGGAAATTCAATCCGCGGGATGTCGACGAACGCGAACACTGGGACGACTACCAGGCAGCCTTTCAGGATGCCATCGCCAAAACCGATACCGATAGTGCGCCCTGGTACGTGGTGCCTGCAGATGACAAACAGACCATGCAGGCGATCGTTGCGAGCATCATCGCCCACACGCTGGACTCACTGCCCCTTGAATTTCCCGCCCCTCGGGAAGAAGACATGGCGTTGTTTGAAAAGGCACGTCTGGTGCTGGAGGTAGGTGAAAGCGTGTCGGATGCGGAAGTTAATGAGGGTACAAAAGCAGACGAGGGCTAGTTTCGCTCTGACACTCACCTTATTCCAACATTTTGGTACCTCGTAAGCCGCTTAGACTTCTGGAACGGTATCCGCGAACCAGGCTGGCGCAGTTTCAATCCACACGCGCCCTGTTAGGGGCGCGCGACGATCCGAGACGCGATGCCCAGATGGCGAATGAGAGTTTCAATCCACACGCGCCCTGTTAGGGGCGCGCGACGTGCCCGAAGTTTCGGCGGACGATCTTGAGATATCGTTTCAATCGTAAGCGCCTCATCATCCCCGTCCTTTCGGATCACGCGCGATGAGGTTACG
>Ga0105050_10005108_pt1 | contig 17034 bp, 15 predicted proteins | sample FRY01_FD_78088 | JGI IMG/M metagenome (GOLD analysis project Ga0105050, IMG submission 78088) | Freshwater microbial communities from Lake Fryxell liftoff mats and glacier meltwater in Antarctica - FRY-01 | ecosystem: Environmental > Aquatic > Freshwater > Ice > Glacier meltwater ... | reverse complement strand
CGCTTCCAGTGCGCGATCATTTTCTTGTTGCGCAATCGTGTTGGCGTAGATCGTCGCTTCTTTCATCGCGCCGTCTAGCTGACTGCGCAGGTCAGCCGGCAGCTTGTTCCAGAATTTTTTATTGACGATGACGGCGTAGCCGATGTAACCATGATTGGTCGCGGTCAGATGCTTTTGTACTTCGTGCATTTTTTGCGTGTACAAATTAGACGGTGGATTTTCGGTACCATCGACCACGCCTGTTTGCAGTGCCTGATAGACATCGGAAAAAGCCATGACTTGCGGATTGGCGCCCAGAGCGCGCATTTGCGCGTCCAGCACTTTGGATGCCTGTATGCGCAGCTTCAGACCCTTGATGTCAGCGGGCACCCGCATGGGCCGGTTTGACGACATCATCTTGAAACCATTGTCCCAGTAGGCCAGACCGAGTATGCCTTTAGGCTCAAGCTTATTTAGCAGATCGCGCCCGATAGGCCCTTCGGTGACGCGTGCAAGCGCAGCTTTGTCCGAAAAAATATACGGCAAATCGAACAGCTCGAATTCTTTCACACCAAGGGGCCCGAATTTTGCCAGCGACGGCGCCAGCATCTGCACCGCACCCAACTGCAGCGCTTCGAGCTCTTCTTTGTCTTTATAGAGCGTGCTGTTGGGGTAAATATCGATTTTGACCCGACCTTTGGTAGCCGCCTCGGCCAATGCTTTAAACCGCTCGGCGGCCTTGCCCTTGGGTGTGTCATGTGCGACCACGTGACTGAATTTGATGACGATCGGCGCGTCGGCCCATGCCGGGCCGGATGAGAGACCAGACAGGCCAACGAGCATAAGGGCAAATAGCAAGCGACTGCGTTTCATGAAGGTCTCCGACAGAGGGATGAGGATGGCGAAAGAATATTTTTATTTGTCCCGGTGCGTATTGTCTCTGCAAGTGCCGCAACTGACAACCTAAAGACCTGCGCCGGATGACACTCCGGCTTTTATCGCCCTAACAAAAAGACCGGTACTATCTCGACGTTGCGCCAAACGCCCCTGCTCATGACCATACTGATCTTATTAGTTCCCGACTTTACCCTGATCCTGATTGGCTTCGCGCTCATGCGCGTGACCGACTGGGGCCAGCCATTTTGGCGTGGGCTCGAAAAGCTCGTGTATTTCGTCCTGTTTCCCGCACTGCTTTTTGTATCGACTGCGCGTACGCCGCTGGATTTTCAGGCGACCGGCAAGCTGCTGCAAGTGGCGCTCTCGGCCGTGGTGAGCGGCATTGCGCTGGGCTGGCTGGCCAAACCGCTGTTTCGGCCCGGGCCGATGATTTTCGAGTCTGGCGTGCAGACGGCGTTTCGCTTTAACTCTTATATTGCGCTGGCAGTAGCCTTTCGGCTCGGGGGTGAGCAGGGGGCGTCACTGATGGCGCTAATTATTGGCTTTGCTGTCCCCCTGTGCAATCTGGCCGCAGTCTATGCGCTAGCCTTTCGCAACAAAGGCACGCTACTCAAAGAACTAGCGAAAAATCCTTTGTTACTGGCTACGGTGGGCGGCACCTTGTTTAATCTCTCCGGCGCAAGCTTGCCCGACATCCTGGCGGTGACGCTCTCGCGCATGGGCAGCGCATCGATTGCGCTGGGCTTACTCATGGTCGGTGCCGGATTAAAGCTGTCAGGACTGGCGGAGGCACGTGGCATCAGTGCGTATTTTATCGGCGTGAAATTAGTCGCACTTCCGGCGATTGCCTTAGCGCTGGGGCGCTGGCTGCAACTGCCGCCACTGCAACTACAAATCGCCGTAATGTTTTGCGCCTTGCCCACGGCATCCAGCGCTTATGTGCTGGCCACCCGCATGGGCGGCAACGGGCCGCTGGTGGCGTTTTTGATTTCGGCAGGCACCTTGCTGTCGATTGCCACGCTGCCTTTATGGCTGGTGGCGGCTGGCTGAAGCATGCTGCGCCAGAGCCCAGCTTACGTGCTCCCGCACCAGCGCAGAGGGGTGATCAGCACGCGCCTGTAGAGCGGCGAGCATGCCGGCGTCGCCCGCACGCTGCGTTGCCGCATTACCCAATGCCACGGCGATATTGCGCAGCCAGCGCACGTGACCGATGCGGCGTATGGCGCTGCCTTCGAGGCGGCGGTTAAACGCGTCTTCGCTCCAGGAAAACAAGTCGATCAGGGTGACGCTATCGAGTGCGTTACGCACATCAAAATCGGGCAAGACCGCTTTTTGCGCAAATTTATTCCATGGACAAACTAGCTGGCAGTCGTCGCAGCCCAGCACGCGGTTGCCAATCAAGGGGCGCAGCTCTAGAGGAATACTGTCCTTATGCTCAATGGTGAGATAAGAGATACAGCGCCGCGCATCCAGCCGGTAAGGTGCAACAATGGCCTGGGTCGGGCACACGTCGATACAGGCGCGGCAGGCGCCGCAATGCTCGGAGACGGGCGCATCGACCGGCAAAGGCAGGTCGGTATATATCTCGCCTAAAAAAAACATCGAGCCTGCTTCGCGGTGCAACAGCAGCGTATGCTTACCGCGCCAACCCAGACCGGACTGCTGCGCAATCTCGACTTCCATGACAGGCGCAGAATCCGTAAAGACCCGGAAACCAAATGGCCCGACATCGGCGGTGATTTTTTCGGCAAGCTGCTGCAAGCGCTGGCGCAATACCTTGTGGTAATCGCGCCCCCTTGCATACACCGACACCACCGCAGCGCCAGGGTCGGCCTGCCGCTGTGCTTCCTGGGCCAGCCAGTCGGTGGGCAGGTCGCGCGGCAGATAATTCATGCGCGCACTGATCACTCGCAAGGTACCTGGCACCAGATCAGCAGGCCGCGCACGCTTGCTGCCATGGGCTGCCATATAATCCATCTGGCCGTGAAAGCCGGCATCAAGCCAGCTTTGCAAACCGGCCTCGGCGTGGTTCAACTGGGCTTGGGCAATGCGGCATTCGGCAAAGCCCAGCGTTGCGCCCCACTGCTTGATGGCAGTGGCAAGCGCGGTGTAATCAATAGGATTAAAGTCGGGCACGATGGCGGCAGTGATGAGTGGGCAACTGGGTGGAAACTGAGTGGGCGTTGGCGGGCAAACAACGCCAGACCACACAACGCAAGACGACAATTTTACGAGATGCAGTCCTGGAAAGCATATTTAGCGGATGAAGCAGGCACCCTGGCACTGGGCGCGGCATTAGCACGCGTGCTGCAGCCGGGCCTGATCGTGCATTTGCATGGCGAGCTTGGCGCGGGCAAAACCAGTCTGACGCGCGCGCTCTTGCACGCAGCAGGCTATCAGGGCCGCGTCAAAAGTCCGACCTATACTTTAGTCGAGCCTTACGCGGTGCGCTTAAACGGTGTCGCAGTCGCTGTGCTGCATTTTGATTTGTACCGCATGAACAACCCGCAAGAATTCATTGATGCCGGCTTACGCGAGTATTTTGACGGTAGCAGCATTTGCATTGTTGAGTGGCCAGAGCAAGCGGGTGACTTGCTGCCGGCACCGGATATCGCTGTTTTTCTCAAGATTGCCGGCCAGGGTCGTGATGTAGAATTGAACGCGTTTTCACCTCAGGGCTTCACATGTCTAGACCGTCTTCATTTAAGCCCGAATCTGTAAGCCCTACCACCCGCCGCATCCTGCTGAAAGCAGGTGCAACGTTGTTGCTGTCGGTGCTGTCGCACGGTGTTGCCCGCGCCGCGCAGATCATGGCAGTACGCGTGTGGCCGGCTGCAGACTATACGCGTGTGACCCTTGAAAATGACAGCGCGCTCAAGGCTACTCATTTCCTGATTAAAGATCCGCACCGGCTGGTGGTCGACATCGAAGGCCTGGAGCTGGATGCGCAGCTCAAAGGTCTGGTCGCAAAAATACAGTCCAATGACCCGTACATCTCGCAAGTGCGGGTGGGACAAAACCGGCCGGGCGTGGTGCGACTGGTGTTTGATCTGAAAGAAGAAATCCTGCCGCAAGTGTTTACGCTTGCGCCGGTCGGCGAATATCGCCACCGCCTGGTATTTGATTTATACCCGCAAAGCCCGCCAGACCCGATTGCCGAGTTACTGGCCAAAGGTCGTCCGTCCGTGCCGCCTGGCGAAGCGGCCAGAGAGGACGATACCGCGCTGGCAAAACCCCCTGCGCAAGACGACTTGCCCCGCAGGCTCACCCGCATGGTGACCATAGCGCTCGACCCTGGCCATGGCGGCGAAGACCCGGGCGCAGTGGGCCGTGGGGGCAGCTACGAAAAAAATATCGTGCTGTCGATTGCACGACGCCTGAAAGCCAAACTCGAACAGTTACCCAATATGCGCGTCATGCTCACGCGGGACGGCGACTATTTTGTGCCGCTGCATGTGCGTGTGCAAAAAGCGCGCGCAGTGCAAGCCGATCTGTTTATTTCGATTCATGCCGACGCGTTTATCGAGCCCACCGCGCGCGGCTCATCGGTGTTTGCTTTATCCGAAAAAGGGGCGAGCTCTACCGCTGCGCGCTGGCTGGCCAATAAAGAAAACGCTGCAGACCTGATCGGCGGCGTCAATCTGAAAAGTAAACACAAGCATTTAGCCAGCGTCTTGCTCGATCTGTCGACGACAGCGCAAATCAATGACAGTGTGAAATTAGCGAAAGCCGTATTGGGCGAAATCGGCAACATCAACCGGCTACATAAAGCCCAGGTCGAACAGGCAGGCTTTGCCGTCTTAAAGGCACCGGACATTCCCAGTATTTTGGTAGAGACGGCTTTCATCTCCAACCCGGAAGAAGAAGCCAAGCTGATCGACGAGACGTATCAAGACCAGATGGCAGTAGCCTTAATGCAAGGCATCCGTAAATACCTGGCGAAAAACCCGACGCTCACCAGAAATAAGCTGACCTGACAAGCTCAGCCGGCTTTGATTTTTCGGACAAACAGCTTGCGTCCAAAACGCCACAAGCCTGCCAGCGCCAGAGGTACGACTGCCGCGGAGACACCGATCAGGACAATGGTGTTGAGATGGTCACGGATGAGGGGGATATTGCCAAAAAAATAGCCGGCCGACACCAGCACCACGACCCACAATACCGCGCCGCTGACGTTGTAGAGCTGGAATTTGGTAAAGTTCATTTCAGACACACCAGCCACAAACGGCGCGAACGTACGCACAACAGGCAGCCAGCGCGCCAGCATGATGGTCTTGCCACCGTGTTTCTCAAAAAAAAGGTGCGTCTTTTGCAGCGATTCGCGGTCTAGCCAGCGATAGTTGTGCGTATAGACCTTGTGGCCGATGGCCCGGCCAATCAGATAGTTGACGGTATTGCCACCCACAGCGGCAATCACGAGCAATACCCCCAGGAGCCAGGCATTCATTGCGCCACTGGCGCAGAAAGCACCGCCGACAAACAACAGCGTATCGCCGGGCAAAAACGGAAACACCACCAGACCCGTCTCGGCAAAAACAATGGCAAACAAAACGACATAGACCAGGGTGCCGTAAGTGGCAATCACGTGACCGAGAGATTGATCAATATGCAGCAGCATATTGATAAGTTGGGTGAATTCCATGGCGGGGTGGGAGAGTAGCCTCAGCTTAGGCGACGACGATCATACACCAGCCTCGCAAGTCTCACTCAGGCCATCTGCAAGCTTGCGTGGTGTCGTCTGGCGGAATGCGCAGAATGGCAACGGTATAATCGGTCCATGAATGTTCCAGCCAACGCGACGCGTGTCATCCGCCCTCTGCCCGACCAGTTAATTTCGCAAATCGCCGCTGGCGAGGTCATCGAACGACCCTCTGCGGTGGTGAAAGAATGTCTCGAAAACGCGCTGGATGCCGGCGCGACACAAATCAGCGTCCGACTTGAGCAAGGCGGCGTCAAGCGCATTGCCATCACAGACAACGGTCGAGGCATACCACCGGAAGAATTGCCGCTGGCACTGGCCCGTCATGCCACCTCTAAAATTGCCAGCCTGAGCGATCTGGAAAACGTGCGGACGCTCGGTTTTCGCGGTGAGGCCCTGGCATCCATTGCCTCGGTGGCGCAACTCACCCTCACGTCGCGCAGCGCCGGGCAAGCGCATGCCTGGCAGATCAGCGGCACACCAGACAGCCAGGTCACCCCCGCGTCGGGCACGCAGGGCACAATCGTGGATGTGCAGGATTTATATTTCAACACGCCGGCGCGCCGTAAATTTTTAAAGTCTGAGCAGACCGAATATGGCCATTGCGCTGAAGTCGTGCGCCGCATTGCCTTAGCCCGCCCTGATGTGAGTTTTTCGGTTCACCATAATGGCCGCGCCGTCGAGCACTGGCAAGAATCCAGCCACGACAAGCGCAGTGGGCACATACTGGGCGAAGAATTCGCCGCTGCCAGACTGCTCGTGCAGGAAGCGGCCGGGCCGCTGGTCGTGCAAGGCTTTATCGGCTTACCGACTGCTTCGCGCGCGCGGGCAGATTCGCAGTATTTTTATGTCAATGGCCGCTTCGTGCGCGACAAACTCCTCACCCATGCCGTGCGCGCCGCGTATCAGGATGTACTGCATGGCGACCGCTATCCCGCCTACGTCATGCGCCTTGATCTTGATCCGGCGCTGGTCGATGTGAATGTGCATCCGTCAAAAATCGAAGTCCGGTTTCGCGACAGCCGCGCTATCCATCAGTTTATTTTTCATGCAGTCAGCCGTGCATTGGCGCACACCTCAGCCACAGCGCACGGTGCCAGCCCGGCGCCACTGCCCGCAGCCAGCAGCGCTATGCCGTGGATACGGCCGCAGCGTCAGGCATCGTTTGGCGTGGCGCAAGATGTTGCTAGCTATGGCGCATTGTTTTCCGCGGCGGGCCATATTGAAGGACGCCAAAACCCGTTGACCAGCCTGACTGCGCCAACACCGCCATCGGCCATGCCCGGGGTTAGCGCAGAAGAATTCCCGCTGGGTTTCGCACTGGCACAATGTCACGGCGTTTTTATCCTCGCGCAAAACCGTGCCGGACTCGTCGTCGTCGACATGCACGCGGCGCACGAACGCATCCTTTATGAGCAGTTCAAAGAAGCCCTCGATACCGACACGGTGCAATTGCAACCGCTGTTGATCCCCGTGACTTTTTATGCCGATGCCGTCGACGTCGGCACCGTCGAAGAAAACCAGAGCGTGCTGGCGGCACTGGGATTTGATATTGCCGTTCTGTCGCCCACCACGCTGGCGGTAAGGGCGATTCCTTCGCTCTTGCGCAACAGCGATGCGCAGGCTTTAGCACGCGATGTCTTGCGCGACGTGCGCGAATTTGGCGGCTCGCACGTGTTAGTTGAGCGACGCAATGCAGTACTCGGCACACTGGCCTGCCACACTGCCGTGCGCGCCAACCGCAACCTGAGCCTGCCTGAGATGAATGCGCTCTTGCGCCAGATGGAAACCACCGAACGCGCCGATCAGTGCAATCACGGCCGTCCGACCTGGACCCAACTCGCTTTGACTGACCTCGATAAATTATTTTTGCGCGGACAATAATTGAATGAATCATCAACCACTGGCGCAGTTCGCGCATGCGCCCCTATTGGTACTCGTCACCGCGCTGCTGATGATGCAGCCTCTGTCGACTGATCTCTACTTAGCGTCCCTGCCCAGCCTTGCCACCGTCTTTACCGTGCCGGTCTCAACAGTACAGCTGACCCTGTCGGTCTTTGTGATTGGGTTTGGCGGCGCGCAACTGATTATTGGCCCTCTGTCAGACCGCTTTGGCAGACGGCCTGTGCTGTTAGTCGGGCTGGTGCTGTATGTCGCCGCGAGTGCGTTATGCGCACTGGCGCAATCGATTAACTTACTGATCGCGGCGCGATTTTTGCAGGCACTCGGCTGCTGTACGGCTGTCATTATTGCGCGCGCCATCGTGCGGGACGCCTACGCGCCCGAAGACAGCGCCCGTTTGATTGCCCGCGCCAGCACCTGGATTTCTCTGGCGCCGATCTTTGGGCCTATCCTCGGGTCGTACCTGCAAGTGCGGTATGGATGGCGCGCTGCCTTTGTGGCGCTCGGCGTGTTCGCTGCTCTGCTGTTTGCCACGGCCGTCATGCGCCTGCCTGAGACCAATGCGCACAAAAACCCGCAGGCCACCGACCTGAGTGGCCTGGCGACCAACTACAAACTGGTTTTAGGCTCGCGCGAATTCTGGATCTATGCCCTGCCCGGTGCGATTTCGTATGCGGCAATTTTTTCGTTTATCTCTGGCTCCTCTTTTGTCTTAATCAACGTGCTGGGCGTACCGACACAATGGTTTGGTTATTGTTTCGCTCTGGGTGTATCCGGCTATATGGCCGGCACCCTGATTTGCCGCCGTCTGTTAAAGCGCCTTGATGGACAACAAGCGCTGCACATAGGCACAACCTGCTCACTGGCTGCCGGTCTGTTTTTTCTGGTCACGACCGTGATCGGTCTGGCGCACTGGTCCACCCTGCTCATTGCGATGTTCATGGCGATGGTGGCACACGGGATAAATTTTCCCGTCATACAGTCCGGTGCCATCGCACCGTTTCCACGACAAGCCGGCACCGCAGCCGGGCTAATGGGTGCGCTGTTCATGCTGTTTGCTTTTCTGACCGGTAGTGTCGTTGGCGCTACCCATAACGGCACGCTCTACCCGATGGCCATCATCGCGGGCATCCTCGGCGCCCTGAATTTTTATGCAGCGCGCGCGTTTGCGCGCCCCGCCCTTACCGCATGAGAACAGCATCCAGGCCGCTGGCGGTTGCCCTGATGGGGCCGACCGCGTCGGGCAAGACGGCGGCGGCTTTGCAGATCGCCGCCGCCCTGCCCTGCGAGATTATTTCAGTCGATTCGGCGCTGGTATATCGCGACATGGATATCGGCACAGCCAAACCCGACGCCACTGAACGCGCGATGGCGCCGCACCACCTGATTGATATTCTGGATCCAAGCGAAGCGTACTCGGTCATGCAGTTCCGGCAAGACGCCCTGCGCCTGATCGACGCGATTCAGGCGCGCGGCAATCTGCCGCTTTTGGTCGGCGGCACCATGCTGTACTTCAAGGCCCTGCGCGACGGCCTCGACGATTTGCCGCAGGCCGATGCCGCCTTGCGCGCCGCACTCGATGCCGATATCGCCTGCCATGGCATTACAGCGATGCATGCGCGACTCGCCCTGCTCGACCCCGTCACCGCAGCCCGGCTCAAGCCCAACGACACACAGCGCATACAAAGGGCACTCGAAATCATCACACTCAGCGGACAACCCATGTCTGCGCTACTGGATCGGGCGGCCAAAACCGCTTTGCCGTTTGATCTGCTCTCTTTTTCGCTCGAACCCTCAGACCGAAGCGTGCTACACCAACGCATCGCCACACGGTTTGACCAGATGCTGGCGGCGAAGCCGGGCTTACTGGATGAAGTCACCCGCTTGCGCGCGCGAGGTGACCTGCACCCCGGCTTGCCATCTATGCGCTGTGTCGGGTATCGCCAGGCCTGGGCACATCTGGACGGCGCAATCGACGCGCCGGCCCTGCGCGAAAAAAGCATTATCGCCACCCGCCAGCTAGCCAAGCGGCAGCTCACCTGGCTGCGCAGCATGAAAGACGCCATACGGATCGACTGCCTCGCCCCCAATGCAGCAGAACAGATTCTTCTGCAAGTACAAGCCCGGTTCGGTTGACATGAATCACGGCAACCGCCATAATTTCGCGCTTAGTTGGTGATATAGCTCAGTTGGTTAGAGCACAGCACTCATAATGCTGGGGTCGGTGGTTCAAATCCACCTATCACCACCAAGGGTTTTCCAAGCCGTTGATCTCATTGAGGTCAACGGCTTTTTTGTTGAGGTTTTGTCGTTGAGTGATGGGCTACAACCCGCATGGCTACATTATTGAAACCGAAAAAATCGCCGGTTTTGACCTCGGACTGCCGCACTCGGGAGAACGAGCTTGGAGGTACGCGCCCCGACAACGCTGTCTTCGTCCCACCGCCGGCTCACACAGTGCCGGGCTTGATGGGCGAATGAAAGAAGTTCATCCACAGCCAACCCAAAAAAACGCGAGGCCGTGCCGAGGGCGCGTGGGCGGTTTGATCAGCGTTTCCGTTGTCCATACCTTTAAGCAATGCTGAAGCAGCGTGTCTTCTACATTCCCGCTACATCCATGGCAATCCGTCAGGTCACATCAAGCTGCAGGGGCAGTTTTTTTGACGGCGACGCGTTTTTTGGCGGGCTTTTTCACGGCTTTTTTTGCCGCCTTCACCGGCTTTGCCGTGCCGATCAGCGCAGCGTCAAGCTTGCCGGATTTTTGCAGTGCGGCGGCCCATACCGGGGCCCGGCCACGCCCGGTCCATACCTGCGAGGTGTCCCTGGGATTTTGGTATTTTGGCTTGACCTTGACGCCAGCCAGCTTGCTTGCTTTGCGCGGACCACCGCGCTTGCCGCTCTTCATGGCTGCGACGACGTCGCTGGCTGACAGACCGGCTTTGGCAATGAGGGCGACGATCTTGAGTAAGTCTTTATTGTTTGAGCGATCCAGTAAGGCTTTTTCTTTTTTCTCTAACTCTGCTTTTTGCTTCTTTAATTTAGCTAGTTGTTGCTGGACAGTGGTACGTGCCATTTTTGATCCTCCTGCTAATTAATCAATACAACGATTTAAAGCTGGCGAATAAAATTCGCAGATTTAACGCGGAATTCTTATAAATTAAATGATATAAAAATTATTTTTTGCGGCCGCATGCAGCGGTTAAGCTCGGGTCATTGATTTATCGTGATTCGGTTAATGATAAATTAATAACTTAAAGATACAGTAGGATCTAGTATAGCTGAACCCTGCTGCTTTCCGATATGGCGCGCAAAAGTCGAACATTATTAATGTCTGATGGAGCAGAAAGAAAGAAACAGCTTGGATCAGGCCACAGAACGCATCAGTATTTTGTTAGTGATGAGGAAAAACACGCTGCGGTGGCGCCGCTTTCAAGAATGAAGCGCTCATGCGGTACCGGTTACCGATTAACTTGTTTGCGTAGTATGACCACATGCTGCCACGGCAGACTCGAGTCGGTTTTGACCCAAACCAGACCATGCAAAGCCGCTTCTTTGCGTATTTGCACCTCGCGCATTTTATGCAGGGTATGAATCGGCACAGCTGGGTCTTCAGCCCGGTATTCGACGATAGCAATCTGCCCGCCTGGCTTCATGGCTTTGGCAAGACTCTGCATGAATTCGACTGGATACAGCAGCTCATGATAAACATCGACCAGTAAAGCCAGGTCAACGCTGTCCGGTGGCAGGCGGCAATCTGTTTCGGAGGCCAGTACGGGTGTAATGTTTTTAATGCCGAGTCCGGCACTTTGTTTTTTCAGGATATCCAGCATCTCAGGCTGTACGTCGACGGCAAAGACCCGACCGGATGCACCGATTTGCCTGGCAAAGAGGCGCGAGTAATAACCGCTGCCGGCACCAATATCTGCAACCGCCATGCCGGTTTTGGGTGAAAGCGCCTGCATCAGTAAGTCTGGCCGCTCTTCCGCTTTGCGCTCGGGGCGTTCCAGCCAGCCTGCTCCATGCCAGCTCATCACGCCGGCAATCTCGCGACCGGCAAAGGTTTTACCGGTGCCACCGGCGCTGACAGCAGTCTGACCGTAAGCGGGCGGGACCGCTTGGGCTTTTTGATCAGCCAGGCATGCAGCGGTACCGCTCCAGACGAGCAGCAAACACGCAAAAATGTGGACGGGAGATCGCATGGTGATCAAGCGCGAGTCAGTATGGTTGCGCGGAAGCGGGACCAGCCCCTCCCTGTGCCCTTCATCAGACCTGGATACCTTCGACGGCGATCAGTGAAGCCAGGCAGTCTTCCAGTAACGCACGCGCCTGGCCGGTTGCCTTGTTGAGATACGCGTGCAACGCGGCATCGTCGGCGTTCCGGTTGGCACACTCGCTGCTGTATTGCTCAAGCGCGGCGAGACTAGTGACAAGCTCGACTAAGTGACGATGACATTCACAAGCAATGGCACCTTCGATTTGGGAAATAGCCAGTAACTGCGTATTGTTAAAACGACGCGCAGAAACAGGCAAGCCGGGCGCTGTGTTCAGAGCCGGTGCAGGAGCCGAAGACTGGCTGCGTACAGACTGACAGGCGCGCCAGATTTCCATTGCCGTAACAGGGGCTTTGAGGCAGGGGATACCCGCATGTTCAAGCTGGGCCACCGCGCTGCGTGTCGAGAAACTAAACACAACGACGGCCGCGCTGACCCTGCATTCCAGCAAGCGCTTGCGCACGGCTGTCAGACTGCTGTCGTTGAGCGTGGTGAGTTCAATTAAGAGAATTTCAGCCTGCAATGCAGCGATCCCGGCAGGCGTTTCTGCTGCGGGGGCAAGATGGGCGACGATATCGATTTCATTGAGTAATTGCTTTTCACGCCCAAGCCGCACCGTCAGCGAGTCGCCCTCTACAATAATGCGGCATGCGTGGCGGACGGTGGTAATCTCGGGCGCAGCGGGCAAGGCCGCCGCGAGTCTTTCTCGCAACGCTTCAACGGGCAAGATCGCCAGACCCCCAACCGGATGTCCCAGCTCGGTGAGCTGTTTTACCAGCGACAATTTCACAATATCGGCCTCGGAATAAACACGCCGCCCTGTGTCGCTGCGCTGCGGGACGACTAAAGCATAGCGACGCTCCCAGATGCGCAGGGTTTCCGGATGCACTTTGGTACGGCGCGCAACAATGCCAATCGAGTAAGCCTGCTCTGAAATCGCCATGATTCAACCCATAATGTTTTTCTTCGACCTGCCTAGAGATTGCCAGCCGCACTCGCGCGCGACATGCCGTTTAACGTTGCGCGACCGTGGTTTCGCAAGCGAGTTTGATGAGTGCATGTTCGGCACTGCGTACAGGTTGACGAAACTCTGGCTGACCGTCAATCGCATCGCTCCACAGCATTTCTCCGGACGCATTCGCCTCGCCAAACATGCTCCAGCTACTTAGTGCCACGCTATTGCTTGCGCAATGCACGAGATAGTCCGACTTCGCGGATTGCTCGCGGCGTCCGGGGAAAGAATTCCCTTCTTCAGAAGCTTCTGCCACATCGTAATTCCATAAAATGGAGGACTGCACGACCGCTGCAGTGCTGGCGCGCTGTGTCGTATCGATACGGGCAAGCGTGCCTTCTATTGCGTCATCCACGATCAAATAGGAGGACTGCGCGTGCGCGGCGGAAGCGAAGAAGGCAAACATACTAAGAAGAATAAAATTTTTCATCAATGTCCCATGAAGGTTTGTTTAGTCAAAAGACGCAGTCCGCGCCTGAGTCCGGCTTCGGGCAACCCATCCGGGCTGTTGTCCTGCTTGTGTTTAGGTCCTGCGTGTGACAATTTCTTAATTCTGGACAAAGTATAAATGAAAATGCCATGAAGTCCACATTAAATTGTAAATAATTGGTCAGTACATGGTCAAAACCGTTATTTCTCAGCAAACAAGGGGATTTATGCGGTCAATTACCTGGACGAACCATAAACAAAGCTGCGACCCTCCAGCCCGAGGCAGGCGGCTAAAGCCGGCTGGTCGCATGATATGATTCACCGCTTCCTTCGCCTCTGTTTTTCAGCCGCGCAGCCTCGTTTTGGCCGGTCAACCTGGCAAACCCTGCTTCCCAGACACCCCATGCAAAAAAAGCTATTCATTAAAACCTTTGGTTGTCAGATGAATGAATATGACTCTGACAAAATGGCCGATGTCTTACATGCCTCAGACGGCATGATCAAGACGGATTCGCCTGAAGATGCGGATGTGATTTTGCTTAACACCTGCTCTGTGCGCGAAAAAGCGCAGGAAAAAGTGTTTTCCGATCTCGGCCGCCTGCGCGAGCTCAAGCTTAAAAAGCCGCATCTCGTCATTGGTGTCGGTGGCTGCGTGGCCTCGCAAGAGGGCGAAGCGATTATCAAGCGCGCACCCTATGTTGATGTGGTGTTCGGGCCGCAAACGCTACATCGCTTGCCACAATTACTAGAAGACCGCCGTGCCAGCGGTCGCGCACAAGTCGATATCCGTTTCCCGGAAATTGAAAAATTTGATCACATGCCGCCCGCCCGCGTCGAGGGGCCAACGGCCTTTGTGTCGATCATGGAAGGGTGTAGCAAATACTGCAGTTATTGCGTCGTGCCCTACACGCGCGGCGAAGAGGTGTCGCGCCGCTTTGAGGATGTGCTGGCGGAAGTGGCCCACCTCGCTGTGCAAGGCGTGCGGGAAGTCACGCTGCTGGGCCAAAACGTCAATGCGTTTCGGGGTGCGATGGCAGATGGCGAGACGGCTGACTTTGCTTTACTCATTGAGTACATTGCCGAGATAGCGGGCATTGAGCGCATTCGCTACGTGACGAGTCATCCCAAAGAATTTACCCAGCGCTTGATCGATGTCTACGCGCGCGTGCCTAAGCTCGTCGATCATTTGTATTTGCCAGCTCAGCATGGTGCCGACAGCATTTTGGCGGCAATGAAGCGCGGCTATACCGCATTGGAATACAAATCCATTATCCGGCGCTTGCGTGAAGTGCGACCACACATTGCCATTTCGTCTGATTTTATCGTCGGTTTTCCCGGGGAGACAGAGGCTGATTTTGAAGCCTTGATGAAGTTAATCGACGACATCGGCTACGACAATAGCTTCAGTTTTATCTTTAGCCCGCGCCCCGGCACACCCGCAGCCAGCCTGGCAGATGACACTCCGCACGAAGTCAAACTGGCGCGCTTGCAAAGACTGCAAAAAGTCATTGCCGACAACACCAAACGCTACTCTGACGCGATGGTCGGAAAGACGGAGCGCATTCTGGTTGAGGGGCCCTCCAAAAAAAATCCGCAAGAGCTGCAGGGGCGCACCGAAAACAATCGTGTGGTGAACCTAAACGGCGGGCGCGCCCCGCATGAATTAGTCGGTCAGCTCATCGATGTGAAGATCACTGAGAGCTATGCGTACTCGCTGCGCGGTGAAATCATCGCGGCGGCCGACTCGGTAGGCCAGACACCGGGCAGTGCCTCTTGAAAGGCGCAACCATGACACCGACGGCGCATTTCACGCCCCATCCGGTCGACAATAAGCGGCTGGCAAATCTGTGTGGCCCGGTGGACGAAAACCTGCGCCAAATTGCTGCGGCACTTGATGTCACCATTTTCCGGCGTGGCGAAAAATTTATTGCCGATGGCATGAATGCTGGCCGGGCGATTCAGCTGCTGGAAAAATTTTATGCACAGGCAGATGCCCCGATCTCGGTTGAAAATATCCAGCTCGCCGTAGTCGAGCAACGCGCCACGCTCAGCATGCATGCCGAAAGACCGGCCATCCTGGCAAAAAAACCCGCCGAAGAAGCCATCCTCGAGAGCCCTGTGCTCAAAACACGGCGCAGTGACCTGCGCGGACGCACCCCCCATCAGAGCGCCTACCTGAGAGCGATTCTGGAACACGATGTCACCTTTGGTGTCGGACCGGCAGGCACCGGCAAAACCTATCTGGCTGTGGCTTGTGCCGTGGATGCGCTTGAGCGTGATGCGGTACGCCGTATTGTGCTGACCCGACCGGCAGTTGAAGCCGGGGAACGTCTGGGCTTTTTGCCCGGCGACCTGGCGCAAAAGGTTGATCCCTATCTGCGTCCTTTGTATGACGCGCTGTACGATCTGCTCGGCTTTGACCGTACCCAAAAAATGTTTGAGAAACAGGCCATCGAAATTGCACCGCTGGCTTACATGCGCGGGCGCACTTTGAACCATGCCTTCATCATTTTGGACGAGGCCCAAAACACGACACCGGAACAGATGAAAATGTTCCTGACCCGCATAGGCTTTGGCAGCAAGGCCGTGGTGACGGGCGATGTGACGCAGATTGATTTGCAGCGCGGTCAGAAAAGCGGCTTAATTGATGCTGTCAAGGTGCTCGACGCGGTGCGTGGCATTGCCTTTACCCACTTCACCAGTGCGGATGTGGTGCGTCATCCGCTCGTGGCGCGCATCGTTGACGCGTATGAAACGGCGCAGGTTGCGGCCGCTGTGGTCGCGACACGCGATGCCAGCAAAAAATAAGTTATCCCTCGGCGTCCAGTACGCCGATGCGCGTCTGGCCACGCAGCTGACCCGCCCATTAGTCCGGCGCTGGGTGCAGGCCGCATTGTTCGCGCCGGCAGCCCTGACTATCCGCTTTGTCGATGCCACCGAAGGCCGCGCATTAAACCGCGACTATCGCGGCAAAGATTATGCAACCAATGTGCTGACCTTTGCATATGGGGAAGACGAAAATGGCTTGGCAGGCAACGCTGGCGTAACCCATGCCGACATCGTGCTGTGCAGCGATGTGCTACTGCAAGAAGCCGCCGATCTGGCGATTCCCCTGCCGCAACACGCCGCGCATCTTGTAGTCCATGGGGTGCTGCATGCCCAGGGGTATGACCATGAAGAGGACGACGACGCTGCTGAAATGGCGCAATGCGAAACCGCCATTCTCGCCGCACTGGGCCTGCCGGACCCGTATGCACTGCCCTAGCGACCCTGCCGGAAAACCAGCCCCGGTTTAGCCGGGATGACCCTGCTTTTGCTGTATCCTATGCACCTTGACGACTCTGGCTCCCCGCCATATGCAAGACTATCCTCCTGCTGGCCTCACTTCTGACACCAAGCCGCATCGCTCCCTGTTTGAGCGACTGACCGCGCTGATCGCCCCCGAACCCGAAAGCCGCAGCGAATTGCTGGAGCTGCTGCACGACGCCCATGAGCGCAACCTGATAGACGCGGATGCCTTGTCCATGATCGAGGGCGTCTTTCAGGTGTCTGACCTGGCTGCGCGCGACATCATGATTCCACGCTCGCAAATGGATGCGGTGGATATCGGCAAACCGCTTGAAGAATGGCTGCCCATGGTGCTGGAGACCGCGCATTCGCGCTTTCCCGCCATTGATGGTGACCGCGATAAAGTCATCGGCATTTTGCTGGCAAAAGATTTGTTGCGCTACTACGCAGAAGAATCGTTTGATGTACGGGGCATGCTGCGGCCGGCGGTCTTTATTCCTGAATCCAAACGGCTCAACGTGCTGCTGCGAGATTTTCGGGCCAACCGTAACCATATT
>Ga0105050_10005102_pt1 | contig 17049 bp, 11 predicted proteins | sample FRY01_FD_78088 | JGI IMG/M metagenome (GOLD analysis project Ga0105050, IMG submission 78088) | Freshwater microbial communities from Lake Fryxell liftoff mats and glacier meltwater in Antarctica - FRY-01 | ecosystem: Environmental > Aquatic > Freshwater > Ice > Glacier meltwater ... | reverse complement strand
GCATGCTGAAATTGCTATCGCTGCAGCTGCTGCAGGCAAAATGATCCTTTGTGAAAAACCTCTTTCTCGAACTTTAGCAGAAGGGATAGCCATGGTAGATGCGATTGAGAAAGCGGGTGTACCCAATACAGTCTGGTATAATTATCGTCGTGTTCCGGCTGTTACTTTAGCCAAGCAAATAATTGATTCAGGAAAGCTTGGGAAAATATTTCATTACAGAGCCAACTTCCTGCAAGATTGGACAATCAATGCTGATCTGCCGCAAGGTGGCGAAGGCTTATGGCGTCTGGATATTGATGCCGCAGGTTCAGGTGTAACGGGCGACCTGCTGGCACACTGTATCGATACCGCAATATGGTTAAATGGGGGCATCAAGGATGTTTCTGCACTCACTGAAACATTTGTCAAAGAACGAATGCATCAGCTGACAGGTAAAATTGAAAAAGTGGGTATAGATGATGCCTGTATCTTTCACTGCCATTTCAATAATGGATCCTTAGGTTTGTTTGAGTCAACGCGGTATGCCCGCGGGCATAAGGCCTTATACACCTTTGAAATAAATGGTGAACATGCTTCTATTCGCTGGGATTTGCATGACTTAAACCGTTTGGAATATTTCGATCATGCTGATGATTCGATTGTCCGTGGCTGGCGCTCCATACATGTAACTGACGGTGATCAACCTTATATGGACAAATGGTGGGTTCCCGGACTTTCAATTGGTTACGAGCATTCATTTGTACATCAAGTTGCTGATTTCCTAAAAAGCCTTGAAACCGGTGAGCCATGCTCCCCTACCTTTAAAGAAGCTCTAGAAACACAAAAGGTATGTGAAGCAGTAATAGATTCTGCAAATACAAGAAGCTGGAAAACTATTTAGTGTAAATTGAAAGAAAATCTGAAATCATTGAATATTCATATTAATCCATTTTATAGCAATTAATCATGTACAAGAAAATTAATTCAATGCAGGGATACTTACTATTGGGATTCCTCCCCCTATTCCTAATCCTTGTTGGCTATAAAATGGCTGATAACACTGAGATTAAACAAAAAGGCTTTGTACAAATTTTTGACGGCAAAACACTCAATGGCTGGCAAGGTGATTCGGCCTATTGGAGAGTTGAAAATGGTCATATCGTTGGAGAAATCACACCTGAAACCCTGCTAAAACGGAATTCATTCTTGATTTGGCGGGGTGGAATGCCGGCTGATTTTGAACTTACTTTAGAGTTTAAAATCACACAAGCAGGTAACAGTGGTATTAACTACAGAAGTGAAGAATTGAAGGATATTCCCTTTGCTTTAAAGGGCTATCAACTGGATATCGATGGGGCAAACCGTTATACCGGACAAAATTATGAGGAGCGAGGAAGAACCACCCTAGCCTATAGAGGTCAAAAGACTATCATAACTGCTCAAAATTCAGACAATGCTATTGGCACTCTTCAATCAAAAATTAAAAATAATGCATGGACCGATTTAACTGTTACAGGAACATTGGGAGAATCTGATGCCTTATTGCAAAAAATAAAAAGTGAAGACTGGAATACGTGCCGTTTGGTGGCAAAAGGTAATCGTTTACAACACTATATCAATGGAGTTTTGATGAGTGATGTTACTGATAATGATAAAATTAACAGAAAATCGAAAGGTATGTTAGGTATGCAAGTACATGTTGGTCCTCCAATGAAGGTGGAATACCGAAAGATTATGATTAAGCAATAATTCTTTAAGCAAATAAAATTATTAAATCATGATCGCTTCATCAAAAAAAAAACAATAAATAAAAGGATGAAAAAAAACCTGCTTTCATTATTGCTGGCTATGCTAGTAATATCGACAATCATACTTATAAAGGCATGTACAACCGCCAATTCACATCAAGTTTATGATTTAGCCGACACCTTACTTACTGAAGATCAGAAACGCTTATCTTCAAATGCGTTAAAAGGCCTTGTGATTACTTCCGGTTTGAAAATCCAAACCATGGCAACAGAACCAACTTTAATTAATCCGACAAATATTGACGTAGATGAACGGGGAAGAGTTTGGGTAACAGAAGCTTATAATTATCGTTTCCAAATTAACAATAACAAGCCAAGAATTGAGGGTGATCGAATTTTAATACTGGAGGATAAAGATGGAGATGGCCGTCTTGAATCAAGTAAAGTATTTTACCAAGGTCCTGAAATAAATGCCCCCTTAGGTATCTCTGTATTAGGCAATAGGGTAATTGTATCACAAAGTCCTTATGTATGGGTTTTTTATGATGATAATGGCGATGATAAAGCAGATCGAAAAGAGATACTTTTTCAGGGAATGGGCGGTGATCAGCATGACCATGGTATGCACTCCTTTACATTCGGTCCTGATGGTAAATTATATTTCAATTTTGGAAATTCAGGACAAACACTAAAAGACAAAAACAATAAAGTAGTTCTAGATCAGGATGGTGATGAAATTGGACCAGGAAAGTATCGTGAAGGAATGGTTTTCCGTTCGGACCTAGATGGCTCAAATGTAGAATGCCTAGGACATAATTTCAGAAATAATTTTGAGCTTGCTGTAGATAGTTACGGAACAATTTGGCAAAGTGATAATGACGATGATGGTAACCGGGGTGTACGAATTAATTATGTGATGGATTATGGCAATTATGGATACAAGGATGAAATGACCGGTGCCGGATGGCAGGCAAAAAGAACAAATCTTGAAGATTCTATCCCTTTACGCCATTGGCATCTGAACGATCCGGGTGTTGTTCCAAACCTATTACAAACTGGAGCAGGCTCACCTACAGGAATTTTACTGTATGAAGGTTCATTACTTCCTGAGCCCTTTCAAAATCAAATAATTCACTCTGATCCGGGTCCAAATGTTGTTCGATCTTATCCTGTAAAGAAAAATGGAGCGGGATATTCCGCAGGTATAATCAACATCTTAAAAGGAGAAAATGACCAATGGTTCCGTCCATCAGATGTATGTATAGCTCCGGATGGTTCCTTAATAGTTGCTGATTGGTATGATCCCGGAGTAGGTGGGCATAGGGTGGGAGATTTACAAAGAGGACGGATATATAGAATCGCTCCTGATGTTTCCAACTATAAAATCCCACAGCAGGATTATAGTACTTCTTCCGGAGCAATTAGCGCACTCCAGAATCCAAATCTTGCAGTTAGAAGACGTGCCTGGTTAGCCTTACAAGAAATGGGAAATAAGGCAGTTCCCGGACTTGAAAAATTATGGCGAAAAGCCTTAAACCCAAGGATGAGGGCCAGAGCATTTTGGGTCTTAGTAAAAATGCCAAATGGCAAAAAATATATCAATGAAGCCATAAAAGATGGTAATCCGGACATACGAATTACTGGATTAAGGGCAGCCAGGCAATTAAAAACAGATCTTATTCCATTGGTTAAAAAATTAGCCAATGATCAGGATCCGCAAGTCAGGAGAGAATGTATTATCGCACTTAGACATAATAAGTCGCCGGAAGCAGCTGACTTATGGTCTACACTTGCCAGTCAGTATGATGGTAAAGATAGGTGGTATTTAGAGGCCTTAGGTATTGGTGCAGACAGACAATGGGATAGTTTTTTTGAGGCTTATCTACAAAAAAATAAAACTCCACTGCTTGATCCAGCCGGAAGAGATATTATTTGGCGTGCACGAACCGAAATGTCACTTCCATTTCTTGCAAAACTAGCAACTGATAGTCAATATGACCTCAAGTCAAGATTAAGGTATTTCCGTGCTTTTGACTTTCATACCGGGCCGGTAAAATCAAAAATTCTTTTGAAAATGATTGAAGACAATTCGTCAGGGAATATTGAATTAAATAGATTGGCTTTACATCATTTAGAGTCCAAAGAAGTACTTCAATCTGCGATTGCAAAAAAAATCCTAATGGAGGTAATTCGTGCTGATGCCGGAAAACCCGAATACCTGGATTTGGTAAGACAATACCAAGTTCAAAGCGAAACTTCAAACCTTTTAGCTTTGGCCATTGCTAAAGCTAATGAGCCAGTTGGGGTTGATGCAGCAAGATTACTACTCGAGTTAGAAGGGGGTTCACTCATAAATAATGTATTGATGAGCGCTGATTTATATCGGATTAACGCTCTTCTGACTGCAATCGGTAGTGTAGGAAATATAGCGTCAATTAGAATATTAGAGAATATCAGTCTTTTGAATACTGGGAACATAGAAGTTCGTAAAAAGGCAGCCGAAATGATTGGAAAAAGTCGTCTTGGAGAGGATCGGGCATTAGAACTTATGCGTACAAAACAAGCTCCTTCAGAACTTATTCCTAATTTTGTTGCCGGATTAAAAGGAAGTAGACGAAAAGCTATTTATGATGAATCCTTAACTTTTTTGCCGGAAGCGGTACAAAATATCAAACCAAAACAATCAGTTTCACTTAATGAATTACTTGTTTTAACAGGAAATACAAAAAATGGATCTGCAGTTTTTAAAAGATCCTGCAATATTTGTCATCAAGTGGGTCAGGACGGCTTTGATGTTGGTCCGAAACTCACAGAAATAGGTTCTAAATTACCCAAAGAAGGATTGTTTGATGCTATTATTAATCCTTCAGCAGGAGTTAGTTTTGGGTTTGAAACCTGGCAAATAGATATGAAGGATGGCTCAAGCCTGTTGGGAATCATTTCCAGTAGAACCGAAAATGAAATAGAGCTTAAATTCCCGGGAGGCATAAATCAGAAAATCAATTCAAATAGTATTAAAACAATGAAGATTGTGGCTGAATCAATGATGCCTGAGGGTTTGCATGAGACTATGACAAAACAGGAACTTGCAGATATTCTTCAGTACATGGCCACATTAAAGAAAAAAGGATGAAATTTGGTATTAATACTTTCTTGTTCACCTCTCCATTTACAAATGAGAGCGTTGATTTATTTCCAAAATTTAAGTCTTGGGGATTTGACTCTGTGGAAATTGCAATTGAAGATCCCTCACATATTGATCCGCATGTAATTAGAAAGGCATTGGATAAAACTGGTTTAAAATGTGGTTCAATTTGTGCTGCTATGGGCCCGGGTCGGGATCTTAGGGGAACGGCAGAAGATCAGCAGACTGCGATTAAATATATAAAAAGTCTTCTTGACATGATGCCTGTTTTAGGTTGTGGCATCTTGATTGGTCCACTTTACTCAGCAGTAGGACGTGCCGAATTAGTAAGTAAACAGGATTATGCAAAGCAATGGGAAACTGTTGCTACACATTTAAAAATGCTGGCTGATTATGCTGAAAAACTGGGGTTAAAGCTGGCTATTGAACCTCTAAACAGATATGAAACGGATTTCATCAATACCTGTGAACAAGGATTAAAAATGGTTAACCAAGTAAATAGCAAGGCCCTAGTGCTGCAACTGGACACTTATCACATGAATATTGAAGAAAAAGATCCCTATCAAGCCATTTTAAAAGCAGGCAGCAAATTGGGGCACTTCCATGCCTGCGGATCTGACCGTGGAACCCCCGGTGGTGATCAAATTAATTGGGAAAGAATTACTTCCGCCTTACATCAGGTCAATTATGATGGTGAAGTGGTTATCGAATCATTTTTGCCAGGAATAGAAATGATTGAAAAGGCCGCATCCATTTGGAGACAATTTGAGCCATCGCAAGAAGATATAGCAATAAAAGGATTGAAATTTTTAAAGTCATGTTTAATTAAATAGTGTTAAATTGAATTCAATATTTTTTTGATAAAACTTCGACCCCCTTATTTTGAGAAAAACTTCGGCTACCTTGTTCTATTTTTACAATACACTATGCTGTAAAAACAATTCTATAACCATTTCTTCAAATTGGGAAATAGGAGAAGACTTCCGAAAGCTAGTTCTTTTATAATTATTTTACCTAAAACCTTTTGTTATGGATTCAAGACGCAATTTTTTGCAAACACTAAGCACTTCAATACTTGCTATGTATATACCCCGACACGGTTTAGCGAGTACTAAGGATTTTTACAGTAAGTCCTATGAAGGGCCCGTTCTTCGGGTTGCTATAATGGGTTTGGGTAGTTACGGAACTCGAGTAGCTGATGCAATGCAAGCCTGTAAAATGGCTAAATTGGTTGGGATTATCAGTGGTACTCCTTCTAAAATAAAAAACTGGCAGAACAAGTATAATATTTCAGTGAACAATTGTTACAATTATGAGAATTTTGATCTCATTAAAGATAATCCGGATATTGATGCGGTTTATGTCATTACGCCGAATGCCCAACATCACAATCAGGTGATGCGTTTGGCGAAAGCTGGTAAACATGTTATTTGCGAAAAACCAATGGCCTTGAATGCCAAAGAAGGGCAGGAAATGATTGAGGCTTGTAAGAAAGCGAATGTCAAATTGCTCGTAGGATACAGAATGCATTTTGAGCCTAAAACCTTGGAAATAATCCGAATGAGGAAAGAAGGAGAATTGGGGAAAATTATGTTTTTTCAGGGATTATGCGGCTTTAAGATTGGCGACCCTAATCAGTGGCGATTGAGTAAGCAATTAGCGGGAGGTGGCGCGCTAATGGACATCGGTATTTATGCGATAAATGGTGCACGTTATATGGTAGGTGAAGAGCCTGTTTGGGTTACTGCACAAGAAACCAAGACTAATCCGGAAAAATTTAAGGAAGGCGTGGACGAAACTATTCAATTTCAATTGGGGTTTCCTAGCGGAGCGGTAGCGTCCTGTTTGTCAAGTTACAATATGAGTAACTTGGATCGCTTTTTCTTAACAGCTGAAAAAGGATTTGCCGAGTTACAACCCTCAACCGGTTATGGGCCCATCAAAGGCCGTACTAATAAAGGCGAATTAAATCATCCGCATGTTACTCACCAAACAGTACAAATGGAAAAAATGGCAAGTATCATTTTGGCAGGGGAACCATCCGTTGTACCCGTAGACGGTGAAGAAGCTCTGAAAGACCTAAAAATTATTGATGCGATCTATTTAGCAGTAAAAACAGGTAAAAAGATAAATTTGAAATTGTAAAAATTTTTCTAATAAAACCGATTCTAGCAAAATAAAACCCAGAAAATGACAATGAGTAAAAAAAATAATTTTAAAGTACTGCTTACAACCATTGCACTAGTGGCAATTGCGTTAAGTGCTTTTAAACTTGTACAATCAGATCCAACAGCGCTAAAAATTAAAAAAGGTGATCATATAATTTTAATAGGGAATAATCTGGGATCTAGGATGATGAACTACGGGTATTTTGAGACAGAGATGCAGCTTCGTTATCCAGATAGCATGCTCTACATCCGGAATATGTGCGATGGTGGAGATACTCCGGGATTCAGAGCTCATTCTAGTCGTAATTTACCATGGGCATTCCCCGGTGCAGAAAAATTTCAGACTGAACTTGCGAAAAACTCAAATAGCGAAGGCTTTTATGATAGTCCTGATACTTGGATCACAAATCATAAAGCCGATATTATCATTGCATTTTTTGGGTATAATGAGTCATTTCAAGGTCCAATGGGCCTTAATAACTATAAAGCTGAGCTTGATGCTTTTATAAATCATACATTAAAGCAAAAGTATAACGGTGCAACATCGGCGCAGCTTGCCATCGTTTCACCCATTGCATTTGAAGATCTCTCGACTCAGTTTGACCTACCAAATGGCAAAACTGAAAATAAAAACCTGGAGCTCTACTCGCAGGCAATGAAAGAAATTGCAGCTAAACATAAAGTCCACTTTTTAGATGTCTTTTCACCAAGCAAGCAGTGGTATGAAGCAAATGAAAAACCCATGACCATAGATGGATCACAGCTTACAGAAGCTGCCTATGCTAAATTCGGTCCGCTTTTAGCGGATGGGCTTTTCGGTAAAACCAAGGTAAAAACCGCTATTGAAGCTAATCGTAAATTAGTCCGTGACGCTGTTCTGGAAAAAAACTGGATGTGGCATAACGATATCAAAATGCCGAATGGGGTGCATGTTTACGGTCGGAGATATAATCCATTTGGCCAGGATAATTATCCCACAGAGGTTAAAAAGATCAGGGAGATGACCCTAATCAGAGATCAGGCAATCTGGTTAGCATTAAAGGGAGAAAAAATGGATCTGGATGCTGCAGATAAGAATACTACAGATCTGCCAAAGATTGAAACAAATTATAATCCCGATAAAAATGGGAGCCTTAAATACCTATATGGGGAAGAAGCTATAGCGAAATTTAAATTACCTCCGGGATACAAAATCGATCTTTTTGCTTCTGAGGTAGAATTTAAAGACATCGAGAATCCGGTACAACTATCCTTTGATAATAAAGGTAGACTTTGGGTTGCAACGATGCCGACTTACCCACACTGGCAGCCGGGCGATAAAAAACCGAATGATAAAATAATTATTCTCGAAGATACCAATGGTGATGGTAAGGCAGATAAACAAACCACCTTTTTAGAAGGCATACATTTACCTGTAGGCTTCGAAATGGCCCCTGAAGGGGTTTATGTTTCTCAGGGTACTAATTTGGTGCTTTTCAAAGACACCAATGGTGATGATAAAGCAGATTCGAAAGAAATCCTTTTAAGCGGTTTTGATGACCACGATACTCATCATGCCCATCATGCATATACCACAGATCCATCGGGTGCTATTTACATGGGAGAAGGGGTCTTTTTACATACAAATGTGGAAACATCTTATGGCCCTGTGCGTGCCACTAATGGCGGGTTTTACAGATATAATCCTGCAAGGCGCCAACTGGAACGAACCGCTCAACTCTCCATACCGAATCCATGGGGAATTGCTTTTGATGAGTGGGGGCAAAACTTCTTTGCTGAAACTTCAGGGCCAGATGTGCTTTGGATGATGCCTGGTTCTGTAAAACCAAGATATGGCGTTGCCACACATAAATCAACCAACCTGATTGAAGATAAACATCGGGTACGCCCTACATCCGGACTTGAATTTATTTCAAGCCGTCATTTTCCAGATGAAGTACAAGGAGACATGCTGATCAATAATACTATTGGATTCCTCGGTACTAAAGAACATATAATGCAGGAAAAGGGAACCGGATATGCAACAAAACACCGTCAGGATTTATTGGTATCAGAGGATAGAAATTTCCGCCCGGTTGATATGGAATTTGCTCCTGACGGCTCCCTCTACATCATGGACTGGCATAATGTACTAATTGGTCATATGCAACATAATGTTCGTGATCCATTACGCGACCATTCTCATGGACGTATTTATCGCATTACCTATCCATCCAGACCATTGGTAAAACCGGCTAAAATTGATGGCGCAAGCATTGAACAACTGCTTAATAATCTTAAATTACCTGAATATCGTACTCGCTACCGTACGCGTAGGGAGCTTCGGGGACGTCCGGTTAATCAGGTTCTTACCCAAATCAGCACATGGACTGCTAAACTTGATAAAAAGGATCTGAAATACGAACATCACTTATTGGAAGCTCTGTGGGTAAGTTGGGGACTTAATAAAGTAGATCAGGAACTTCTTCGCCAGTTACTTCAGGCAAAGGATTATCGGGCACGCGCCGCTGCTGTACGCGTTTTAAGATATACAGGGCACCAGGTTGCTGATCAGTCAAAATTATTGATGCTGTCGGCTGCAGATGTCCATGGACGTGTAAGGCTTGAAGCTATTGTGACTGCTTCTTGGCTTGGAAAAGAGAAAGGTTTGCCGATTGTAATGGAAGCAGGCAAAAAACCATTAGATGAATGGATGGTTCCGGCATATGAGACAGCCATTGCACACCTCAATGGTTATGAACGTATTGTAAAAAAAGAAGAACCAATTTTAACCGATCTTAAAGGAGCTGAACGTGAGCTTTTTGTTAAAGGAAAAGCAATTTATGCCCGTGATGGCTACTGCAATACTTGTCATCAGAGTGATGGAAAAGGGCTCAGTAATTCGGGTTTCCCTCCACTTGCAAGTACTCCATGGGTAACCGGAAATGAAGAAAGATTAATTAAACTTGTTCTGAAAGGGCTATACGGTCCGATAGAAGTGCTTGATAAAAAGTATCAAGGCCAAGTACCAATGACACCTTTTGCAGGAATGCTAAATGATGAGGAAGTTGCAGCAGTATTGACCTATGTACGGAATTCATTTGGGAACAAAGCTTCGGCAATTTCTCCAGATAAGGTAAAACAGACAAGAGATGCAGTCAAAGATAAAACAGGATTTTACACACCGGAAGAACTACTGACACAACATCCATTAGAGAAATAAACTCATTCATATGATATACCACATGAGCAACCAAAAAAACAGACTGTTATTGATCATTCTGATCACATTCATACCTATTAGCATGTCATTTGCTCAGAGCAATCCGAAATGGGTTGTTTATCAGGGGAATGAGGGACCCGGAAAAGGCAAACATATTGTATTTATAAGTGGAGATGAAGAATACCGCTCTGAGGAAGGTTTACCCATGCTAGCAAAAATTTTGGCAGAACGCCATGGCTTTAAGTGCACCGTTCTTTTTGCTGTAGATCCAATAACAAATACTATTGATCCCGACAATCAGACAAATATACCTGGGCTTGAACAATTAAAAACTGCAGACCTGATGTTTATGTTATTACGGTTTAGGGAACTTCCGGATGAGCAGATGAAACATATTATAGATTATACGAATACCGGAAAACCGATTGTAGCCCTTCGAACTTCTACACATGCTTTTAGCTATTCGCGCAATAAACAAAATCCCTATGCTAAATACAGCTATAACAGCAAGATAAAAGGCTGGGAAGGTGGTTATGGTAAGCAGGTACTCGGTGAAACTTGGATCAATCATCATGGTGTTCATGCTAAGGAGGGTACCCGGGCATTGGTCAATGGTCTGATGAAAGATCATCCAATTTTACGCGGAGTAAAAGATATCTGGACACCCACAGATGTATATGGTATTACGGGCTTGCCAACTGATGCTCAGATTTTGATATTCGGACAAACTACTATGGGAATGACCCCAACATCACCCTTGAGTTATGAAAAGTCTGTCATGCCTGTGGCATGGTTAAGGAGCTATAGCTCAGCCAGTGGTAAAAAAGCGAAAATATTTACAACTACGATGGGTTCTTCAATTGATTTGGTGAGTGAAGATCTTCGCAGATTGCTTGTTAATGCTTGCTATTGGGCAACAGGTATGGAGCAGCAAATTCCTGAACAAAATAATGCTCAACTGGTTGGTGAGTACAGTCCAACAATGTTTGGTTTTGATAAGTATCAGAGAGGACTGAGTCCATCTACTTTTGAGTGGAAGAAATAATAATTGTAAAATTAAAATTAGAGTTAAAATTATGCCTTTAAAGGTATAAAAGAGGGATAAATACTACAAACCATATAATCAGGATTCAACCACTACGCCCATTGAACAGAATTTTTCAATCCTTTCATTAATCACTTCTTCGATATTACGCTTAAGTAAATCATCGAGGTCTTTGGTAATTTTAGCCTGTATGGTCTTAGCCATTTCTTCCGGATTATGATGCGCGCCTCCTAAAGGCTCTTTGATGATCCCATCAATCAATTTATTTTTTAACATATCATCTGCAGTCAGTTTAAGACAGTCTGCAGCTTTCTCTTTGAAATCCCAACTCCTCCATAATATGGATGAACATGATTCAGGTGAAATAACCGAATACCAAGTATGTTCAAGCATATATACCCGATCGCCAATTCCAATACCCAATGCACCACCTGATGCCCCCTCGCCTACTATAAAACATAGAATTGGCACCTTCAAAACTGACATTTCAAGCAAATTCCTGGCAATTGCTTCGCCCTGACCACGTTCTTCTGCCTCCAGTCCGGGATAAGCTCCCGGTGTATCAATAAAAGTGATCACCGGTTTATTGAACTTTTCGGCCAGTTTCATCAATCGGAGAGCCTTCCTATAACCTTCGGGATTAGCCATACCAAAATTACGGTACTGCCGCATCTTGGTATTTACACCCTTCTGATGTCCAATGATCATTACTGTTTGCCCACCAATACTTGCAAAACCTCCAACAATGGCCTTATCATCTTTTACTGTCCGGTCGCCATGCATCTCGATAAAATCATCACAGATCATTTCTATATAAGACAAGGTATAAGGTCTTTCAGGATGCCGTGATATCTGCACATTTTGCCATCCAGTAAGATTTGAGTAGATCTGATGTTTGGCTGCATCAATCTTTAGCTCCAATTCTGCAAGTGTAGAAGACATATCTACTTTGGTTTTCTCAGCTATTTGTTTAACCTTTTCAATCTGCAATTGCAGATCAACTATAGGTTTTTCAAAATCGAATGTTGTACTACTCATAGGTTATCTAAAAGACCCGGCTAAATTAAGAAATTAATACCATCGTCAATTAATCTAATTTTGAAAATCAACAAAATTGAATTTACAGAAAATTCAATGAATTATAGAAGAATCAGGGATTGAGCTTCTTTAGCTTTTCTTTGGCATGATCCCATGTATTTCCTGATTTCTTTTCGGTTACTGCATTATCTATGAGTTGCTGCAAATTAACAAGTGCCTCAAAAACAGCTTTATCCTGCACCCCATCCTTTTTAAAGCGGATCAAATCCAGAATGATAGCCTTGTTGTTTCCACGCTCATCGGTTATAAAATTTATTCCTTCTATCATTTCTTCATTCTTTGGGTGTGAAAAAGCAAAATCACTTCAAATCTATAAACGGGTATTAACAAACAAAGGTAATGATTCGAACAATACTGATCTATCGGCAACAAACATGCAGCTGAGCAAACAAGAATACAATCCTGAAAATGTTGACATTTCATTGACCCAAAAGACAGTAACCCTTACCTTTTTTGAATTTTTTATTATATTTTACGGAGAGCTCCAAAAAAAAGTACATATGGGTCATTTGCCAAAACTTATAGAAGATCTTGCACTAATATTGATAGTTGCTGCAGTTACCACTATACTCTTTAGAAAAATAAAACAGCCGATAGTTTTAGGATATATTATTGCCGGGTTTTTAGTTGGCCCTCATTTGTCAATTACTCCAACAGTTGCTGATACTTCGAATATTGAAACACTTGCAGAGATTGGGGTAATATTTCTTTTGTTTAGTCTAGGTTTGGAATTTAGTTTTAAAAAGCTTGCGCGTGTTGGTGGCGCTGCTTCAATTACAGGTTTGATAGGTATATTTTTCATTACTGCATCAGGGTATTTAGTAGGCCAATGGATGGGATGGTCAGTTATGGACAGCCTTTTCCTTGGGGGGATGCTCGCCAGTTCCTCTACTACCATAATCATTAAGGCATTTGATGAACTTGGTGTCAAAACGAAGCAGTTTGCCCAGGTTGTGTTCGGAATTCTTGTAGTGGAAGATATTGTAGTAATTCTCTTAATGGTATTACTCTCAACAATCGCTATAACCAATCAGTTTGAGGGAGCAGAAATGCTATTTATAGTTGCTAAACTATTGTTCTTTTTGCTTTTATGGTTCATTGCTGGAATCTTTTTACTACCTACATTTCTCAAAAAAGCTAAATCACTTTTAGATGATGAAACCTTGCTTATTCTTGCCATAGGCCTTTGCCTTGGGATGGTAATTGTTGCCAGACAAGCCGGCTTCTCAGCCGAGCTTGGAGCATTTATTATGGGCTCTATTCTAGCTGAAACTACAAAAGCAGAAAAAATCGAACACCTGATTAAGCCTGTAAAAGATTTATTTGGGGCTGTTTTCTTTGTATCTGTGGGAATGCTGATTGATCCGATGGCTATTATGGAAAACCGCTGGGCCATTCTTTGGGTAACCTTATTGATTTTATTCGGGCGATTTTTCAGCTCAACAATAGGTGCTTTAATTTCAGGACAACCTTTAAAACAATCCATACAAGTAGGAATGAGTCTGGCCCAGATAGGTGAATTTGCTTTTATAGTAGCTTCATTAGGACTTGCATTAGGTGTTACGAGTAATTTCCTTTTTCCTGTTGCGGTTGGTGCATCTGTAATAACAACCTTCACAACACCATATAGGATTAAGTATTCTGAGAAACTCTATGAACTTATTGCCCGCATTCTACCGGAACGATGGATTAAAAATTTATCGAATTATTCATCAAGTACCCAAAACATACAAGCTGAAAAAAACTGGAAGAAGGTTTTTAAATCATATTTGAACATAGCGGTTACAAACGGTATTGTTCTTCTGGCATTAATGCTACTTTCTTTGAACTTTTTAATGCCCTTTATAAAAGAAACGATTACAAATCCTTTAATTTCAGGAACAATAGTTCTAGTGATTTCGATTGGAGTTTCAGCACCATTTATATGGGCTTTGATGGCAAAAAGACCAAATAATATAGACTATAAAGAATTATGGCTGGATATTCAATATAGCAAAGGTCCTTTGCTGGTTCTTGAGATCTCCAGAGTGATTTTAGGTCTCCTTCTAATTGGATTTTGGGTTAGTCGTTTATTCCCAACTGTTATAGCGATATTAATCGCGCTCGCTTTGACGATTGTTGTGCTAAGGTTATTTTCCAACAGAATTCAAAAATTTTACCATCGTCTTGAAACAAGATTTCTGAGTAATTTGAATGCAAGGGAAATTGCTTTAGAAGAAAATGCATACTCTGAAGAAATTCTCAGAAAACACTTTAAACCAGAATCTGAACTTGTACCATGGGAAGCCCATATGGTTGATCTTCAGGTTAATCAGAATGCAGATTATATAGGCAATACCCTAGAAGAGCTAGCATGGCGAGAAAAATACGGGATAAATATAGGCTATATCAAGCGTGGTGATAAATTGATCTATGCACCATCACGGTATAATAAACTACTTCCCTTTGACCATGTTGGAATAATTGCAACTGATGAACAAATACAGCAGTTCAAGCCTGTTTTTGATGCCACCGAAGCTATTGATACTGCTGATTATGATGTGGAGGATATTGTAGTTCAAAAGATAGTGGTTGATGAACATAATAAGCTGAAAGGACATACCGTACGCAACTCGGGTATCCGCGAAAGAACGAATGGACTGATCATCGGTATCGAAAGAAATCATGAAAGGATTTTGAACCCGAATTCTCACATGGTCTTTGAATGGGGCGATATTATATGGATTGTAGGAGAACGGAAAAAGATACAGCAGTTGAATGCCTCCTGATCAGTATTGATGAGCAAGTAGATTAATTACTGCTATTGAGTTAATTATATTTTGTCTTTCGGCTATTCCATAACAAGCTTCAATATAATATTCAGGACTATAATAGGACAAAACCTTCATGCGCCCCCTCGATAGGATGGTGAATTCATAGGTATATGATTCGTAGATATCATACTTTTTGGCACAAAAGTTTGGAATATCCTTTTCATTCTTGATTCTGAATAAATCATTATGCTGGAAGGTTTTCCATATTTGATCGATTGAGCCAAGTGATAAATTCAGGTTTTTAAGCCCGCCCTTTTTTACTGAGTATATATATGCTTTTAGCTGTTCTCCTTTTCCAGTTAATACGAAATACTCCAATCCTGAAGGAGCTTCTGCAGGAAAATATGTTCGAAATGCAATTACAAAATCATTTTCGGCATTGAGCATCTGCATAAATGGCTGCACTTTTGTATCATCATATTCAATCCCGTTCTCAATCCTCAATACATCCTGAGAATATGCGGGAAGCGCAAATAAAAGAATTGAAAGAGCTAAAAATATTTTCAAGTTTAAAAGGAATTGTTGGGTGCAAAAATACTATTCTACTTTGTCCCTAACCATAGAACGGCATTTATAATCATTTTATTCCAGTAATTATCTGTTGAGATTTAGAAAAATAGAAATATTTTTTGTGTAAAACAGGCTCTTAATGAGGATCTATCTGATAGATTACCAAAGGGATGGCTCTATTGGCCTTTAGGTTGAGATTTACAAATTGTATATCACTTCTAGATGCACTTATTGTTGATAGAGGTATTTCCATTTGGCTGCCCTTATTACTCTGTTGAAATCCAAATTCAGTATTACCGGTTTGAAATTGAATCTTCCGAATTTGTGAGGCTGAAGGATTTAGGATTGTTATGTTACTTTTACCTAGGCTTTTTTCAGAAAAAACGACTTTTGCATGAGAAGGAAGTTCCACAATCTTAACTGACTGTATATCTGAAAGAGTGATGTAAAGCGAGGAAATTAATACCTGAGCCTTGATTTCAGCGGCAAATAATAAGAAAAAATAAAACTCAGTAAGACTTTCATATACCCTCCTAGAATAAATATATGAAAAGCTTACAATAACTAAAGAAATATTTTTATCTGTTAGGTAACTTATTTGGCGAGACGAATTTCTTTGTCTCAATTTTTCGTGGCTTGATAATCAGTTTAATAGTAAGATTTGCAGGATTTTCAGAATCCAAAACTACTTGAGGTATATTCTTCTCGACCTCCACTTCCGGGGGCAGATTGGTACCATCTACAGAGATGGTATATTTGCCTATTGGAAGATAAAATATAAGCTGACCTTCGATATTAGTTTTGGTTACATATCGTAAATTATTTTCATCTGTCGCAACCACAGTTATACCTTGCAAGTTTCTATTAATCTCATAACTGAATTGATCAAAGCTGTACACTAAATTTCCTTTAATAGTTCCTGTTCTTTTAAGAGGAATCTCAAGCCTGTGCTTCTTCTTATCGAGGGTGATGTACTTATCGTCGGCATACCAGCCCTTAGTATTTGACGTACTGACACGATAACTTTCATGTGGCAATTTCTTGTAAACCGCTGAGCCGGCACCATCGGTAATGAAAGCAACATCGTTAATATAAAGCAAATGGCCTTCCGCTTTCGTATCTCCTTGGTCAAAAATATTATTCTGGTTCATGTCCTTATACACGATTACTTCCAGATCGCTGTTGACCGCACCCACTTTAGGCAAGGACAGTTTTTGAGTAATACCTATCTCCAGAAGACTAAACTGATAATTACTAAATCGATTATGATTAATTGAGGTAAAAATGCTCGATTTTGGTAAAATATCATATTCTGCCCTACCCGTTATAAAACTGCTGCTG
>Ga0105050_10005101_pt1 | contig 17055 bp, 13 predicted proteins | sample FRY01_FD_78088 | JGI IMG/M metagenome (GOLD analysis project Ga0105050, IMG submission 78088) | Freshwater microbial communities from Lake Fryxell liftoff mats and glacier meltwater in Antarctica - FRY-01 | ecosystem: Environmental > Aquatic > Freshwater > Ice > Glacier meltwater ... | reverse complement strand
TCGCCTCGCAGGTCTATCTCAACAGGGTGGCCACATGCCGTGGAATCGGTGGCCACATCATCGTGGAATCCGTGGCCACATGTTCATGGAATCGATGGGCACATGCGCGTGGATTACTCACTTTGGCCATGGTCATGCGGTTTGATGATGCGGCACTGATGGGGCGGCAGCTTTCGGCCTATGAACTGTGGGTCATCCTGTCGGGGGCCATTGGTGCTGCCAGCGCGCTTTACCTGCTGCGCAGCCGGATAGGCCAGCCGCTTGAGGACAATCCTGTGCGCGCCACGCTGCGATTCTTGTCTACCACGGTGCTGACCAGCGCGCTGGGGGCCGTCATCGGCGGCACCATGGCGCTGCCGCTTTATGGCACGATGTTCGGACCATTCACGCTTATCGTGATTCTGGCGGGATCACCTATTTTGATGCTCGTTTGGGGCGTCACGCAATTCGCGGCTCATAAACTGCTGCGGGTCTGGCATAGCGAGCGGGACAGCATCTTTACCCAACCAGCCCCCATCCTGAAACGGCCAGAGCGGGCGGGGCTCAGTCCTCGTCCCTGAAATTGCGGCTCGCCTTGATCTGATCCCAGGCCCAGACCACTTCTGACAACTGCTCTTCCTGACTGCGGTCACCACCGTTCATGTCGGGGTGCAGCACCTTGATCAGCGATTTATAGGCTTTGCGAATTTCGGCCTTGGACCAGTGATCACGCGCCTCCAGAATATCCACGGCACGGCGTTCGGTGGGGGGCAGTTTGCGGGTGCCGGTCACAGCCTTGCCGGGGTTGCGCGTCGCATTCTCGCCCAACACCTGATGCGGATCATCCACACCCAGCCGGGCCCATGCGCGCTGTTCCTCGGATTTCTTGCCAAAGGGTTTGGTCTCACGTTCCCACACCCGGTCTTTCTCGACCTGATCCAGAAAATCCTGCTCGGTGGCGCCGTCGAAAAAGTTCCACTTCAGGTTATACTCGCGGACATGATCCTTGCAGAACCAATAGTAATCATCGAGCACATCGGGCGATTTCGGCGCACGATATTTGCCCGATTCCTGACAGCCCGGATGGTCACAGGCCCGGGTCGACGTCTCGAACGCGCCGGACATGCCACGCCGCCCGCGCGGGTTTTTCTTCTTGGAACCCGACACCGACATGTCGAACCCAAAGGGATCACCTTTTGACATTATAACTGGCCTCACCTTTCCGACTCGGACGAGGGAGTTTAAGCCGGGCAGCGGCAGATAGAAGGGGTTACGGAAAAATAATGGGACTTGCGCAAGAAATACATGCCGCTTTGGAGGGTGCTTTCGCGCCGACTGAACTGAATGTGATCAATGAGAGCCATAAACACGCCGGTCACGCCGGCGATGACGGCTCGGGCGAGAGCCATTGGCAGGTCGTCATCGCCGCACCCGCGCTGGCTCCGATGACCCGCATCGCGCGGCATCGGGCGATTCATGCCGCCCTTGGCCCGCAGATCATCGGACGGTTGCACGCGCTGTCGCTGACAATCAGGTAAGCACTATGCACGGCGCCGATCAGGCGTCTCGCTGCTGGAGAGGGGCCCGGTGCCTTGTCAAAGGCGCGAGCCTGCAGACAACACCTTCGCAGTCCAAGGCGCAATGGCGGCAATCTGGGCGCGCCTGACCGGGCTGGCGCGAACGCACCTGCCGGGGGCAGGCAGGCACGTCCTGATTTGTCTGGTGGCAAAACGGTGCAGAGAAAGCACAGGTGGTTTGCTCAGTAGCTACTCCGCCGCCACCCGCGTGCCGTCATGTAGCGGTGGCGGTGTGGCAGGACCAACCGTCGGGGCAGGGCGGATCACCGTATCAGTGCGAACCTCCGGCGCGGCCTCGACGGGCGCCGCCAGCATCGGCATGCGCGGCCGCGCTGCGGCAGCCTCAGCCTCGCGGCGAAACACCAGCATGGTCTGAAATACGGTCTGCCGACCGGTCAGGCCGACCCGTTCATCGCAGGGCAGGGTTTCGCTGCGCAAAAACTCCCAGCCATGCGCTGCCATGTCATTCATCTGGACTTCGACCGCATGGGCAAAGCGGTCCTCGGTCGAACGCAGGCCTTTGGCTTTGAGGCCCTGTCTCGGCGCGGGAATGACCCGGAATTCATATTGGGGCATCTGGCCCTCCCGCTTTGGTTCAGAGGCCAGAATATCAACAACGCATCCCAAGGCCAAGAAATTACTCAGAACTTCGCCAAACCACCAGACGTGGTGGTGCGTGGTCCAGTGGCTACGACATCTGCGCCGTCACAGGCCCAGCCTAGCCATGACCAGCGCATTGACCGCCGCTGGATTGGCCTTGCCGCCGGTCGATTTCATCACCTGACCCACGAACCAGCCCGCCAGTTTCGGGTTGGCTTGCGCCTTGGCCACCTGATCGGGATTGGCGGCGATCACCGCATCGACCGCTTCCTCGATGGCGCCGGTATCGGTGACCTGCCGCATGCCCCGCGCCTCGACAATCGCGGCCGGGTCGCCGCCCTCGGTGTAGACGATCTCGAACAGGTCCTTGGCGATCTTGCCGTTAATGTCACCGCTGGCAATCAGGTCGATGACCCCGCCCAGTTGCGCCGGGCTGACCGGACTGTCGGCAATCGCGCGGTCATCCTTTTTCAGGCGGCCAAAGAGCTCGTTGATGACCCAGTTCGCCGCCATCTTGCCATCGCGATCCTGCGCCACAGCCTCAAAATAAAGCGCATCTTCGCCCTCTGCGGTCAGAACCGAAGCATCGTAATCCGAGAGGCCGAACGCCGTGATATAGCGGGCTTTGCGCGCATCGGGCAGTTCGGGCAGGCTGGCCGCGATATCATCGACCCAAGCCTGATCGATCTCGAGCGGCAGCAGATCGGGATCGGGGAAATAGCGGTAATCATGCGCCTCTTCCTTGGAGCGCATCGAGCGGGTTTCGCCCTTGTCCACGTCATAGAGGCGGGTTTCCTGCACGACACTGCCGCCATCCTCCAGAATCGCGATCTGACGGCGGGCCTCATAGTCGATCGCCAGCTGGATAAAGCGCATGGAGTTCATGTTCTTGATCTCGCAACGCGTGCCGAGATGGCCGAAATCCTGCGTTTCCTGATACCGTTCGTAATCGCCGGGGCGGCAGATCGACACGTTCACATCAGCGCGCAAATTGCCGTTCTGCATGTTGCCGTCACAGGTGCCGAGGTAGCGCAGAATCTGGCGCAGCTTGCCAACATAGGCCGCCGCCTCTTCCGGGCCACGCAGATCCGGGCGGCTCACAATCTCCATCAGGGCCACGCCGGTGCGGTTCAGATCGACGAAACTCATCGTCGGGTCCATGTCGTGGATCGACTTTCCGGCATCCTGCTCCAGATGGATGCGCTCGATTCGCACGCGGCGCGCAATCCTTTCGCCATTGGGACCGGGGGCCATTTCGACGATCACTTCGCCTTCGCCAACGATCGGATGGTACAATTGGCTGATCTGATAGCCCTGCGGCAGATCGGGGTAGAAATAGTTCTTGCGGTCAAAGGCCGAGGTCAGGTTGATCTGCGCCTTGAGCCCCAGCCCGGTGCGCACTGCCTGCGCCACGCAACCCTCGTTGATCACCGGCAACATGCCCGGCATCCCCGCATCGACAAAAGCCACGTTGGAATTGGGCTCCGCCCCAAAGAGCGTTGATGCGCCAGAGAAAAGTTTTGCAGCCGTCGCCACCTGCGCATGCACTTCTAGCCCGATCACCAGCTCCCAATCATGCTTTGCCCCGGCGATAACCTTGGGTTTTGGCGCGGTATAGGCGAGGTCGAGCATAGCGTGGTCCTTTGGCATTTGCGTTGCCTGTCTAGGCGGTTGCAGGGCGCGCTTCAAGTGCGGCGCGGCCTTACCAAAGCCGATGCTGCGCTGCAGCGATGCGCGCAAACCTGCCGATTTTGCGGTCTCTCTCAGGGGGGGTTCTGGACGGCTTTGCCAATTGCGGGCACATCCTGCGGTCATCTGCTCACAATATAGTGAAATACTGCATGACTTCGACGACACTCTGCCTCTCCTCCCTGCGCGGCATCATGGCAACGCTGGGCCTCGCAGCCACTACAGCCTGCACCCCGGTCCCCGAAGAAATTCTGCCACAGGCGATCCCCGCAATGGGCTGGGACCACCGGCCCGAGGCCAGCGAATGGACCGAGGCGACGCTTGCGGCCCTGCTCGACGAAGGTGCTCCGCTGCTGGATGAAGTGCCCGCCGACATTTCCACATGGTGTCCCGGCTATCTCACCGCCAATGAAACTGACCGTGCGGCCTTCTGGTCCGGCATGTTGTCGGCATTGGCGCGCCACGAAAGCACATGGAACCCGGTAGCGGTCGGCGGCGGTGGCCGTTGGTTCGGTCTGGTCCAGATCGCGCCCGCAACCGCACGCGGCTATGGCTGCGAAGCGGACTCGGGCAGCGAACTGCAGGATGGCGCGGCCAACCTCTCTTGCGCCGTGCGCATCGCCACCAGCACCGTGCTGCGCGACGGCGTCGTAGCAGCCGGCGGTGGCGGCCTTGCCGCTGACTGGGGTCCGTTCTCCTCTGCCAGCAAACGCGAACAGATGGCCTCATGGCTGCGCGATCAAAGCTATTGCACCGCTGATCCGGTCAGCCATTCTTGATGCAAAAGGTGAGGATCGGCATATAACCGCCTGTCCTTGCGTCACTATCTTGATTTGATGCGGCCTGCCGTTGCAGGCTGCCGCTCATGTTGCTGACACGGTTCATCCTGGGGGGGATATGTGCCGTCTTGCTGGGTGTCATGGTTCATGCCGAACCGATCATCCCGTTTGACCGGATTTTACCCCAAACAGACTCGCAGATCTTGCGTGTGGCCGGTGAGCGTTCACCAGTCATAGCGGTGCGTCCGCAGATCAGGCCGGATAACCTGATGATCGTCGATGCGGTGCCGGTCTTGATCGGCGGCGCACCGCTGCGGCCGCAGATACGCCCGCTTTATCTGCCCGATGCCGCATGGGACCATCGCGCCGATGGCGAGGCATGGACCCGCAGCCTGATGCAGGCGCTGGAGGACGAGGGTGCGGCGCTGGATGATGTGGTGCCGCGTGACATCGCGCAATGGTGCCCGGCCTATCCGAACAACCCGCCGGTGCTGCGCCGCGCCTTCTGGGCGGGGATGATGTCGGCACTGGCCGAACATGAAAGCACGTGGAACCCGCGTGCCGTCGGCGGTGGCGGCCAATGGTTCGGGCTGTTGCAGATTTATCCACCAACCGCACGGCACTTTGGTTGCGAGGCGCGCACCGGCGAGGCGCTGCGCGATGCCGAAGATAACCTGACATGCGCCGCCCGGATAATGGCCGTCACGGTGACACGTGACGTGGCGGTGGCGCTGCATGACGGGCGCTGGCGCGGGGTTGCCGCCGACTGGGGTCCGATGACCAACCGCGCCAAGCGCGAGGATATGGCCGCCTGGACCCGTGATCAGTCTTATTGCCGCCCGATTCTGGCAGTCGCCACCGCATTGCGTCCGCAGGCCCGTCCGGGGTCAGAAACAGTGACCGAGCAGCCGCTCCTGTGGCGCGAGGCCCGCGATACCACCTTGCCGTTCACGCATCTGCCCGACAACCGGGCTATCTGAGCGCCACTTATCCCAGCATCCGCGCCATCATCTCTTCGGTTTCGCGTGACAGGCCGGTCGTGCCCGCAATCCGCGCCATCTCGACACGCATCTTTGCCTGCCGGTCCGCATCGAACCGCGCCCATGTCTCGAACGCCGCAGTCATCCGCGCCGCCGTCTGCGGATTGAGCGCATCAAGCCGGATGATCCAATCCGCCAGTAATCGGTAGGCCGCGCCAGACGCGTGGTGGAACCCCGCCTGATTTGCCGCGAGCGGACCAAAGACCGCGCGGAACCGGTTGGGATTTTTCATGTCGAAATCCTTGTGCCGCGACAGCGCCTCGGCCACGCCCGCCGCCTGATCGGGCAGGGCGCAACCCACTTGCAGCCCAAACCATTTGTCGAGCACAAGCCGGTCATGCTGCCAGCGGTCGTAAAATCCGGCCAGTTCCGCCTGCCCCTGACCGATGATCAACAGACAACCCAGCGCCGCAACGCTCTGCGTCATGTTGTCGGCAGCGTCATATTGCGTACGGGCGAGAAGGCCGCCATCGGTGCGGCTGATCAGGGACAGGGCCGCATTGCCAAGCGCGCGTTTGCCCGTTGCCACCGCATCGGGGGTGTAGGGGCCGGGGACCTGACAATCGGCATGGACCTGCGGCAGCAGATCGGCCAGCGCCTGCGCGATATGCCGCCGCAATGCTTCGTGCGCCGCGTGGATCGCTGCCGGATCGGGAGTGACACCCCGCGCGAACAGCGCCTGCGCGGTGTCCTCCTCGGATGGCAGGCCCAGCACCAGCGCCTTGAACGCAGGGTCAAGGGCCACATTGCGCAGCGTCGCGCGCAACCCATCGACATAGGCGGCATTGGGTGCTGCCCCGTCAGTAATCATCCGGCCAATCACATCGCGCACCAGATCGCGCCCGGCCTGCCATTTGTTGAACGGGTCGGTATCATGCGCCAGCAGGAACGCGCGTTCGGCATTGCTCTGATCCCGGTTCAGGATCACCGGGGCGGAAAAATCCCGCAGGATCGAGGGGATGGGGCGACTCGACAGCCCGTGAAAGCTGAAACTCTGCTGTGCCTTGGTCATTTCGAGCACGGTCGTGGGCAGCACCTCATCGCCATTGGGGCTGAGCAGGCCCACAGCAATCGGCAGAACCTGAGGTGCCTTTTCTGGCTGGCCGGGCGTCGGCGGCGTGGTTTGGCTGAAATGCAGCGTGTAGGTGCCATCTGCATATTCATCCGTCACCCCGAGCCGCGGCGTGCCGGCCTGCGCATACCAGCGTTTGAACTGCGTCAGATCGCGCCCGGTGGTATCCTCGAACACCTTGAGCCAATCCTCGATCGTCGCCGCTTCGCCGTCATGACGGTCGAAATACAGGTCGAGCGCCGCCTTGTATGCCTGCGGCCCCACCAGACGGCGCAGCATCCCGATCACCTCTGCGCCCTTTTCATAGACGGTCACGGTGTAGAAATTGCTGATCTCGACAAAGCTTTCCGGGCGCACCGGATGCGCCAGCGGGCCACCATCCTCGCGGAACTGACGCGCGCGGAGCAGGATCGAATCTTCGATCCGCTTGACCGCGTGACTGCGCATGTCGCCGGTAAACTGCTGATCGCGGTAAACCGTCAGCCCTTCCTTGAGGCACAGTTGAAACCAGTCGCGGCAGGTGATGCGGTTGCCAGTCCAGTTGTGAAAATACTCATGCGCAATGATGGCTTCGATCCGCTCAAAGTTCTGATCGGTCGATGTTGCGGGGCTGGCCAGCACCGCGCTGGAGTTGAAGATGTTCAACCCCTTGTTTTCCATTGCCCCCATGTTGAAATCATCGACGGCAACAATGTTAAAGATATCAAGGTCATATTCGCGCCCGTACACGTCCTCGTCCCAGCGCATCGACCGTTTCAGCGCCTCCATCCCAAAGGCGCATTTTCCCTCATCCCCCTGCCGCACCCAGATATTCAGCGCGACGTCACGCCCCGACATGGTGGTAAATCTGTCGGGATGATTGACCAGATCACCGGCGACAAGCGCAAAGAGATAGGCCGGTTTCGGCCAGGGATCATGCCATTCCGCCCAACCCGGACCCCGCGCCACCGGATTGCCATTGGACAAGAGCACCGGCAGATCGCCCTCGATCCGCACAGTAAAGACCGCCATCACATCGGGCCGGTCTGGGTAATAGGTAATCCGGCGAAACCCCTCCGGCTCGCATTGGGTGCAATACATGCCGCCTGACATATAAAGGCCGTCAAGCGCGGTATTGGCGGCGGGGTCGATCTCGACTTCGGCCTCCCAGACAAAGGCGGCGTCGGGGACATCGCAGGTCAATCCGCGTGCGGTCACCTGCGGGGTCACCGGCACGCCGTCGATGTGGGCCGAAACCAGCCGCAGATGTTCGCCATGCAGGAAAAACGCAGCCGAGGTGTTGGCAGGATTGGGCCGGAACGCGATTCTGCTCTTCACCCGCGTCGCATGCGGGGCCAGCACAAAGGTCAGCGCGACGGAATCGATCACATAGCCAAAGGGCGTGTAATCCTTGAGGTAAATCGTCTGCTGCGCGTCATCTTTCATCGCTCTCATCCCTGTCTGGCCATACGGTCAAACTAGGGTGCTGGCAGGGCCCCCGCAAGCCGGACTGGCCCGGGGGCCGTTGCTGCTCTGGCTTGCGGGAATGACCAAGATGCGCAAGAAATCCGATCTGCCGATGAAGTCCTGCGTCACCTGCGCCCGACCGATGGTCTGGCGCAAATCATGGGCGCGCGACTGGGATGCGGTGCGGCACTGCTCGGAGCGGTGCCGCAAGACCAAGGCTCAAGCTTCCACAATCGCCGCGAGTTTGGCCAAAGTGGTCTGACCCAGCGCTTCGGCTCCCATTGCCTTGGCCGCGTCATAGGCTTCGGACGTGGGGAACTGGATCGTCTGGATCAGGCGGGTGCCATCGCCTTCGACCGTCAGTGTCACCGTGACCGCATAGGCCGGCAAGCTGTCGTTATCGTCATCCATCAGAAACCGGATCTCGCGCGGCGGATCATAGCTCTGGATGCGGTGACGGTTCACAAAGCGCATACCGTTGCCCACCATGTCAAAGCGCCAGACGCCGCCGGGGCGCAAGTCGATCTCTTTGGTTTCGCAAGACAATCCTTCGGGCGCATACCAGCGGGGCAGGATGTCGGGGTCGGTATAGGCCTGCCAGACCACCTCGGGCGGGGCCTTGAAGTGCCGGGTCATCGTCATGCTGCGGTTATCCATGACGGGCTGCTTGCAACTCTTGCGCATAGGCTTCGAGTTGGGTCACGACGGTGCCCCACCCATCGTAGAACCCCATCGCCTTGTGCTGCTCTGCTGTGGCCGGAATGCGATGTCGCGCGATCGCGGTGTATTTCGTGCGGCCCGGACCGGCCTCCTCAAAGAGGATGATCGCGGTCATGAAAGGTTCGGGCGCCGGTTTCCAGCCGGCGGTATAGGCATCGGTAAAGACCAGCTTTTCGTTCGGGATGACCTCGAGATATACGCCGTTGTTCTCCATGATCGTGCCGTCGACATCAAAGGTGGTGTTGCAGGCGCCGCCCGGGCGGACATCGAGGCTGCAGGCCGTGACCTTGTGCGGTTTGGGGACAAAGAAATGCGGCAGATGCTCTTCGCTGGTCCAGCATTCGAACAGCAGTTCGCGCGGTGCCGCAATCTCGCGGGTCAGCACGAGGTCGAGTTCGGGGTCGAGGTCAAGTTCGGTCGTCATCGGTCTTCTCCTGTGATTTTCGGGCCAGCAACAATCTGGTCACATAGTCGTCAAGCCGGTCAAGCCGCGCCTCCCAGACGTCGCGCTGCGCGTCGAGCCAGTGCTGCACGGGCGTAAAGGCGGCGGGGATCAGCGCGCAACTGCGCACCCGCCCGGTCTTGGTCGTCTCGATCAGCTTGCCCTCTTCCAGCCGTTTCAGATGCGCCATGAACGAGGGCAGCGCCATCTCGAAGGGTGCTGCCAGTTCGGTCACCGTCGCCGGACCGCGCGCCAGCCGCGCAAGGATCGCGCGCCGGGTCGGATCAGCAAGGGCATGGAACAGAGCGTCTAGGTCGGTTGAATGGTAAGCCATAAGGCTAAGTATTTGCCCATATCGATTCGGGCAAGCTAAAACTTAGGCAAATGGCTAACTATCTGCGCGGGCCGGGTCTTGTTGCCTATCGGAAGCTTCTGCACTAATCCGGGCGCTGGCCAACAAGGAGTTTTCGCATGACCACACGCATCGACAAGGCGGGGCTGCAGGTTGACCCGATGCTCGCAGATTTCATCGACAACCGGGCCATGCCCGGTACCGGCGTCACCGGGGCCGCATTCTGGGCCGGCCTCTCGGCGATCGTGCATGATCTCGCGCCACAAAACCGGGCTCTGCTGGCGCGGCGCGAGGCTTTGCAAAGCCAGATCGATGACTGGCACATCGCAAGGCGTGGGCAAACCCATGATGCAGAGGCCTACCGCGCCTTTTTAACGGAGATCGGTTATCTGCTGCCCGAGGGGCCGGATTTCCAGATCGACACGACCAATGTGGACCCCGAAATCGCGCTGATCCCCGGCCCGCAACTGGTGGTCCCGGTGATGAACGCGCGCTTTGCGCTGAACGCCGCCAACGCGCGCTGGGGGTCGCTCTATGATGCGCTTTACGGCACCGATGCGCTTGGCGATCTGCCGGCCGGCAAATCCTATGACCCGGCGCGCGGCGCGCGGGTGGTGGCATGGGGGCGGGCGCATCTGGACAAGGTGGTGCCAATCACGGACGCAAGCTGGGCCAATGTGACCGGGCTTGCCGTTGAGGGCGGCGCGCTGCGCGTGCAGACCGGGGCAGGGGTGACCGGCCTCACCGATCCGGCGCAATTCGCGGGCTTTCTGCGCGACGACCTTTGCGAATTGCAGGTGCTGCTGCGGGTCAATTCCCTGCTGATCGAAATCCTCATCGACCGGAGCACCGAAATCGGCGCGGCTGATCCGGCGGGGATTTCAGATATCTACCTCGAATCCGCCATCTCCAGCATCATGGATCTGGAAGATTCCATTGCTGCCGTGGATGCGCAGGACAAGGTGCTGGCTTATGGCAACTGGCTCGGCCTGATGAAGGGTGATCTGAGCGAAGCCGTGAGCAAGGGTGGCAAGACATTCACCCGCAAACTGAACCCGGATGCGACCTATCAGACCCCGGATGGCGGCTCGCTGAATGTGCGTTGCCGGGCGCTGATGCTGGTGCGCAATGTGGGGCATCTGATGAGCAACCCCGCGATCCTTGACCGCGACGGTGCTGAAATCCCCGAAGGGATCATGGACGCGATGGTGACCACGCTCTGCGCCATGCATGATCTGCGCAAGACCGCAGGACCGCGCAATTCCGAGGCAGGCTCGGTCTATGTGGTCAAACCCAAGATGCACGGACCCGAAGAGGTCGGCTTTGCCTGCACGATCTTTGACCGGGTCGAGGCGGCGCTGGGACTGGCGCAGAACACGGTCAAGCTCGGGATCATGGACGAGGAGCGGCGCACCAGTGCCAACCTCAAGGCCTGCATCCGCGCCGCGCGCCACAGGCTCGCCTTTATCAACACCGGCTTTCTCGACCGCACCGGGGACGAGATTCATACCAGCATGGAAGCGGGGCCGATGGTGCCCAAGGGCGAGATGAAAAACGCCGCCTGGATCGGGGCCTATGAGGACCGCAATGTCGATATCGGGCTGGCCTGCGGCCTGCGGGGACGCGCGCAGATCGGCAAGGGGATGTGGGCGATGCCCGACCTGATGGGCGACATGCTCAGGGTCAAGATCGGCCATCCCGAGGCGGGGGCCAATTGCGCCTGGGTGCCGTCGCCCACCGCCGCCACGCTGCATGCGACGCATTACCACCGGGTCGATGTGCTGGCGCGGCAGGACCAGATCGCAGCAGGCGGGGCGCGCGGCACGCTGGCAGGGCTGCTCACCCTGCCGCTGGCGCAGGGGCAGAACTGGAGCCCGGATGTCATCCGGCAGGAAGTCGAGAATAACGCCCAAGGTATCCTTGGTTATGTGGTGCGTTGGATCGATCAGGGGGTCGGCTGTTCCAAGGTGCCCGATATCCATGACGTGGCCCTGATGGAGGACCGCGCCACCTGCCGGATTTCGGCACAGGCGCTGGCCAACTGGCTGCATCACTCTGTGGTCAGTCGCGAAGATGTGCTGGCCGCGTTGCAGCGGATGGCGGCGGTGGTGGACCGGCAGAATGCAGGCGATGCGGCTTATCAGCCCATGGCCCCCGATTTCAACTCGGTCGCGTTTCAGGCGGCCTGCGATCTGGTGTTTCTGGGGCGGATCCAGCCTTCGGGTTATACCGAGCCGGTGCTGCACCGGCGACGGCTCGAACATAAGAACCAGCCGGGGAGGGTGGGTTAAAACCCACCTTACCTGCGGCAGCACGGGTCATGGACGCTCAAAAACCCGGCATCGCCCGGGATTTGCGCATATGAAAGGCGAGAGTAACCTTTTCATGACGGTCAGGGCGCTATAACCAGAAGCAACGCAGCGTCAGCAGGGGAAATGCAATGGCCCGGCCCGTGATCGGCATCATCGGCAACAGCCACATGATCAATGATACCTATCCGGTGCATGCGGTCGGGCTGATGAACTCTTGCGCTGTGGCGCATGTGGCCGATTGCGTGCCGATGATCGTGCCGACCGATCCGGCGCTGGTGTCAGTCGCCGAACTGCTCGATGTTTGCGACGGGTTCCTGCTGACAGGCGGGCGGCCCAATGTGCACCCCTCCGAATATGGCGAAGAGGAAACCCCGGCGCATGGAGCATTCGACCGGGGCCGCGACGCGATCGTGCTGCCACTGATCCGCGCCTGTGTGGAGCGGGGCCAGCCGTTCTTTGGCGTCTGCCGTGGTTTTCAGGAGGTGAATGTCGCGCTGGGTGGCACGCTCTATCCCGAAATCCGCGACCTGCCGGGGCGCGATAATCATCGGATGCCCCCCGATGGCACTCTCGAAGAGAAATTCGCGCTGCGCCATATTGTCAGCTTCACGCAAGATGGGCCATTCCACCGACTGCTCGGTGCCCAGCAAGTGATGACCAATACACTGCACGGGCAGGGGATCAAGGCACCGGGCGCAGGAATCGTGATTGACGGTCTGGCCCCGGATGGCACACCCGAGGCGATCTATGTGTACGGTGCGCCGGGGTTCACCCTGTCTGTGCAGTGGCACCCCGAATGGAACGCCGATGCCGACCCGGTCTCGCGCCCGTTGTTTGCCGCCTTTGGCGATGCGGCCCGCCTCTGGTCTGCCGGTCGCATCGCGACGCCGGTGCTCTTGAGCGCCTGATCGTCGGCGCATGGGCCGATGGGGCTCGGTTGAGTATTTGTGCCAGACTGAAACTGCAAAATCTTGTGCATTCATTCTGGCGGTAAATACTCGCGCCGCAGGCCTCCGTGACCGGTAACGCGCGCAACGCCGTATCAGAGCCGGATCAACTGCGCCTCGTGCCGTCGCAGGCAGCGTCGTGCAGTGGCTCCATAGCTGTTCGGGCTGGCGCGCAGATCCGGAAACAGGCTGAACATCTCCGCTCGCGCCGCATCCGTGACTGCGCTCAGCCCCAGATCGCCGGGGTGAAAGCTTTCCGTGGCGGCGCCTTCGGCATAGATGATCTCGTGATCGTCGAACATGATGTGGATATAGGTCACCATCTCGCTCTCGTCCTGCGTCACCGCAACGCCGTCGATCAGATGCGCCGCCGCGACCAGCACTTCGGATTCCCCAAAGAGCATTTCGGCGCGGTAGCCCTGAAACAGCATCCGGTGCTGCGGTGAGACGAGCAGATCGCGGTCCAGCCCCGTCACTACCCCCTGCCTGATGCGCACCGGGGCAAAGCGCCCGATGGCTGGCACGGACCGGCTGCCGATCCAGCGGATCGGTTGCAGACCATGGTCGCGCGTGACCACCAGATCGCCGACCCGCAGCCCTTCGACCGGCCGCGCGCCGCGCGGTGTCGCGATCCGGGTGCCGGGTGTGAAACAGATGATGCTCTCGATCTCGGAGAAACTCAGGATCGTCCCATCGTCCAGCGTAATCGTGCCCGACATTCCGCCGCCGACATTCGCCGGTGTGGTGATATTCAGCGTCGACATATCCGCCAAAGTGCCAAGCTGCAGCGTGTCGCCGCCGGTCTCGGCGCCTTCGCCGCCGACCACGGTGATGACACCGTCGACCGGCGCCCCAAGGTTTTCAAGGATGAAGAGGTCATCGCCATCGCCGCCATAGGCGAAATCACCATCGGCAAAGGTGATCGTATCGTCGCCCGCGCCGCCGTAGAGCGTATCGGATCCGAGCCCGCCGATCAGGCTGTCATCGCCACCTTCGCCGTGCAGCGTGTCATCGCCTGACCCACCATAAGGCGTATCATCCTCGAACCCGCCATAGACGAGGTCATCGCCCGCGCCGGCAAAGACCGTATCGGCACCGGAGCCGGCCTCGATCAGGTCATCCTGCGGCCCGGCGCCCGGCAGTACCGCGTCACCCCGGTCCACATTGTCGCCATCCGGGTCGCCTTCGTAATCGGCGTCGATCAGGTCGGCCCCGGTCGTGCCGCTGACTGTACCATCGCTGAGCGGGATGCCCATCGCATTGAGCGCAAAGGGATTATTCACCTCTGCCGGGCTGACCCCGATCAGGGTCAGACTCTCGCCCCCCGGAAAGGTCAGGACCGCGTTGCCATTGCCATCGTCGCTGACTACGACGTCATTGACCGTGACCGGCGTGGTGCCATAGTCCGAGGTCATCCCCGACACGTCTAGCTGATCAACCCCGGTATAGCTGCCGTCGCCATTGGCCGTGGGCGCGGCAAAGCCCTGCACCCGGTCGGCACCGCCATTATCGGCCAGCACCAGCGTATCGGTGCCAGCGCCAAGCGCGATATGCTCCATCTCATCGAAGGTGGCGGTATAGGTGCCGTCGGTGAAACTGCCCCGTTCGGGGATCGCGTTGCTCAGATCGATCGTCAGATCATCGGTGACCGCCGACAGGTCGAGCGTGTCGCCAAGGATCTCGTCCTCGCTGTCGCCATAATAGGTGTCATTGCCGAAGTCGTTCTCGACCACATGCAGGTCGTCGCCATAGCCGCCCCAGACGTAATCGTCGCCAATGCCGCCATAAACCGTATCATTGCCAAAGCTGCCACGGACATAGTCATTGCCTGCGCCGCCATAAACCTGATCATCGCCATCAGCACCGTTGACCGAATCCTCGCCAATGCCGCCGTAAGCTATATCATTGCCGCTGCCTGCCTCGATCGCGTCATTGCCTGCATCGCCATAAAGCGTGTCATTGCCGCCGACCCCGTTAAGAAAGTCATTGTCCGCCCCGCCATAGAGCGTGTCGTTGCCTTCCTCGCCTATCAGCACGTCAAGCCCGTCGCCGCCATAGACAAGGTCATCACCCGCGTCGCCGTAAAGCGTGTCATTGCCCGCTTCGCCATAGATCCGGTCATTGCCTTCACCGGCGCGCACCGTGTCATTACCGGCCCCGGCCAGGATCAGGTCGTCATTGGGCGCGTCACCGGGCAGGATTGCGTCTGCGTTGTCGACCCGGTCCGTATGCGGATCGCCGGTATAGGCACCGTCGATCAGATCATCACCCGCCGTACCGCTCACCGTGCCATCGGGCGGGTTGTAGATGATCCCGTCGATATAGAGTGCTTCGATATTGCTGAAACTGAGGGTGCCGCCGCCGACAAAGGTGATGGTGCCATTCTCGCGGTCCGGCGTGAGATAAGCGACAGAGGCCACGCCGGTGACCCAAAGCTGGTCAAAGTCATCGCCGCCTTCGTTGCCATCCACCAGATCGCCGACGCCGCCATAGATCACATCGCGGTCATCGCCGCCTGACAGTGTGTCGAGCCCCGCGCCGCCGGTCAGCGTGTCATTGCCTACGCCGCCCTGCAGCGTATCATCGCCGTCGCCGCCCGTCAGCGTGTCATTGCCCGCCCCACCAAACAGAGCGTCATTGCCCGCCTCGCCATCGAGCAGGTCATTGCCACTTTCGCCATAAAGCGAGTCGTTGCCGATGCCGCCGAAGACCAAGTCGTCTCCAAGCCCGGCCCAGATCCGGTCGTCGCCACCGCCGCCGTAGATCGTGTTGACGCCGGCCAGTTCGCTACCGCCGATATCATCAATATAATCATTACCGTCGCCGCCAAAGACCACGTCATTGCCGGACCCGAACAGGATCGTGTCCGCCCCGTCGCCGCCCACGATCCGGTCGTCGCCGTCGCCACCGCTGATCAGGTCGTCGCCGGTGCCGCCATCGAGCGAGTCGTTGCCGATGCCGCCGTCCAGCGTATCGGCATCCGCGCCACCAAAGAGCGTGTCATTGCCGATCCGGCCATAAAGGCTGTCGGTTCCAGCCTCGCCTTCGATCAGGTCATCGCCCTCGTCGCCAGAGAGGCTGTCATTGCCGATGCCGCCCTGAATGATGTCATTCTCGGCACCGCCGCTGATCACGTCATCGCCCGCGCCACCGTTCAAGCTGTCGGCACCCGCGCCGCCGCTGATGCTGTCATTGCCATCGCCGCCGCGAATGGTGTCGGCGCCCTCATCGCCCGAGAGCGTGTCATTGCCCGCCCCGCCATAGAGCGTATCCGCGCCAGGCCCGCCATAGAGGCTGTCGTCGCCGTCATCGCCATGCAGCGTGTCATCGCCGGAACCGCCAAAAAGCGTATCATGCTCGGTCCCGCCGTAGACGAGGTCATTGCCGGCCCCGGCAAAGACCGTATCCGCCCCGGCCCCGGCCTCGATGCTGTCATCGTTTGACCCGTCGAGCGCGTCATTGGCATCGATGAAGTCGTATTCGGGATCGCCGGTATAGGAGGCGTCGATCAGATCGTTGCCGCTCGTGCCTTCGACAATGTAGTCTACCGGTGGAATGCCGGGGAATTGAACCGGGTCCGCGGTATTCAGGTTGGACACCTGCAGTTTGGTGTTGCCGTTTTGCAGGTTCGGATAGTCTGGATCACCGGGCTGGCCAGTCAGGTCGATGGCGAAGGTTTCGCCCACAGCTAGTGGTCCGCCGTCTAGCGACGACGTGATACGGATGAACGCCGCCGGCTGACCTGGGTCATTCCTGACATCGCCCGACCCAAGGTAATCGTAGGAATAGGTAAATCCGCCAATGGTCACCGTGTCGTTTTGCAGCACGGTACGCAGCGAAACAAAACCAGAGGGTTCGTTGAAAACCGCACCGGGGGTGGTCCCGGTGGTTATGTTGATGACGCCTCCGTCTACGAAGGGATCGCCGTTCACATTCTGAAGCGTCAGAGAGATTGTTGCCATTTACACTTTATCCACTGTGATTAACGGCCAACGATTGGTGCTCATCCTGAAATCCTCTGCCCCGGTTGTCGGCGCGGTCTGGTTGTCGCCATAGATGACGTCGTGACCCGTCCCGCCGGACAGGCTGTCATTGTCGCC
>Ga0105050_10005099_pt1 | contig 17065 bp, 18 predicted proteins | sample FRY01_FD_78088 | JGI IMG/M metagenome (GOLD analysis project Ga0105050, IMG submission 78088) | Freshwater microbial communities from Lake Fryxell liftoff mats and glacier meltwater in Antarctica - FRY-01 | ecosystem: Environmental > Aquatic > Freshwater > Ice > Glacier meltwater ... | reverse complement strand
TGCGTCCAATGATTTGGCAGCAGACGTTGAAACGTGGTACTCTCGTCAGTGCCGGGAAAAACTGACTCAAGCTCTGCGGGGACGCAACTTGGGAAGGGATATTCCGGTCGATAGCGCGCCAATAGCGCGACAATGGTGCGGGCAGTCTCGACGAACGTTGCTCCGCCGAGACTGCTTTTTAGACTCCCATTGGACGCAGGAGTAGATGCCTCAGAAAATCCCCCATTCTGGACAGATGCCACTAAAATCCGAGAAGAACCCAAAAGATAGAGTCTCAGACCCCAGCCCGAACGACACCAACGGCAACGCCGAGCACCTTGGCATCTTTGACGTAAATGGGCTCCATCTCATCGTTCGCCGGTTGCAGACGAATGCGATTCTTTTCGGGATGCCAATACTTAAGCGTCGCTTCGCCATCGGGAGTCTGGGCAACGACCATGGCGCCGGGACTTGCCGTGTCGCGTTTTTGGATCACCACGTAGTCGCCATCGGTGATGTGAGCGTTGATCATGGAATCGCCCGAGACGCGAAGAATGAAACGATCCTCGCGAAACAACAATTCACTGAAATCAACACGCTCGGATTGCTCAAAGGCAAGTTGAGTGGGTCCCGCGGCAACGACACCCGCCATGGGCATCGAATGCGGACGACGGTTTGCCGAGTCGGTCAACTGAATCGAACGACTCTTGTTGGCCCCGCGGAGAATCAAGCCTTTGCGCTCAAGTGCTTTCAGATGGCAGACAACTCCGTTGGGGCTTCTGATCTGGAAATGATCGCCGATCTCACGCACGGTCGGCCCGTAACCGCGATCGACGATCAAATGACGAATCAGTTCGTAGACTTCAAGCTGTCTGGTGGTGAGTATGGCTGCCATGATGAGACGTCGTCAAAGAGGGATTCGGATTCAGCACCTGTACTTTACCTCACCACTAGACACACGTCCACACCATCCGCACTTGGTTCGGCGAAATCAAGTATTTTTGCCGCCGATCGAGCGATCGTGACATTTGGTCATTCCATGACTCCCGTCTGGATCAAGATCAGCAAAATGATGCCGACCACAATCCGGTACCAACCAAATGCTCGGAACCCGTATTTCTGTAAAAACGTGATGAACAATTTGATCGCAATCATGGCGACCACGAACGCGACGATGTTTCCGACAACGAGAAGCATGATCGAATCCTGATTGATTTGTTCATAACCTTTCAGCAATTTGTAGCCAGTTGCCGCACACATCGTTGGGACCGCAAGAAAGAAAGAAAACTCTGCGGCCAACCGCCGTGTTAAGTTTTGCTGCATGCCGCCGATGATGCTTGCGGCGCTGCGACTGACCCCGGGAACCATCGCCAAGCATTGCCATATTCCGATCATCAAAGCCTGACGGTTGGTGATTTCAGCGTCCTCGTCGATTGTCTGATTTTTGAAAACACCGTCGATGTAAAGCAGCACAAATCCGCCGAGCAATAACATCACGGCCACGGTGAAGGAGCTCTCCAGTAGCGAGTCAATCACATCGGAGAACAGGAGCCCAAACACGAGCGCGGGAATGACCGCAACCATCAACTTGAGAAAGAACCGCCAATTGCCAAGGTCGATGAACTTCCTCCAGTACAGCAAAACTGCGGCGAGAATAGCACCGAGCTGAATGGCAACTTCATAGAGCTTGGTAAACTCGTCGGTATGTATGCCCATCAAATTGCTGGTGATGATCATGTGCCCAGTCGACGAGATCGGCAGGTACTCGGTGATTCCTTCGACGATGGCAATCACGGTCGCTTGGAGCAATGTCATACGGAATTCACGGATCAAAGTGTCGAAGAAGATGGACTCGTATTGAACGAACTAGCATAGTTCGAAATAACTCCGCGGAAACGGTGGCAGCAGACTTGCCGCAAACATTATGAATCAAGACGTTACAATCGACCCGATCGCTGCAAACGACGTCAATACACAGTGGCGGCGGTTTGAGCGAGCCTGGGCGGTTGCCGTCCTTTGCCTGATCGCTGCGACCTGGAAGCTTTGGTCGCCGAGCAGCGGTTTTCCTGCCGTGCCGATGTTCGCCATTCCATTCCCGGCGATCACCATCGATTTTTTGGCGATAAGCATGCTGATCGCATCTCTTGTCTGGGTCGCGTTGGCTCGCCAAAAAACCCGTTGCGAGTTTCTGCTTGTCCTCTTTGGCTTTGGTCTCGCATTCATTCAAAACCAGCATCGACTCCAACCTTGGGCCTACCAAGCCGCACTGCAGAGTATCGTCTTCGCGGCATTGCTGCCCCGCCCTGCCCTTCGATGGTTGATGGCGTTGTCAATCAGCATCTACTTCTATTCCGCGTGCGGAAAGTTTGATTACCAATTCCTGCACACCGTTGGACAAGACTTTGTCTCGGTAGTGCTGGGGCCGATTGAAGGCGATCCATCCCGAATGCGTATCGCATTGGCAGCATCGCTTCCCGCGACAGAACTTGCGATCGCGATCGGCCTTTGCTTCGCGAGATCGCGGCGAATGGCGGGTATGGCGGCGATGGTGATGCACGCGTCCTTGATCGGATTGCTGGGCCCGTGGAATCTGGCTCACAGCCTTGGCGTCCTGTTGTGGAATATTTGCCTTCTCCTTCAAGCCTGGTTCTTATACGTCCGCAAACCTTCCGAAGATCCCATCCCGTTGCCAACATCGGGCTTTGCCACGATTGCCAAAGCCATCATCACCCTCGCCTTGATCATGCCGCTTTTCGAGCGATCGGGATACTGGGACCACTGGCTCTCATGGTCGCTCTATTCACCACACACAAGTCGCGTGGAGATTGAGGTGCACAAAAGTGTGCTCGCTTCGTTTCCCCAATCCGCTCGCGCGTTCGTCTTGGAAAATGAGGAAGGCGATGCTTGGCACCTCTTCGAAACGGATCGGTGGTCAGTTAAATCCGTCGGAGTGCCGATCTATCCCCAAGCTCGCTTCCAAGTGGGTGTTGCAAGGAACATCGCGAAGTCCATTTCAGACGCTGACGGCATTCGAATCAAAGTCAAATCGGTGGCGGACCGCTGGACGGGGTCTCGTGTGGAAACCTGGTGGCGCGGACGAAATGAAATTGAAACCGCAGCTCAAGATTATCTATTCTTGGAACCATCCCGTTAACACGTCGATTCACGATGCAGGAACGAGGCAACTCGGCTAACATTCTGCGTGAGCAGCCTGCCTTCGACCCGTTGGTTAATCCCTTTCATTCATCGCCGAACGATCACGACTTTATCTTGAAGAACGATCAACCATCGCTTCCACGGCCTCATGGACCTTGGCACATCAAATCATCGCAGATCGTTTACACGGACCCCTGGGTAAACGTGCGAAGAGACGAGGTCGTGCGGCCCGATGGCCTGCCGGGCAGCTATGCCGTCATCACCGTAAAATTTGGAGTTTGCGTCGTCCCGATCGACGAACATGGCATCGTTCATCTGACGCAGGAGTTCCACTACGCCGTCGGACGGGTCACCCTGGAAGGTGTCAGTGGCGGGATCGAATCAGGCCATGGCGAGGACGAAACGGTTCACCGAGAAATGGAAGAGGAACTCGGTATCAAGGCAAGCCAGATTGAGTCATTGGGTACCGTCGATCCATTCACCGGCAGTGTCACTTCACCGACCGCGTTGTTTGTCGCAAGAGGACTGACGTTCGGAGCCTCGAGCCCCGAAACGACGGAACAAATCACACACGTTCAGATGACACTGGACGAAGCCATTGCGGCAGTGATCGATGGCAGAATCACTCACGCACCGACATGCATTATCCTGTTGAGACTGGGACTTTCTCGCCACTGACTCGTTCGATAACCCGGGTTCGACTCTTCTTGAGTTTAGAAACCATGGCGTCAAAACCAAGGATTGCTTTGAGCCTTGGCATCTTTGCTTCGCGAACGCATTTAGAGACGCATCGCGATTTTCGCGCGCCCCCATGGAGGCAAAGTGGCGAACCTGACCCGACTACTGAAAGTTGCATTGCAACTCAACCTCTACGCTCGGCACCACTGCGATCTACGCTACCACTGGGATTTAAGAAAACCTTGTACTTGAATCTGACTGCGATCCATCGCCACCTTCACGGCACCATGCTTGGAAGTCACAAACACGCGGCTGCCGCGAGCTTGTAGTAGCGTTTCCACCTTTGGATTCTTGGCTCTTGGTCCGCCGCTAACAATCACCTCCGCAGGACGCGCCCAGTCAAGCATCGACTGCGTCTTGGCCGTCAAACTTCCGTGATGAGGAGCCATCATGACACCACCAGCAATCGGCCGAGGCCCGTTGGTGACAAGTTCAGTTCCCGGAGGCTCCAAATCACCGGGAAGCAAGAAACTTCGACCTCGATCATCAATCCGCAAGACAAGACTGTTGGCGTTGTCGCTGCCGGGCAAACGAACTTTTGGAGGATGCAAAATCTTGACCACACCGTCGCCGTGGAGCGATCCGTCTTCGATCGACAACTCGCGAATCGAAATATCTTGCTCGTCCAACTGATCGCGAATCAGTGCCAACGCGGGAGCTTCATCGTCAAACAATCCAGGCGGCGTGATCACCTCACCCACTGCGAAACGCTGCAGCAATCCAGGCAATGAGTTGTAATGATCCGCATCGGCATGAGACACAATGACGGCATCGAGATACGTTAAACCGCGAGACCAGAGGACCTCTTCGACACCTCGACTAGTGGATTCATAATTGCCCAGACGTCCGCAGTCATAAAGATAGTTTTCTCCACCGGGCATCTCCAGAAGAACGCTCGTGCCGTGCCCCACATCAATGAAAGTCGCGACCAGAGAATCACGCACCTTCCATGACGGCGACACCGCCAGAACCCAGGCAATGAGGCCCCATGCGATGGATCCAACCACAAAGGCGCGCGGTCGATTGAATGGCCGTTTGATCGCGAAGGAGCCGATCAACAATAGAAAATAAATGACAACCCACCAGCTCGGCGGCGAAGGTAACCATGCATGCCCTAGCGGGACGCCGCTTGCCATATCGATGATTAAGACCATCAACCGCAGTACCGCATCGCACACCAAACCAGGAATGATCGCGAGTGGTTGCCAAATCCAGCCGCCAATCACCGCAAGCAAGCCAGCAATCAAGGCGATGGCTGCGGGGAGACTAAGCAGTAAGTTTGCGATCACCGCAATCGGTGAAATGATATTGAATTGCAACCACGTCAGCGGAAGCGTTGTCAACGTGACACAGAGGCTGAGCCAAGCGATCTGCTGCACGTGGCGAAGCTTGCGGCGCAGCCAAAGATCTCGGGGGGAGCGAGTCTTGTCGACCAAGCCCTCGAGTTGAGCTTGCGCATCAAAGGATTCAGCAATCGCTGCTTCGGCAGGGTCCATCGCTCGCGTACAGCAAATCAATGTCGCGACCGATATAAATGACAATTGAACCCCCACCTGCTCAACATTCGTTGGATTCAACCAAACCAAAATCAATGCGGCGAAGGCCAGCGTATTGAGAGGCCATTGCCTTCGATTTAACACCAGCGCGGTCAACATCGTCGCAACCAAGATCGCCGCTCGAAGGACCGGTGGATTGCCACCGGTGATCGCGGCGAAGGCGAAGCACGAAAGCCCAACGAATGCCACCAGCGACCGACGGCCCATGCCAGCGAAGATACCAAAGGACAGCACCACCGTCGCAACGATCCCCAAATGCAGGCCGCTGACAGATAAGAGATGAATGGTGCCCGTCTCAAGAAGACGATCCTTCACTTGGCTGTCGAGCGACCCGCGCCGGCCGATGACAAGAGCACTCGCCAACGGTCCCGAATCGCTGCTGAGGATACTTTGCAAGGTTTCCTCACCACTTCGGGCGAGCGAATCGGCCGCACGTCGAATTCCGAGGAAGCCTGACTGAAGAACCTTGACCTGCGTCGTGGAGTCAACAAACAAACGGGCATGAAGATGTCGATTGCGGGCCGTCACTCGAAAATCCGATTCTCCGGGATTGGTTGGCGGTGAAAATGAACTGATGTTGCCGCCGATCTGTAGCAAGTCGCCAGGCGAGAGTGCCGGAAAGTCATCATCGATCGTGACGTACACACCGCCCTCAAAAGCTTGCCAATCCGCTCCGTAGCGGACGCGGGTGACGTCCGCAATAAAGCGAGTTTGCCAGTTGACGGATGCGGGTGCTTCAATGCCTTGATTGCCGGGCCGGTCATAAGAGGGTTTGAGTGAAGGACGGCGTTGAATGTCGCTGCGAATCGTTGCCCGCAACAAAATCGGTTGATCTTCTTCGGTAATGATGTTTCGAATCGTAGCCGCGTCATAGCGTCGCTGCTCGGTTCGGCTGTGCAGCCAACCCGCAAAGGCAACCGCGAACATTACGGCGACCCATCCGTTCCGATGATTAAAGCGCTCACGATTCCATAGCGTAGCCACGATCAACGCGAGCAATCCGATGGCGACTAACCCTCCCGCTACCGTCAACAAAGCGGCTCGATCGGCTAAGATGCCAAGTGTCGCCGCGGCCGCAAGTGAGATCATCGGCTGGGCACGAAGATCATAGGGGCGTTCGCGCCGGTTCAGCCACAGTGGTTTTGCCGGTCGAAGGTTCAACGCCGATTCCTCATTTTGTGGTCACTTCACGAAGGCTCAATATGCGATCCTCATCCGTTATGCCGCTTCAGAATATCGTCGCGAGTTGCTCGCTGCTGTTGCCACCATTTTTTTTCGTCTCGATTGTCACCGCCGATCAACCTGGCGGATCGTTACTCGTCTCTGAAGCCACGTCATCCAACATGACCATGTACCCTGACACTCCCCAAAGCGAAACGACGGACATCTACCACGGCAAGGTCGTCGCCGATCCGTTTCGTTCGCTCGAAGACACCGAAAGCGAATCGACTGCCAAGTGGATCGCGGCACAAAACGAATTGACGCGAAAGTATCTCGACGCCATCCCCCAACGCCCCGAACTCACCAAACGATTGACGGAATTATGGAACTACGAACGGTATGGCTTGCCAGTAAAACGAGGTGATCGATATTTTTTTACGCACAACAACGGCCTGCAGAACCAAAGCGTGCTTTACACGACCACATCGTTGGATGCACCGCGTGAAGTACTGATCGATGCGAACACGTTTACCGCTGATGGGACCGTTGCGATGGCTTCATGGGAGCCCACTCGTGACGGCAAACTGGTCGCTTACTCGCTCGCCGATGGTGGCAGCGACTGGCGCACCTGGAAAGTTCGCGATGTCGCGACTGGTAATGATCTCAAGGATGAAATCCGCTGGATCAAGTTCAGCGAAATTGCTTGGTTGCCTGACGCGAGCGGCTTTTTTTATGGTCGTTATGCCGAACCGCTGCCGGGAGAAGAATTATCCGGCACCAACTACTTCCAGAAGGTTTATTTCCACCGCCTGGGTGACGACCAAAGTTTTGATGTCTTGGTTCATGAACGCAAGAACGAGAAAGAATGGGGCTTCTCACCACTGGTCACGGACGATGGTCGCTACCTCGTGATTACGAATTGGCGCAGCACCGAGCCCGTTTCGCAAGTTTTCATCAAAGATCTTGCGGCACCAGACGCGGCGGTCGTGCCGCTGATCACCGGCTTCGACGCCGAATACGAATTCATCGCCAACATCGATGACGAACTGTTTTTCATCACCGACTCCGGGGCCGCTCGACGTCGATTGATTGCGGTCAAGGCAAGCGATCCCAAACAACGTCGCGAAGTGGTAGCGACGACCGACGATGTGTTGCAGGCTGCGAATCTGCTCGGCGATCGATGGTTCACCGTCTATTTGAAAGATGCTCGTGGCCTCGCCAAGATCCATGAACTCGATGGCAGCGTGATTCGCGAAATCGAGTTGCCGGGCCTTGGTTCAGTCAACGGATTCGGGGGATTGCGTGAAGCAACGGAGACATTCTTTTCATTCACCAACTATGTCACACCACCTTCGATCTATCGCTTTGATCTGGGCGACGATGAGACCGGCGTGTGGCGAAAACCGAGTGTCGCGATCGACGTTGATCAATTTCTGACGGAGCAGATTTTCTACACGAGCCGCGATGGTACCAAGGTGCCGATGATGATCACGCGGCATCGCGACAGTAAGCTCGATGGCTCCAACCGCACGATGCTGTACGGCTACGGCGGGTTCAATATTTCATTGACGCCGACTTATTCACCATCGATCGCCGCTTGGTTGGATGCGGGTGGCATCTATGCGGTGCCAAGCCTTCGAGGTGGCGGAGAGTACGGACGTGATTGGCATGAAGCGGGCATGGTTGTCAAAAAACAAAATGTCTTCGATGATTTTATCGCCGCCGCCGAAGAATTAATTCGCTTGAACTACACCACGTCACATCGACTGGCGATTCGCGGTGGCAGTAACGGCGGCTTACTCGTCGGCGCCGTCATGACGCAGCGTCCTGAATTGTTCGGCGCCTGTTTGCCCGCGGTCGGCGTAATGGACATGCTCCGCTTTCACAAGTTCACGATCGGTTGGGCATGGGTCAGCGAATTCGGAAGTAGTGACAATGCGACTCAGTTTGAAACGCTGCTTTCCTATTCACCCCTTCACAATCTGAAGCCGGGAACTTGCTATCCGGCGACCTTGATCACGACCGCGGATCGTGACGATCGCGTTGTTCCTGGACACAGTTTCAAGTTCGCCGCCGCGCTTCAAGGAGCCCAGTCGTGTGACAATCCAACGCTCATTCGAATTGAGACTCGCGCCGGCCACGGGGCGGGTACGCCGGTTAGCAAGTCGATCGAAGAGTACGCGGATTTGTGGTCGTTTTTGTTGGCGAACTTGAAGTAAAAATATTGAGAAGAGACGTGCGGACTTTGTCGTCACGCCTCGGTTGCCTTTACCGCGCCTCGGATTGCGATCAGCGGTCAAGCGACGGGAGACAAACGCCAGCCAAGCGTCTGCGTGAAAGAACTTGAGACCATCGAATATCACGACTCGGAATCCTCTTCCGGGCCTGCAAGCGAGACCTCTCCCGCAAGCGGAAGAGTTGGCCATTTATCGCAAGCACCTGCCTCGAACTCCTACGAAATCCTAACACTTCCGACCATGTTACTGCAGCAACCCGGGGAATCTCCCTACGACCTTCGCTTCGGCTTATTCGGTTTTTCTATACGCATTTCGTGGACATTTTGGCTCGTTGCGGTCGTCTTGGGATACGACTTTTCTCAATTCGCCGACATGATGTTTTTTCAAAACAGCCCCGGCCGATTTGCGTTGCTTCTGGTGTGGGTGGCAGCGATGGCGGCATCGATTTTGATCCACGAACTTGGGCATGCGATCGCATTCCGGCGTTACGGTGTCGAATCGTCGATCGTGCTTTATTACTTGGGCGGACTGGCGATTCCAACGGCGACATTTCGAGGAGCTCGCTCGTCGCGTTCGATCGGAAGCCGCGAAGAATTAATCATCGCGGCAGCAGGACCCGCGTTTCAAATCGGGTCGGCCGCAATCGTTGTATTCATTGCCTGGATGATGGGCTATCGCGTGCTGTCGTTGTCAATGATGCCAGGCCCCTTGGCGGACCTTGGCAAGCTTGTCGAGGGACGCGAATTTGAAAATGCGATGATATTCGCGTTGGTTAATTTTTATGTTTGGCCAAGTGTTGCGTGGGGCGTGTTGAACTTGCTTCCTGTGTTGCCACTCGATGGCGGGCGCATCGCGAAATCGATCATCGAGATGCAAGGCGGTAATGCGGTGACAGCGGTTTGGGTCAGTGTGATCACGGCAGCGTTGATCGCGTTGTACGGGCTTAACTCCGGTCAAACTTTCCTCGGCATCTTCTTTGCATCGCTCGCGATTAACAACTATCAGTCGATACAACCGAGCAATCCTTGGTGATGAATGACTCGCTTGCGTGCCCAAGTTTGATGCATTGAAGCGCACCGAGTTGATGACGCATTTTCGGGGCAACAAAATTCTCTTAAAACGCAACCACTTTTTTGTGGAAAACGTGTTGCGAAATTTATGCTATCGCTTACAGTTACGCGCAGTTTACGGTTCAAGAGTATTGATACTTCATGACGAGGTTGTCATGAGCGATGAGCTTGATCCACTTTAAGTTTGGCGGTTCGTGGCCGGTGACTCCTGATCGCAAGATCGCGAGTCACTTGAAACGCCAAGAATTCCTTTTCGCGGAGGAACACACATGGCTAAGAAAGCAGCAGTAAAGAAGGCAGCAACTAAGAAGGCGCCTACCAAGAAAGCGGCAACCAAGAAGAAGGCCGTAAAGAAGGCGGCAGCCAAGGCTGCACCAGCAGCGAAGAAGACCGCCAAGAAGAAGGCAGTCAAAAAGGCCGCTCCGAAGAAGAAGGCCGCCAAGAAGAAGGCATAGTTGCACGCAACGTCTTCACGACGTCATCTGTAAACGCCAAATGTTAGCCACGTCGAAATTGATTCGGCGTGGCTTTCTTCGTTTCTGGGGGTAACCCATCACGCGACTGGTTTCTCGTTGCCAAACGATGCAGGACGCCTTGCCGGCTGGAATTCGCAACCGGCTGATGTTCGCAAGCGGCAAAGGCATGGTCGCGGCAATCACAAAGCGACGCCGTTACAGAGTCGGCAACTGCGGACGCGATGGCTTGCTCGCGTTACTGCTCGCGAGACCGCGCACAATTGCCCGAGCGATGCCGTCAAACGGTGCTCTCGCGCGCTCATCTTTGTGAATCACTTCCGCAAAGCGACCTTCATCGCCCGCGATTCGCAGCGTCATGTCGATCGGCAACATGCCCAGGAACGGGACACCCAGCTCTTCGGCTTTGTCACGCGCCCCGCCACTGCCAAAAATATCGTAAACCTTGCCGTTATCAGGACACAAAAATCCGCTCATGTTTTCGACAACACCAAGCAGCGGAATGTTGACCTTTTTGAACATGCTGACCGCCTTCACGGCATCAAGCAACGCAACTTCTTGCGGCGTGCAAACCACCACCGCGCCAGTGACGGGAACAATCTGGGAAAGCGTCAACGCGATGTCGCCAGTGCCCGGTGGCATGTCGATGACAAGGTAATCAAGTTCGCCCCAGTTCGTATCACCAAGGAACTGCGTGATCGATCCGTGCAACATTGGGCCACGCCAAATCACCGCTTGGTCTTTTTCGATCAAAAACCCCATCGACATGACGGGGAAATCGCCATCAAGCAAGATCGGCTGAATCTTTTTGTTCTCATCGATCGCGGGCCTTCCTTCGAGCCCAAGCAATTGCGGAATGCTGGGGCCATAAACGTCGGCATCCATCAAACCGACTTTCGCGCCCAGTCGACGTAGCGTTAAGGCCAAACCAGCGGCAACGGTGCTCTTACCCACGCCGCCTTTACCGCTGCCGACAAGAATCACACTCTTCGCTTTCAACGCAACTTGCCCAATGCGAGCCGGCGGTCGCGGGTGATGCGTGATATCGACAACCACCTTCAAACCTGGATGAGCGGCAACGACTCGCGAGATGATCGCGTCTTTGATTTCATCAACAATGGGCATTGAGTGCGATGAAAGCGCGATCGTGATTCGAACGTCTTCCTGGTCAACATTGATGTCGACAATTTGTCCCATCGTTTCGATGTCGCGACCGGTTTCAGGATCGGGGAACGACGCGACGGCTTCACGAATCGACTGTGCGGTGGGCATATTCATTTTTTATCTCTAATGCGGATTTGCAAAAAAGGCGGAGACGAAAGTTTGTTCAATTGTCTGCCAGTTTGCCATGCGAAGGGCGAATCAGCCAAGCGGGCTAATCGTTACCGAGAGCGCTCGAGCAATTTTCTGCAACGAGGCCAGGTCATCCAGTAGGAAAGGGGCTCCCGCTTCCTGAACCGCTAAGCGAGCGTTCACGGGGCAATTCGTCGGTAGCCAAGCGAGTTGAATCGACTGGAGCCAGTCAGCTCGCAACGCCGCGATCAGATCCAGCCTCGCGATTTCTTCCGCGTTGTCGGCAAAAATTTCCCAGACGGCAATGACGTTTCCCTGCTTCGCTTTGGTAATGGAAGCAACGCGGTGAGCCGAGTCGTAAGGCACTCGATCAATACTCAAACGCCCGTTTTCTCTCTGAGTGCTTTCTCTCTGAGCGATGGGCAAGAATCGGCAAACGGCTCGATACCAGCGATCACCGCGTTCACAAATCACCCAGGACCTCGGAAGCTGGCAAGTCAAAGCAATCACTCCAGATCCGATGCGCCACTGGTTTCCGAATCGCCGAGGCGACGCAGTAACCTCGCACGGCTAATGCTTAACTTACGCGCCGCCTCGCTGCGATTGCCACCCGAGGCAGCAACCGCCGACTGGATCAGCTTCAACTCGTATTGCTCCATCGCTTTGTCGAGATCGCTCACCAACAACTCGTCCTGTCGTTTGGGTTCACCCGGTTGGTAGCTGCGGATCGCAAGCGGCAGGTGCTCCGGTCCAATCGCGCTGCCATGACAAACAGACAATGCATGACGCATGGCCGCATCCAGCTCGTCAAAATTGCCGGGCCACGGATAAAGCACCAATCGATCCAACGCCGCCCGATTCAATCGCTCCGCACTCCCCTGCCCCGCGGCATGGCGTGAGTCAATGATGGCCGACGCGATCAAGGGCACATCTTCCACTCGCGACGCAAAGGCATCGATCCGAATCGACAAGACATCCAAACGCATCGCCAATGACGCGATCAATGTTCCCTCGTGTGACGCCTCATCCACCGACTTGCGAAGCAGCCCCATCAGACGCACCGAGGCGCCGTGCTCCGAAATGAACTGCTCGATCCGCTGCTGAACATCAAGCGGCGTTTCATCGAGGCCTCGCAGGACCAGCGTCACCGTCGATGGCTCATCTCGCTCGGAATCACCTCCCAAGTGCGATGCCGCGGGCGATAGACTGGCTTCCAATAACTCCGCATCCATCAGCGGGCCATCAATCGCGATGACTGGTTCTGAAATCGCTCGTGGCGAGTTGCTTCCGGCCTTGAAGCCCGCATGGATGCGACGCGCAATGACTTCGCTGCCACACCCCGCAGGCCCGACCAAAGAAAGATCCTGACGCGTCGAGGTTGCCAGTTGAATCTGTGCTCGAAGGCGTTTGGAAGCCTTGGATGAACCTGCGGCGACGATTCCACCCCACACGGAATCACGCTTTCGCCACTGATGAATGCGAGCTTGAAGGCGGGCAACGTCGGCAGAATCCGCATCGATCTTCATCGCGATCGGATCGCCGCTTGATGCCATGATGATCGCCAAATCGTTCGTTCCGATTCGCAAGAATCGAATCGATCGGGTCGCCGCGTTGGAAGGCTCACAGATGTTGCATAATAAGCCCGCCTCGTTCAAGCCCAAGGGCGGAGCGAGATTCGCCGCAACAAAGTCAAGGGGATCATCGCCGCCTGATACTGCGGCCACTCGTCCGATTAGCGTTGACGCATCAACGGACAACCAAGCCCCGCACGCGTCGTTGATCCAAACGATTCGGTGGTCAGCGTCGAGGACCCAAACGATCTCCCCAGTCGCCTCGAGCAGCCTGGGAAGACTACGAGCGGTCGGCTTCGGTTTGCCGCGGGAAGACGTGGACATGACGATCACAAAGGTTCATGGTCGCAAAGATCAAGACGATGAACCGTGCATCATGCTTGCCCGACTAGAACACGTCCAGCATGAAATGGTGGCCGCTGTGAAAGCGACGATTGGACGGATATTCATTGTGCCACTTTTTGTTGTAGACCGGAATCCGCATTTCGGCGGGATAGCGGTGATACAGGCTGTCGCTGCTCTGGAAATACTCTTGTCCCCAGAAGTTCTGCGGATAGTAGACGTATGGATAGTGATAGAAGCGATTCCAGTCGACTGAACCGTTCGCCCCGCCCCAAGTGCGGCCATAAGCGCGTTGTTCAGCGGACGCATCCGTCGCCATTACCAATGAAACGGCCAAAGCAGCGGCCAATGCATAACGAAACATCGCGATCCCCCCCGGACACGAATAACATGCCACTTGCGACTAATTTTTGAGCGGTCAATTACGGTATAAGCAGCGGGAGTGCACAACAGGCACGATCCGCGAAATCCGCAGTACAGGTTTCTTCGGCATTCCCGTCACCACTGGTTAAGCAAAAGTTCTGCTACGATTGCGTTCCCATTAATTCCCGCCCTGCTCCGGACGCTCTTCGATGGCCTTTTCTCCTCCCGATACGTCAGCCGCGTATACGCAGCGATACAACTCGAAACTCGGCCTGCGACTGTTCTTCGTTTACCTGGCCCTTTACGCAGCCTTCGTGCTGATCAACGCCTTTGAGCCGTCTTGGATGGAATGGCGCCCCTGGGGCGGCGTAAACCTCGCCCTGCTTTATGGTTTCGGACTCATCTTGGCCGCGATCGCACTCGCGTTTGTTTACGGGTTCTTGGCCAAAGTCGCATCGACCGACCATCCGGAGGCTTCACGATGATTCACGAAGTCTCACCACTGGCCGTCACGCTCTTTTTTGCCTTCGTCGCCGGCACCGTCGGCTTGAGCTTTTATTTGGGCAGAAAAGCCACGTCCTCCGAAGGATATTTCGCCGCTCACGGTCAGATACCCTGGGCCGTCAACGGTATCGCCTTCGCCGGCGATTATCTTTCCGCCGCCTCGTTCCTTGGCATCTGCGGCATGATCGCAGCTTATGGGTACGACGGCTTTCTGTATTCGATCGGCTATTTAGCAGGCTGGATCGTAGCGTTGTTCGTGATCGCTGAACCGATGAAGCGTATGGGCAAATTCACGTTCGCCGATGCGCTCGACAGCACCTTTGATTCGCGCGGCATCAAGCTTGTCGCAGGCATCAGCACACTTGTCGTCAGCATCTTCTACCTGATTCCGCAAATGGTCGGCGCAGGCGCACTGATTCAACCGCTGCTCGGACTTCCGCACTGGGCAGGCGTGGTCATTGTCGGTTGCGTCGTGATGGTCATCGTTGTCACCGCAGGAATGGTGTCAACAACTTGGGTGCAGTTTCTCAAGGGTTCGCTTCTGGTCATCTTCAGCCTCGTGCTCGCCGTGATGGTGCTCAACCGAGGACTCAACGTCCGTGGCGGTGGAGTGGATGGTCACGACTACACAACGCTGGGTCCGATCAGCGCCAGCGAACTCGCGACGGCCACCGAACTTGATGGCAGGAAACTGCTGCCCGATGGTGACGGTTGGGACCGAAGCAAATGGGTCCGCTTAGCCGACGCACCGGATTCAAGCTCGTTCACGCTCTTCTCCGTCGTCACCGACGATGGCCAAGTCATTCTTCGCGAAGCACAAGCGTTGACCAAGAGAAATGACGGATCGAAATTTGTCGATGGATCACCGATGGGCGGCGGTGAAGGGGAACGACTTCTTCGCCCCGTCGGTCATGTTTCGAAATTGCCCGACGGCGAAACCGAAACGGGTCCGGTGGGACCGATCGAATTCTTTCGCATCGTGCAAGACAGCGAGATCGTCTTGTGGGGCAACGAAGTCATCAAACATGAGGACGGCTCCTCCACCACGGCCTATTTCCAAAAGCCAACCGAAGGCAGTCGCATCCTTCGTCCCGGAGAACATCCCATCTTCTCCGGAATTCGCAGCGGAAAAACGAAGGACCGGATTGAGTTCATCTCCCTGATGCTGGCTCTGTTCTGCGGCACCGCGTCACTGCCGCATATCTTGATTCGTTACTACACAGTCAAAGACGCAGCCGCGGCTCGCAAGAGCACGATTGTCGGCATCGCCAGCATCGGTTTCTTTTATGTGCTGACTCTGTATCTTGGCCTTGGCGCGATGACCAGCGGCACGCTTGATATCCAAGACACCAACATGGCCGCCCCGCTGCTTGCCAAGAGCCTCAGCCCTGCCCTGTTCGCGATCATCTCCGCGATTGCATTCACAACGGTACTGGGAACGGTCAGCGGCCTCATCCTCGCATCCAGCGGCGCCGTTGCGCACGACTTGCTCGTCGGTTTCTTCGGCATGAAGCTCAGCGGTAACCAACAAGTTCGCATCGCGAAGATGGCGGCCGTCGTCGTGGGAGCGATCGCGATCGTGCTCGGAATCGCATTTCAAAAGATGAACGTCACGTTTCTCGTTGGCTGGGCGTTCAGCATCGCCGCAAGCGCCAATCTGCCATCACTAGTGATGCTTTTATTTTGGAAAGGAACAACCCGGCAAGGCATCATCGCAAGCGTATTCGTTGGGATGACGAGTTCGTTGCTGTGGGTATTGTTGTCCGGTGACACGTTTCAAAAAGTTTACGGCCTACCAGCCGAATCAGCCCTCGCGCCCCTAAGCCAACCCGGCATCGTCACCATCCCGCTCGCGTTTTTAACGCTGATCGTGGTATCGCTGATGACCAAACCAACCCACCCGACGGCAATTCCATCATTGCATCCATGATTCACAGGACCCAATGCGAGAACGTTTTTTCGAGCGCAAAGTCGAACGAGTAAAGAGAAGCAAACGGCGTAACGGCTTTTTGAGCCCAAAAGATTGCGTCGACGATCCCGGGGTCATCCAAGTCAAAATCGACTCCGTATGCAGCATGCTGTGTCCCAATGCTTCTTTTGCACGTCTCAGTGCTGCATCGTACCGCTTCAGCAGGTGTGAAGTTCACTTGCTCCGTACTTGGGGCTTGCCGTAAACGTCTTCGGGCGCTTCCCAGGGCGAGCCAGCATTGTAGCCGTTTGGACCTGTGGTATCGAACTCGAAGTCGTTGAAGTACTTAGAAAACGGAAGACGCAGATCGCTGGATTCAAAATCAAACACCTCATCGCCAATCTCGTCGCCAACCTTCCAAAAATACCGATAGTAACATTGCGTAAAACCAGTTCCGAATGGATCTTGTGACGTTGCCTCGAGTCGATAAGGAAGATACAGTCCCTTTGAATTTTTTCGCCACTCAATTCGCGTATTCCCAAAACAACCAGGCATCTTCGGCATTAAACTCTTGGCTCTTCCTCAGAATTTGTGGGTACAAACCCGCTCAAAACCGAGTTTGCATCAGCAAATGACGGCATTTTTGAGCGAAAACATCAAGGCTGGAAGTCACTTTCAGTTTAGAGATGGATTTTTCAGGCATGAACTCCTGC
>Ga0105050_10005094_pt1 | contig 17082 bp, 18 predicted proteins | sample FRY01_FD_78088 | JGI IMG/M metagenome (GOLD analysis project Ga0105050, IMG submission 78088) | Freshwater microbial communities from Lake Fryxell liftoff mats and glacier meltwater in Antarctica - FRY-01 | ecosystem: Environmental > Aquatic > Freshwater > Ice > Glacier meltwater ... | reverse complement strand
CTCAACCCGCTTAAAAACATAACTTTAAGGCCAATCTACTCCCGCTTTTGCGAACGCATCCCCGCTCGCTATGGCCAACTTTTTAAAATCAATCCTCAGGAATGAATTTAGGACCTCCCTTAACGCATTCCTTACGCGTTAGCAGGCCCACTTATATTTCAATGATGATCCTCTCATTGCCCCCAGCCTTTAGCATCTCCGGTCATCGGACAGGGATTATGGGATATTCTCTGGTTAAGCCGCCAATCCCTCCCCGCCGTTCCGCGCGCACCTAAACGCCCCTCTTCGTTTGAGCCTCTCATTTGAGGCACTGGATTCTCCGCAAAGAAAACTAAATCCGCAGCATCAATGACCATCGACTCCCTCGTTCGTCGCCTCGTTGCCCTGAAAAATATCATCCCGGCCGTTCTCCTGCTGGGCTCCCTTAGTCTGGCGCTCGCTCCACAGGCCCAAAGCCAAATTCTGTTCAACATACACCAATTTACGACTGGCGCCCTTGTCGTAACCCTGTCGGGCACCCTCATCGGCCCACCGCCTGACGAGGTGTCTCGCCTAGTTTTACTATCGGGGGACCCGCAGGTCCCGTGGGTCCTTCAAAACCTCGACGTGAACCCCGAGGGAGGCGTTGGAGGAGTCACTTTTGTGTCCTTGCTGGCAACCGGAGACGAGGATGGCTCCGCCGTCACTTTTAACGGCTCCACCGACTTTGTGAGTGGGGCCTCTGCTTCCTCAAACACCCATACGTTGTCGCTTTCCGGTATGTTTGCTCCCTCGGGAATTACCACCTTTTCTCTCTATTGGGGTGATCCGCGTTTCGGTTCTTCCGTTCTGCAATCCAGAGGGCCGGCCGAAACCGGAGGTATGAGTGCCGTGGTTCCGGAGCCGAGCACCTACGCGGCGATCCTCGGTCTCGCTGCCCTGGGGGTTACGATCGTCCGCCGCCACCATCGGCTAGGACTGTCACCAAATAACCCAACCGTGAAATTCATCTCATCGTGACCATCGACTCCCTCGTGCGTCGCCTCGTTGCCCTGAAAAAATCTTAGATACCAGCAGTTGTTCCGCTAGGCTCCCCTCGCACGCCTTCACCGATTCCATGAAGCCCATCAGCAGATCCTCGGTGGTCATCAGAACGGGTATTTGCTTTTTCGCTCTCAATTCTCTGCACGTAAACCTCGATGCGATGGGGGATAAATCTGCTCTTTGAACTCGTTTATGCATCCCCTTTCTTTTGAGAAACTCTTCCCAGTGCCGTGCGATCCTCCGCTTAGCTCTAGGCGAGACGCGTAACTGCCTAACGAGACTCTTAAGCGTCGGTGATGGTTCTTCAGAAACCTGTTTGCCTCCCCATTCCATCAATCCGAGGGCAGAGCCCGCCCGGTATGGAGTAAGGTTCCATCTCGTTGAATTTTGAGGCAACTGGAGCAAGTCTTGTTTTCCCAATTCGCACACTTGCCTTGCGACCCCAATGGGGGATTTCGGTGTCGGCCTCGTTTCCGTCGCCGATGGAATCGGTCGCGAGAAGGATCATATCTTGCAGCCAATCCAGCCAATCACGAGCGGATATCAAGGGGTCTCTCCTAAAGCATCCCAGCAAACGGGCATAATCATGCCCGACAGGATTAGAACGTATCGTGCCCTTGGCTGGAGCCGCGTTACAATCCGGCCAGCAGGGCGCGCAGTTCTTCGGCGGGGTCGTCGTGATCTTGGTCGATCGCGAGCTGGAGGGCCGATGCGAGGAGGGGGCGGGCGCGATCCGTCTCGCCGGCTGAGAGGAGGATCTTGCCGAGGAGAATCCGCGGCATCATCCAATCGGTCTTCTGGTCGACGCACGCCTGCAAGTGGACACCGGCCTCGACGGTCCGCTCGGCGGCGATGAGGGCCTGCGCGAGGCTGAAACGGAAGAGCTGATTATCCGGCTGGGCCGCGACGAGCGCTTGAAATTGATCCACGCGGGCGGACATCACTCGACGCGGTCGATGAACACGATGACCCCCGTGGCGTTGTCATGCCCGCCGCGGCGGATGGCGAGGGCAACGATTTCCCGCAGGATAGCCTCGGGCTCGGCGTCGCTGCTCATGATCGAGGCAAGGTTGCTGTCGCTGATCATGCCAGTGATGCCATCGGTGCAAAAGAGGATGCGATCGCGGGCTTGGAGCGGCCACGAGATCAGATCGACATCGAGGGTGTTGGGTTGGCCGATGCAACGGGTGAGTGCGTTGCGATTCGCCTCGTGGAAATAAACATCTTCGCCGCGAGCGCGCTGGGCCCGGATTTCGTTCTCGACCGAATGATCCTCGGTGAGCGCGGTGAATTCCTCTCCTCGCTGCACGTAACAACGGGAATCGCCCACGTGGGCAATCTCGAGCGTGTTGCCGCGAATCTGCCCGATCGAAAGCGTCGAGCCGATGCCGGTGCGCGGGCTCATCTGGAGGCCGAGATCGTGGACGGCTTGGTTGGATTTGCGCACCAGCCAGACGAGATCAACAGGTTTGCCGCCCGCTTCGGTCAGACCGGCGACGATTCCCGCGAGGGCGAGTTCCGCCGCTTCAGCCCCACCGGGCAGGCCGCCGACGCCATCGGCGACGCCAAAAAGCCCCAACGCTTCGTCGAGCACGTAGCGATCTTCGTTGCGACGACGCACTCGTCCAATGTCGGTGAGGGCAGCGGCGCGAAGATGAACCATCGGAAAGAGGCTAGTGGGACTCTGGCCTTAAGCGAAAGGCAGAAATACACGGTCGCGGTTGTCCCGAGTGAGGCGGGTAAAGTCGGGAATGGGCATGCTCGCGAGGAAAAGGCGCCCGTAGCTTTTCGCCAGCACGCGGCTGTCGAGGATTGTAATTAGGCCGCGATCGTCGGCGGTGCGAATGAGCCGCCCGATGCCTTGGCGGAATTTGATCAAGGCGTCCGGTAGGGTGAGGTCGTTAAACGGATTGCCGCCGCGGTCCCGAACCCACTCGGCCCGCGCCTCGGCGACCGGGTGGCTGGGCGGATCGAAGGGCAAACGGGTGACAATCACCTGGGATAACGACGGCCCGGGCACGTCGACCCCGGCCCAAAAGCTGTCCGTCCCGAAGAGGATGCCGTTGCCCAGCTTCTGTAGGCGGCGGGTGAGCTCCGTGCGCGAATACTCCTCGCCCTGCATCATGAACGGGCGCTTGGCCGCGCGGAAGTCGCCCTCGAGGGCCTCGGCGACTTTGCGCATATCGTGGTAGCTTGTGAACAGCACGAGCGAGCCTCCTGCCACTCGGAGGGTGCAAAACCGGATGTAGTCGATGAGGGCGTCGATCGCGAGTTTGGCTTCGCGGGGGGAGGGGAGGGGCACGTCGGCCGCGACGAAAATTCGCATGTTGCGGGCAAAGTCGAACGGCGAGGCCACCATCACAGCCTGAGCGTGATCGGCACCGATGCGGGTTTGAAACGGCAGCAAATTGCCACCCGAGGCGAGCGTGGCGCTGGTGAAAATAACGGAGGTGCCGCACTCGAGCAGAGCGTCGCGCAGGTAAGGAGCGATTTCCAGGGGAGCAGTGCGCAGGGTGACGACGGTGCGGTGGCGGCCGGATCGCTCGAGCCAGTAGACGAATTTGTCGTCGGCGGCATCGAGCCAGAATCGCAGACCAGCTTGGCAACTTTTGAGCCGAGTGCGTTGCTCGAGGAGTTCATCGCGCTCCTTGCCATCGTCGAGTTTATCGGCGCGAGTGCCAATCGCTTTCGCCAAGGCCTGCAGGGGACCCTCGAGCCAAGGCTCGCAGGAGTCGGCCTCGCGGATGCGGACAATCGGATGCTTCGCGAGAAGTTTGTCGCGGAGAAATTCGAAGAATTGTTCGGACGCTTCCAGCGCATCGATGACGAGCTGTTGTTCAAAGGCCCCTCCGTGGCGGGAAAGCAGTCCACGGCGGGTCTTGGGGTTGAAGAGATACTTGAGCATCCGATCGATACCGTAGCTGCTGAGCCGCAGTCCGAAATGGTCGGTGGCGACTTCCGGCACGGTGTGGGCTTCGTCGAGCACGACGAAGTCGTCGGGAAACAGGACGCCGCGCGCGCTGCCTTTTTCCGCAGCCCCCCCGGCACTCATGAGGGCGAAGAGCAACGAGTGGTTGACGATGATGACCTGTGCTTGGCGAATGCGCGTGCGCGCCCGCTGGTAGTGGCAACGCTCACTATCGCAATGCTTGCGAGAGCACGCCGAGGAGTCGGCGCTGACCCATTCCCAAACTTCCGAGGATGGAGCGGGGGAGAGTTCGTGGCGCAGGCCTTCGCTGGTGACCGCGCCCCAATCCGCGATGCGTTGAAGCTCGCTGGATTCGGGCGTCGAGAACAGCTCCTGTTTGTCCCGGAGGGCGGCCGCGAGCCGGGTGGGGCAAAGGTAATTGGCTTTGCCCACCAGCACCGCACTTTTGAAATTGGCGTAACTGGCGAGCTCGGGTTGCGAGCAAAAGACGCGGCGGCAAAGCGGCAGATCCTTCGTTTGCACCTGTTCTTGCAACGCGATCGTGTGAGTGGAGACGAGCAGCTGACGCGATTGATCGACGGCGTGGATAATTCCGGGCAGCAGGTAGGCGAGCGATTTGCCGACGCCCGTGCCGGCTTCAAACAAAAGGGCCTCGTCGCGATCGATCGATTGGGCGATGGCGCGAGCCATTTGCTCTTGTTGAGGGCGGTGCTCGAGCTGAAGCCCTTCCTGAAGCCATCCGCCTGCGGCAAACAATTGAGCCGCGAACTCGATGGCATGACTCGGAGGCGGTGCCGGAGGCAGGGCCGAGTCGGTGTCATCGCGGAGTCCAATCATGAGTCTTCCGACGCAAGGCACTGTCGGCGGTTCGCGCAAACGAAATTGCTGGCGTGACCACGGGGCATTTCAATCGCCAAGGGCGTTTGGGCCCACCAACGCCCGCGGCCGGATGGGAACCCCGCTCGCTGCGATCATGGTCGGCGCCGGCCATCGAGCGATGACCTCCGCCGCGTTTGCCCAGGAGCATCCGGACGAATTGCGCATCGTCGGCGGAGCTGCGCGAGCAGGCAGCGCGGGGGGTGGGCACGGCGGGGGAAAGCATCGACTGATGCGCGACTTCTTGCGGGTTTTGCGCAACGAGGAGCCATCCATTGCTGCAACGCCTTTGGCTGATTCCATCAGCGGCCATCTGATTGGCTTCTCGGCTGTTCGCGCCCGAGAAGGTCGGTGCATGGTCACGCCTTTAGGCCCCAAGGGGGTGCGGAGGTGGTGACGGGCTTGAACCGTGAGCCGGGGAATTGGATTTGCGGCTCACGGAAAAAGCCCCTCTCGTTCAGTGACATGCAACGGCCGGAGAATCATGAGCAGAATTGGGGCGAAGAGCTGGCAGAGTTTCTGCGTCAACAGCCGGGCGTCAGCGCAGTGCGGATCAAGTCGACGACGCACAAAGTGTCCGTGGCGACCTTGGGCAACGTCGACCTCTCCGTTTTGCAAGCGAAGTTGGGCGAAACGATCGCGGCGATTGAAGCGCAGAGTGAGCGCCGCCGGGCTGCGGGGCCGCCGCGAGGATTTACAGTGCGAGAGCGCGATGGGTTGACGGAAGTATCCCGGGATTCGTGCGAGACCGCCGAAAAGTTTTGGCTTTGGCGGGAGATTGAGTGGCCGGAGATCGCGACGGAGGTCGAGGTGCACGAGTCGGAATGGAAAAACCTGTCGGTGCTGGCGGCCTTATGCGGGGGCCTCGGCATCGCGGGATTCGCGGCGGATTATTTGCTGCCCGCCAACGTGTGGTTGAGTCGGGCGCTTTATTTCTTCGCGGTGGTCGCCGGAGGATGGGATGCCGCGAAGGATACATGGGAGAATCTCAAGACCCTAAAGTTGGACATCCATTTTCTGATGTTGGCGGTGGCGATCGGGGCTATCGCGATCGGTGCTTGGGGCGAGGCGGTGTTGCTGCTGTTCCTCTTTTCCGCGTCGGGGGCGATGGAGGATTATGCGCTCGATCGCACCCATCGAGAAGTCAGCTCGCTCTTAAAGTCGGCCCCGAAGCAGGCGACGCGACTCGATGCGCAAGGCGGCGAAACCGAAGTCGCCGTCGAGGAATTAGCCATCGACGATCGGGTGCGCGTGAAACCGGGCGAAGCGTTTCCGGCGGATGGGGAAGTGATCAAGGGCCGAAGCGCCAGCGACGAGTCGACGTTGACCGGAGAGGCGGTGCCGGTGGAGAAGGGCGCGGGCGACGCCGTGTTCAGCGGGACGCTCAACTTGTGGGGCGTGGTCGACTTCAAGGTGGGAAAACTGCCGTCGGAAAGCACACTCCAGAAAATCATTCGCCTGATCCAGACGGCGCAGAAGCTGCGGGCCCCGAGTGAGCGCTTCACCGACCGATTTGGTCCACGCTACACCTACCTCGTGATCGGCGCTTCGTTGCTAATGTTTCTGGTGCTGTGGTTGGGCTTTCAGGTGCCGGCGTTTGCCAACGAGGGGGGGACCCGTTCGGCGTTTTATCGGGCGATGACTTTAATGGTAGTGGCGAGTCCGTGCGCGTTGGTGCTCTCGATTCCGTCGGCGATCCTCGCGGCGATTGCCTGGGGCGCGAGGCACGGCGTGTTGTTTCGGGGCGGCGCGGCGATTGAGAAATTGGCGGCGATTCGGGCGGTGGCGCTCGACAAGACGGGCACGCTGACGACGGGCGAATTGGCGGTCGTCGGTTGCGAGAGTTTCCCGCCGGGCCACGAGACCGGAGTGATGGAGCAGGCTTACGCCTTGGAGGCGAACTCCCACCATCCGATTGCCCGGGCGATCGTCCGTTATGCCAAGGCGGAGAATATTCGAGCACTGGAGGTGGCGGATTTCGAATCGCTGACCGGGCAGGGGCTGCGCGGTCGCTTTGGGGGCACCCAAGTTTTGCTCGGGCGAAGGGAGTTGCTCGAGGCGGGACCGCTGGCGGAGTGGGCGCACAAGCTGCCGCCAGCGGCGCCGGATCTCAGTGAGGTCTGGGTGCTGGGGAAAGATATCGTCGGGCGGGTATTGTTGCGCGACCAGATCCGCGACGAATCAAAGGGAGTGCTCGCGGCGCTGAAGGCCCACGGGATCAAGACCATCATGTTGACCGGTGATCGCCGCCACACGGCGGAAGCGGTGGCCATGGAACTGGGCATCGATGAGGTGCGGTCGGGGCTTTCTCCCGAAGACAAAGTGAACGAAGTGCAGGCGATCCGCGAAAGTGGACTCCGCGTGGCGATGGTCGGCGACGGCGTCAACGACGCACCGAGTCTGGCCGCCGCCGATGTGAGCGTGGCGATGGGAGCGCGGGGCAGCGACGCCGCCTTGGAGCAGGCCGAGATCATTTTGATGCACGACCGCATTGAGAATTTCCTGGCTGCGTATCGGTTGAGTCGTCGCGCGGCGCGGGTGATCAAGCAGAATCTGACGATCTCGTTGGGGGTGGTGGTGGTGATGGTGCTGGCCACGACCTTTGGCACCGTGCCGCTGGCCGTGGGCGTGGCCGCGCACGAAGGCAGCACGCTGGTGGTGGTCATCAATTCGCTGCGCCTGCTCTTCGGAAAGAACCAGTGAAGGTCCGCGCGGGGGCTCGCGTCGACCGGTGGGTTCGCGGGTAATCTGCACCCACCGAAATCTCAGTCGACGATGAGCACGTGATCGCCGACGCGGATCTCCTCGAAGAGCTCGATGATATCGAGGTTGTTCATGAGGACACACCCGGCGCTGAAAGACTCACCGAGGCGCGCCTCGTGGTTGGTGCCATGAATGTAGATGTAGCGTGCATGGGTATCGACCTCGCCCCCTTGATTTGTGCCGGGCTCGAGTCCGCCGAGCCAGAGGATGCGGGTGGTGATGAGGTTGCTCTCGGTCTCGCTGTTGGCGAGTTCGTGGAAATGTTGGCCAATCGCCACGCGTCCTTTAAAGACCATGCCGGGAGGCTGCCCGGCGCCGATGCGTTCGGAGATTTCGTGGAGCCCGCGCGGCGTGCCGAGCGAACCCCGGACGTTGGACGGAGGGCGGCGCGAGGTGGAGATCGGATAACTTTTTATGACATGGCCATCGCGCAGGAACTGCAGGGTGTGCGTGCTGATCTGCACGAGCAAAACTCGTGCTGTGGGCTTGATGCCAAGCGCAAGGCAGGCTTTAGTGATCCATTCTAAAGGTTTTCCCATGGCAAATAATTCATCCTTCACAGTTGGTATCGTCGGCGCAACAGGCGTCGTCGGTCAAGAGCTCCTCCGGCTCTTGTTGGAACGAAATTTTCCACTGACGACGTTGCGGCTTTTTGCGTCGGCGCGTTCGGTTGGCAAGATCATCGAGCGAAGCGGTCGTCAGTTCACGATTGAGGAGGCCAAGGTGGGGATTTTTGGCGGGATCGACGTCCTGTTCATAGCGGCGGACGGATCGGTTACTCGCGCGCTGGCTCCCGATGCGGTCAAGGCCGGCTGTCTCGTGATCGACAAGAGCTCGGCCATGCGGATGGAGCCGAATGTGCCGTTGGTGATCCCGGAAGTCAATCCGGAGGCGTTGCGCACGCATCAAGGGATCATCGCCAATCCGAATTGCTCCACTGCCGTGATGATGATGGGCCTGTGGCCGCTTCATCAGGCGTTTGGGTTGAAGCGGGTGATCATTTCCACCTATCAATCGGTGTCGGGCACGGGGGCCGATGCGGTGCAGGAGCTTGAGGCTCAAGTGCAGGCCCATGCCGCCAAGCGGCCGATCGAGCACTCGGTCTACCCTCACCAGATCGCCTTCAACTGCCTGCCGCATATCGACTCATTTGGTCCCAACGGATACACTGGGGAGGAGACAAAGATGGCTGATGAGACGCGGAAAATCATGGGTCTACCGAATTTGAAGGTGTCGGCGACGACGGTGCGCGTGCCCGTGGTGCGGGCGCACTCGGTGTCCGTTTGCGCGGAATTTGAGCGTCCCGTGAATTTGGGAATCGCGCGGGCGGCGATCAAGGCGTTTGAAGGCGCCGAATTGGTGGATGATCCGAGTCAGGGCCTCTACCCCACGCCGCTCGATTTCGCCGAAAAGGTGAAGTGCGGGGTGGGTCGGTTACGGATCGATACGGCCTTTGACAACGGACTCTCCTTTTGGGTCACCGGCGACAATCTTTGGCGCGGTGCCGCGCTCAATGCTTTGATGAACGCCGAATTGATGGTGCGCACGGGCTGGCTGAAGCCGAAGGCGCCCGCGGTTATGACAGGGGCCTAGGGTCCCACGGGGAATAAGTTCTTGTCAGGACCCCACGGTAGGGGCTTATGTCACCGCTCGCATGGACGCTTAGCTCAGTTGGTTAGAGCATCTCGTTTACACCGAGGGGGTCGGGGGTTCGAGCCCCTCAGCGTCTACCATTCTTTCCCGTTGCGTAGTGAAACGGGAAGGATGAACGTCGGCGCTCTGCCAGGAGTGAAGGCGGGCGGGACAATTCGCTGTGAGTGTCGACTGGTCCGCCAGCCGTGCTCAGCTAGGTTTAACTTTCTCTAAATCAGTAATCATGCGACACACAATCTCCGTCCTCGTTGAGAACAAATTCGGCGTCTTGGCCCGAGTCTCCGGAATGTTTTCCGGCCGCGGCTTCAACATCGACTCACTCAACGTGGCTCCTACGCACGATGCCTCGTTGTCGCGGATCACCGCCGTCCTCATGGGCGATGACCATGCGCTCGACCTTTGCATCAAACAGCTCCGTAAACTGGTCAACGTCGTCGAGGTCATTGATTTCATCGAAGGCGCAGCGGTTGCCCGTGAGCTCCTCCTAGTGAAAGTGAAGGCCACTTCGCACACGCGTCCCGAGCTGCTGCAGATCAAGGATATCTTCCGTGCGAAGATCGTCCATCTTTCGCAAGACTACCTCGTGATTGAGTGCACCGGTGAGGACGAGAAGGTGAATGCCTTCCTCCGCCTCATCGAACCATTTGGTATTCTCGAACTCGCCCGCTCCGGCCGACTCGCCCTCAAGCGCTGAGGCTCCCGACTCCCGACTCAAACCCAAAAAACATTTATCATGCCTGCAAAAGTCTACACCGACAAAGACGCCGATCTCGGCGTGTTCAAGAACAAGACCCTCGCCATCATTGGCTACGGTTCCCAAGGTCACGCTCACGCGTTGAACCTTAAGGAGAGCGGCTGCAAGGTCATCATCGGCCTCTACGCAGCCAGCAAATCTCGCGCCGTCGCCGAGTCGCATGGCCTCAAGGTCTACAACACCGCCGAAGCCGTCGCGCTCGCCGATGTGATCATGGTCGCGCTGCCCGACATGGTGCAGGCGGAAGTCTACGAGAAGGACATCGCTCCCCATCTCACGAAGGGCAAATGCCTCGTGTTCTCGCACGGCCTCGCGGTGCACTTCGATCTGATTAAGCCTTCGCCGGACGTCGACGTCATCATGGTCGCCCCCAAGGGGCCCGGCCACATGGTCCGGCGTCTCTACGTCGAAGGCAAGGGCATGCCCGCGCTGATCGCCGTGGAGCAAAACAAGAGCCGTCAGGCCAAGAAGATTGCGCTCGCGTGGGCCAAAGGCATCGGCTCGACCCGGGCTGGCGTGTTGCAGACGACCTTTAAGGAAGAAACCGAAACCGATCTCTTCGGCGAACAGGCCGTGCTTTGCGGCGGCGCCTCGGCACTCGTGCAAACGGGCTTCGAAGTCTTGGTCGAAGCCGGCTACCAGCCCGAGATGGCTTACTTTGAGTGTCTGCACGAACTGAAGCTCATCTGCGACCTCATGTATGAGTCAGGCATCGCCGGCATGCGCTTCTCGATCTCCGAGACCGCTAAGTATGGCGACATCACCCGCGGACCTCGCATCATCACCAAGAAGACGAAGGCCGACATGAAGAAGATTTTGAAGGAAATCCAGAGTGGCCAATTCACCCGCGAATGGGTGAAGGAGCACAAGGGCGGCCTCAAGAACTACCAGAAGCTTCTCAAGCAGGGTGAAGCTCACCCGATTGAGAAGACCGGCGCGCGTCTGCGCAGCATGATGCCTTGGATGACCAAGAAGAACATCAAGGGCGTGCAGGCTTCCTACGCATAACTCATCTCACGACTCGCTGAGAGCGAATCGGCACCGACGGTCCGCCGTGGGTGCCGATCTTGTTTTTGGCTCCGAACTGTCTATTGTTTTCCCCGTGTCCTCCCGTCCGCTGATCCTCGCCACCCGCCAAAGCCCACTTGCGCTCGTGCAGAGTGAAATGGTGGCCGCGCATCTCCGCGTGGCCATGGGCGTCGAGGTGGAGTTGCGGAAATTTGTGACCACGGGCGACCAGCAAACGGAGTGGTCGCTCGAACAGAAGGGCGGGAAGGGGCTCTTCACCGGCGAGCTCGAAGAGGCGCTGATCAACGGAGAGGCCGATCTCGCGGTGCACAGCACCAAGGATCTGCCGGGCGAGTTGCCCGCGGGCTTAATGGTCGCCGGGTATCTCCCGCGAGCCGATGCCCGCGATGTGCTCGTGTTGCGCACGGACGTAAAGAATCCCAAGAAAATCGCCACGGGGAGTCCCCGTCGACGCGGGCAGCTCCACATGCTTTTCCCCGAAGTCGAATTCTGCGAGATTCGTGGCAACGTGGACACGCGGCTGAAGAAGATCGCCGAACAAGGTTTGGCCGAGGGCACGGTGTTGGCGGCAGCGGGTCTGTCCCGGCTCGGGATCGGTCGGTGGCCGGGGCTAGAGTTTCACGTCTTGGACCAAGGGCAAATGGTGCCGGCGGTCGGGCAGGGCGCGATCGCGGTGGAAACTCGACTTGGCGATGCCGCGAAATTCGCGCCGCTGCTTGATGCTGTGACGGCGCGCGGGGTGGGGGTCGAACGGGCATTTCAAGCCGCGCTTGGCGCGGGATGTAACACGGCCTTCGCGGCCCATGCGACCGGCGACACGCTTTATCTCTTTCACGAATTCGTCGGCCTCCGCACTTTGCCGCTCGACGAGACCGACTTTGCTGCGCCGGCGGACACCGCGGAACGAATCCTCAAGAACCTTGGACTGATATGAACATGAAACAGCCTCTGACCGGGCGTCGGATCGCCATCACTCGCGCCCGCGAACAAGCATCCGAGTTGTCGGAGAAACTTCAAGCCCTCGGGGCGGAGACGATCGAATTACCTTTGATCAAGATCAGCCAAGAGATCTCAAAACAGAATCTCGCGGACACGATGATCGAACTCGGGAACTACGACTGGATGGTGTTCACCAGCTCGAATGGCGTGCGACATTTCTTCGATCAATTCTGGAAGCTCTTCGATGATATTCGCGCCCTAGGGCTGATTCGGTTCGCCGCGATTGGTGATGCGACGGCCCGCGAGATCGAGGCGCTGCACCTGAAAGTGGAGTGCCAACCCGCCGTCGCCACGGCGGCCGAATTGGCCGACGCTTTGATTGAGACCGGGAGTCTCGATCACGCCAAAGTGCTGGTGGTCACCGGGAACCTCAACCGCGACGAACTGGTGACCAAGCTCGAGGCGGCGTTGGCGATCGTGGACCAGCTACAAGTTTACAAGACCGAGCAGACCGACTTGAGCGACGATCCCGTGGCGGCCGATTTTCGCGCTCAGGGAGCCGACGCGGTGCTGTTCACCAGTTCGTCGACCGTCGACTCGTTTGCGGATCAGGCGAAGGCCCTGCAACTGGAACCCGGCGCGAAGATCCCGCTCGGCGGCAGCATGGGCCCGGTCACCAGTGCCACGATGACGGCCCGCGGGATGCCGATTGCCTTCGAGGCGAAAAAGCCGACGTTCGATCTGTTTGTGAGTGCCTTGGTGAAGAAACTTGGAAAATGAAAGTCCCTTTTCTCGACCTCAGTCAGCAGCATCAATCCCTGCGGGGAGAAGCCTTGGCCGCGCTTGCCTCGAGCTACGATGGCATGCGTTTCTGTCTCGGCAAGGATGTCGAGGCCTTTGAAGCTGGCTTTGCGGAGACGCTCGGTTATCCGCGAGCTTTGGGGATGAATAGCGGCACGGCCCCGCTTCATGTGGGTTGCATGATCGCTGGGTTTGGTCCCGGCGATGAAATCATCACCACGCCGTTCACCTTCATTTCGTCGGCGTGGGGCATTGCCTACGTGGGAGCGACGCCGGTCTTTGTCGATATCGAGGAGTCTACTTACAATCTGGATCCAGCTAAGATCGAAGCTGCGATCACCCCAAGAACGAAAGGGATCATTGTCGTGCACCTTTTTGGTCAACCGGCGCGGATGACCGAGATCATGGCAATCGCCCAAAAGCACAATCTGCTGGTGATCGAAGATTGCGCGCAAGCGATTGGCGCCCGCTACCGGGACACACCAGTCGGAGTGATCGGCGACATCGGCACGTTTAGTTTTTATCCCACCAAGAATCTGGGCGCGTGTGGCGAAGGCGGCATGTTCGTCGCCCGCGATGAGGCCGTGCACACCAAGGCTCGCCACATCCGCGTGCATGGGTCGGACCGGCGCTATTATCACGATATCGTCGGCGGAAATTTCCGGATGGATGGGTTTCAAGCGGCGGTGCTCAATGTGAAATTGCCGCACCTCGCCCGTTGGACGGCTCGCCGACAAGCGATTGCGGCGCGGTATCGGCAGGGCATCACCTCGGCCGGCGTGCAAATGCCGGGGGAGCCGGATTACGGACAGAGCGTGCTGCACCAATTTACGATCCGTCATCCGCACCGCGACTCATTGCGGTCGCATTTGACCGCCGGCGACGTGGGCACTGACTTGATCTATCCGGTGCCATTGCACTTGCAGCAGTGCTTTGCGAACTTGGGCTACGCGCGCGGCGATTTTCCGATCGCCGAGGCGACTAGCGACACGTGCGTGAGTTTGCCGATCTTCCCCGAACTGACCGACGAACAAGTCGATCACGTGATCGCGAGGATTAATTCTTATCGCGAGTCATGATCAGCGGAATTCGTTTCAAGGTCTGCGGGCTGACCTCGTTGGTCGATGCTGAGATTGCCGACAAGTGCGGGGCGGACTACCTCGGCTTCAACTTATATCCTCAGTCACCGCGCTATGTGTCGCTGGCGCAGTTTCGGGCAATGGCGTCTCATTTGCCTGATCGACGCAAGGTCGTCATAGCCGTCGAGCCAACGGTGGAGCAACTGAAGGCAATGGACGAGGCGGGGTTTGATTTTTTTCAGATTCACTTTCGCGAGGCGACGCCCATGGCAACGCTCCAGAAATGGAGCGAGATGCTGGGTCCGAAGCGCCTGTGGCTGGCGCCTAAGCTAGCTCCAGCGGTCGATCTAGATCCGGCGTTGCTGCCCCTCGCAGATTATGTGCTGGTTGATACGTTTAGGGCGGAAAGCTTTGGCGGCACGGGCGAGACGGGGGATTGGGGAAAATTCGCCCGACATCGGGAAGCTTATCCGAACAAGCACTGGATCCTCGCCGGTGGACTCAACGCTGAGAACGTGGCGGCAGCCGTCCGCGCGACGGGCGCGAAGTTCATCGATGTGAACAGCGGCGTCGAAACGGCGCCGGGCGTGAAAGACCCCGCCAAACTGCAGCAGCTGGTGGTGCGGTTACACGAGAGTCGGGCTCAGTGACCGTTCGTGATCAAGGAGGAAGGTCTTGATCTCCTCCCCGAAGGCGAAGCCGGTGATGGCCCCGTCGACCCCGATGACGCGATGGCAGGGAATGAGCAGGCAAATCGGATTGGTGGCGTTGGCGCGACCGACAGCGCGGGCGGCTCCTTCGTTGCCAATCTCTACGGCGATCTGGCCATAGGTGCGGGTCTGCCCGAAGGGAATGCGCCTCAAGACCGACCAAACATTGCTTTGAAACATCGAGCCGGACGGCGAAAGTTTGGCCGTGAAGACCTTCCGTTTCCCATCGAAATACTCGGCGATCTCCTGACGGACGGGAGCGACCCGAGCCGGATCGTGAATGGTCTCGTCGTGGGAATAACGCTGCCGCAGCTCGTAAAGACCGCCGAAGGCGGTGGCGATGACCGAGCCGTAATTGTCGAGGGCCACGGAGAATTCGCCCATCGGTGTGGAGAAGGTGTCGTAGTATTGTTTCATAGCGGAGTGGGTTGTTGAAATTGCTAGAGAGGGGCGGTGGCCCAGCTGCGATCGGGAGCGAACACGGTCATCAAGCGGCGGGTCGCATCGATGTCGGGTCGTTCTTTAAGCGCGAGTAGCGTTTGCAGTCCGCTGGTGATGCCAGTATCCCCGAGGGGAACGCAATCCGCAAGACCGAGCGAACGCATCATCACATAGTTGTGTGACCAAGGGCCGAGACCGCGGATCGCCAGCAAGGGGCGCTCAACGCGCGTGGCCGACATGCCGGGCAGGGTGGCGAGGTTGAGCACCGGGCAACTATGGGACGTTCACGGATCCGGCGCCGGTATCAGGTGAGTAGACGGACTGCCGTCTCGACACCCGAAATATTCCGGGCAGGGTCACTCGCATGGCGACGACCTACGAAACCCTCCGGGCGGATATTATTACGGCAATGAAAGCGCGTGACAGTGCGACGGCGACGATGCTGCGCACGGCCGACGCGGGCATTCAGCGTGCGGCGATGGATACGAACCAGCCGATCGAAGAGGTTCTCGTGCTCGCAACGTTGCGCAAGGCCGTCAAAAATCTGAAGGATGCCAATGTGGAATTTGAACGCGGCGCTCGCTTGGATCTGGTGGCGGCGAATAACACCGAGATCGCGATCCTCGAAAAATACCTGCCACAGAACATCGAGGGTGCGCAGCTTGAGGCGTTGGTGGCGGCAGCGCTGGCGGAGACCGGTGCGCAAAGTAAGAAGGAAATGGGGAAAGTGATTGGTGCGTTGAAGCAGCATCCGGAAGCGGGGCGGATTGATTTCGGGGCGGTCAGCAAATTGCTGCAAAACAAACTAAGCTGAGCCATGGCCCTCTCCGGCGCAGTGCTGGGGCAAGGTGAGTTCCGCTACCGGGCGGTTCCAGGCTGGGGGGTGCTCGAAGCCGACACCCCAGTGAAGAATGGCAACGCGATCGTGATGGATCGTGAGGGCCATGTGATTTTTCTGACCGACCACCCGGCCAACAATGTGATCGTCTATGATCGTGCGGGAAAGCTCGTCTCGAAATGGGGCACTGACCTGCCGGGCGCGCACGGGTTGACGATTGTGACCGAGGGGAATCGTGAGGTGCTTTATCTGACCTGCACGGTGACGAATCGCGTTCGCAAAACGACGCTGGATGGACGTGTGATTCAAGAATGGGGCTGGCCGGAGTTCACCGGCAAATACGACAAGGCCAGCGACTATATGCCGTCATGGACGCTGCCTCATCCCAATGGGGATTTCTTCGTGCTCGATGGCTACGGCCGGGATTACATTTTGCATTACGGCGCCGATGGAAAATTTAAGGCGATCTTCGGCGGAGCTGAGGGCGGAATTGGGCATTGGGGGCCGCATGGTGGCGTGGTCGATGCGACCGATCCGACGAATCCTCATCTATTGATCGCAATGTGTGATCAACAGCATCTGCGGCGATTGTCCACGACCGGTGAAAAGCTGCAGCGCGTCGAGATGCCTGGGGGCAACCCGCGGATGTTTCACCGCCACAAGGGACATTGGTTCTGTCCGCACATCGGCGATAACTGGCCGGCGGATTTTGAGAGCCGAGGATTTATCTCAGTGCTCGATGATGATTTGCGTGTGATCGCGAATATCGGCGGCACGCCTCCAGTTTATGATGACGCGGGAGTTTTGCAGACGATGCGGCACCAAGAGAAATTCTTCACGCACCCGCACGATGTCGTCGTGGATGCGCTAGACGACAGCGTTTATGTGGCCCAAGCCGGTGTGCCCGGATTGTATCCGGTAAAACTGGAGCGAGTGTGAATTGCATTGGTTTCCGACTGAGGCCATGATTCAGGAGGCCACGCCCATGGATTTGAGTCGATTGAGGCAGGAGCATGCGTTGAGGTGAGAGCGATGCTTGCCGTGCCATTAGCACCTTTACCTGGGAATCCGCATACCGATGTGGTGTTGGACCGTTTTTTGGAGGTGTTGAGTGAGCGGAAGATGGAGCTTTATCCAGAGCAGGAGGAAGCAATTCTCGAACTGTTCGACGGTAAGAACGTGATTCTCGCGACCCCGACCGGATCGGGGAAATCGCTGGTGGCGGCGGCACTGCATTACAAGGCGCT